>Ga0164243_10002684_pt1 | contig 29130 bp, 25 predicted proteins | sample OricompcompostOP_FD_108781 | JGI IMG/M metagenome (GOLD analysis project Ga0164243, IMG submission 108781) | Organic Plus compost microbial communities from Emeryville, California, USA - Original compost - Organic plus compost (OP) | ecosystem: Engineered > Solid waste > Mixed feedstock >... | reverse complement strand
TGGAACACCGCCCGTGACCGTGGCCGGGCCCACCTCTTGCGGGCCACCGGCCGCAGGGTCGGCGCGACCGGCCACGCCAAGACGGTCAAGAACGCCCGGTTCGCGCTATGGAAGAACCCCGAGAACCTGACCACCCGACAACGCGCGAAGTTGGCCTGGATCGCCAAGGCCGAACCACGCCTGCACCGCGCCTACCTGCTCAAGGAAGCGCTCCGCCTGGTCTTCCAACTGCCCTACCAGGAAGCCATCACCGCGCTGGAGGACTGGATCGCCTGGGCACGCCGATGCCGGATCCCGGTCTTCGTCAAGCTGCAGCGCACCATCACCCACCACAAGGCCGAGATCCTCGCCGCGATCGAGCACGGCCTGTCCAACGGCCTCATCGAATCGGTCAACACCAAGATCCGCCTCATCACCCGGATGGCCTTCGGATTCGCCAACCCCAACGCCCTCATCGCACTGGCCATGCTCAACCTCGGCGGCCACCGCCCTGCCCTCCCCGGCCGCACATGACCCACGGATCAGTCAGGAGAGCCCGATTTCACCGCCCCGGACCCGCTCCGGTAACCTCGCCGGCGGTGGCGTGTCCGAGCGGCCTAAGGAGAACGCCTCGAAAGCGTTTGTGGGTGCAAGCCCACCGAGGGTTCAAATCCCTCCGCCACCGCCCTCTGATGTCGCAGGACATCGGCGAGGTCCGAACCCGCAGGCGTGGGTTCGGACCTTCGGCCTTTTGGCGGTCGGTGGCGCGAGCTCAGCCCGGGTCGAGCGCGAGCTTCATGCCCACGTGGGTGGCCGCGAACCCCAGCGCCTCGTAGACCCCGTGGGCGTCGGTGCGGCTCGCGTCCGTGGTGAGCTGCACCAGGCCGCAGCCACGCCGGCGCGCCTCGTCGGTCGCCCACTCGAGCAGCGCTCGCCCGAGCCCCTGTCCACGCCGGTGAGCGGCCACCCGGACCGCCTCGATCTGGGCGCGCTCGGTGCCCACCCGCACCAGGTGCGGCAGGAACGACAGCTGCAGGGTGGCCGCGACCTCCCCGTCGTCGAGGACCACGAGCCGGTGCCGGGGGTCGCTGCGGATCGCCTCGAACGCCCGCCAGTACGCGTCGGGCAGCGGATCGGTCAGCTGCTCCCGCGTGCGTCCGAGCTCGTCGTCGGCGTACAGCGCGACGATCGCGGGCACGTCCTCCTCGCGGGCGTCGCGGATCCTGCTCGTCCAGTCGGTGCCGGTCACGCCTCATCCTGACAAGTTCCGGCGGCGCTAGGTTGGCCGCCATGAGCGTGCGCGTCGACCGGACCGGCCCGATCACCACCGTCGTCATCGACCGACCCGAGGCCCGCAACGCGGTCGACGGCCCGACCGCGGCCGCGCTGGCCGACGCGTTCCGCGAGTTCGACGCGGACGACTCGCAGAGCGTCGCGGTGCTGTACGGCGAGGGCGGCACGTTCTGCGCCGGCGCCGACCTCAAGGCGATCGGCACCGACCGCGGCAACCAGGTCAGGCCCGACGGCGACGGCCCGATGGGCCCGACCCGGATGCGGCTGGGCAAGCCGGTCATCGCGGCGGTGGAGGGGCACGCCGTCGCCGGGGGCCTCGAGCTCGCCATCTGGTGCGACCTGCGGGTCGTCGCCTCGGACGCGACGTTCGGGGTGTTCTGCCGGCGGTGGGGCGTGCCGCTGATCGACGGCGGCACGGTCCGGCTGCCGCGGCTGATCGGCGAGGGCCGGGCGCTCGACCTGATCCTCACCGGTCGAGCGGTGGCCGCCGACGAGGCACTGCGGATCGGGCTGGCCGACCGGGTGGTCGCGCCCGGCACCACGCGGGCCCGGGCCGAGGAGCTGGCCGAGCAGCTCGCCGAGCTGCCGCAGGCGTGCCTGCGGAACGACCGGCTCTCGGTCCTCGACCAGCACGGTCTCCCGGAGGCCGACGCGATGCGGGTCGAGCTCGAGCACGGGATGCGGTCGCTGCAGGCCGACGCGCTCGAGGGAGCGGCCCGGTTCGCGGCCGGGGCCGGCCGGCACGGCGAGAGTGCCGGCGACGCGGGGTAGCGCGGGTCAGCGCCGGCAGACCGCCATCAGCGTGCCCGGCTGCTCGCCGGTGAACACCGCCCACCCGCGGTCGAACGACACGCGCCGCACCTTGCCGTCGAGGTGGATCAGCGCGCTGTTGGGGATGACGCTCGAGCCGAAGCCGGTCTGCGAGCACTGGTACCGGTTCATCAGCCGGGTGACCCGGCTGTCCGACATCTCGGTCGGGGGCGCCGAGCTCGGGTCGGCGCCGTCGGTGACCACCGCGCCGAGACCGAACGCGACCGCGAGGCAGGCGCCGGCGAGCACCGACTTCGTGACGCTCAGGCCGAGCCACACCCCAGGGGGAGGTTGGCGCCGCACGACTCCCCTTCCGGGTCGAGGACAAGACGTTTCCTCAACGACCACGGGGGATCCGGGCTACGCCGTCCGGACGTCGAAGTGGCGCGGCACACTCGTCGGGCAGGATGGAGCCCATGCCGTGGTTCAGCTCGCCGTCCGATGCCGGGAACCGGCTGACCCAGGTCGGCTACCTCGCCGACCCGGCGACCGCCACGACGGCGTACCTCGCCGGCGCCCTGGAGAAGCCGCTGCTGGTCGAGGGTCCGGCCGGGGTCGGGAAGACCGAGCTGGCCAAGGCCGTCGCGCGCGCCACCGGGGCCGAGCTGGTCCGCCTCCAGTGCTACGAGGGCCTCGACGAGGCTCGTGCGCTCTACGAGTGGAACTACAAGAAGCAGCTGCTCCGGATCCAGGCCTCGCCCTCCGACCAGGAGTGGTCGGCGACCCACGACGACATCTTCACCGAGGAGTTCCTCCTCACCCGCCCGCTGCTGACCGCGATCCGGCGCGACGAGCCGACCGTGCTGCTCATCGACGAGGTGGACAAGACCGACATCGAGGTCGAGGGCCTGCTGCTCGAGGTGCTGTCGGACTTCCAGGTCACCATCCCGGAGCTCGGCACGGTGGCCGCGACCCGCCGGCCGTACGTCGTGCTCACCTCCAACGCCAGCCGCGAGCTCTCGGAGGCGGTCAAGCGCCGCTGCCTCTACCTGCACCTCGACTACCCGGACGCCGAGCGGGAGCGGGCGATCGTCGCCTCGCAGGTCGACGGCCTCGACGACCGGGTCACCGAGCAGCTCGTCCGCACGGTCGGCCGGCTGCGCGAGCTGGAGCTCAAGAAGGCGCCCTCGATCGCGGAGTCGGTCGACTGGGCGCGCACGCTCATCGCGCTGGAGATCCGGGACCTCGACGAGAAGGCGATCGCGGACACCCTCGGCGTGATCCTCAAGCACGACTCCGACCACCAGAAGGCGGTCAAGGAGCTGCGGCTGCGATGAGCGCCCGCAGCGGCCTGGTCGACCGGCACATCGCCTTCCTCGAGGCGCTGCGGTCGGCCGGCCTGCCGGTGTCGCTGGCCGAGGACCTCGACGCGATCGCCGCGCTGACCGCCCTCGACTGGGCCGACCGCGCCACCATCCGCGAGGGGTACGCCGCCACGCTCGTGAAGCGCCGGTCCCAGCGCCCGACGTTCGACGCGCTCTTCGACATCTACTTCCCGCGGATGGTCGGGGACGGCGTGCACGGTCGGCTCGAGGACGCCGAGCCGCCCGACGAGGCGGCCGGCGGGGTCCGCGACAACGCGCAGGCGCTGCAGGACTTCCGGGCCGAGCTGGAGGACGCGCTCGCCGACGGCGACCAGGAGACTTTGTCCCGGCTGGCCGCGGAGATGGTGGCCCGGTTCGGGGCGATGCCCGGCCGTGGTCCCGGCCTGTCGTCGTGGTCGGCGTACACCGCGCTCCAGCGGGTCGCGCCGAGCGAGCTCGTCGACCGGATCGTGCAGGGACTGCTCGCCGAGGGCCGCACCGAGGAGGAGGCGCAGCGGGTCGCGGGCCGGCGCGTCGGCGCGTTCACCCGGATGGTCGAGGACGACGCCAGGCGCCGGATCGCCGAGGAGAAGGGCCCCCACCACGTCGCCGACGTCGCGATCCGGCCGACCATCGACCGGCTGGACTTCACCTCCGCGCGGCGTGCGGACCTGGAGGAGATGCGCCGCCAGATCTACCCGCTCGCGCGGCGGCTGGCGACCCGGCTCACCAAGGAGCACCACGCGCGGCGCCGTGGCCCGCTCGACTTCCGGCGCACGGTGCGCGCGTCGATGTCCACCGGCGGCGTGCCGCTGGCCACCCACCACCGCCCCCGGCGCCCGCACCGCACCGAGCTCGTCGTGCTCTGCGACGTGAGCGGGTCGGTCGCCAACTTCGCCCAGTTCACGCTGCTGCTCGTGTTCGCGCTCCGCGACCAGTTCCAGAAGGTCCGTGCCTTCACGTTCATCGACCACGTCCACGAGGTCACGCACCACTTCCGCCCGGGCGCCGACGTCGTCGACGTGATGACGGACCTCGCGGCGAGCACCGCGCACGCCGCGCTGTGGGGGCGCACGAACTACGGCCGCGCGTTCACGAAGTTCGCCGAGGAGCACCCCGACGCGCTCGGCCCGAAGTCGTCACTGCTGATCCTGGGGGACGCCCGCTCCAACTACAGCGACCTCGCCGAGGGCACGCTCAAGGAGCTGGCCGACACGGCCCGGAACGCCTGGTGGCTCAACCCGGAGCACCGCCGACACTGGGGGACCGGCGACTCGGCCGCGCCGACGTACGGCGCGATCGTGCCGATGGTCGAGTGCCGCAACCTCACCCAGCTGGGCGAGTTCGTGCACGACCTCGCGCGTTAGCGGCCCTCACCCCGTGGCGAGGTAGCCCAGCTGCTGGATCCGCTCGATCTCCGCGCGCAGCGCGGGGTGGCTGGCGGTGTCGGCCGCCCGGCCGCCCGCGACGTACACCTGGCCCCCGGGGCCGTGGTCGGCGTCGAACACCACGGTGACCCGGTTGGTCGTGCTCGCGTTGATCAGCGAGCCCAGCAGCGCGACTGGGTCGGCGCTGTTCTCCAGCGACAGCACCCGCGTCGGCTCCGGGATCCGGGGCACGTGCGCGGCCGGGGCGCCGGCGGTGATCACCTGGTCGACCACGAACGACGCCGACTGCGCCGACGCGGCCACCTCCGCCGCGGTCACCCCGCCCTGGGCGGCGCCCACGAGCATCACCCGGGCGTCGGGATCGCCCTCGACCGCCTGCTCGATCGAGCGGACCACCTCCTCGGCGTACGACGCGTGGTCGCCGCCGACCAGGCGCAGCCGACCGGCCCGGGCGCCGTTCGGGCCGGGGAGGTAGGCGATGTAGCGGCCCTCACCGACCTTCTGGACCGACACCCCGTGCGGGGTGCTGGTCAGCGTCTGCATCAGCTCGGTGACGCTGCTCGGCGCGGCGGACTCCCGGGCACCCTCGTCGGCCCGGGCCTCCTCGTGCTCGTCGTCGAGCAGGCCGCCGGCCACGTCGCGCAGGGCGGCGTCGAACGCCGCCGCCAGCGGGTCCACCCCCAGCGCCCGCAGCCCGCCGCGGCCGGCCAGCCGCCCGCGCTCGTCGGCCAGCACGCCCGCGGTGAGCAGCGCGCGCATCTGCAGGCCGTCGAGCAGACCGCCGCCGCCGGTGGCGACGTGCTCCATCAGCTCGGGGTTGTTGTCGGCGAGCTCGTTGAGGTACGCCGCCACCCCGTCCCGGTCCAGAGCGTCGGTCTCGATCAGTCCGGCGGAGACGATCGCGCCGCCCAGCGCCACGTGCGGGGCGAGGTAGCCGATCGCCCGGCCGGCCACCGAGCCGAGGCTCTTGTAGGCGGCCTCCTGCAGCTCGTCGATCCAGCGGTAGGTCAGCACCGTGGCGCGCAGCACCAGCGCGTCGGCGTCGAGCTCGATCGACCGGGTGAGCAGGCCGTGCTTGCCCCGCGTGGCCCGCTCGACGTCCTCGGCCGCCTGCTGGTACGTCGGCTTCGAGAGATCCTCGGACTCCACGAACGCCGGGTCGGCGAGGATCTCGGCCCCGAGCTGGGCGCGCCGGCGCATCTCCTCGCCGACGTCGTCGAACTTGTCGGCGAGCCGGGTCATCTGCTCGTACCGGTCGGCGCGGTTCGCCGCCTCGACCGGGGTGGTGGGGACGGCGCGGGTCTCCGCCGCGGCGGCGGCCACGATGTCGGGCTGCTCGTCGCGGTCGTCGCGATGCTCGAAGGGGTGCTGCGCGTTCACCGGACCACCTCCGCCAGGACCGGCGCGAGGTCACCGGCCAGGTCCTCGGGCTCGACCCGTCGCACCTCGACCCGGGCCACGTCACCGACCCGGTGCGGGGTCAGCGACCGCCACCCGTCGGCCACCAGCACCCAGGACACCACGCCGACCACGGTCGGCTCCTCGCCGGAGACGTCGGCCGCGAGCACCCGCAGCCGGCCGCGGGTCTCCGAGCCGAGCGCGGCGAGCGCCCGGCCGGTGTCGCCGGTGCCGAGCCGGGTGCCCTGGTCGTCGAGGACCGCGCCGTCGTGGCGTGCCACGAGCACGCTGAGCAGGTCGGAGCGGGAGCTGCGCAGCGCCTCGGACGCGGCGTCGGCGAGCTCGTAGGGCACGTCGAACCGGTGCGGCACCCCGGACTCGTGGATCGAGAGGTCCTCGGGGATGACGGCGACCCGGGCCAGCTCGCCGTGCCAGGACGACGTGGGGAACCAGGCCAGCTCGAAGACGATCCCGTCGACCGTGGACAGGGTGGCCACCGCCTCGCCCTTCTGCCGGTGCCAGGCCTTGGCCTGCACCTGGTCGGCGACGACGTCGATCTCGAGGGCGAGGTGCGGGGTGGCGAGCAGCCCCACCGCGCCGAGCAGCCCGTCGTCGACCCGCCCGTCGGTCTTCAGCCCGCGACGGGTCAGCGACTCGTCCGGGTCGTGCAGGGTGTCGAGCACCGCCCGGTAGGCCTGGTCCTCGACGGTGCCGCGGCTCGCGCCCAGCCGGTCCTCGAGCGCGGGCGCCTTCGTCGGGCCGGCCAGGTCGAACGGCAGCGGCGCGTCGCCGGCCGCCTCGGCCACGAGCCGGAGCTCGGGCAGCGTGAGCGCGACCCTGCGGGGAAGTGCGTCGAGCGGTCCGTCGGGCGCCGGAGGGGGTGTGGTGAGGTCGATCGTGGGCAACGCGGCTCCTCGTCAGAGTCCGGGAAGGGAGACGGCCAGCCAGTCCTTGTGGCCGCTCGGGGGCGGGGTGAAGTCGGCGAGAGCCTGGTCGTCGGCGTCCGGTACCCGCTGCACGTCGGGCTCGGCCTCGTTGGCCGCGGCGACCCGGGCCACCCGGGTGCGCGCGTCGGCGATCAGGGTGGTGGCGCGGCGCTCGACGTCGGCGATCGCCTCCTTGAGGCGCTCGACCTCCGCGGCGTGCCGCTCGAGGGAGTCGGCGGCGGTGTCGTGGTCGCCGGCCGCGGTGCGCAGGTGGCCGGCCCGTTCGCGGACCCGCTCGCGCATCGCGTCCGCCGCCCGGCCGCGCCAGGGGATCGCCTCGGTCTGGGCGACCAGCAGGTCTGCGAGCCCGCGCAGGTCGACCGCCTGCTCGCGCAGCTGGTCGGCCCGCCGCCGGATGAGGTCCGCGTCGCCGTACATCCGTCTCCTCGTCCTGCAGCCGGTGTTGACGAGGACCGCCTACCCAGCCGCGAGTGGCCCGAAACACGCGTAACGGACCCGAACCGAGGAACGTTGACCCGGCGTGCGCACCCTGCTCAGGTCCCTCACCGTCGCGGCCCTCGGCGCGATGCTCGGTCTCGGCGGTCTCGGCGCGGTCGCCCCGGCGGCGGGGGCCGCGGCGGGGGCGGCGGACCCGGCCGGCTCCGCGCGTCCGGCGGACGGCGTACGCCGCGTGGTCTTCGTGGGCAACAACTGGGACGGGACCGCGGACCTCCTCGACCCCCGCACGTTCAAGCGGCTGGCCCGGGTCAACATCATCCCGGACTACCAGACCCGGATGATGGAGATCGCCACGAACCCGCGCCGGCTGGCGTTCTTCCTGGCGATCCGGGTGATGATCGGCGAGGGCCACGACCAGTTCGTCGACGACATGTACTCCTCCAACGACGGGCGGCTGCTGGTCGTGTCGCGTCCGTCGTTCGCCGACGTCGTCGGGATCGACCTCCGCACCGGCCGGATCAGGTGGCGGTTCGAGGTGCAGGGTGAGCGCGCGGACCACATGGCGGTGTCGCCGGACGGTCGCCGCGTGGTGGTCAGCGCGTCCACGGGGAACGTCGTGCACATGCTGCGGATGCGCGACGGCAAGCACCTCGGGCGGTTCCCGTCCGGAGGGTCGCCGCACGAGAGCACGTTCATCGACGGCGGCAAGCGGATCCTGCACGCCAGCATCGGCACGGTGTACAGCCCGTTCGACGAGCCCTCGCTCCCCGATCCCCTCGAGGGCGAGCGGGTGTTCGAGATCGTCAACGCCAAGACGCTGAAGGTCGAGCGGCGCTACAACCTGCGCAAGGCGCTGAACGCCCGGGGCCTGAAGAAGATGAGCATCGCGGTCCGGCCGATGACCCTGTCGCCGGACGAGAAGAAGATCTACTTCCAGGTCTCCTTCTTCCACGGCTTCCTCGAGATGAACCGGAAGTCCGGGCGGATCACCCGCGTCGTCCGGCTGCCGAACCTGGTCCCGAACCTGCCGCGGATCGCCTACCTGCTCGACTCCGCGCACCACGGGATCGCGATGAACCCCAAGGGGACCAGGATCTGCGTCGCCGGGACGATGGACGACTACGCGACGCTCGTGAGCACCCGCACCTGGAAGCACAGCCGGCTGCTCAAGGGCGGCAAGAAGCCGTACTGGGTGACCCCGAGCTGGAACGGCAAGCACTGCTACATCTCGTGGAGCGGCTCCGACACGGTCTCGAAGATCTCGTACAAGACCGCCAAGATCGTCCGGACGACCAAGGTCGGCGACCACCCGCAGCGGGTGCGCAACGGCTTCATCCGGCCGGCGTTCCTCAAGGCGCTGGGGTTCGCCTCCTCATCGGCGCCGGCGCGCACCGGCGGACCCACCGCCTGGGAGCGGTAGGGAGGCCGGGTCAGAGCACCGTCGCCAGCCGGCGGAGGCCCTCCTCGATGTCCGCGCGGGGGCCGGCGAAGCTGATCCGCACGAACCGCCGTCCGCCCTCGGTGTCGAAGTCGATGCCCGTGGCCAGCGCGACGCCGGTGCGGGCCAGCAGCTCGTGGGCGAACGCCATCGAGTCGTCGGTGAGGTGGCCGACGTCGGCGTACACGTAGAACGCACCGTCGGCCGGAGCCAGCCTCGTGACACCCATCCGGGGGAGCTCCTCGAGCAGCAGCCGGCGGTTCTCTGCGTAGCGGCGCACGTGGCCGTCGAGCTCGGCGTACGTCGCGTCGTCGAACGCCTTGAGGCAGGCGCGCTGCGCGAGCACCGGCGGGCAGATCGTGAAGTTGCCGGTGAGCACGTCGACCGCGCGACGCAGCCGGTCGGGCACCAGCATCCAGCCGATCCGCCAGCCGGTCATCGAGAAGTACTTCGAGAAGCTCGCGAACACGACGGCCTCGCGGCTGGTCTCCCACGCGCAGCGGGCCATCCGCTCGTGCCCGTCGACGGGGGCGTACTCGATACCGTGGTAGATCTCGTCGGAGATCAGCTGGACGCCGTTCTCCTCGCACCACGTCGCGAGCGCGGCGAGCTCCTCGGGCAGCAGCATCGTGCCCGTCGGGTTGGCGGGTGAGGCGACGACAAGGCCGCGGATCGGGTCGGCGCGGTGCAGCCGGTCGACCTGCTCGACGGTCGGCTGGAACCGGGTCTCCGCACCGGTCGGGACCTCGACCACCTCGCACCCGAGCGCGGCCAGCACGTTCCGGTAGCAGGGGTAGCCGGGCCGCCCGATCGCCACCCGGTCGCCGGTCTCGAACGCCGCGAGGAAGGCCAGCAGGAACCCGCCGCTCGACCCCGTGGTCACCACCACCTCGTCCGGGTCGACCTCCACGCCGTACGTCCGCCGGTGGTGCCCGGCGATCGCCTCCCGCAGCTCGAGGATCCCCGCCGCCGGCGTGTAGCCGAGGGGGTCGCCGCTGTTGAGCAGCCGGATCGCCTCGGCGTTCACCGGCTCGGGAGCTCCGGTGCTGGGCTGCCCGGCCAGCAGGTTCACCAGGTCCCCGTGCGTGCGCTGCCGCTCCGCCGACGCCGCCAACAGGTCCATCACGTGGAACGGCGGCACGTTCGCGCGGCTCGCCACCTGCCAGCGCTCGAAGCTCACGGGGGAGAGGGTACGGGGACGGGAAGATTCACCGGTTAACCGGTGAATTGAACGGTTACAGGCCGAACCTTCGGCCGAGAAGGGTCAGATTCGTCGAGCCGCGGGCGCAGGAACTGTCCACAGCCGACGGCCATGCTCCACTTGTCCACAGGTCTCGTCGTCCCCGCCGCAGGGGCGTCGAGTCGGCGGAATGGTCCCGCGCATGAACGACGCCATTCTTCATGTCGCGGACTCCTCGGGGGTCCTGCTCCGCCGCGAGGCCATCCAGATGGGCATCAATGACCGCACGCTGCATCGCCTCGTGCGCGACGGCACCCTGGTCCGCTTGCGACAGGGGGTTTACGCGGTCCGGTCGACGTACCTGGCAGCCGACGAGAAGACTCGTCACCTGATGCTGTGCCGCGGCGTCATGCGCCTGTACGACGACCATGTCGCGCTCTCCCACTGCAGCGCCGCACTCGCGCAAGGCGGCCCGGACTACGGGCTCGACCTCTCCTCAGTGCACCTCACCCACATGGAGGGGGGAGGGCGGAACCTCGCGCGGGTCGTGCACCACAGCGGATCCCTTCGAGTAGGTGATCTGCGCCGACAGAACGGCCACTGGGTGACGACGCCGGCGCGCACCGTTCTCGACGTCGCCTGTGTGTCAGGAGCCGAAGCCGGCTTGGTGCAGGCCAACCACTTCCTGCACAACAGGCTCACCAGCGTCGCCGAGCTGCAGAGCGTGGCAACCGCCGAGGAGTTCTGGCCGAAAAGCCTGCCGCACCACCTGGTGATGCACCTCGTGGAGCCCAAGGCAGAGTCGGTCGGCGAGAGTCGGGCGTTGTTCTTGTTCTCGGATCAGGGTCTGCCACGACCGCTCGCCCAGTACGCCATCCGCTTGCTCACCGGTGAGACGGTCTGGGTCGACTTCGCCTGGCCTGAGTACAAGGTGATCGTCGAGTTCGACGGCATGGCCAAGTACCACCGATTCCGTCGCCCCGGCGAGTCCATCGAGGACATGGTGATGCGCGAGAAGCGTCGCGAGGACATGGTGCGCGAAGCAACCGGCTGGATCGTGATCCGCCTGACCTGGCAAGACCTCCAGACCCCGGTCGCCACCGCGCTCCGGATCCGCCGGGCCATGGCTGCGGCTGCCGCCTGACAGCCAAGGTTCCGTGCCGAAATGAACCGTTCTTGTACGAAGTTTCGTGCAAGAACGGTCAGATTCACCGGTTAACCGGTGAATCTTCCCGCCGCGTGCCGCCCCGCCCGCCGGCCGAAGAACGACCCCTCACCCAGCTGGGTCCCGGAGGAGTACCCGGCGCCGTCCTGGGCGATGTTGGACGCGCAGGCACCGGCGGCGTAGAGGCCGGGGATGACCGAGCCGTCGGGGCGCTGGGCCTGGCCGTCGACGGTCACCCGGATGCCGCCGAGCGTGAAGCCGGCGTACAGCGCCTTGCCGAGCCGCAGGTCGAACACCGCCCACGGGGCCCGGTCCTGCGGCGCCAGCCACTCGGCGCTCTTGTGGAAGTCGGGGTCCTCGCCCGCGGCGGCGTACTTGTTGTAGCGGTCGAGCGTCTCCTGCAGCGCCGCCTCGTCGATCTCCAGCGCCGCGGCCATCTCGGCGACGGTCTCGAAGCCGTCGAGCAGCGGCACCAGCGGCATCTTCGGGTACTCCACGTGTGCGCTGTCGACGATGAGGTACGCCGTCGCACCCGGCTGCCGCAGCACGTGGTACGACGTCCGCGCGTGGTAGCTGTCCTCGGCGACGAACCGGCGGCCCTCGGCGTTGACGATCAGCCCGGTCACCAGGCTCGACGGCGGGTAGAACGGCGCGGTGATGAACGGCTCGTCCATGTGCTTGAGCTCCGCGCCGACCGACGCGCCGAGCCGGATGCCGAGGCCGTCGTCGTACGTCGACCCCAGCGTGAACAGCTTGGAGCCCAGGGCGGGGGTGTGCTCGGCGACCATGTCCGGGTTCATCACGAACCCGCCGGCGGCGAGGACGACCGCCCCGGCCCGCACGGTGCCGGTCTCCTCGAACGAGCGCCACGCGACGCCCACCACGGCGCCGGACCCGTCGGCGACCAGGTTGGTCACCGCCGTCTCGTAGCGCACCTCGACCCCGGCCTCCTCGACCCGGTCGCGCAGCAGGTCCATCACGATCTTCGTGCCCTCGGTGTCGCCGGGCACGGGGACCTTGTGGCCGCGCGGCGCCGGCCGGGCCTGCTCGACGTACGGCCACACCTTCTCGTTGCCGGTGAACATCAGCCCCTCGGTGCCGGGTTGGATCACCGCCTTCCCCGGGAAGTACGACCGTTCGAACTCGAAGCCCAGCGACTCCAGCCACTCGAAGTGCTCGACAGAGCCCTCGCAGTAGGCGCGGATCTTGTCGTGCTCGGGGTCCTTGGAGACCGCGACGAGGTACTTGTACATCTCCTCGGGCGAGTCGTCGTGCCCGGTCGCCTGCTGCACCGCGGTGCCGCCGCCGAGGTAGAAGTGACCGCCGGACATGCTCGAGGTACCGCCGTGCACGGCCGCGCGCTCGAGCAGCAGCACCCGCGCCCCGGCGCGCGCCGCCTCGAGCGCCGCGCAGCCGCCGGCGATGCCGAACCCCACGACCACCACGTCGTACGTCGGTGCGCCGTCGGCGAGGTCGGTGGCCGGCAGCACCTCGGGGAGCGCGGTGCCCTTGGGTGGGGCGGGGTCGGCGGCCATGCCGCCAATGTAGAACATGTTTCAGTTTCGTGCGATTCTGACCCGGTGATCCTCATCGACGTCGACGGTCGCGAGCACACACTGCCCGGCCGGGACGGGTACGTCGACGCCGACGCCCTCGCGACGGCCACCGGGTGGGAGCTCAAGCCTTCCGGGCTCTGCCGCGGCGAGGTCTGCGTGCCGCTGCTGGGCCGGAGCATCACCGTCGCCGGCGACCGGTCGCGCGTCGACGTGGACGCCTGGGCGGCCGCGCTCGGCCTCCTCACCGCCCGCGACGACGACCACCACGTGGTCGCGGTGACCCCGTCCGCCGACACCCGGGCCGCCGAGGCCGCGGACGGACTCGCCCCGCCGCTGCCGCTGGCCGACGTCGACGGCCGCCCCCTGGCGTTCGAGGACCTGTCCGGCCACAAGCGGGTGCTGGTCACCTGGGCCTCGTGGTGCGGGTGCCGGCACGAGCTCGGTGGCTGGCAGCGCCTGCAGGACGAGCTCGCCGACGCCGGCCTGCGGCTGTTCTCGGTCGCCCTCGACGCCGATCCCGAGGACGCCCGGCCGTGGATCGAGGCGGCGAGCCCGACGTACCCCGTCGCCGTCGACACCGCGCACCTCACCGCGGAGCGGTACGGCATCACCAACGTGCCGAGCGTGGTCTGGGTCGACGAGGAGGACCGGGTGGTCAAGCCGGCCACCATCGCGCCGGGCGACGACCAGTTCCGCGACTACACCAGGATCGACAGCGAGCAGCACCACGAGCTGCTCCGGGCCTGGGTGCGCGAGGGCACGCTCCCCCGGAGCGCCTCCGCGCCGCCGCCCGCTCGCACCGACGACGAGCAGCGGGCGCTCGCCGAGCGCCGGGTCGCCGCGCACCTGCAGCGCCGGGGGCTCACCGACGCCGCCCGCGCCCACCTCACCCGGGCCACCGACCTGGCGCCCTGGGACTGGACCGTCCGCCGCGGCGGCATCGCGATGACCGGCGGCGACCCGTTCCTCGGCCACGAGTTCCTCGAGTTCTGGCAGGAGTGGGACGCCCTGGGCCGGCCCGGCTACACGCCCACCACCTGACCGGCGGGGCCGGCCCCGTCGACCGGGGCCGACGAGCGCCGGTGGCCCGGGCGCCGATAGACTGCGGCCCCCGCCCCCTGCCGCCGAGGACTTCATGAGCTTCGACGTCCACCAGCTGGATCAGTTCCTGCTGGTGGGGTCCGCCGTGACGCTGCTGGCGATCCTCGCTGTGCGGATGTCCTCGCGCGCCGGCCTGCCCAGCCTGCTGGTCTACCTGCTCATGGGCGTGGCCCTCGGCGAGTCCGGCCTGGGCATCGACTTCGACAACGCCGAGCTCGCGCACGCCCTCGGCTTCGCGGCGCTGGTGATCATCCTGGCCGAAGGTGGTGTGACCACCAACTGGAACGACATTCGCGGCTCGATGCGGATGGGGGTGGCGCTGGCGACGATCGGCGTCGCCATCTCCGTGGGCGTGGTCGCCGTGGTCGCGCACTTCGTGTTCGGCTTCTCGTGGCAGATCGCGGTGCTGCTGGGCGCCTGTACGTCGGCCACCGACGCCGCCGCGGTGTTCTCGGTGCTGCGGGTCGTCCCGCTGCCGCGCCGGCTGACCGGCACGCTCGAGGCGGAGTCCGGTCTCAACGACGCCCCGGTCGTCGTGCTCGTCACCCTGGTCTCCGCCGGCACCGTCGCCGAGGACGGCCCGCTGGTGGTCGCCGGGATCATCGTCTTCGAGCTGTTGGCCGGCGTCCTGATCGGCTTCGCCGTCGGCTTCGGCGGGGCGTGGGTGATGCGCCGCGCGGCGCTGCCCGCGTCCGGTCTCTACCCGATCGCGGTGCTCTGCCTGGCGGTGCTCGCGTACGCCGGCGGTGCCGTGGCGCACGCGTCCGGGTTCGCGGCGGTGTACGTCGCCGCCCTCGTGCTGGGCAACTCCGAGCTGCCCCACCGGGCGGCCACCCGGTCCTTCGCCGAGGGGATCGCCTGGCTGGCCCAGATCGGGTTGTTCGTGATGCTCGGCCTGCTGCTCTCCCCGGACCGGATCGACCTCGGGACCGTCGGCCTCGCGGTGACCGCCGGCCTCGTGCTCACGCTCGTCGCCCGGCCGCTGTCGGTCGCGGCGTGCGCGCTGGTCCAGCGGATGCCGGTCCAGGAGCTGGCGTTCCTGTCCTGGGCCGGGCTGCGTGGAGCCGTGCCCATCGTCTTCAGCACGATCCCGCTGGCCGACGGCATCGACGACGCCGAGCAGCTGTTCGACATCATCTTCGTGATGGTCGTGATCTACACGGTCCTCACCGGTCCGACCCTGCCCCTGGTGGCCCGGGTGCTACGGGTCGCCCGTCGCTCGGAGCCGCGCGACCTCGACCTCGAGGCCGCGCCGCTGGAGCGGGTCGCGGCCGACCTGCTCCAGATCACGGTGAGCCCGGTCTCCAAGATGCACGGGGTGGAGGTCGGTGAGCTGCGGCTGCCGCGCGGTGCCTCGGTGGCGATGGTGATCCGCGAGGGGCAGGCGCTCGTTCCGGAACGTCGTACCGTGCTGCGCCGCGGCGACGACCTGCTGGTCGTCACCCCGCGCAAGCTGCGCGAGAAGACCGAGCAGCGGCTCCGCGACGTCAGCGCGCGCGGCCGGCTCGCCCAGTGGCTCGGCGACTGACCCTCACAGGTCGTCGAGATCTGGGTCCTCGTCCTCGGGCGGGCTGCACACCGAGGTGTCCTCGGCGGCGACGATCGCCTTGCGGCCCTTGCCGACCCCGCTGAACTCCTCGCCGACCACGACGTTCACCCCGGCCAGCGGACCCTCGCGCTTGACCACCTTCGCCTTCTTGCCCAGGTAGGACTTCACCAGCCGGACCGCCGGGTTCTGCGCGTCGAGCGCCCAGATCTGGACCCTGTTGACCTCGGCGTCGTCCGGGGCGTTGCCGACCTCGCCGCGGTCGAAGCCCTCGGTGACCAGGTCGGTCATGGTGCGGTCCGCCAGGCCCTCCCGGGTGCTGGCGTTGAGCACGCTCACCGTCACCTGGTCGGGGTACACCTTGTCGCCCTCCGACACCGCCTGCTCGGTGCAGATCGCGGGCTTGCCCCGCTCGGGGAAGGGCTCGCTGACTGCCGACCAGGCCCAGGCGACGCCCACGAGCACCACGACGAGGAGCGCCGCCAGGGTGAGCGCCGAGCGCAGTCGGTCCTGGATCACGAGTCCTCCAACGTGTAGACGCGGGCGTGCAGCATGTTCCGCTGCTGCAGGGCGGCGCGCAGCGCCCGGTGCAAGCCGTCCTCCAGGTAGTACTCGCCGCGCCACTGGACGACGTGCGCGAACAGGTCGCCGAAGAACGTCGAGTCCTCGTCCAGCAGCGCCGCGAGCTGCAGGGTGTCCTTGGTGGTGACCAGCTCGTCGAGCCGCACCTGACGGGGTGGTACGGCGGCCCACGCGCTCGACGTCAGACCGTGGTCGGGATAGGGCCGACCGACGCCCACGCGCTTGAAGATCACGCGGCGAACGTTAATCGACGCTGCCGCCGCACGGGGGCCGGACCATAGAGTGCCCGCATGAGCCAGGATTCCTCGGGTCCCGAGTCCTCCCTCGTCAGCGACGTCGCCAAGGGCTACGAGTTCGCCGGACCGGCGCTCGAGCTGGGCGGGCTGATGGTGGACGCCGACACGCTGTCCGACACCCGCATCCGCATCCCGCTGGGGATGCTGAACCGGCACGGCCTGGTGGCCGGCGCGACCGGCACGGGCAAGACCAAGACCCTGCAGCTGCTGGCCGAGCAGCTGAGCGCCCAGGGCGTGCCGGTGTTCGCCGCCGACATCAAGGGGGACCTCTCGGGCCTGGCCACGCCGGGCGAGCCCGACGAGAAGATCACCGAGCGCACCGCGTCGGTCGGTCAGGAGTGGAAGCCGACGGCGTTCCCGGTCGAGTACTACGCCCTCGGCGGCCAGGGCACGGGGATCCCGCTGCGGGTGACCATGTCGGCGTTCGGCCCGACCCTGCTCAGCAAGGTCCTCGGCCTCAACGACACCCAGGAGTCCAGCCTGGGCCTGGTCTTCCACTACGCCGACAGGGCCGGCCTGCCGCTGCTCGACCTCGCCGACCTGCGCGCGGTCGTCGCCCACCTCACCAGCGACGAGGGCAAGCCCGAGCTCAAGGAGCTGGGCGGGCTCTCCTCGGCCACCGCGGGCGTGATCCTGCGCGAGCTGATCGCGTTCCAGGACCAGGGCGCCGACGCGTTCTTCGGCGAGCCCGAGTTCGAGTCGGCGGACCTCCTGCAGGTGGCCGACGACGGTCGCGGCGTGATCTCGCTCGTGGAGCTGCCGAACCTCCAGGACCGGCCCGCGGTCTTCTCCACGTTCCTGATGTGGCTGCTCGCCGACCTCTTCCACGACCTGCCCGAGGTCGGCGACGTCGACCGGCCCAAGCTGGTGTTCTTCTTCGACGAGGCGCACCTGCTCTTCGACGACGCCTCGAAGGCGTTCCTCGACCAGATCGCCCAGACCGTGCGGCTGATCCGGTCGAAGGGCGTCGGGGTGTTCTTCGTGACCCAGAGCCCGACGGACGTGCCCGAGGAGGTGCTCGCCCAGCTCGGTTCCCGGATCCAGCACCAGCTGCGCGCGCACACCCCCAACGACGCCAAGGCGCTCAAGGCGACCGTGAACACCTACCCGGTCAGCGGCTACGACGACCTGGGCAAGGTGATCACGAGCCTCGGCATCGGCGAGGCGGTGGTGACCGTGATGAACGAGCGCGGCGCGCCCACGCCGGTCGCCTGGACCCGGCTCCGAGCCCCGGAGTCGCTGATGTCCCCGAGCGACCCGGCGGCGATGCAGGCCACGGTCGAGGCCAGCCCGCGCTACCCGAAGTACGCCGAGGCCGTCGACCGCGAGTCCGCGCGGGAGAAGCTGGCCGCCCGCCTCGAGGAGGGCGCGCGCAAGAAGGCCGCCGAGGAGGAGGCGACGAGCGCGCCGAGGTCCGAGCCCGCGCCCCGCCGTACCGGCAAGAAGAGCGCGAGCAAGAAGGACGACGGGGGCGTGATCGGCGACGTGGTCCGCTCCAGTGCGTTCAAGGACTTCATGCGCACCGCCGCCCGCGAGATCGCGCGCGGGATGTTCAAGACCGGTCGCCGCTAGGCGGTCCACCTCACGGAGTCGTCGACCAGGTCGGCGAGCGCGTGCACGCCGCGGAGGTCGTCGCGGTCGGCCATCAGCCGGGCCAGCCGCTGCGCGTGGCGGAGCCGGACCCTGTCCCGTCGCCGCCGGATCCGGTCGAGGTCGTCGTCCGGCTCGGGGGCGGTCGTCGTGGTGTTCTCTTCCATGCCGCCAGGATGCGAGGCGAAGTTCTCAGGGAGATTGACGCGACGTTAACGCTTCGTCACTTGGGCCACACCGGACAGGGAGAACCTGCACCTGTCGGGCAACGTGACGCCGGACAAGTCCAGGTTTCCCCGGCCGACCGGGGAAATCGCCCGCCCGTCACAGCGCCAGGTCGGTCCACGCCATCTGGACGATCTCGCGGCCCCGGTCGCGGGTGACCAGCTGGCCGCGGCCGGGCTGGGACTGCATCGGCCGCACGTTGCCGAGCAGCGGACCCTCGTCGCGGCTGCCGGAGAGCAGCAGCCCGGGCATCGCCAGGTCGCGCAGCGACTGGATGACCGGCTCGTAGAGCGCGCGCGACGCGCCGCCGGAGCGCCGGGCCACGACCAGGTGCAGTCCCACGTCGCGGGCCTGGGCCAGCAGCGGCTGGAGCTGGGCGACCGGCGAGCTCTGCTGGGTGGCGACCAGGTCGTAGTCGTCGACGACGACGTAGACCTCGGCGCCGGTCCACCAGGAGCGGCTGCGCAGCTGCTCGGGGCTGACGTCCGGCCCGGGGATCCGGCTCTCCAGGTAGCCGGCCAGCTCCTTGAGCGCCGGCGCCGCCTGGGCGGCCGAGGTGAGGTAGTTGAGCAGGTAGTCCTCGGGCACCTCGCCGAGCAGCGAGCGGCGGTAGTCGACGACGACGATCTGCGCCTCCTTCGGCGTGCGCAGCCGCATCACCTCGCGCACGTAGGCGCGCAGCACCGCGCTCTTGCCGGACTGGCCGTCGCCGAAGATCAGCAGGTGGGGCTCGGAGTCCGGGTCGAGGCCGACCGGCGCCAGCTCCTTCTCGTTGATGCCGAGGAGCATCCGGTTCTTGCCGGCGTCCCCGGCCATCTCGCGGACCCGGTCCAGGTCGATCCGGTCGGGGAGCAGCCGCAGCTTCGGGCCCGCGGGGCCGGTCCAGGCGGACTGCATCCGCTTGATGAGGTCGTCGACGCCGTCGCCCAGGGTGTCGGCAGAGGGGTCGCCGTCGACCCGGGGGAGCGCGCCGAGGAAGTGGTACTTGCCCTGGACCAGGCCTCGCCCGGGCCGGCCCTCCGGCACCAGGGCAGCGACCTTGCGGTCGATCTCGGAGTCCATCGGGTCACCCAGCCGGAGCTCGAGGCGGGTGCCGAGCAGGTCGCGCATCGAGGCCCGGAAGTCCGCCCAGCGGGCGGCGCCGGTGACCACGTGCAGGCCGAAGGTGAGGCCGCGGGTGGCGAGCTGCTGGATCTCCATCTCGAGGTCGTCGAAGTCGGAGCGGAGCGTGCTCCAGCCGTCGATGACGAGGAACACGTCGCCCCACCCGTCGTCGGCGCGGCCCTGCGCCCGCCGGCTCCGGTAGGTCTCGATCGAGTCGATGCCGTTGGTGCGGAAGTACGCCTCGCGTCGGTCGACGATGCCGGTGACCTCGGCGATGATCCGGCGGACCACCTCCGGCTCCGACCGGGTGCCGATGCCGGACATGTGCGGGAGCTCGGCCAGCGGCGCGAACGTGCCGCCGCCGAAGTCGAGCACGAAGAACTGCGACTCCAGCGGCGTCGTCGTCAGCGCCATGCTCGTGACGATGGTGCGCAGCAGAGTGCTCTTGCCGCTGCGCGGGCCGCCCACCACGGCGACGTTGCCGGCCGCGCCGCTGAGGTTGACCGAGAGGGTGTCGCGGCGCTGCTCGCGCGGCCGGTCGACGGTGCCCAGCGGGATGGTCAGCCCGCCGACGCCGCGCCAGCCCGGGGAGACCAGGCCGAGCGACGGGTCCTCGGTGAGGTCGCTCATGAGCTGGTCCAGCGTGTCGGGTACGTCGAGCGGCGGCAGCCACACCTGGTGGGCGGCGGGGCCGTGCCCCTCCATCCGCGCCACCGCGATGTCGAGCAGCGACTCCTGCGACTCCGGCTCCTCCTTCTGGGTCTCGGGCTCGGGCTCCACGTCGGGCGTCTCGAGCGCCTGCACCTCCGAGATCGTGAAGGGGAGGATCCCCTGCAGGTGGCCGCCCTCGTCGCGACGCACCAGCACCCGGCCGGAGGCGGGCGGCCCGGACACGTAGGCGGCCTTGAACCGGATCATCGTGGTGGGGTCGGGCTTGAGGTAGCCGAGGCCGGGGTCGGCCGGCAGCTCGTAGGCGTCGGGCACGCCGAGCACCGCGCGCGACTCCTGGGCGCTGAACGTGCGCAGGCCGATCCGGTAGGAGAGGTGGGACTCGAGACCGCGCAGCCGGCCCTCCTCGAGCCGCTGCGAGGCCAGCAGCAGGTGGAGGCCGAGCGACCGGCCCAGCCGGCCGATCGCGACGAAGAGGTCGATGAACTCGGGCTTCGCGGAGAGCATCTCGGAGAACTCGTCGACCACGATGAACAGCGACGGCAGCGGCTGGAGGTCCTCGCCGGCCTGCCGGGCCTTCTCGTAGTCGCGGATCGAGGCGAAGTTGCCGGCCTCGCGCAGCAGCTCCTGCCGGCGGACCATCTCGCCGGACAGCGCGTCCTGCATGCGGTCGACGAGCGTGAGCTCCTGGGCGAGGTTGGTGATCACCGCCGAGACGTGCGGCATCTCGGCCATGCCGGCGAACGTCGCGCCGCCCTTGAAGTCGACGAGCACCATGTTGAGCTGCTCGGGGGAGTGGGTGAGCGCGAGCCCGAGCACCAGGGTCCGCAGGAACTCGGACTTGCCGGACCCGGTGGCGCCGATGACCAGGCCGTGCGGGCCCATGCCTTGCTGCGCCGACTCCTTGATGTCGAGGTGCACCAGCGAGCCGCCCTCGCCGAGGCCGATCGGCACCCGTAGCCGGTCCCGCGCGGGGCGCGGCCGCCAGGCGGCGGCGGGCTCGATGGTGCGGACGTCGCCCAGGCCGAGCAGGTCCATGAAGTCGGTGGGGCCGGCGATCTCGCCGCCGGTCTGCTCCGCCGGACCGGACGCGGCGGTGTGCAGCGGCGTCAGCCGGCGGGCGAACGCCTCGGCCGTGGCCAGGTCGCACTGGTCGCCCTTCGCACGGATCGGCGTCTCGCGCACCCGGATCGCCTGCAGCGGCACCCGCCCCTGCTCGTCGGTGGGGCCGTCCTCGACCAGCAGCCGCAGCCGGGTCACGTCCTCGAGCTCGCCCCAGTGCGAGGGCAGGTCGATGAGCGTGACGCCGTGTAGGCCGTCGGGCGGCACCACGTGGTTGCCGGGCGGCAGCTCGGCGCCGTCGGTCACCAGGATGATGTGTGGGCTCGCGGGGCGCTCGTCGGCGCCGAACCGCGGGCGGTCGCCGAGGTCGGGGGGCAGCAGCGACTCGAGGTCGGCGAGCGACGTCGTGACCATCCGCATCGGCCCGACCGCGTCGCTCTGCTGCTGGCTCTGCACGTGCGGGAGCCACTTCACCCAGTCCCAGTGCGCCAGCGTCTCGTCGGTCGCGAGCACCGCGACCACCAGGCTCTCCGGCGCCTGGAACGCGGTCGCCGAGCAGATCATCGCCCGGGCCAGCGAGCGGGCCTTCTCCTCCTCGCCGCAGACCTCGACCCGGTCGAACGCCCGCAGGTCGATGGACGCCGGCAGGTCCGGCTGGATCCGGTGGACGACGAGCAGCCGGTGCAGGGCCGACGCGGCCGCGGGGTCGACGTCGTCGATCGGTGCGGCCTCCGGGGGCACCAGCTCGAGGGCGAGCGGCTGGGCGCACAGCCCGTAGCGGACCTGCAGGAAGTGCGGGTCGGTCGGACCGTGCTCCCAGACCCGGCTCCGGTCCTCGGCGAGGGCCGGCAGCGCCGAGGGGTCCGGGTGGTGCCAGGTCAGCGCCCGGCGCTGCTGAGCGGCCGCCTCGCGGGCGACCCGGCGCACGGTGGACAGGTAGCGGAGGTACTCGGTGCGCGAGCCGGTCACCTGCTGCTGGCGCTGCTTACGCTGCCGGTCGATCTGGACGAAGATGAAGCCGAGGGTCGCGAAGAGGAACATGCCCGCCGCGATGAAGCGGGTGCTGCTGGCGATGCCGGACCCGCCGCCGGTGCTGCCCAGCGTCGCGACCAGCACGATCGAGCCGAGGCTGCCGAGCATCGGGATCGCGTTCATCGCGATGCCGGCGGCGCCCTCGTTGGGCTGGATCTGCGGCGGGGGCTGGAGGACGAGCTGACCGCTGGGCATCTCGGGCTCGTCGACCCGTCCACCGCGCAGCGTCGTGCTGGCCTGGCTCACGTGCTCCGATACCTCACATCCGCCGAAGTGCTCCCGAGACCGCGCTCCGCGGCCCCTCGACTATAGGCAGCGCCTACCCACGAGGGCCTACCCACTATTTCGACGGACTACTCTGAGGGCCTCCAACTCTCGGGAGGAGACGTGATCGAGGCGACCGCGCGGGGCAGCTCGGCCGACATCCTCGCGCTCAGCGTGCACGGTCCGGCCGGCGTGCTCGACCTCGTCGTCCCCAGCGCCGCCTCCGCCGCCGACGTGGCGGTCGAGTACGCCCGGCAGTCCGGGCTCGGGGTCACCCCCGCACTGGTCACCAGGGTCGGTCGGCCGCTCCCGCCCGACACCACGCTCGCCGACGCCGGCATCGGCGCGGGCGACATCGTCGTGGCGGTCACCGCGCAGCCGCCGCCCCCCGGCGGGCGGGCCGGGCGACGCCGCACCGACGACCGGAGGATGGGTGCGGAGACCCGCGGCGGGCCGCTCACCATCGTCTGGCTCGGTACGGCGGCCGTCGCGGCGCTGCTGGCCGGCTGGTTCGCGGCCCACGAGCCCGACTCGGCCCGACGTACGGCGACGCTGGCCCTGCTGGTCGCTGCCGCCGTGATCGGCGTGGTGCCGGTGGGCCGGTTCGCCGCGCAGCGGGTGCTCGCCGCCCCGGCCTTCGCGGGAGCCGCCGCGTTCGCGATCGCCTGGGACCCCGAGCCCGCCAAGCTGCCCACGATCCTCGGCGTGGCCGGCCTGGCCGCGGCGGTGACGGCGGGTGTGGGTCGGGCGCTCGACGAGAGCTCGGAGGAGGCGCTGCGGGTCTGGATGGTCGTGGGCGGCGCGCTCTTCGTGGTCACCGCCGGCGCGGCCCTCGTCGACGCGGAGGCCCAGGTGGTCTGGGCGCTGCTGCTGGTGTCCGCGATGCTCGCGGCCCGGTTCGTGCCGATGCTTGCCATCGAGGTGCCCGACCAGTTCCTCATCGACCTCGAGAGGCTCGCGGTGACCGCGTGGTCGGCGCGCGAGCGGCCGGCCGGGCGGCGGGGCCGCACGGTCGTCCCGCAGCGCGCGGTCGCGACGGTCGCGGTGCGCGGCACCCGGATGGTGACCGCGGCGTCGGCGGCGGTGCTCGCGGTGGTCGCCCTGTCCGCCCCGCTGCTGCTGGCCGAGGCCACGCTGCCGATGGACCGGGTCGGCGCCCGCTGCCTGGTCGGGTTCTCCGGGGCGAGCCTCCTGCTCGCCGCTCGGAGCTACCGCCACGTGGCCGCGCGCGCCCTGCTCCGGACGGCCGGCCTCGTGTGCCTGGCCGCCCTGACCGTCGTCGTGCTCGACGCCGCGGGCTCGCGCACCGAGGGTTTCCTGGCCGGCGGCGCGGTGTTCCTGGCGTTCCTCGTCGTCATCGTCGCGGTCGCGCTCGGCCGGGGCTGGCGCTCGGCCTGGTGGTCGCGGCGGGCCGAGGTCGCCGAGGCGGTGTGCGGTGCGTTCGCGGTGGGCTCGGTCGTCGTGGCGGTCGGGCTGTTCCGCCGACTGTGGGAATTGACGAGCTGAGGTTTAGCCACCGAGGCCCCGGGTAGGACGCTGCTCGACAGCAACACATACCCACATCAGTACATCGGTGGCGTCGATCCGCAGCGATCGGCACCGGACCAGCATCCACCACCCATCCTCAGCGCGGCGACATGACGCCGCAGACAAGGAGCAGCACATGTCGAACGCACCTGAGTTCGGTCAAGGCGAAGGCACACTCTCCAAGGCCGCGACCCTCGTCTCCGACGCTCGCGCGGACTTCAACAAGATCGCCGACCGACTCACCGGTCAGATCGGCGCGGTGCAGGGCAAGTGGGGCGGGCAGGGCGCCCAGGCGTTCTTCATCCTCCACCAGGCCTGGACCGAGAAGCAGAAGGTCATCGTCGACGCCCTCGACGAGTTCGCGGCCTCGCTGCACAGCACCGAGAAGGACAACGTCAGCACCGACGACGCGCAGAGCACCTCGTACACCCGCCTCCAGGGCCGGCTCGGCTGACCCCGCGACAGACACCAGGAGACTGAGCAATGAACCTCGACGGAATCCGCGTCCAGCACGCCGCCCTCGACCAGGCCGCGCAGGACATGTACCAGACGGTCAAGGACATCGACGACCGCATGAACCGGCTGGAGTCCGAGCTCGCGCCGCTGAAGAGCGACTGGGCCGGTAGCGCGCAGCAGGCCTACACCCGGGCCAAGGCCAAGTGGGACTGGGCGATCCAGGAGATGCGCGACCTGCTCGACGAGAGCCACAAGACGGTCTACCAGTCCAACGCCGAGTACATGGCCGCCGACAAGCGCGGTGCCGCCTCGTTCGACCTCTGAGCGATCGCGACCCGCGACAGCACCACCCGAAGGACCGGCACCTTGGTGCCGGTCCTTTCGGCGCGCGTAGGCTGCACACGCCGTTGACCACAGGCATCTCGGGAGACACACCATGAGTCAGGCATCCGTCGGCACGTCGGGTCTGGTGCGGGTCACGGTGACCTCCGGCACCCGCCGGGTCGACCTGGTGCTGCCCGGCGCGGTCCCGGTCGCCGAGCTCGTCCCCGAGCTCGCCCGCAGCGTCGGGCTGCTCGACGCCGCCACCGTCTACGGCGGCTACCGGCTGGTGACCGCCGAGGGCCGCGAGCTCGCCGGCGACTCGGGCCTCACGCTCCAGGGCGTCGAGGACGGCGGGGTGATCACCGTGACCGCCGGGATCGACGAGCAGCCGCCGCGGGTCTACGACGACGTCGTCGAGGCGATGACCGACGTCGTCGAGCACGACCTCAAGCCGTGGCAGCCCGCCTCCTCACGCCGTACCGCCCTCGGCGCCGCGGGCCTGCTCATGGCGCTGGGCGCCGTCGCCCTCTACATCCAGGCCGGCTCCACGCTCGCGGCCACGGCCGCGGCCACGGTGGCCGCGGCGCTGGTCGTCGGCGCCATCGTGCTCTCCCACGCGCAGCACGAGCCCGAGGCCGCCGTCGCCGTGGCCTGGCTCGGTACGGCGTACGCCGCGGTCGCCGGGCTGATGCTCGCCCACGACCAGGGAGAGTTCTTCGGCTACCCGGTGGCCGCCGCCGGCGGTGGTGCGCTGGCGGCCGGGCTGGTCTGCCTGATCGGCCTCGGCGAGGGGCGGACGCTGGTGCTGCCGCCGATGGTCGTGGGGGCGCTCTTCCTCACCGTCGGGCTGCTGCTCACCGGCGCCGACTTCGACCAGGACGTCGTGCTCACCGTCGCCCTCGCGCTCGTGGTGATGGCCGGCAGCATCTTCCCGTGGCTGGCCCTCGGGCTGACGAGCACCTCGGTCGACCAGCTCTACTCCCCGGCCGACATCACCGCCGACCCCGACGAGATCCACCGCGAGCGGGTGGCCGCGGACGCCCGGGTGGCGCACGAGATCCTCGTCGCGATCTCGGCGACCGTCGGCCTGCTGCTCGTGCTGGTGGCGCCGCTCGCGGTGCGGCTCGGCATCTACGGCACGGTGCTCGCCGTGATGTGCTCGCTGATCGTCATGCTGCGCACGCGCCAGTACCGCACCGGTGCGGAGGTGATGGTCGGGCTGGTGTCCGGCATCCTCGGCCTCGCATCGGTCGCCGTGTCGTTGCTCGTCTTCCACGAGTCGTGGCGGCCCACCACCGCGGTCGTGCTGGCGGCCGCGGGGGCGGTGCTGCTCGCCGCCACCCTGCTGCCGTCGACGCCGTCGGTGCGGCGCGGCCGGCTGGGCGACCTCGCCGAGACCGTCGCGTTGATCTCGATCCTGCCGCTGCTCGTGCTGGCCACCGGACTGTTCGGCGCCAGCAGCGGCCTGACGAGCTGAGCCATGGCGACCAAGAAGGACCTCGTCGAGGCGTACTCGTTCAGCCGACGCCGGCTGGTCACCGCGTTCGTCTCCGGTGCCCCCGGTGGCCGTGAGGTGGAGCCGGCGCGGCCCGGCCGCACCATCGTCGGCGGCGTCGCGCTCGCCGTGCTGCTGATGGCCGGGGCCGCGATCGCCGGCGTCTTCGACCCCAAGACGAGCATCGACTGGGACGAGCCGGCGTTCATCATCGCCAAGGACAAGGGCTCGATCTACGTGATCGTCGACCGCGCCGAGGGCGACACCGAGCCGGCGCTGCGCCCGATCACCAACGTGACCTCCGCCCAGCTGATCCTGGGGGCCGACGTCGAGCCGGTCTACGTGCCGCTCGAGGAGATCACCAAGCGCAACACCGGGCCGACGATCGGCATCCTCGACGCGCCCGCGACCGTGCCCGACGAGTCGCAGCTGATCCAGAGCGGCTGGACGGCGTGCACCGACACGGGGCACGGGATCAAGACCCAGGTCACCACCGACCCCCAGGTCACGCCCACCCCGGACGTCGGGTTCGTCGTCCGGCACGACGACCAGCTGTTCCTCATCGCCGAGGAGCCGGCCACGGCGACCAAGCCGGCCCGGGCCTACCGCTACGCGATGCCGGCCGACGAGCGGCTCAGCAGCGACCTCCAGGTCCCGCTGCCCGAGGACGCGGTCGAGGTGCCGGCGCTCTGGCTGGAGCTCTTCGACGAGGGCGGCTCGCTGGACGCCGAGGGCCTCGGGCTCGAGCGGGCCGGCCAGCTGCCGCAGTTCGCCGGCGCCGAGCGGCTGCCCAACAACGTCCGGGTCGGCGACTACTACCGCGACGTCAACGGGCAGCCGGCGGTGATCACCAACCGTGGCGTGGCGACGTTCAGCGAGTTCGCGTTCCGGGTCCTGCTGCACGCCGAGTTCGGCGGCCGCCGTCCGCACCAGCGGCCGATCCCGGCCGAGGCACAGCTGCCCGCGGTCAAGCCGCCGTACGAGGAGACCGACGCGCACTGGCCGCAGGGCACGCTCGGCCGCGGTGACGGCGAGGTCTGCGCCGTGCTGCAGGCCGGCCACGACGTGCAGCCGGCGGTGCGGCTGGCGCAGGCGCCGGGGGAGGACGCGTCGGCGGCCGACCTCACCTCGCCGGGCACCAAGGAGGCGGCGGTCGACTCGGGCCACGGCGCGTACGTGCTGTCCGGCGGCTTCAGCGACAGCTCCGAGGGCGCGGAGCCGGTGCTCGTCGACGAGCGCGACCGCGCCTACCCGCTGGCCGGTCCGGACACGGCGGAGAAGCTCGGCTACGAGGACGACGACTGGTCGCTGGTGCCCGAGAGCTGGCTGGACCTCTTCGGCAAGGGGGTCGAGCTGTCCGTGGACGCGGCGCTCTGCCCGCCCACCACCAAGAAGGGCCAGGAGACGTGCCGCTAGGCCGGCGGGTCGCCGGGCTGGTGGCCGGGTCGCTGGCGCTCGGCGGGCTGGTCCTGCCGTGGGCGCCCCCGGCGTACGCCGAGCAGGCCGCCTGCAGCGAGATCCAGCAGGACACCACCGAGGCCGACGACGTGACCGAGCCGAGCGTGCCGCTGCAGCAGCTGCGGGTCGAGGAGGCGACGAAGGTCCTCGAGCGCCGGGGCGTGCGGCCCGGCGAGGGCGTCGGCGTGGCGGTCATCGACTCCGGCATCGCCGACGTCCCCGGCCTGCCGCAGGCGGGCGGCAGCCGCAACCCGGCGTTCGCCAAGGGGCGCGACTACCCCTACTACCACGGGACCGCCGTTGCCGGGCTGATCGCGGGTGCCGACCGGGGCGGAGAGGCCGGGCCCGTGGGCATCGCGCCGGCGGCCTCGCTCTACGACGTCAGGGTCTACGACACCCCGACCGACTCCGACGACGGCAAGTACCGGGGGCTCACCGACGCCGGCGTGATCGACGGCCTCGAGTGGGTGGCGGCCAACGCGAGGTCGGTGAGCCCGCGGATCCGGATCGCCAACGTCTCGCTGGCGGTCAAGGACAGCCCCGAGCTGCGCCAGGTGGTCCGGCGGCTCGCGGCGCTCGGCGTGGTCGTGGTCGCCGCGGCCGGCAACCGGCCGACGTCCGCGGACGACCCGGTGCTCGAGGACTTCGCCGGCGAGCCCCGCCCCGGTGAGGACGCGGCCAAGGTGGTGTTCCCCGCGGGCTACCCGACAGTCGTCGCCGCGACCTCGTCGGTGCCGCGCGGCGTGGACGCCCGCAACTTCGTGCTCCAGAACTCGGCGACCGACATCGCGGTCCCGACCATGGACGGCGTCTCGTACGCCGTCAACGGCGTCACCTGCCTGCTGCCGCCGGAGGCCGCGACGTCGTGGGCGGCGGCCGAGACCAGCGGCATCCTGGCGCTGCTGATGTCGGCGTTCCCCGACGAGTCACCGGCCGAGACGGTGAACCGGCTCTACCGCAGCGCCACCGGCGTGGACGACGTGACGACCCGGCTCACCGGGCACGGCATCGCCCAGCCGGTCGAGGCGCTCCAGCGGCCGCTGAGCTTCGGCCAGCGTGGCCGGCCGGAGACCAGCGAGACCGAGAACACCACGCAGCAGGCCCGCGCCCCGCGCCCGGAGAAGGACGTGCTCGAGGACACCCGGCACGACGCGATGTGGTGGGGGCTCGCCGGTGGCGGCGCGCTGGTCATCGCGCTGCTGCTCCGCCCGGTCCTCGCCCGGAAGCGCCCCGAGGACCGCTGACCCGTCACTAAGTTAGTGACGGGTCACCGTGTGCGGCTGGCGGAGGATGCGGGATTCGAACCCGCGAGGGCTGTTAACCCAACCCGCTTTCCAAGCGAGCGCCATAGGCCACTAGGCGAATCCTCCGCGGAGGAGGGTACCCGTGGCCGCCGGGGCGGATGAAATCGTCCCGGGGTGTCTCGCCTACACTCGGGGCAACCCCCCGCGCGGCGTCATCTCGCCCAACTCCCCCAGGGCCGGAAGGCAGCAAGGGTAAGTG
>Ga0164243_10002682_pt1 | contig 29142 bp, 25 predicted proteins | sample OricompcompostOP_FD_108781 | JGI IMG/M metagenome (GOLD analysis project Ga0164243, IMG submission 108781) | Organic Plus compost microbial communities from Emeryville, California, USA - Original compost - Organic plus compost (OP) | ecosystem: Engineered > Solid waste > Mixed feedstock >... | reverse complement strand
GTCAAGAAAGCACATCGTCCAGAAGGCAGATGTATCTTCCTGTTTTTTCATGTATCCTCAAATCAACCACCCAAAAGAGAGCCAGGAGGAAGACATGACTGAACAGCGAACGATTGCAGAGAAGTTGACCCATGTCTTGTGGATCGGCGGAACCCCGGGCGCAGGAAAATCCTCTATTTGTCAATTCATTTCTCGTATCTATGTTTTTCTTGATTACCGGGTTGACCCCCGCCAACGAGATCACTCCGCTCGACGCCTTGCACAAAAAGACGAACAGCATCGCCGCTGGTTACAGAAAAACATGAAACAGCGCTGGCTGGAAACGCCGACAGATGTCCTGGCACAAGACTTCATTCAGGCAGGCCAGGACCTTTCCCTCGTGCTTGAAGATCTGCTTGCAATGCCCACTGAACCGATGATAGTCGCTGAGGGAAATTTTATGCCAGAGGCGGTTCTTCCCTACCTTTCCAGCCCTCAGCAGGCTATCTGGCTGGTTCCTACAAAAGCATTCAACGAATATGCAAGGCGCACCCGCTTTGAAGAGCAGAAGAAGAGATTCCATGCCATCTCAACCTATCCTGCACCAGAGGATCCAGAGCGCCATTTGCGCGCGCTCGTTGAACGAGATGCACTTATTACTTGTCATGTCAAAGCGCAGGCACAACGGCTTCAGCTTCCCTGTTACGAAATCGATGGAAGCCGCTCGCTTGCTGAAATGATAGAGCTTGTCGAGCAGCATTTTTACCCCTATATTGTTGAGCATATGTCGAAGCTCAAGCCGCTCTAACAGCCGCACTCTATCCCTTCTACTCATAGGCATACTTTGACAGAGCCCACCACTCTCAGATAGAGGAGAGAAACCGCTTTGCCCACAGGAGTACATTATGATGCAACATACCTATCTCCAGCACACCCGAAGAGCTTCAGGCCTTCCTGGAACCAATCAAGCAGTTCTCTCACCCCAACCCTGGTTGGACCTCCGACATCGTGCTTGTCACCAGTGTCCGAGGCCGCTACACCGTGATGAAGCATTTCAGGAATTCGTGCAGGACCTGAGGGAAGTGTGTATTGTCTGGCTGGAGAACAGGCCCGCTCCCCGAGGGAAACGACGCGCTTCACAACTATTATTCCCGGGCCGAGAAACGAGTTCCAAACCGGGTAGCGTGATTCCCTCAAGCTTCGACTGGCAGTATTCCCGGGCAATGCAACGAACAGAGGAACCCCCACACAGCATGTGTCTTTTGTTAAACAACCAATTTAGTGGAATGAGCGTAGATATAGCAACAGGAGCGTCAGAATACGTGATTCCGAAACGCTCTAGCAATAGCGCATCTTGTTTTCTCGGTTAGAAGCAGCTATCCAGGTATTCATCATTTGCACAGGAGCATAACTAAACACACACAAAGGATGCAATCTCATGGATGCAGTACACAACCAAACAGAAGCACAGCGAGTCGACTGGCGAGGCATTATCTGGTACACCCTGCTTGCCTATATCATTTCGTGGGCCATCTTTTTCTTGAAATACGTCGGTGTGCCCTTCTCCATCCGCGCAAGCGTTGGGATGTTCGGCCCGCTTGTCGCCTGTGTTCTCGTTCGCCTCATCCGGCATGAAGGCTTCGCGGACGCCGGATTACGCTTGCAGAAGAAGGGGCTTCGTGGCTCTTTCTGGCTGTACCTGGCCGCTTACATTATTCCTGTTGTCTTGATCGCTCTAAGCTATGGACTTGCAGTTTTATTCAACTGGCAACCCTGGGAACCGGAGAAACAATATCAACTGATAGTGCAAACGCTCCCGGCAGAGACACGCCAGCAGATCACTATGCCGATGCTCTATAGCATCACGATTGGACAGGCTGCGACGCTCAGCGTTCTCCTGACCATGATCGCGACCCTCGGCGAAGAGCTGGGCTGGCGCGGCTATCTCCTGCCCCGTCTGACGCCGTTAGGGGGCATCAAGGCATCACTCATTATCGGCGTGATCTGGGGGTTCTGGCACGCGCCGCTTATCCTGATCGACGGGTATGAATACGCCGGTCTCTATCCGGTTCTCGGCATCTTCTTCTTTCTGCTGATCACCATTCCATTTAGCTTCCTGCTTACCTGGCTGAGGTTCCGCACCGGAAGCATCTGGCCATGTGTGCTTGCGCACGCGGTTATTAACAGCTTTGCATCGCTCGGGATCGTGCTCTTTATCCCGCTGGGCAACCCTTACCTGTCGGCTCCAGTCGGCCTGGCAGGCGTCATTATCTGGTTTGCATTCGCGATCTTTCTTGTCGCCACGAAGCGTGTGCAACACCCCGCATAATAAGCCTGTATCCCTCTCTTTGCTTTAAAGAGAGGGATTTTTCTTCTCCTCCCTGAAGACATTCTCCTTATTGAAAAACGTGTATTCCTGTTGTATCATGAGAGGAGTGAAAAGAGAAACAGTGCCTCCTCCCCTTATTGCAGCATCACTCAACTGAAGCTAGAGCAGAGTACTCGTAGGAAGGATGTCACTATTTCATGAAACATAAGCTCTCTCCTATGCGTCTGTTTATTCATTTGGGATGAACTCTTTCGCGAGCTGCCGAACGCCGACCAGCCCGGGAAGCGCCAGCACGCCCGAAATCATCTGAGCGTCTTTCCACGCCTCGGCGCTCATGAACCCCTCACGTCGCAGCCTCCGCGATACATACCACGAATAGGGCAACACAAGCAGAATAGCCGTTACGACTCCGGGTGAATAGCCCCGGAAGGCAACCACTTGAGCTATATGTGTAAAGACATGCAGAAAGAAGAGAGCAAGCGCCCCGTGAAACAGACCCCATGACTGCCGCTTACTTGTCGCCAGATAGGCGGCCAGCGTGATCAGGATAAACTCAAGGGCTACCGCTCCTATCATCTGTGGCGTTGTAATCATGGCGATGCGACTCAATGGCCCGGGAAGTCTCTTCTCATGCCGCTTCACAAACCGCTCCATTGTCAGTATTTCCTCGAAATCATGCAGGAAAAAGACCAGTGGAAAAGCCCACACCAGCACCCGAATACTCACACGCTTCTCTATTTGTGCAACCAGGGGAGCGCAAAACGGGGCAAGCTTATGCCTGTTCTTCTTGCTTGTATCATGCATGCTGTCTCTCTTCCTCTCTACACTCGGGCTGTAATGCCCGCAAGAATCGTATCAACAAGGGATTCAGGAAAAGGGGTGGCTGTCGGGAAAAGATCGCCTGAGATAAACACATGGTAGACAAGAGGCCCGATTATCAGGTGAATACAGGTTGCAATATCGATATCGGGGCGCACTTCCCCACGCTCAACCGCTCGCTCCAGCCGCTGCGCCAGCTCTTGCAGATGAGGGGCAATCACGTGCTGCTGGTACCGCGCAAAGAGTTCAGGGTTCCCCACAATGGTCGTTCCCAGTTGCACAATCAGTGCCCCAAGCTTTGATGAGCTAAACAGCCAGAGGAAAGCCTGTATCAGAGAAAGCAGATCCTCACGAAGATTCCCCGTATCCACAAAAGGAAGATCAGCGGCCAGGCTGGCGAGCGCATCGACAATCAGCGCCTCACGGGAAGGCCAGCGACGATAAATAGCCGGTTTCCCGACCTTCGCCCGCGCCGCAACTGCTTCGATACTGAACGCCTCAAACCCCTGCTCCTCCAGCAAGTCAATCGTTGCGTCCAGAATAGCCTGATGTGTCTGGACGCTGCGAGGGCGTCCACGCCTCTGCACAGGGTGCTCGTTTTCCATATGTTCCCATTTCCTATTTTATTACGTTACGTTCCGTAATGAAAATACCACGAAATTGGCTGAAAAGCAAGGGGTTTGGAACTACTGGTACAGTAGAAGTGGAAATATACTTGCGCTCTCTAAGAGCAGGATACAAGAGGAGTGAAGCAATGCAGGGGCATGACAGCAGATGGACACGAAGGCAGTTCCTGGCCGTAGCGGGCATCAGTACAGGGCTGACTGTTCTAGGAGGCTGTGCGCCGTTCCCTGAGACATCGCCCCCCAGTGTCACCCCAAAACCAAGCGGAAGAGTCCAGGAGTATACACTTGACGCAAAAGAGGACTCAATAACAATCAATGGGAAGCCAGTAAAAACATGGATCTATAGTGCAGGAGCACTTTCATTGCCTCAATTACGCGTGCGAGAAGGCGATACACTACGCGTCAAACTGACCAACAAACTGCCACAGGATACCACCATTCACTGGCATGGTCTGACGCTTGATAACAAAATGGACGGCGTTCCAGATCTCACGCAATCCCCAGTTGCCCGTAATCAAACCTTCACCTATGAATTCACGGCTCCCTTCTCTGGTACCTATTATTATTCCTCGTTTGTTGGCACGCAGGCAGATCGTTTCCTCTATGGACCGCTGATTATTGATCCAGCAAACGAGCAGCGTAACTTCGACTACGAATTTATCATTATGCTTGACGATTGGATCGATGGCGTCGCAGGCTCACCGGATGATGCACTCAAAAAGCTACAATCGGGCGGCATCACCACAACAAGCGCAGTGAAAGGCGAGAGCGCCCCGGATCTCAACTACCCGCTCTATCTGATCAATGGAACAAGCGCAGAGACGCCCTATGAGATGACGATTAAGAACAACAGCAGACTGTTGCTCCGCTTCATCAACGCGGCGGCTTCAACTATTTTTCACGTCGCGCTTCAGGGACATCGAATGCAGGTCACGCATGCAGATGGACACGAGATCGCTCCGGTTGAGGTGGATGCACTGCGTATCGGCATGGGTGAGCGCTACGACACTATTGTTACAGCCAACCATCCGGGCGTATGGCAACTGGCCGCACGCGTCGAGGGCACCCAAAAAACCATGACGCGAGCACTCCTGCGCTATCAGGGAGAGAAAGCAAAGGCTCCACCCGCCGATGCGCTTCCAGCCGAGCTTTCGCGGCAAACTCTGCAATATAGCATGCTCAAAGCGGGCCCAGGCGTCGCGGTCATGCCCAACAGACAACCCGATACGGTGACCCAGATCCAACTGAACGGCGATCCAAAAAAGTATACATGGACCATCAACGGCGAGCGTTACCCGAATGTCACGCCCATTTCGGTCGCAAAGGGCAACCTGATCCGGTTTGAGATCCAGAATCAAAGTCCGCTCCCACAACCGATGCATCTTCACGGACAACTCTTCCAGCTCGATAACGGCACCGGTCACGGCCCCCTCAAAGACACCGTGCTGATCGATCCCGGCCAGAAGCTTGCCATTCTCTGGACAGCGAGCAATCCCGGACAATGGGCCTTCCACAGCAACAACGTCTATCATCGAGCCAGTGGAATGCTCGGCGTGGTGAAGGTCGAGTAGCAAGCGGTCGACCTTCATCCTGCCCTTGCATACTTAATCCTTGATACGATCCTCTTTCATCTCGTCCAGAATGATAGCAATCGCGACAATAAACGGTCCGTCAATCTCGGGAGCAGTATCAACGGTATAGCTATCACCAAAGATGGCGAACTCGCGGCTGACGTGACCGAGAACACGACCATACTGATCGACAATCTCAAAATCCCATTCCTTAAAATTGCCGCGTACCTGGAGCACGACGCTATCCCTGGTCACGATCTCGAAACGAGCTCCATGCGTCGCCTCGTGCTTCCGATGGATCGTCGCGACCTCGGCATCTCCCTTAAACAACTCATACTGGCGCGTATCGGCCAGGACCCGCTGCTTGACACGCATCACCTCCTCGCCAGTCTGCTTATCATACATCGTGAAGTGATCGCCAATACTGATGAGTCTCGCCTTCACTTCATAGAGCACTTCGCCGTTATCCCCTCGCACGGTAAAGTTGTCACCCAGGGGAAAGATCCATTCTTTGACATGATAACGCATTTTCGTACTTTCCTTGCATTCTTTCTCGAAATAACTGGATGGCCGTCCTCTGGCCTCACCTCAAGTGTACCATTACCGTCGATTTCAGGGTAGCGCACCTGCCCGATTGTCACCAGACCCTTTTCATGATTTCTCGGCGCCAGAAGCCACTCTCCCTGCTTTCAAAAAAGAATACAGGTACTATCTGGCTCTCGCGATGGAGCCCAATTCATATCACCTTCTCGCATGGAACGAACAGTATATGCAGCATAAAAACGATTCCTCATAAGCTCCATTTCGATCACAGCGACTGCTTGTTCGGCTATGGCTCAGGTTGCGCTTGATAGCACAAACATGACATAATAATTGATTATTTCTCTATTCTTCATTTCAGTCCTCAACAACGGTTGTGGATTGCAGCAAGGCCCATCTGCACAGGGAATATCTGGCAACGCGGCAGTGTTCGAGCGCGTTATCAAACTTCCCACATGTAATTTCGTTTCACATTTGACTTTTCACTTGTTGCTTTATTTGTTTCAATCCTGAATGTAAGCTTGATTTCAATCCTGGAAAGAGGTGTACCCCATGAAAATAGGGTTCAGTACGCTATCCTGCCCGGCCTGGACACTTGAACAAACCATCAAGGCGGCCCTGGAGTTCGGCTACACTGGCGTTGAGCTTCGCCTGCTCGACGGAGAGGTGCTTGACCCCCTACAGGACCGACAGAAAATCATCGACGCGGTTGCAGCTTTCCGCGCTGCAAAGATCGAGGTCTGCTGCCTGGATACCTCCTGTCGACTCAATCAGCCAGACGAAGAGCAGCAAAATCAGATGCTGACCGAGCTTCGCGCCTGGATCGCCCTTGCGCAGGAAGTAGAAGTCCCGTTGCTCCGTGTTTTTGGTGGCATGACCCCCACAAACATCACGCCCACACCCACAGAGGAGCAGGAAGACGAACGGGTTCTCTCGTCCTTCCAGCACATCACGCCGGACGCCGAAGCCGCGAATGTCACCATTGCGCTGGAAACCCATGACGCATTCAGTTCCTCTCGGCGCATCGCCCGCATTCTCGCAAAGGTTCCTTCGCCCAACATTGGCGTGATCTGGGATAGCCATCACCCTTTTCGTGTGGGCGAAACAGCCGAAGAGGTATACCAAAACCTGGGACCGCGCATCGTCCATACCCACGTCAAGGATGCCGTTCAGACAACTGAGGGCACATGGGATCTTGTCTTGCTTGGTGACGGTGAAGTTCCGGTCGAAGAGATGCTGATTCAGCTCAAGACGCACGGATATAATGGTTGGGTCGTCGTTGAATGGGAAAAGAAATGGCATCCCGAGATCCCCGATCCTGAGTTCGCGCTTCCACAGCATATGTCCTACCTTTCCACCCTTCTGCCTGCTCTCGACACGCTTCGTTAACCGCAGCAAACGCTCATCAGAAGGCAATCAAGCCCGACATTTTTCACTCGATGAGCAAAGGGAAACGGGGGACGCTTCCGGGAGTAGCTTGCACCTGCAAGTCACCTCGAGAGCAGCACCCCGATTCCTCGCGAAATGGAAACAATAACATCCGACATCCTCCGCAATCGCACGCGCACTTCTCGCTCTGAACCTGTGTTCGATATGCGCTTATCATACGCCTCATCAACATATATGTCAATACTTTGCGACAAATTTGCGACAAATATCATACCAGCAGGAAAAGTATCACTGAACTAACAAACCGGAAAAAGGAGAACAATGTGCTACAATGTAATCCATGATGGAGTGGAAGAAAAATCAGCATTTCCTTTCGCCCGGCTTTCCAGGCCAGCTCAGGATATTGAAACCGACAGATCGACATAGTATGATATGAGCTAAAAATGAAACAGCGAGGGAACATGCAGCCACTCTTTACCGCACTCGTGCAGGGATTTCTGCTCGGCGCCAGTCTCATTATTGCAATAGGAGCACAAAATGCGTTTGTGCTGAGACAGGGTCTGAAAAGACAGCATGTTTTTATCACCGCAGCCCTTTGCACCCTATGCGATATCATTTTGATTCTTCTGGGCGTAGGAGGGCTTGGAACCCTTATTACCAGTATTCCCATTCTGAGCATGATTGCGACCTGGGGTGGCGCCGCATTTTTGCTCTTCTACGGCTTTCGCTCGTTTCGCTCCGTCTTCCAGAACAACGAGGGGCTTGAAATGGGCAAAGCGGCGGCAGTGGTGCGCGTTCGCGATACAGTGCTTGCGGTCCTCGCCTTCAGCCTGCTCAACCCGCATGTCTATCTGGATACAGTCGTTCTGATAGGAAGCATTAGCACCCATTATCAGGGGATACAGCGCGCCTGGTTTGCGGTTGGCGCTATGTGTGCCTCGCTCTCCTGGTTTTTCTCGCTGGCCTATGGAGCCGCGTGGCTGGCCCCGTTATTCCGCCGTCCGCTGGCATGGAAAATCCTTGATGGCCTGATCGGTTGTGTGATGTGGGGTATTGCCTTCTCGCTCATCTGGTCAGCATTTCCGCACTGAGCAACCAGGTTCAGGAGCGCGGTTTCATCATCCTGAAAGCGCATGGAAAGAACACTGATCCATGAAACCACGCTCACAAACAGCTCAACAAGCAGCGTGTCAACGCGATCGAGAATGGAACTCCTGTACCACGTCTCCCCAGGCGTTTTCCTGGGTTTCATGATAGCGCCCATCTGTATACTCGGCGATCACCTTGCGCCAGAACGCCTGGGCGGGAAGATTACCCGCTTCCTGCTTCACCTTCCAGCGACCAGGGAACTCATCAAAGATTCGACAGGCAACCATGCGCCCGATGCCCTGCTTGCGATATTTCCGTAATACAAAAAATTCAGCGATACTATGCGTTGGCTGTCCATCGAGACGGCGCACCAGGACAAAGCCAGCCAGACGGCCATTCACCCGAATCAAAAAAGGATAGCGCCCCGGCTCAATCCAATAATGATCGAGATAGGTATAATCAAACAGGCCATGCTCGTTGACATCCTCACCGTCAAACTCGCTATAATCATACTGGCAGAGCTCCATCAGATGGCGCAACACAATTTTCTGATCAGCCGATGCTCTTTGCAATTCTACCTGCATAAGACAGGCCCTCCCCCCTTTTGTTTCCATGCCCTACAAGCTTACAACACACTCCATTGTCTTGGGAAGAGGCACAAGCCAAAAGAACCCCCCGCGATCTCCGACAGCCATTCCAGGCGGCTTTACAGGGAGGCCCGTTTCTTTTTCCATTCCTGGCGTTTAAAAATGGACGGACTACCCGTTTTAATTTGAATGGGTTACCCATCCAGAATTGAACGGCTCTCCCGGGGTTACCCGTTCAAAATTAGACGGGATACCCGTTTAAAATTAGACGGCTCTCCCGGGGTTACCCGTCCAAAATTAAACGCAACATAGAATCTTATTATACATAAACTCTATTACACAGAATGCGAGAGAGAGAATCTCTTTCTGGCGTTTACAAATGGATGCCTGACACACAGAAGCAGGATATAAAAAACACAGAATGCGAGAGAAAGAGGGTATTGACAGCTCAGGTATACTATGTACATACGCTCATCTTTACGCATTCGCACTCGCGCTCAGCTTTTCTTGCTTCAATATGAATTTTGCGCTTGACGACAGTTTTTGATGAAGAGGCTCACTGGAGGAGGAGGGAGGCCACCAAAAGAGAGAAAGGTGCAGCAGATATAATCCACTGCACCCCTACACACGTTCTAGCTGCGATCGAAAAACTCCTCGCGACTGGCAGGATCAGGCCGTTGAGCCAGAGCCATCGCCGAGAGATAGGGATCAGAGCGAGCAAGCAACTGATTCGCCTCATATGCAATTGCACGATAATTGATATGACCGCCCGGGCGCACACGCTGCCTGGTCATATAGAGCGCTTGCTTCGGGTCCCCATGCATCCAGAGGTCAACGCGATGAGCAAGCGGCAACAGGTTCAACACGAACGAGTAATCTATGGTCGAGCCGCACGCCTCTGTCACCTGCTCAATGAACGCCTGCAAGCGAGCATAATATGTTGTAAGGTCGCGCTCAAAGGCAGTTCGGAACTCGGCAAAGGCGGGAATCTCCGTCAGATAGAGCGGTAGCCCAAAGCCACGACCCAGAATCTGCTGAACTGTCTCGCGGCTCAACGGCTCACCAAAGAGCAGCGGAAGCGGGAAAAAGCGGCCCCAGGCACGATGTCGATTCAGGTCGCGCAGCTCACCGAGGAAGCTTTCAACCACAAGCGTCATCCTGGTCGTGCGCGCAAAGCTCGGCAGCTCGTTATAGTTCGTATGATCCGCGAAGAGGCAGGCGCTTATCTGGCGGCGCACCTCATCAGCGCATGAATGAACCCATTGCAGCAGGGCCTCGCGCTCAAGGCCGGGCCAGAGCACGAGCAGGTATTGCGCAACCATGCGTTCCGCCTCGGTGTAGTGTGCGTCCAGCAGAACCACGCGTTGTGAAACGCAGGTCGGTTCTTGTTGTTGTATTGGCACGCTTTGCAATAGATCTGTCTTCTGCTCAAGAAACTGCTTGAGCGCCTGAATATTCCGTCCTGCGGTCAGCGCAGGATCAGTATGCCGAATCAGACTCGGAGCCTCTGCCCGGTAGTGCAACACCTCTTCCTCTTCACGAGAAGGAGCAAGCAGCCGCTCGATCTGCTCCGCGACCCTATGATAGTACGGCAAAGGCGATGCCTTCAGTTCGGCAAGGATCCGCGACCAATCACGCGCCGAGGTCTCAAAGGAAAGCCCGCTCCACTGGCCCAACAGCAGGAAGGAGCGCACACAATCGAGCACTCGCGAGGTCAGCGCGTTCTTCTGCTGCTTATCAGTCATATCGACAGCATAAAACTGCTCGAACGCACGCAGCAGGGTTTCTTTATGCTGTGTAAAAAGCATCAGCGACAGGCGACCGAGCTCTTGATAGGCCTCTTCCAGTCGCTCCATCTCCGGCCCCTGAACCGCAAGATAATGCTTCAGCGGGTGCAGGACAGCCCGGCCAAAAGCGGCTTGATACCGGGTCGATTTCTCCTGTCCGGAATTGATCGTGCCCTCTGAGAACAGCGCAAGACAGAGATGCATCGGCACGCGTCCCATATCGACCGCCAGGCGAGCCATATCGCCAACCGAGGCATGACCATACCCCCGAAACATCTCTTCAATCTTCTGGTCTGGATCGACACCCTTTTCGCCCATCTCATGCAAAATAGTCCAGGGCATCCCGGAGGCACGTGACTGGCGAGCTCCAGCCCAGGCACGGTGAGCTGCCGTGCGTCTCTCAGCGCTGGCAACTGTCGTTGTCACAACAGTGCCCGTTTCCACATCTTCCAGACAAATCAGGCGCAATCCCGTTACATCAGGTGCATAGGTAAACCAGCGATACGAGCCGCTGCAATACTCCTGTTCAACCGGGACCTCGGGCTTTTTCTTCCCGGGCGACTTCCGTTCCATTCGACTCCTCCAATCGCGCGCCACCCGGCCAGGGAAGCGCGGCACACAATTTTCGATTGTTCTCTTAGCAGCGCCGTTAAACAATCATTGTTTTAGCAACGCTATTGTAGAGGAGAAGGGCAAGAAGTGCAATCGCTTGCCGAAACAGAAACGCCCCATACGCTCCCCAATTTGGGAACGGAAACCCTTGACAAGGGATATATCCATGATTATACTTACCTGTAACCGCTACCGTAAACGGTTACGAGAACGGTTACGAGAGAGAAAATAGGAAAATTCTCTCAGAGCAACGGCGCTCTACTTGACAGAGAGGATAGAAGGCACACAATGGCTGATAAGGTAACGATTAATGACATTGCACGACTGGCAGGCGTGTCCAAAGCGACCGTTTCACGGGTGCTGAACCGCAAACCCGATGTCGATCCGGCAACGCGGGAGCGCATTCTGCACATCATCGAAGAACAAAGCTTTGTGCCGAATATGGCGGCATCAGGCCTGGCAGGCGGACAGAGTCGACTCATCGGTGTGCTTGTACCCTCACTCACCTGGCATTTTATCCCCTACATCATTCGTGGAGTCGCCGAGGCCGTAGCACAGACCTCATATGATCTGGTGCTCTATAGCATGAATGATCTGGAGCAGGACAAGAGTGACGCTCTTGCCCGCATCCTCACAACCAAGCTCACAGCGGGGCTGCTTGGCATCGTTCCAGGCCAATCGGCAACGTATGTGACGCGGTTGCATAAACATGGCATGCCTATAGTAATCATCGACGACCAGATCCAACCACCGGCACATATTCCCTGGGTTGGTGTTGACAACCTTTCGGGCGCATACACGGCTGTCCGTCACCTCATTCGCCTCGGACATCGACGCATAGCCCACATACGCGGCCCGATGCGCAACCTCTGCTGCCAGGAGCGGCACCAGGGCTACTGCAAAGCCTTGCAGGAAGCGGGAATTACCCCCAACCCTGAATGGATTCTCGACGGAGATTTCACCTCGGAGGGCGGCGAAATAGCTGCACGCAAGCTGTTTGCTCTGCCACCAGAGAAAAGACCTACCGCCATTTTTGCCAGTAGCGATCCAACCGCTTACGGGATTATCTCAGCGGCAGAAGAAGCAGGTGTTCGCATCCCCGGTGATATTGCACTGGTCGGGTTTGACGATCTGGAAACTTCGGCCTATATTCGTCCCGGTTTGACAACAATCCGCCAACCCTTTGTTGAGATGGGGCGAAAGGCGATGGAGCTGCTCTTTTCGATGCTCAACACACAACCCTTGTCGAAACAGCCCCTGTTGCATCAGCCATTTGGTGCAGCCAATCAAACGGAAAGTGAGCCCGTACGCGTCTATCTTGATACTCGTTTAGTTGTACGCGCATCTTGCGGCGCCTCCCAGGGCCCTCAATCCTTTGCGCAAGCAGTCTAAGCTCCGCAGGAAAACCACAAAGCATTTGTACAGTTCAATATTTTGCCTTATGGATCAGGGTAGATCCATTCATCCTGTTGTTAGGTTAGAAGGACAGAGAGCGCTGATATCTATTCTTCAGGGAATGGACGTCATGGATCTGACTTCGTATCAGGAGGTAATCTGTGTCAACGCACTCCTTATTTACACCGTTCAAACGGCCAAAGAAGGCCGCTCTACCAGGAATACTTCTGACCGCTATGATGCTGCTCACCATCATCCTGACAGCATGTGGCGGTGGCGCCAACAACAATAATTCGGCAAAAGGGAACCAGGCCCTGACGGTCGCTCCCTCTCCGCAGGGCGACTTCTCCAAAAACTTCAACCCGATTGCAGCGCAGCCGACCTATGGCACACAGGGCTATATCTTTGAGACGCTTCTGTACTTCAACCGCGTCAATGGCAGCATCAAGCCCTGGTTGGCTGAAGACTACAAGTTCTCTGACGATGCAAAAACGCTGACCTTTAAGCTTCGTCAAAATGTCAAATGGAATGACGGTCAACCGTTCACTGCTGAGGACGTGGTATTCACGCTTGAGCTACCCAAAAAGAACCCCGCAGCCGACACAGGCGGCCTGTGGACCTGGCTGAAAGATGTCACTATGGTCGACGCTCATACCGTCACTGTGACCCTCAAGCAGGCCTATACACCGATTCTGTGGCAGTTAGGTGGTTCGACCTACATACTGCCCAAACATGTCTGGGAAAAAGTGGACGACCCGATTAAATTTATCAATGACAATCCAGTCGGCACCGGTCCGTATAAGCTCAAATCCTTCACGCCTCAGCTCGTCACCCTGGCCAAGAATGACCAGTACTGGCAGGAAGGTAAGCCCCAGGTCAAAGAGATTCGGGTTGTGGCTTTCAGCTCCAACACTAACGCCGAACTGGCCCTGAGCCGAGGTGAGATCGACTGGACCGGCCTTTTCATCCCCGACATCGATAAAACGTTCGTCAGCAAAAATAAGGATCATCATCACTACTGGTTCCCGCCCTCGAACGTGATTGTGCTGTACATGAACCTGACAAAGGCCCCCTTCAATGATCTGAAAGTGCGTCAGGCGCTGAGCTACGCTATCGACCGAGCCCAGATCGTCAAAGATGCTGAGAACGGCTATACCGTGCCAGCCTCCCCGACCGGACTGGTACTGCCAAACGAGCAGAAGTATCTCGCCTCCGAGTACCAGAACCTTGAATTCAAGCAGGATATGGAGAAGGCAAAGCAGCTTCTGGAATCCGCTGGCTTCAAGAAGGGCTCCGACGGCATCTATGCTGGCCCCGATGGCAAGAAGCTTTCCTTCAACATCAACGTCGTTTCCGGTTGGACCGACTGGGTGACCGCCGCGCAGATCATCTCGAAGAATCTTAAAGAGCTGGGCATCCAGGCAAACGTGAACACGATCGCCTATAATGCATACTTCAACGCGCTCCAGCTCGGCACGTACGAGACCTCGATTAGCTGGACCAACAATGGGCCTACCCCGTACTTCCTGCTGGAGGGCCTGCTGCACAGCACCAGGTCAGCAGATATCGGCAAGGCCGCTGTCTCCAACTTCGAGCGCTGGAAAGATGCTGAGACCGACAAGCTCTTAGATCAGTATGCCACCACAACGAATGAGGACAAGCAGAAAGAGGCCATTCAGGGCATCCAGAAGATTATGGTAGAGAAGCTTCCGGTTGTGCCTCTGTTCTATGGTCCGACATGGTACGAGTACAACTCGTCCCGCTTCACTGGCTGGCCTGACAAGGACAATGCGTATTCGGTACCCGCTCCTTTCACGTATCCTGATGCAGCAGTGACCGTGCTGAACCTGAAGCCAGCACAATAAGCTGCGGTGTGGGGTACAGCACTGTATCCCACACTTTCCCCACTTCGGTGAAGTGACGCGAAAGGAGTTATGGGTATGCGACAATTACTACGTCGTCTGTTTTTCTATTTGCTCGCTTTTTGGGCCTCGCTGACACTCAACTTCTTTATTCCACGTCTGGCCCCGGGCAACCCCGCAGGCGCTATGCTGGCTCGCTTTCAGGGACGCCTGCCACCTGAAGCCGTGAATGCACTTCTCCTTCAGTTTGGAGTGACCAACGAGCCACTCTGGATGCAGTACATACATTATTTAAATAGTCTGCTCCACGGTGATCTTGGCCTTTCTATCACCTACTATCCAACGCCTGTTTCAGCCATGCTGGCGCAAGAGCTCCCGTGGACCATCGCGCTCGTCGGAACCTCGGTGCTCATCAGCTTTGCTGTTGGGACGCTGATCGGCATCATCATCGCCTGGAAACGCGGCTCGTGGCTTGATACCATTCTGCCACCGATTATGAACTTTCTTGCCGCGATACCATACTTCTGGCTGGCCCTCCTGACGCTCTACATCCTGGCCTATACCATGAACTGGTTTCCGATCAGTGGCGGCTATTCGCTCGGCATGCTACCTGAATTCTCGTTCGACTTCATCAGCGATGCCATCTCACATGGCATCCTGCCAGCGCTGACCATTGTTGTCTCGTCTGTTTCCGGCTGGATGCTCGGCATGCGCAACGCGATGATCACCACGCTTTCAGAAGACTACGTGCTGATGGCGCAGGCAAAGGGCCTGACACCTCGCCGCGTGATGGTGGCGTATGCAGCTCGAAACGCCATTCTGCCAAACCTGACCGGCTTTGCCCTGTCGCTTGGTTCCGTGGTTGGCGGCGCCCTGCTGACCGAGATGGTGTTCTCATACCCCGGCATCGGGTTCGCGCTGCTACAGGCAGTTCACAACTCAGATTACCCGCTTCTTCAGGCGATCTTCCTGCTTATCACGCTGACAGTGCTGGTCGCCAACCTGCTGGTTGATCTGATCTATCTGGTACTTGATCCGCGCACACGACAAGGATAGGGGGTAAAAAGAGCGTATGAGCCTGGGTACAACTGCACCGATACCAAATCAGCCCGAAGCGACTGCTGAAGCAACGCTCAAACAACCCGGCCGATTGAGCATGCGACTCGCTGATATCCGACGCCTGCTCACTCAGAACCCGAAAGTGCTGATTGGCGTCATCATTGTGGGCTTTTTTGTGCTGGTTGCCCTGATCGGACCACTACTGGTACAGAAGGATCCAACCTTCTCGTATCCCGATAAGCTGGCAGCACCGTCGGCTGAACACTGGTTTGGTACAACCAAGCTTGGCGAAGATGTCTTTACTCAGTTGATCTACGGTACGCGTTCCTCCATTCTCTGGGGCTTCCTGACCGGCATCTTCGTGACAGTCATTTCTGTTGTTGTTGGCCTGACCGCTGGCTATTTTGGCGGCCTGGTCGATGACATCATTTCGCTGATTATTAACGTTTTTCTTGTGCTACCCGCCTTTCCGCTGGCCGTCCTGATTGCGGCCTATATTCCGTTTAAAGGCTCGATTACCGTGACGATCGTGATCGCTCTGACAAGCTGGGCCTGGGGCGCACGTGTCCTTCGCGGACAAACCCTCTCGATGCGCAAACGGGACTTCATCGAGGCCGCCCGTTCCAGCGGCGAAAGCAGCTTTCACATCATCTTCTGGGAGATTCTCCCCAACCAACTGGCAATCATTGCCGCGAACATCATTGGCACGGTTGTGTATGTTATTCTCGCCGAGGCCGGCCTGGAATTCCTCGGCCTGGGCGATACCACTACCGTAAGCTGGGGCACCATGTTCTACTGGGCGCAGAACAACGATGCGCTCTTGCTGGGCGCGTGGTGGTGGTTCCTACCACCGGGCGTCTGCATTGCATTGCTTGGCGCTGGCCTTTCCTTGATCAACTTTGGAATCGATGAATACGCCGATCCGCGCCTGCGCCGGGAGCGCATTCCAAAAGCGATTCTGCGCAAACTCCGTATGCTCCAGAAGGGACAATAAAGCGCAACAGAGTCGTTTATCACAACGAAAGAACAAAGGGTTTTAATGACGATATGAGCACCACCAGGAATATCTTACTGACCGAAACCGAGCGCTCGCTTGCCGCCTCCTTCCCGGCCTCCTTCCACTGGGGAGCTGCAACCGCTTCCTATCAGATTGAGGGCGCGACCAGAGAAGATGGACGTGGCCCTTCCATCTGGGACGCCTTTTCCGAAACGCCCGGCAAGGTTTATCAGGGTCATACGGGTGAGGTTGCAGCCGACCACTATCACCGCATGGCTGAAGATGTCGCGCTGATGGCGAAACTCGGTCTGGATAGCTACCGCTTCTCGATTGCATGGCCGCGTATCCTGCCCAAAGGAACCGGAGCCATCAACGAGAAGGGGCTGGATTTCTATGATCGGCTGGTTGACGCCCTCCTTGCACATCAGATTCAGCCATATGTCACGCTCTATCACTGGGATCTTCCCCTGACGCTCCATCAGCGTGGCGGCTGGCTCTCGCGTGAAACCGCCTTCGCGTTCGCCGACTATGCCGAAATTGTCGCTCGTCGCCTCGGTGATCGCGTCAAGCACTGGATAACGCTGAATGAGCCGTGGTGCTCGGCCTATCTTGGCTATGCTGTCGGTGTGCACGCACCCGGTATGCAAGACAGACAGGCAGCAGTAAATGCCGGTCATCACCTCCTGCTCGCTCACGGGCTGGCTGTGCCACGCGTTCGGGCCGCTTCGCCTGATTGCAAGCTTGGTCTCGCGCTGAATCTCGGTCCCAGGTATCCCGGTGACGACCGCCCGGAGACCGCTCGTGACCTGGATCGAGCCGATATGTTCGCGAATCGCTGGCTGCTCGATCCGCTCTATCGTGGCAGTTATCCAGCACAGCTTTTCGAGCTGATGGAGCTGGACGCCCCTCCGATTGAAGAGGGCGACCTGACGATCATCTCGACACCAATCGATTTTCTGGGCCTCAACTACTACACCCGCGCCGTTGTGTACGGGCAGGAACAGCCACCACATCCGGACGCCTGCAAGGAGTCGAACCCCGCCGACGCCACATATACCGCGATGCAGTGGGAGATCTTCCCTCAGGGCCTGCGTGATATGCTCGTGCGCCTGCATCAGGAATACCATATTCCATCGCTGTACATTACCGAGAACGGCGCAGCCTTCAACGATACCTGGAATGGTGGCGAGACGATCAGCGATCCAGGGCGCGTCAGCTACCTGCGTGACCATATCGCAGCGGTTGCCGACGCGATTCGCGATGGCGCACCAGTTGATGGCTATTTCGTCTGGTCGCTCATGGACAACTTCGAGTGGGCCTACGGCTACGACAAGCGCTTCGGCATCGTCTACGTCGACTACGAGAGCCAGCAGCGCGTTATCAAGGAAAGCGGGCGCTGGTACGCGCAACATATTGCAGCCTTCCACGATATACATCGGCCCTCGTAACCTCCTTGAAGCAGTATCCGCATCCCTCGGGTGCTGCTTCCCTTTCTCCTCCTTCCAGCACAACTTTTCGACGTTCAGCACGTAGTATTTGTTTGTTTACTTATCTGCTTGTTTATTTATCCAATCCTCAACGGTCACAGTAGTTGCTGCAAGTACTCAGCATAGACAAGTTAGCTCGATAGATACAGGTGATCGTGTTTTGGAGCTTGAAAGCATGCTTTCTCGCCTTCACTTCACTCACTTTTGTTTATATCAGATTGCGCGTCTTCAATCAAGAACAAAAGTACCTTAGTACCAGGAACAATTTTCAAAGAAAGAGTCGATTTAGCAAGAAAGGAATATTCCCTAAAATGAACTGCATAGCAAGCATACAGACGCCAGAGTAGCTTTAGAGGCCCGCTAATAGCTCTTTCATGCAGAGGAGAGGAAAGCCATACAGAAGAGGCCTCCTCTCGCTACAGAAGCTCGTTTACCGTCCATTAAAGCGCGGGGACTCCTTTGCCTTAAACGCTTCATAAAAGCGGCGATGATCCTCACCCATCAACAGGAGCGCCTGCGCCTGCGCCTCTACCTCAAGCGCCGAAGTCAGGTCCATATGCTGCTCTTGATTCAGCAGCCGCTTTGTCATTGCAAGCGCAAACGTCGGCCCCTGAGCCAGTCGCGAGGCCCATTCCCGCGCCGTCGAAAGCAGCTCTGTATGGGGGACAACCCGATTCACCAGGCCGTAGCGCTCAGCCGTCGCCGCGTCTATCGTATCGCCGAAATACAACAGCTCGCTTGCTCGGCCCATCCCAACAACACGCGGCAACAGATAGGCCGCTCCCATGTCCGCCCCGGTCAGCCCAACCTTCGAGAAGAGAAACGCGATTCGTGCCCTCTCCGAGGCCAGACGCAGATCAGAAGCCAACGCAAGCACAGCCCCGGCTCCTGCCGTCATTCCGTTCAATGCCGCGATAATGGGCTTCTCAAGCATCCGCATATTGTGTACGACTTCTCCGGTCATCCTCGTAAAATCAAGGTGCGCCTTCATATCGCGTTGCAGCAGTTCCCCGATGATTTTATGCACATCCCCGCCCGAACAGAAGCCCTCGCCGGCTCCCGTCAAAATCACAACCTGCACGCCGTCGTTCCGCCTCAGATCAGCAAAGAGATCCCGCAGTTGCGCATACACCTCGAACGTCAGCGCGTTCATCACCTCAGGCCGATTCAGGGTAATCGTTGCGACGCTATCCTGCACCTCGTAGAGAAAGTCATAGCTCATCAGTTCCCTCTTTTCTATGACATAACCGCTCCACCATCAAGATTAATGGCCTGCCCTGTAATACCTTTACTGATGTCTTGAGCAAGATACAGCGCGAGCCCGGCAACCTCATCAGGCTCGATTAACCGTTGTTGTGGACTCATCTTTGCCAGCGTTGCCCGTATCTCCTGTTCTGTTTTTCCGGTCAGTCTCATCATATTCTGAACGTTTCCGTCGGTCATCGGCGTATCAACATAACCGGGACAGATCGCGTTAACGGTGATGTTATAGGGAAGCAATTCGGCAGCGAGCGCTCTTGTCAGGCCCAGAACGCCGTGTTTTGAGGCTGTATATGCCGCGATATAACGATCTCCAATACGCGACGCAATTGAGGCAATCGTGATAATGCGCCCGCTCTTCTGAGCGATAAAACGGGGAACAAAGGCTTTACAGACATAGTAGACGCTGGTCAGGTTGATCGCAAGCATGCGGTGCCAGAGCTCGTCAGGGTGATCCAGAAACTTATGGCTTCCGGCATTTCCGGCATTATTAACCAGAATATCACAGCCTCCCAGGCCAGACGCCAGCGTTTCGGCCATATGGCGTACCTGCTCGGGGTTGGTCACATCGCAGGTAACGGCCAGGCTTCGGCGCCCCATCGCCTCGATCTCGTGAACCAGCGTATCCAGATCCGCTGCCGTGCGAGCTGTGACACCCACATCAGCACCCGCCCGAGCAAGCGTCAGCGCGATACTGCGCCCGATGCCGCGGCCCGCCCCTGTGACGACCGCTCGCTTGCCTTGCAACGGCGCGTACACCTCGTTCGCCATACCTGTTTCTCCTCTCTCAAAATAATCGTTGCTTTCTCACTCTATGGTTTCTCACTTCAGATAGAATCGGCCGATTCCAGTATACAGAGATCAGCGCGACTGGCAGCAAGCACCGTATTGACTGCATTCTTATCCGTCAGATAGCCGCCAACCAGCGTCGGAAGCCCGACCACGTTCCGAATGGAATCGCTGAAAGCAGTCAGGTAGCCGCGCCGGTACCCCAATTCGCTTGCAGGTGTTGTCTGGCCCGCCTGAATCCAGAAAAGATCACAGCCTCGCTCACGGAACGCCATTGCCACCTGTACAGCCTCCTCCACATCAGCACCTCCCTTGACGCCATCACTGGCAGAAAGCACAATCCCAAGCGGCTTCTCAGCAGGCCATACACGCCGCACCGCCTCAAAGACCTCAAGCGGATAGCGCATCCGTCGCTCCAGCGATCCACCATACGCATCGGTACGCTGATTGGTCAATGGTGAAAGAAAGCTGGCGAGCAGATAGCCGTGTGCGCAATGGAGAAACAGGAGATCAGCCCCCGTTTCTGCTGCCAGCACAGCCGCAGCCACAAAGGCCTGGCGCACGCGCTCTAACGCCTCGGCGTCCATTGCTTTCGGCGTCTGGCTGAAAGGAGTGTAGGGCAGCGGCGAGGGAGCGAGCAGCGGCCATGTGTTCGTCTGAAGTGGCCTATCGAGCCCATTCCCACGCGGTCGAGTCGCGCCGCGCCTGCCAGCATGCCCGATCTGCAAGCCAACGCGTGCCCCTGGCGTCGCATGAACCGCCTGCACAAGCGCTTTCCAGGCCGCTCCATGCTCCGACTGATACAGACCCGGACAGTGGGGCGTTATTCGGCCCTCCGGCGACACAGCCGCGATCTCACCGAGCACCAGGCCCGCACCCGAAGCCGCTATAGAGGCCATCTGAGAACAGTATTCATTGCTGATTCGGCCATCCTGTGCGGGGACAGCAGCCAGCGGAGCACTCACGATCCTGTTGCTCAGCGCAAGACCACGCAACGCGAAAGGCGTAAAGAGCGGAGGCGGCGCAACAAGCGGCTCTACAGCATCATTCCTCTGCCGAGCCCACCACCTATCTACCGCATCACCAAAACGGCTATCACGCAGGCGTAAATCATCGTAGGTCATACGCCCGCTCCGAGTGAGAAGCTGGAAAGCAAAGGGGAGTGGCTCAAGACGGAGATAGCGGCTTATCGATTCAAAATAGAGGCGGCTTTCATTCGCAGCCTGCTGAAATAGTTCAACGACCGGCCTGCGTTCCTGCTCATACTTGTCGAGCGCTCGTGGCAGATCATCATGCAGCTCCAGTACTCGCGCCAGGCTGATTGCATCCTCCATCGCCAGCTTTGTGCCAGAGCCGATGGAGAAGTGCGCCGTATGCACCGCATCCCCCAGAAGCACGATGTTCTGATAAGACCACTTACGCGTCTTGAGCGTGGAGAAGTTGATCCAGCGCGAGTTGTTGGCAAGCAACGACGCCCCTTTCAAATCCCTTGCGAAGAGGCGCTGACAATAGGCCACGCTTTCGGCCTCGCTCGCCTGATCCAGCCCCGCCCGCAGCCATGTATCCTCATGGCATTCCACTATAAATGTGCTGGAAGTGCCGCTTGAAGGATAGGCATGCACCTGAAAAAGCCCATGCTCATTCTCACGAAACAGGAAGGTGAAAGCATCCAGCACGCGATCAACACCGAGCCAGATATAACGCGCCTTCCCGAGCTCAATCGCAGGGCGGAGCACGTCAGCCAGCTCCCTGCGCACCACACTGTGAATGCCGTCAGCGGCGATCAGCAAATCATAGTTCTCGTTGAGCTCCGCAAGGCCGTGCAGCTCATGCCGAAAACAGAGCGTCACCCCCAGTTCCAGACAGCGCTGTTGCAGGATATGTAAGAGAGTATGACGCGCGATACTCGCAATAACGTGTCCTCCGCACTGAATCACCTCATCCCGGTAGTGCACATCTATTGCATCCCAGATCACAAAATGCTCGCTGATCTGCTCAAAGCTCTTGTAGTCAGCGCGCTGAAAAGAAGCAAGCGTCCGATCAGAAAACACGACGCCCCACCCATAGGTCACGTCGGCTGGATTGCGTTCGAGAACGGTGATCTCCCAATCGCGGTGAGCCTTTTTGAGCAGCAAGGCGCTATACAGGCCTGCCGGGCCACCGCCAGCAACAATAATCTTCATAACAAACAGCCTGAAGCCTTTCTCATGTCTCGACTAGAAGCGCTCGTAGTCGATACCTGCCAGAACTTCAGCAAGGCGCTTGAGCTGGTCAAGGGAAGCAACCGTAGGGAGTAATACAAGCTCATCACAGCCAGCCTCAGCATAGCCGCGAATATACTGTGCAATCGCCTGTGGCGTGGTTAACAAACCTGACGCCACTTTTTCCGCGAAAGTTCCGGTAAACGCGTAATACTCCTTCAGATAGCGTTCTCCGGAAAGAAGGTCATCTTCATCTCCAAGCGCGAAATAGGCTTGTGCCCAGAGTTGCGGCTTCCCCGGCCTTCTCATATCACTCCATGCAGCACGCGTTTTATCGGCAGCACGAGCAAACGACCTGGGTGGACCGCCACCATGGACATAGCCGTTGGCATAGCGGGCAATACGCGTAAACACCTGATCGTTCTGCCCGCCAACAAGGATCGGAGGCCCCTCAGGATGAGCCGGAGACGGGCCAATAGCAGGATCTTCCCAATATGCCCGTAAGAGCGAAAGCTGCTCGACAAAGCGCTTTCCACGTGAACGATACTCGATACCGGCGGCTTCGTAATCCTCGCGGCGGGCTCCAACAGCCATCCCCAGAACCAGACGTCCACCGGACAAGGCGTCAATACTGGCAGACGCCTTCGCAAGCCGAAGCGTGTTATAAAGAGGTCCAATAATAATCATCGTGACCAGCCGCGTGCGTTGCGTCACAGCCGCAGCGGAGGCCAGAGCGACGAGAGGATCAAACGTGTCATAGCAGAGCCGATCAACCACACCGAGGCTGGAAAACGGGCCTGTATCGGCCAAACGAGCCCACTCGATCAAGAGATGACCGTCCACCCCGGGCACGCCAGCGGGCAAGCCCACACCTATGCGCATAATGCAACCCCCTTGTTGCTTGAATTTCCTGCCAGGGATACTTTCAGTATGCCACATTCGTTCCCTTTCTCTCAAGCCCCGCTTGTTTTCATAGCAGATTCTTCTTGTCCGATTTTTTCTCTACCGCCTCAAACCGGACAAGCACAAATAGGAGAGCGCTCTTCCCGGCACAACAGGGTCAGAATAGAGCTATACTCGTATCATCAGCAGCGGGCACCTGTTTGTATACGTTCCACGCGCAACACCGTATCTTGAGTAGTATGCAACAAACAAAAAAGAAGACATGAAGAGCGAGCAGGGATTCTAGCGCATATCGCTCTATCGTGCTCTGCTATCTGGCAGGAAGAAAGAGAGAAACGTATGCAAAGCAACAGTACTATCCATTATCGAAACTTCAATCCGCAGAGCGATTTCACCGCGCTTCTCAGGCTTCTCGAAGCAGCAAAGGAAGCTGACCAGAGCAATGAAGATGTCAGCGAGGAGACACAACGCGAATGGCTTGATCTGTTCGCGCAGGAGCCAGAGGAGGCCCGCCGCGTTGCCTGCGCCGCTGATGAGCTGGTTGGCTATGGTTTTGTGCTCAAAGCGCCGCTTGATAAAGAAGCCGATCTCGCGGTAACTGTTCACCCGGCATGGCGTGGGAGCGGCATCGGAAGCCGGCTTCTGGCCGATCTGGAACAGCATGCTCGCTCGCGTGGAGCCACGTTTGCGCGTGCCTACGCTGATGTCCGCCATCAGGAGGCAAACCGCTTTCTGCGGCAGCGAGGCTATGAGCCCGTTTCGACCTATACGCGCCTGAATATCGCGGCAGATACTCCCTTCCCGCAACCAACCTTCCCGGAAGGCTTCGTACTGAAACCATATGAGCAGGTACAGGATGTCGATGTCTTGCTTGAAGCGGTCAATCGTGGCTATGAAGGTCTATGGGGACACCACACGATCAGGCGCGAGGAGCTGGCTGAAAGGTTGCCAGAACAGGACACAGCGGGGCGGCTCCTGCTCTTTGCCCCTGATGGTCACGTTGTTGGGCTGACCTGGGCGAAGCTAAAGCAACCATCCGGCCTGATCGATGCTCCCGGTGTGGTTCCCGAATATCGCACAGCAGGCCTCTATCTTCCGTTGACGCTCGCGGCACTCACCTGGCTTCAGGAGCGGGGGGCAACCTCAATTGATCTCGAATCATGGGGTGATGCTCCCGAAACGATTGACCTCTATCGCACGCTTGGTTTTGTGACGGTTCAGGAAGAGCTCTCATACCAACACTCGCTGGGGGCCGGGACTGCACTATAACCAGAACGCACAGCCACTTTAGCTGAAGAAATACTGCGGGCAGCCAGGTAAATGGCTACCCGCAGTGAGAAGCACAAAACCAACAAGGGAGATGGAGAACTCACGGACGAAATACTACCCGCAAGCATTCATCCTCTTTATGCTTGAATAGCTCGAAGCCCTGGGCGGCCTCGTCCAGACTCATGCGATGGGTGACGACAAACGTGGGGTCAACCTCGCCCTTTGCCACGCGCTCCATCAACATGTGTGTATAGCGCTGTGCGTGCATCTGGCTCATGCGCAGCGTCAGCCCCTTCGTGAAGGCCGCACCAAGCGGGAACTTATCTAAGAAGCCGCCATAGACGCCCATGATTGAGACCACGCCGCCCTTACGACACGCCTGTATCGCCTGCCGTACCGCAGTCGCTCGATCAGTTGTCAGGCGAACGGTCTGCCGTACCTTATCATAGAGGCCAAGCAGGCTTGGGCCATGCGCCTCCATTCCGACCGCATCAATACAGGCGTCAGGACCCCTTCCACCTGTCATCTGCTTGAGTTCCTCTACCACATCTGTTCCCTCATAATTCAGCGGCACCGCATGACAATAATCTCTGGCAACGCGCAACCGCTCGGGAAAGCGGTCGATCGCAATCACCTGCTCTGCACCAAGCATCCGAGCACTAATCATTGCGAACAGGCCAACCGCGCCACATCCCCAGACAGCCACGGTATCGCCCGGCTTGATATCGCAGTAGTCAGCACCCGTGTAGCCCGTCGGGAAGGCATCCGAGATAAACAGCGCTTGCTCGTCCGACACACCATCCGGCACCTTGACCGGCCCGATATCCGCAAAGGGAACACGCACATACTCCGCGTGGCTGCCTCCATAGCCGCCGTACAGGTGCGAATATCCGTAGATCCCGGCGGGCGCAAAACCATACATTGCCTCTGCCATCCAGGCATTCGGGTTCGAGTTGTCACACAAGGACCACAGGTTATTGCGGCAATAGTAGCATTTTCCGCAGGCGATTACCGATGGCACAACAACACGATCCCCCTTCCGAAGCGTCTTGACCTCTTTCCCCACCTCAACAACTTCACCCATGAACTCATGGCCAATCACATCGCCCTTCTGCATTGTAGGGATATAGCCATCATAAAGATGCAGGTCTGAGCCACAAATAGTTGTGGCCGTTACCTTCACAATCGCATCACGCGGGTTGATGATTTGTGGATCAGGAACGCGCTCGATCTGCACATTCGTGATCCCGTTCCAGCAGACAGCCCTCATGCATTCCTCCTTGCTTCCTTTTCGCTCTCCCGGGGCTGTGCCTGAGGCAGCTCGCCTGCTTCCATCAGCGCTTTCAAACGGCGCAACTCTTCTCGCACAAGCTGTTCAGGCACTCGACTGAGAATCATGCCAGAAGGTATGATATTCAACAACGACAGCTTGTCAGGGCGCTTAAACTCAACTTCCAGTGTCACAATCGTACCCTGATCAGCGGGCGCAGGGTCAAAGCGGATCCGCCCGCCCACGCTCTCCAGCCGCTCCCCCATAAAACGCCAGGCAATCAGGCGCTCGGGTATATCCTCAGTTAGAACGGAATCCCACTCGACGAACTCACCTCCGGGCAGGCGTACCAGCCAGTGCCAGGACTTGTCTCCGATGGGCGTGATCTGTTCAACAAACGGATGAACTGGCACCGTCCCGGCGAAGTCTCGCCAGAAATGATACAGCTCGTCAGCAGGCCGCAGGATAGTCACGGCTCGCTTGACTCTGACACCAGAGCCGTCAGGAAGCGGCATCACGGTACTCGGGCTCTCCTTAACCGTGTTGAGATCAAGCAAGCGATACAACACACTTCTCCCGGTGAGCCCACGATAGAGCAGCAGACCACCAAGCGCAGTTGTCAATCCCACCGTTTTGCGCCGCCAGAGCCCACAGAGTGTCAGCGCTGCTCCCGCGATCGTCGAAAGAAGGCGCTCTTCTCGCCCGACATTGACCTGCTGCCAGGAACGAGGATCATACTTGAGTTGTAATGTATCCCGTTGATCTTGTTCTGATGCAACCGTCATCGCTCCTTGACTCCATTTCCGCTTTTATGGCTCATTCGTCTACTATAGATGCAACTTTACAGCTTACAGGCCCGGGCCCAACATACGTAGAAAAGACTCCGTATACTTTCCATTGCACGAATCAGCAAAGAAAAAAGTGGCAGGATCATGTACAAAAGACGAAGTTAGCTCTATACTGAGATCATCAATACAGACGCGTCGGATTCTTGAAATAGAGGATGTATGTCGACTGAGGTAGCAATCAGGGAGTTTCTGGCAGGGTGGACCTACAGCCGCTCATTCCCGGGAACAGCGTATCAGCATTATAAGCCGCTTTTCCATGTTCACTTTGGGGATAGGAGATATGGCCGCTTTGATGAGCTCCTGCTTCTCGAACCAGCAGAACCTGCGCACGTTATCAGGTGCGCTGCTTGCCTGATAACCGGACCGCACTGGCTCACCATCTTTGCATCTGGGCAGGATCAAGCGGCTCTAGAAGCGGCTTACACGCGCGCTGGCTACAAACTGAGATATCAAGAAACGCTGATGGAAAAGGCGCTTGCAGCCGAGCAGCCGCCCGTTCTACCGGCCAGGCTCTCGTTGCAAACGCTCTCACACGTATCAGATCAGGCGTGGCAGGAGCGCTTTTTTGCCGCGCTCCCATCTTATGCGCAAATGGCTCTGGAAGCGCCCCGGCTCACGCACTATCGGGTGCTTATCGAAGGGAAGAGTGTGGCCAGCGCCCGTAGTAGCATCACACCGCATTCCAGCCTCTGCGTTGATGAGGTATACACTGATCCTGCATTTCGCCGCCGTGGCCTGGCTTCCATCTTGATACAGCAGTTGCTTTATGATGCTTCTCTCTCAGGCATACACACAAGCGTCCTGCTCGCCAGCGAGATGGGCAAACCGCTCTACCTCAAGCTGGGCTACCGCGCCCTCGCTACCGCCCTGATCTTCGAGAAGAAGGAGTGATCTGCCTACTCCGCCGTCCCATACTGCCATGACGCCTGATAGGTAAGCTGATCAGCGTTGAGCGTATCAAGCCGGATGCCAAGCGCTTTCAGCTTCAACTGTGCCACACGCTCATCAAGCTCAGCAGGCACGTTGTGGACCCCGGGAGGCAACCGGTGTTCCGTACAGAGCAGGTAATAGGTGCTGAGCGCCTGACCCGCGAAACTGAGATCCATCAATGCGGCTGGACTGGCTTCAGCCGCAACCTGACCCACAAGTCGCCCCTGACCAAGCAGGTAGACATTGCGCCCGTTGGGTAGTTGATATTCAACCAGATGATCCCGAATTTCCTGGGTCTGCACGGCGGTCTGCTCAAGCGCCGCTACATCGATCTCAACATTGAAATGGCCGGAATTCGCGAGCAGCGCGCCATCCTTCATCTGCAAAATGTGCTCTTTGCGAATCACACCTTTCATCCCCGTCGCAGTCACAAAGATGTCTCCAAGCGGAGCAGCCTCTTCCATTGGCAATACCTGAAAGCCTTCAAAGTACGCTTCCAGCGCTCTGGTCGGGTTGATCTCGCACACGATCACGCGAGCGCCCATGCCTCGCGCCCTCGCAGCAATCCCGCGGCCACACCATCCATAGCCCGCAACTACAAATGTCGAGCCAGCAAGCAGTGTATTGGTTGCGCGTAGAATACCGTCTATCGTGTTCTGCCCCGTTCCAAAGCGATTATCGAAATAATGCTTTGTCGGCGTATCATTGACCGCGATTACCGGAAAGCGTAGTAGCTTATCCGAAGCAAGCGCACGAGTACGAACAACACCCGTGGTTGTTTCTTCAATACCAGCGACAACGCTTCCTGATGATGACCGTTTGTGCATCTCAACGATCAAGTCGGCGCCATCATCCATGACGAGATGCGGATCAATATCAAGAACTCGTTCAACATGACGTCGATATGTCGGGAGGTCTTCACCATTTATCGCATACACCTGCATTCCCTCCTCAACCAGAGCAGCACAGACATCATCGAAGGTAGAAAGCGGGTTAGAAGCGCAAAGAGCAATTTCAGCTCCACCCGCATGCAGGGTTGAAAGCAGCACAGCCGTCTCGGTCGTGATGTGGAGTGAAACAGCCAGACGCTTGCCTTGAAACGGCTGTTGCGCCGCAAACTCTTCTCGAAGCTGATTCAGCACTGGCATATGACGCGCCGCCCAGCGGATCCGCTTTCGTCCACGTTCTGCCAGAGCAATATCACGAATGTCGTAGTTCACAGAATGCATCCTTTCATTACAGGACTCGATCAAGCGACCGAGTGTCGAAGACGCCGTTGTTTCCGCTCTTCCCAATCCAACCAACTCTTCTCGGAGCGCTGCAGGGTGTCGAGAGATGCGGCACTATCAATCAGCGTCTGCTGCGTAAAGAAGCCACGAAGAGCAAACAAGAGAGCCGTATTCGAGCTTGCAACAGCCTGCGCATTCTCTGTCTCCTCCGCCGTTCCGACAAGCGCTTCGGTATCGTCGCAGAGCAACAGCAGCGTTCCCTGCTTGACCTGCCGGGAAATCACGTGACAGCCACGCGCCTGCTTCAACGACTCG
>Ga0164243_10002681_pt1 | contig 29151 bp, 30 predicted proteins | sample OricompcompostOP_FD_108781 | JGI IMG/M metagenome (GOLD analysis project Ga0164243, IMG submission 108781) | Organic Plus compost microbial communities from Emeryville, California, USA - Original compost - Organic plus compost (OP) | ecosystem: Engineered > Solid waste > Mixed feedstock >... | reverse complement strand
GTCTCCCGCCAGCCGGCCGACGGGGGCGGGCACGTACGGCCCAGGTGGGAGCTGACCACCCGGCCCTGCTCCCCCGCCCGCGCGGCCGCCTCGACGTAGCCGAACGCCTGCGGGAAGCGGGTGCGCAGCACGCCGAGCAGCCGCCCGGCCTCGCCGCCGGTCTGCCCGTACATGATGCCGAGCAGCGCGACCTTGGCCCGCGCCCGGTCGCCTTCAAAGGACGGGGCCAGCGCCGCGTACAGGTCGCCGGACGCGGCCGCGTCGGCCAGCCCGCGGTCGCCGGCCAGCGCGGCCAGCACGCGCGGCTCCACTTGCGCGGCGTCGGCCACCACGAGCGCCCAGCCCGGGTCGGCCACCACGGCGCGGCGCATCGCCTTGGGGATCTGCAGCGCGCCGCCGCCGTTGGTGGCCCAGCGGCCGGAGACCACGCCACCCGGGACGTACTCCGGCCGGAAGCGGCCATCGCGCACCCAGGCGTCCCGCCACGCCCAGCCGTGCGCGGCGTGCAGCCGGGCGAGCTCCTTGTACTCGAGCAGCAGCGGTACGGCCGGGTGCTCGACGCCCTTCAGCTCCGCCGACCGGGTCGTTCGTACGGACACGCCGGCGGCGGAGAACGCCTTGAGCACCTGGGCCGGGGAGTCGGGGTTGACCGGGCGGCCGAACGCCGCGGAGATCGCCTCCGCCAGCTCGGCCAGCCGCGGCGGCCGGCCGCCGCCGACCGGGCGCGGGCCGAGCAGCTCGGTGAGCACGGCGTCGTGCGCTTCCGCGGACCAGGGCAGGCCGTCGTGGCCCATCTCCGCGGCGGCCAGGCCGCCCGCGGACTCGGCGGCGACCAGGAGGGTGAACCGACCCGGGTGGGTGGTCGCGGCGATGCGGCGGAGCTGGCCGGCGTACACCTCGCGGACGGCGGCCAGCGGGTCGGGGTCGTCGGCGGGCTCGTCGCCGAACAGCGTGGGCGGCGCGTCCCGCGGCTCGCGCCGGGGCTCCTCGGGCACCGGCTCGCCGCGCAGCCGCGCCCACGCGGCGCCCAGCCACCGGGACTCCCCGAACCGCCCCTCGTACGGCAGCAGCAGCCCTTCGGTCAGCGCGAGATCGTGGCACCGCGCGACGCGGACGCCGCGCTCCAGCAGCCGCGGGTACAGCAGCGAGGTGTCCGCCCACACCCACCGCGGCGCATCGGCCTCCCGCTCGCGTACGGCATCGGCGAGGTCGGCCACGCGCACGGCGGGGCCCAGGGGCCGGCCGTCGTCGCCGAGCTCCTGCAGCACCCCCGCCCGCTCGCCCTGGGCGGCCACCGCGATCCGCACACCCCGATTCTCCGCCCTGCCACCGACATTTCCGCGCCCGCACTCCGTAACATGGCGACTCGTTACACTGGACGCATGATCGACCGTACGGACTTCCGCTGGGACGCGGGCCGCCCCAGCCTCGACCTGATCGCCACCGTCGGCTACCGCCCCACGGCGGCGCCGGTCGAGCGCATCCCCACGCCGGAGCGGCTCGCGCGCTGGCTCGAGGACGCCGGGCTGACCGCGGCCGGAGGCACGGCCACGGCGGCCGACCTGGAGCGGTTCCAGACCGTACGGGAGGCGCTGTACCGGCTGGTGCGGGACGCCGACACGGCGGACGTCGCGGTGGTCAACGACGCCGCCGCCGTACAGGTCCGGCCGCCGCAGCTGCGCGCCACCGGAGGACGGCTGGAGCGGTCCGCGCCGCCCGCCGACGGGCCGCGCGACGCGCTCGCGCTCATCGCGCGGGACGGGATCGAGCTGCTGACCGGCCCCGACGCCGCGCACATCGGCGTGTGCGCGGCCGAGGACTGCGAGCTGTTCTTCGTCGACCGCACCGGCCGCCGCCGGTTCTGCTCCGCCGCGTCCTGCGGCACGCGTACCCGCGTGGCCGCGCACCGCGCCCGCCACCGCCCCACGTAACGAGTTGACGCGTTACAGACCGTCTGCCTAACGTCGGTAACGGAAGAACCCGTTACTTCGGAGGCAGTACGTGATCATGTCCGCGGCCCGGTCCGGCGCGTTCATCGCGCTGTGGACCAGCGGCTACATCGTCGGTACGTTCGGCACCCGCGCGATCTCGCCGCTCGCCCTCAACTTCTGGCGGTTCGCGCTGGCCGCCGTGCTGCTCGCCGGGATCGCGTGGCTCACCCGCGCCCCCTGGCCGCGTACCCCGCGCGCGTGGGCGCACCTGGCGGTGACCGGGATCCTGCTCCAGGCCGGGCAGTTCGGCGGCGTGTACATCGGCCTGGCCTCCGGCGTCCCGGCCGCGCTGTCCTCGCTGATCATCGGCTGCACGCCCGTGGTCGTCGCGGCGGGCGCCGTCGGCCTGCTCGGCGAGCGGATGTCCGCCCTCGGCTGGCTCGGCTCCGCGCTCGGCGTGGCCGGCGTCGCCACCGCGCTGTCCGGCGACCTGCGGACCGGCGGCGGCCTCGGCGTGGCGGCCACCTTCGCCGGCATGGCCGCGTTCGCGGCCGGCACGCTGTACCAGCGCCGCTTCGGCACCGCCATGGATCTGCGCAGCGGCGGCGCCGTCCAGCTCGGCGCGGCCGCCCTGGTCACCCTGCCGCTCGCGCTGTTCGTCCCGGTGCACGGGCACACCGGCCTGGCGTTCCCGCTGACCACGGCCGCGCTGTGGCCGCTGGCGTGGCTGGTGGTCGCCAACTCGATCGGCGCGATCACCCTGCTGTTCGTCCTCGTACGGCACAGCGGCGCGGCCGGTGGTACCGGCCTGCTCTACCTCGTGCCGCCGGTCACCGCCGTGGTGGGCGCACCGCTGCTGGACCAGCCGCTCGGCGTGTCCGGCTGGGTGGGCCTGGCCGTGGCGATGACCGGCGTGGTCCTCGCCCGGCGCGGCGCCCGCCCCGTCACACCCACCCGTTCTCCGAGTCCACGACCTCGTGACCGAGCGGCGTCAGGGACACCGGGATGAGCTTGATGTTGGCGAGCCCCAGCGGGATGCCGATGATCGTCACGCACTGGAGGATCCCGGTGACCAGGTGCCCGAGCGCCAGCCACCAGCCCGCCACGATCAGCCAGAGCACGTTGCCGACGCAGGACGCCACGCCCGCGTCGCGCCGCGGCACCACGGTGCGGCCGAACGGCCACAGGCACAGGGTCGCGATCCGGAAAGCCGCCCGGCCGAACGGGATCGTGACGATCAGCACGTAGCAGATCAGCCCGGCGATGACGTACCCGATCGCCATCCACAGCCCGCCGAAGACCAGCCACACCACATTGAGGATGAACCGCATGCCCCTACTGTGCCCGAGGAAGCGCCCCCGCGATGCGGTCACAGATTTCGGTCAGTACCGAAGCCGGCGCGGCGAAGTTCAGCCGCGCGAATCCGTCGCCGCCGGGGCCGAAGTCGGGGCCGGGGCTGAGCTTGACCTTGGCCTTGTCCAGGACGTACGCGGCGGGGTCGCCGTCGATGCCGGTGCCGCGGAAGTCCAGCCAGGCCAGGTACGTGGCCTGCGGCGGGTCGACGCGGACGCCGGCCGCGGTCAGCGCGGCGGTGAGCAGGCCGCGGTTGGCGTCCAGCCGCTCGCGCACCCCGGCCAGCCACGCGTCGCCCTGCTGCCAGGCCGCCAGCGTGGCCACCACGCCCGGCTGGCCCACGTCGCCGAGCAGGAACGGGGGCAGCCGGGTGAAGGCGTCCCGCACCCACTCGGCGCCCACATGCGCGACGGCGCAGCGCACGCCGGCGATGTTGAACGCCTTGGTGGCCGACGTGAGCGTGACCGTACGCCGGGCCGCGTCGGGCGACAGCGACGCGAACGGGACGTGCTCGTGCGGCGCGTACGCCAGGTCCGCGTGGATCTCGTCGGAGATCACCAGCAGGTCGTGCTGGTGCGCGATCTCGGCCAGCGCGGCCAGCTCCGTATGGGTGAACACCCGGCCGGTCGGGTTGTGCGGGTTGACCAGCACCAGCACGCGTACGTTGCGCTCGGTGACGTCCCGCGCGAACGCCTCCGCGTCGAACGTCCAGTCGCCGGCGCCGTCCCGGGAGACCGGGATCGGCACCAGCGTGCGGCCCATCTGCGGGACGGTGTTCAGGAACGGCGGGTACGCGGGCACGTGCAGCGCGACCGCGTCGCCCGGCGCGGTCGTCACGTACAGGACGGCCTGCAGCGCCTGGATGATGTCGGAGAACTCCCGTACGTGCGCCGGGTCGGGGTCCCAGCCGTACCGGAGGCGCATCCGCGCGGCGAACTCGGCCCGCAGCGGCGTCCCCTCGTGCAGCCACACCGGGTACCCGAGGTCGCCGCCGTCGACCAGCGCGGTCAGCGCCGCGCGCACCGGCTCGGGGGCGGCGAAGTCCATGTCCGCGATCCAGGCCGGCAGCACGCCCTCCCCCGCCGCGGCCCATTTCGTGCCCGGCTTGGCCCGCAGCCACGCCAGATCCGGCTCGAACTCCGCACCCATAACCCGATCCCTCCCACGTACGCACGAATGTCCGGTTCTCCACGCTAGAACATGCGCCCGACGTGGCCGATCTGTCACTCCGTAAGAAACCGGCCCGCGAAGCTGACAACGTGCCTCTGGTCACTCCGCGATCACCGGTTCATCGTGATCGCCCATGAGCACGCAGGAGTCCCCCCAGACGCTCCGCCGCAACGCCGTCGGCCTCGGCGGCGCCGTGATCATGTCGGCCGCCCTGATGGGGCCGGCGGTGTCGATCTACTTCAACCCGCAGGTCGCCGCCGCGCACGCGGGCGCGGCCACTCCCCTGGTGTTCGCCGCGTCGCTCGTGGTGTCGATCATCGTCGCGGTCGGCGTGATGGAGATGGCCCGCGAGCTTCCGAGCTCCGGGGCGTTCTACACGTACGTGTCGCGCGCCATCGGCCCGCGCAGCGGGTTCGTGACCGGCGGGCTGATGTTCGTCGCGTACGCGCTGCTGGTCCCCGCCGAGCTGGCGCTGATCGGCAACTACACCTCCGGGGTCCTCGACGGCTACGGCGTCCACGTGCACTGGGCACTGATCTCGCTGGCGTTCGGCGTGCTCATGGTGGTGCTCTCGCTGCGCGGCATCACCGGGTCGCTGCGCACCTCGCTGCTGCTGTTCGCCGGTGAGGTGACGGTCATCGTGCTGCTCAGCGCGATCGTGCTGGTCTCCGGCGGCGCGCACGGGCTCACCGCCACGCCGTTCACCCCCGCCGCATCGCCGTCCGGGCTGTCCGGGATCGCGCTCGGCATGGTGTTCGGCATCCTGTCGTTCGTCGGCTTCGAGGCGGCGGCGACGCTCGGCGAGGAGGTGCGCACGCCGCGCCGCAACGTGCCGCGCGGCATCTTCTTCTCGCTGCTGTTCGTCGGCGTGATCTACGTGTTCTGCACCTACAGCGAGATGATCGGCTTCGGCACCGACCGGGTGGGCGCGCTGACCGCCGACGCCGCGCCGTTCACCACGCTGGCCGCGACGTACGCGCCCTGGATGCAGCTGTTCGTCGGGCTCGCCGGGATCTCCAGCATCTTCGCGGTGATCATGAACTCCAACAACGGCATCGTGCGCATCCTGTACGCCATGGGCCGCGAGGGCCTGCTCCCCCGCCCGCTGGCCCGCGTGCACCCGGTGCACCGCACGCCCACCACGGCGATCTGGGTGCAGGCGGCGGTCACCGCGCTGTTCACGTTCGGCGTCGGCTTCGCGGCCGGGCCGTTCAACACGTACGTGGACCTGGGCGCGATGCTGACGCTGGCGATCATCCCGGTGTACGTGCTCACGAACGTCGCCTGCATCCGCTTCTTCGCCCGCCGCGGCGACCGGAGCATCCTCCGGCACCTGATCCTGCCGACCGCCGGCATCCTGCTCCTGCTCATCCCGGTCTACGGCCAGGTCTACCCGCCCCCCGACCCGCCCCTGCGCTACTTCCCGTACCTCGTCCTGGCCTTCATAGCGGCCGCCGCGCTAACCGCAACGATCATCGGCCGCCGCAACCCCGACCTCCTGTCCCGCGCCGGCGCCGTACTCGGCGGGTAGGCCGTGTTTCGGCGCTCTCGCGCTCGCGCGTGAAAGGCCTCGCTTCGCGCGTCGCGGGCATCCCCCTGTACCGCGCAAACGGCGACCAGCCACCCACGACGACCCACCGCGCCAGAAAATCAGTCTCGCGGCAGCGAGGCCTTTATCCCGGCGCCGCACTCGGCGGGTAGGCCGTGTCGGCGTCCTGCGCCCCGGCGCTCTCGCGCTTGCGCGTGAAAAGGCCTCGCTTCGCGAGACTCATTTTTTGCGCGTGCGGCCGCCGTGCGTGGCTGGGCGCCGTTTGCGAAGCGCGGGCAGGATGCGGGCCGGGATCCTGTGCAGATTCCAGGCACGGGGGCGTCGTGGTAATTCAGGGTGCCGAGCCGGTCAGGGTTCGCTTCGCGCGTCACGGGGTTGATGCCCGCCGCCGCGCAAACGGCGGCCCGCCATCTACGGCGACCCACCGCGCCAGAAAATCAGGCCTTTATCCGGGCGGGGGCCGTCTCACCGCCAGGTAGACGCGGTCCGGCTCGCCGCGCGCGACCGGCACCTCGCACGCCTCGACCTCGGTGAACCGCGCGCGCAGCCGTGCCTCGAACGCCGGTGCGGCGGCCGCGCTCCAGACGGCCAGGGCGCCGCCGGGTGCCAGCCGGGCGTGCAGCGCGTCCAGGCCGGCGTCCGCGTACAGGCCGGCGTTCTCCTCCACCACCGTCCAGTCCGGACCGTTGTCGATGTCCAGGCAGACGGCGTCGTACGCGGGACCCGGCCCGGCGATCCAGGAGACCAGGTCGGCGCACTCCAGGGTGACCCGCGGGTCGTCGGCGGCGCCCCCGGAGTACGCGGCGAGCGGGCCGCGCTGCCAGGCGATCACGGTGGGCTCCACCTCGACCACGGTGATCTCCGCCACGCGCGCGCACGCGACCGCGGCGGCCAGCGAGAAGCCCACGCCGAGGCCGCCGATCAGCACCCGCGGGCGCGCCGCGGCAGTACGGGCCAGCGCCGCGTCCACCAGCAGCCGCTCCGAGCGCCCGTCGCGGGTGTCCATCAGGAACGTGCCGTTGCTCACGATCTCGTAGTCGCCGTCCACCCGGCGCAGCGCCAGCTCACCCCGCGGGGTGGCGACGCGCTCGACGGTCCGGACCGGCATGGGCGTCACCATACCCAGGCCGTACGGGGGCAGGATGGGTCCATGCGCTTCACCAAGTACACCCACGCGTGCGCCCGCATCGAGGCGGACGGCACCACGCTGGTCATCGACCCCGGCGCGTTCAGCGAGGCCGAGGCGTTGAACGGCGCGAACGCCGTACTGATCACGCACGAGCACTTCGACCACCTGGATCCGGACAAGCTGCGTGCCGCGGCCACCGCCGACCCGGACCTGACGATCTGGACGAACCACGCCGTGGCCGCCCAGCTGGCCGAGCACGACGACCTGACGGGCCGGGTGCGCACGGTCGCGCACGGCGACACGTTCACCGTCGGCGGCGTCGACGTGCACGTCTACGGCGAGAAGCACATCATGCTGCACCCCGACATCGACCCGCCCGCGAACATCGGCTTCCACATCGGCGGCGTCGCCTTCTACCCGGGCGACGCGTACACGGTGCCCGAGGAGCCGGTGCACACCCTGCTCACGCCGACCGACGCGCCGTGGATGCGCCGGAACGACCTGGTCGAGTACGTCCGGACGGTACGTCCCCGGGCGGGCGTGTCGATGCACGACGGGCTGCTGAACGACATCGGGCTCAGCCTGGTCGACCAGCAGATGAACGCGTTCGGCCAGGAGTTCTCCGGAGATTTCCGCCGCGTTCCGGTGGGCGGCACCACCGAGCTCGGCTGATTTTCCGGTAGGGATGGTCCATGGATCTTGCGCTGCCCCCCTCCGAGGAACTGAGGCTCCTGCTCCTGCTGCTGCTCGCCCTGGTGCTGTCGGCGGTCATCGGCCTGGAACGGGAGATCCGGCAGAAGTCGGCGGGCCTGCGCACGCACACCCTGGTGGGCGTCGGGGCCGCGCTGTTCATGCTGGTCAGCAAGTACGGCTTCGGCGACGTCCTGCAGCCGGAGCACGTCATCCTCGACCCGTCCCGAGTGGCCGCGCAGATCGTGTCGGGCATCGGCTTCATCGGCGCCGGCGTGATCTTCGTACGCCGCGACGCGGTCCGCGGCCTGACCACCGCCGCCGTCGTCTGGGTGACGGCGGCGGTGGGCATGGCCTGCGGCGCGGGCCTGCCGTGGATGGCCATCGCGGCCACCGTCGCGCACCTGTGCGTGGTCTTCGGCTTCACCGCGATCAGCCGCCGCATCCCGCTGTCCCGGCACTCCCCGTCCGAGCTGCGCCTGCTGTACGAGGACGGCAGCGGGGCGCTGCGCCGCGCGCTGGTCGCCTGCACCGAGGCGGAGTTCGTGGTGACCGAGGTCAACGTGGAGCGCGCCACCCCGGGTGAGGGGCCGGCGAGCGGCAACGGCATCGTGGCGGTGCGGCTGGCCGTACGCGGCTCCGGCTCGGTGACCGGCCTGGCCGGCAAGCTGAGCGAGCTGACCGGAATGGTGCAGGTCACGGCGGGGCGGCCGGAGTACGTGAACGAGTAGCCGTCCCGGGTGGACAACGGATTGAACACGCGGCACGAAAAGTACGGGGGGTTCCCTGTACGCGCGGGGCCCGGATGATAACCTCTCTGAGGCTGTTGCTCGTACTGGTCTAGACCAAGTGCCGGCCCCGGGCGGAACACACCCGCCCAGTCGCAAGGTTTTTGATCATACGGCCCTCGTGCGTTTCTTCCGACTGGTAGAAATCTCGAGGACGGCTACCGCGGTCGCCGGACGTCCCGCGATCCGCTCGCTCCCGTCGCACGTGACGTACCTGACGGGAACAGTGCGGATTGCTCACGCGTTGCACTGACTGCGATCGCCCATGGCTGCGTTTTTCCAAACGGCGGAACTCAACGATCTTTCTTCGAGGTGGTTAACTCATGTCTCAGGTACGACGGCAGGCCGCGCTCCGCCCTAGCTGGGGGTGGCAGGACGCTGCCGCGTGCCGTGGGGAAGACCTTGTGCTCTTCTTCGGCCCGGACGGCGAGCGTCAGCCGGAGCGCGAGGTCCGGGAGCGCAAGGCGAAAGCCATTTGCGCCCAGTGCCCCGTGCGCACGGAATGCCTTGACTACGCGATCTCCCGGCCGGAGAAGTACGGCGTGTGGGGAAATCTGAACGAGGACGAGCGGGCCTCCGAGCGCCGTCGCCGCATGCGGCGCGCGAACGCCGCCTGAGCCGGGGAAAACGAGCCCGGCGGTCGTCCGGCCCCGCGTGGTCACGCGGGGCCGAGTGATGTCCGGGGGCCGTTACCGGTCAGGTGCCGGGTGAACCAGTCGCCGGCCAGGCCGCTCACCGCGTCCAGCGCCCCCGGCTCGGCGAACAGATGGCCCGCGCCGGGCACGATCTCCACCTGATGCGGCCCGGCCAGCCGGGCCGCGGACCGCTCGTTCAGCGTCAGTACCTCCACGTCACGGCCTCCCACCACGAGCAGTGTGGGCGCGCGCACCCGCCCCAGCTCGTCCCCGGCGAGATCCGGACGCCCTCCCCGCGACACGACGGCCGCGACGTCACCGGGCCGGCGCGCGGCCGCGACCAGCGCGCCCGCCGCCCCGGTGCTCGCACCGAACAACCCGAGCGGCCGGCGCGCCACCGCATAGGACCGCCGCAACCACGTCACGACCTCGACCAGCCGGTCGCCCAGCAGGCCGATGTCGAACCTCAGCCGCGCCGTACGGTCGTCCTCCTCCCGCTCCTGCGGGGTCAGCAGGTCGAACAGCAGCGTCGCGAACCCGCGCGCGTTCAGCGCGCCCGCCACCTGACGGTTCCGCGGGCTGCCCCGCCCGCTGCCGCTGCCATGCGTGAACACCACCAGGCCGCGTACCAGGTCGGGTACGGCCAGGTCGCCGTCGAGGTCCACGGATCCGGCGTGCAGGCGCAGCGGCAGTTCCCGTGCGCTCACGAAGCCTCCTCCGCGTGGGCCAGCATGCGCGTCACGTCGCGGTCGGTGAGCTGGTCGAACGCGCGATACCACTGGCCGACCGCGCGGAAGTCCTCCGGTACGGCCGGCACCTCCAGGTCGTAGCCGTCGTCGCGCAGGTCGGCGACGGTCTCGGCGGCGCCGACCGGTACGGCCAGCACCAGCCGGGCGGGCCCGCGGGCGGCCAGGGCGCGCAGCGCGGCCCGTGCGGTACTGCCGGTCGCCAGGCCGTCGTCCACCACGATCACGTCCCGGCCGGCCACCTCCGGCGCCGGGCGGGGCCCCCGGTACCGGCGCACCCGGCGCTCCACCTCGGCGCGCTCCCGCCGCTCGACGGCGGCCAGCTCGTCGCGGCCGACCCCGACGACGTCCAGCATCCGCGCGTCGTACATCGGCTCGCCGCCCTCCGCGATCGCCCCGAGGCCCAGCTCGGGCTGGCGCGGATGGCCGAGCTTGCGGATCACGAAGACCTCGACGGGGGCGCGCAGTTCCCGGCCCACCTCCAGGGCGACCGGCACCCCGCCGCGCGGCAGCGCGAGCACCAGCGGGTCCCGCCATACGCGGCCGGCGAGCCGGGCCGCGAGCACCCGGCCGGCATCGGCGCGGTCCGCGTACGGAAGCCGGGGTTCGGCCACGGCGACCACCTTCTCCCCACCGGTCCGGCAGTGCAGGGTGCCTACCCCTCGCCTAGCGGGTCAATCGCCGCGCCCCGTCTCGTGCCGGGACCGCAACGTGATGGCCCCGATGCGCATCGGCTGGGTGGCCCGGGCGCGCGCCTCGCGGGCGTGCCGCGTCGCCTGGATGGGCCACAGCTGGTCACTGGTGGCGTTCAGCAGCGCGCCGATGAGCGTCGCGATCGCGGTGACGTACAGCCAGGCCAGCACGGCGATCGGCGCGGCCAGCGGGCCGTAGATGGACACGCCGGCCAGCGACACGCCCAGGTACAGCCGCAGCGCCGCGCTGCCGATGATCCAGATGACCAGGGCGAGGAACGCGCCGGGCAGGTTGCGCCACCACGGCACGCGTACGGGCACGGCCGCGGTGTACAGGCCGGTGAGGAACAGCACGCAGAGCACGACCAGCACCGGCCAGTAGAAGATCTGCACCACCAGCGGGCTGACCGGCAGGGCGTCGCGGATCAGCGTCGGCCCCATGACCAGCAGCGGGATGGCGACCGTCCCGCCGAGCAGGCCGATGACGTACAGCGCGAACGACAGCACCCGGGTACGGATGATGCCGCGCAGGCCGTTCAGCCCGTACGCGATCGTGATCGTGTCGACGTACACGTTCAGCGCGCGCGAACCGGACCACAGCGAGATCAGGAAGCTGATCGACACGATGTCCGTACGGCCGCCGCGCAGGATGTCGGCGAGCAGCGGCTTGACCGCGGCGTCCACCACGCTGTCGGTGAGCACGGTGTGCGCGGTGTCCATCACGAAGCCGCGGATCCGGGCGATGGTGTGCCCGCCGAGCACGCCGTGGAAGTAGCCGAACATGCCGATCAGGCCGAGCATCAGCGGCGGCAGCGAGAGCAGCGCGAAGAAGGCGGCCTCGGCGGCCAGGCCGGTGACGCGGTAGCGGAACGCGGCCTCGGCGGTGCGCCGGGTGAGCCGCCAGGTGGCGGACGCGGCGGCCGTGACGCGGCCGCGCCACCGATCCGCGAAGTGCGCGCCCGCCGCCGTCGACATGGGTCCTCACCGTAAGGTGCGGGCGGGCCCGGCGCCGCCCCTCCCCCAATTATGGCCACGCTCCGCGGCAATCCGAGGACGCGCGGGAACCTACCCTATTTTTCTGGTAGACATTACGCGTGAGCTGATCAGCGGAGGAATGCGTCCTATTCCCCGGTCCGGCGTGATTCTCTTCATGCACCCCCGTCTTTACACACGCGGCCGCGCATGTAATCGTCGATTCATGGCTGCCGTGGATCCGCTGCTCGTCGTGCGCAGGCACGTCGACCTTCTGCGTGTCCACAGCGCGATCTGTCGTGACGCCCGCTGAGCCGCCCCGTTTTCGTTGACGGGCGCGCCGGCCGGCGTCTTTTCTGTGTCCGGTAGCGGTCCCGCGCAACGGCGCGCGAGGAACACCCCGCCTGCCGCGGACAGACACGCCACGGTGAGCGCCCGTCCCTCCGCCAGTAAGGACGCGCGCCATGCCGACTCAGACCCGCCGCAAACGCGGTGAAGGCCAGTGGGCCCTGGGATACCGGGAACCGCTGAACAAGAACGAAGAGAACAAGAAGAACGACGACCCGCTGAACGTACGCGCCCGGATCGAGAACATCTACGCGCACCGCGGGTTCGACTCCATCGACCCGGCCGACCTGCGCGGCCGGTTCCGCTGGTTCGGCATCTACACCCAGCGCCGGCCCGGGATCGACGGCGGCAAGACCGCGGTCCTGGAGGACGAGGAGCTCGACGACCGCTACTTCATGATGCGGGTGCGCATCGACGGCGGGCAGCTCACCGTCGCCCAGCTGCGCACCATCGCCGACATCTCCAGCACGTACGCGCGCGGTACCGCCGACGTCACGGACCGGCAGAACATCCAGCTCCACTGGGTACAGATCGAAGATGTGCCGGAGATCTGGCGGCGGCTGGAAGCGGTCGGCCTGTCCACCACCGAGGCGTGCGGCGACGCGCCGCGGGTCATCCTCGGGTGCCCGCTGGCCGGGATCGACGCCGACGAGGTCATCGACGCCACGGACCAGATCCGCCAGGTGTACGACGACCACATCGGCAGCGAGCTGTTCTCCAACCTGCCGCGCAAGTACAAGACCTCCATCGACGGCTGCGCCTCGCACTGCACCAACCACGAGATCAACGACATCTCGTTCGTCGGCGTGGTCGGCCCGGACGGCGCGCCCGGCTACGACCTGTGGGTCGGCGGCGGCCTGTCCACCAACCCGATGTTCGGCCAGCGGGTCGGCGCGTTCGTGGCGCCGGACCAGGTCAGCGAGGTGTGGGCGGCGGTGACCTCGCTGTTCCGCGAGTACGGCTACCGGCGGCTGCGGCACCGGGCGCGGCTGAAGTTCCTGATGAACGACTGGGGCCCGCAGAAGTTCCGCGAGGTGCTGGAGAAGGAGTTCCTCGGGTTCTCCCTGCCCGACGGCCCGGAGCCCGAGCGGGACGCGGACGTGCGGCGCGACCACATCGGCGTGCACCCGCAGCGCGACGGCAACTCCTACGTCGGGTTCGCGCCGAAGGTCGGCCGGACCGACGGCGCCCAGCTCGCGCGGATCGCCGACATCGCCGAGGCGCACGGCAGCGACCGCATCCGTACCACCACGCACCAGCAGCTGGTCATCCTGGACGTCGCGCCGGACCGCGTCGACTCCATCGTGGACGCGCTGGAGGCCGAGGACCTGCGGGTCCGGCCCAGCGTCTTCCGCCGCCACACGATGGCCTGCACCGGCATCGAGTACTGCAAGATCGCCATCGTCGAGACCAAGCAGCGCGCGATGGACCTGATCGACGAGCTGGAGCGGCGGCTGCCGGACTTCCCGGAGCCGATCACCATCAATCTCAACGGCTGCCCGAACTCCTGCGCGCGCATCCAGGTGGCCGACATCGGGCTGAAGGGCCAGCTCGTCACCGATGCCGACGGCAACCAGGTCGAGGGTTTCCAGGTGCATCTGGGCGGCGGTCTCGGACTTCACTCAGGATTCGGTCGTAAGGTCCGGGGATTGAAGACGACGGCCGAAGACCTGCCCGACTATGTCGAGCGCGTGCTGCGCCGGTTCCTGGACCGGCGCGAGCCCGGCGAACCGTTCGCCGAGTGGGTGGCGCGCGCCGACGAGGAGGACGTCAAGTGAGCGAACGCGCGGTGCCGTTCTACTGCCCGTACTGCGGGGACGAGGATCTCGTGCCGCGCGGTGAGCGGGGCGGCGAGTGGCTCTGCCGGTCCTGCGCGCGAGCGTTCGACGTGCGATTCATCGGAATTGAGGCGACCACCACATGACGACCATGATGGATGCCGAGGCGGTGGACGAGGCGGCTCGCGAGCTCGACGGCGCGACCGCCGAGGAGATCCTGCGCTGGGCGACCGACACCTTCGGTGACGCCCTCTGCGTCACCTCGTCGATGGCCGACGCCGTCGTCATCGACCTGGCCGCGAAGGTCAAGCCGGGCATCGACGTGGTGTTCCTGGACACCGGCTACCACTTCCCGGAGACCATCGGTACCCGGGACGCGGTGGCGTCGGTGTACCCGATCAACCTGATCAACGTGACGCCCACCCGTACGGTCGAGGAGCAGGACCAGGACCTCGGCCCGCGGCTGCACAACCGCAACCCCGACCTGTGCTGCCTGCTGCGCAAGGTGCAGCCGCTTGACCACGCGCTCGCGCCGTACCAGGCGTGGGTCAGCGGCGTGCGGCGCGGCGAGACGGCGGCCCGGACCGGCACCCGCGTGGTCGAGCTCGACCGCAAGCGCGGGAAGGTCAAGGTGAACCCGATCGCCGCGTGGACCGACGAGCAGGTGGACGCCTACATCGCCGACCACGGCATCCTGGTGAATCCGCTGCAGTACGACGGCTTCCCCTCGATCGGCTGCGCGCCGTGCACCCGGCGCGTCGCCGACGGTGAGGACACCCGCGCCGGCCGCTGGGCGGGCACCGGGAAGACGGAATGCGGAATCCACCTGTGAACCGGAACGACGCCGCACCACGCGCACTGCCCGGCGCGGCGCCGCTGGTCGCCGTCGCGCACGGCAGCCGCGACCCGCGGGCGGCGCAGGTGGTGACCGAGCTGCTCGACCGTGTACGGGCGCTCCGCCCGGACCTGCCCGTGCACGGGGCGTTCCTCGACCACATGGCGCCGTCCCCGGCGCAGGTCCTGGAACGGCTGGCCGGCGAGGACACCGGCGCGGCCGTGGTGCTGCCGCTGCTGCTCACCGCCGCGTACCACAGCAAGATCGACCTGCCCGGCGTGCTGCGCCGCGTCCGCGCCGACCACCCGGAGCTGTCCGTACGGTACGGCGACACGCTCGGCCCGCACCCGGCGCTGCTCGACGTCCTGCGCGCCCGCCTGGCCGAGGCGGGCGTCACGGAGCCGGACCCGGACACCGCGGTGGTGCTCACCTCCGCGGGCTCCAGCGACTCCACGGCCAACGCGACGATCATCGGCATGGCCGCCCGCTGGGCCGCCGACGCCCGTACGGCCGGACCGGGCTGGCACAGCGTGGTCCCCGCGTACGCCTCCGCGGCGTCCCCCGACCCGGCCACCGCGGTCGCCGCCCGCTACGCCGCGGGCGCCCGCCGCGTCGTCGTCGCCTCCTACTTCCTGGCCCCCGGCTTCTTCGCCGACCAGGTGGCGGAGGCCGCGCACGGCGCCGGCGCGACGGCCGTCTCCCCCGTCCTCGGCCCGGCCGACGAACTAGCCCGGCTCATCCTGGACCGCTACGCCGCGGCCGGCGCGGCCGTACCCGCCGCGGCCTGATCACACGAAGGAAGCGGTCTCCAGGCTTCCGGTGAAGGGTTCCGGCATCTCGATCTTCTCCCCGAAGGGCACCTGGACGTGCCTGCGGTACGCGCCGCCTTCCGGCTCGGTGAACAGCGTGACCGTACGTTCGCCCCGGTCGATGAGGAGATAGACGGGAACGGCGGACCGGGCGTAACCGCGGAGCTTGCGGACCCGGTCCGTCTCGGCGTTGCTCGGCGACGTGATCTCCGCGACGAGCAACGCCTCGTCCGCGGGGAACAGCCATTCGTCTCGGAGGAGAACGTCGCTCTGCATGACGAGGACGTCGGGGATGTACCTCTGGCCGGTCTCCGCCAGGTCGAGCGTCACCATCTCGACGTCCTCGGCATCCGATGGCATGCAGGGCTTGAGCGCCATGCGCAACCGGGACGCGCTGAGCGCATGAGGTCCCATGGGGGTTGGGCCCACAACGATGTTCCCTTCGATGATCTCGACTCGGTAGCCGTCGGGAACCTCGATGTGCGCAGCGGCGTCGGCAAGCGCGTCACTGGGGTAGTCATCGGCCGGCATGGCCATCAACGGCTCCTCTCGTCACGAAGAGCATATGGGCGGTAACGGTGCGGCGCAGCGCGTTATCCACAGCATTGTCGCACGGCGTGCTCACGGGCCGGTGAGGCCGAGCAGGGTGCGCAGGTGGCGGGGCGGCGGGGAGCCCTGGGAGAGTGTGAGGTCGTGGCAGCGGTCCTCGGTGGACTCGTGGCGCTCCAGCTCCTTGACGATCTCGCGGACCTCGCGGTAGCCGACGTAGTACGTGGCGAGCTGGGCGCTGGTGAGCTGGGCGCGGCGCCACTTGCCGACCGCCTCGCCCTCCTCCTGGTGGCCGCGCTGGGTCATCAGCTCCATGGCCTCGGACTCGGTCATGCCGTGCGCATGCACGCGGACGTCGAGGATGGCGTTGATGATCGAGCGCAGCCGCATCTTCAGCCGGACCAGCTCCATGATCGCGCGGTCCCGCTCCGTGTCCTCCCCGGAGACGCCGACGTCGGCCATCAGCTCCTCGGCGTAGACCGCCCAGCCCTCGACGAACGTATTGCTCCACAGGGCGCCGCGGACCGGGGTGCTCCCTCGGTACCGCCGGGCGTGCGCGAGCTGCACCGCGTGGCCGGGCACCGCCTCGTGGATGGCGACGCTGCGCAGGACGTGCGCGTTGTACTCGCGGTAGAACGACGCCACCCGCTCCGCCGACCAGGACGCCGGCGTGGGCGACACGGCGAAGAACGTCTCCGGCGGGCCGTCCGGGCCGTCGGGCTCAAGCGCGCCGGGCGGGTCGCAGTACGCCACCGCGACGCCGCGCCGCGACGGCGGCATCGTGACCACCCGTACCGCCATGTCCGGCACGGTGACCAGGCCGATCGAGCGCACCCACTCCAGCAGGCGGGACAGCTCGGCCTCGCACAGCGGCACGATCGTACGGTCGTCCACCGGCGCGGAGCCGGCCAGGCCGTCGAGCACCTCGCGGACGCGGCCCGCCTCGATCGGCCCGCCGGCCACGCGGGCGGCGGCCTCGGTGATCTGCTCCTCCACCGCCATGAGATCGGACTCGGCGTGCGTGAGCAGCTTGTCCGGCGTCATCTCGGTGTCCAGCTCGTACCAGAGCTTCGCCGCGTACGCCGGGGCGCCGAGCCGCGGGTCCCGGTCCGCGCCGGGCAGGCGGCTCTCCAGCCAGGTCACGTGGTCGGCGATCGCCTCGGCGGCCGCGCGGCGCACCGGGTCGAGCTCGGCGCGCAGCGACGGCTCCCGCTCCAGCAGCGGCTCCACGTCCTGCCCGAGCATGGTGATGACGCCGCGCGCCTGCTCGATGGCCGTCTCCACGTGCACCCGCGGCATCGTGCCGAGCGTCTCGCGGGCGACGTCGAGCGTCTGCGGGACGGCGCGCAGCCGGGCGGCAAGCGCGCGCAGCCGCTCCCCCGCGTCGGCCGGCTCGCGGGACAGCAGCGTGTAGATCGCGTCGCCCGGCAGGTGGACCAGCGGGTCCCAGGTGTGCGGCGCCAGCTCGGTGACCGTCCACTGCTCGCCCGCCAGCCGGGTGCGCAGGATCTCCAGGTCCACCTGGTCGGCCGGGTCCAGCCGGTCGGCGTCCAGCGCGTCGAGCGCGACCAGCGCGTCGGACAGCATCCGGGCGTAGTCCCGCCCGCCCTCGGCGGACAGGTCGGCCATCCGGTCGTCGAACCGATGGTCGCCCAGCTCCGTCGCCCACACCGGCCTGGCTTCGAACAGCGCGTCGAGAATGCGCGTGGCGGTCGTACGGAACCGCTCCGCGGCCGCCGCGTCGTGTGGCCCGTCCTGGCGATCGTTCACCCTCCCATGATGCCGATGACCACCGTCATCACACGAATCCGCTGCTCAGCGCGGCCGTACGCACCGATCGGGTTACAAACCGCCGCTGGTCGGGTTTCCTTCGGTTGTCCGGGCCGCCACATCGGTGAGAATCGAAGACGGCAGATGCGAACCGACGGAGGCTGGATGCGCGAGACCTGGCCCGGGACCCCGTACCCGCTCGGGGCGACCTGGGACGGCGCGGGGACGAACTTCGCGCTGTACTCTTCCGGCGCCGAACGGGTGGACCTGTGCCTGTTCGACGACGGCGCGGAGGAACGCGTCGAGCTGACCGAGGTGGACGGCTTCGTCTGGCACGGCTACGTCCCCGGCGTCGGCCCCGGCACCCGGTACGGCTACCGCGTGCACGGCCCGTACGACCCGGCGAGCGGCCAGCGGTTCAACCCGGCGAAGCTGCTGCTCGACCCGTACGGCAAGGCGTTCGAGGCGGCCGGTCCGGACGGCGTGCGCTGGCGGCCGTCGCTGTTCTCCTACGACTTCGCCGACCCCGGACGGCTGAACACCGAGGACAGCGCGCCCGCGACCATGCGGAACGTGGTGATCAACCCGTTCTTCGACTGGGCCGACGACCGGCGGCCGCGCACCGCGTACCACGAGACGGTGATCTACGAGGCGCACGTACGCGGGCTGACCATGCGGCACCCGGAGATCCCGCCGGAGCAGCGCGGCACGTACGCCGCGCTCGGCCACCCGGTGATGCTCGACTACCTGACCGGCCTCGGCGTCACGGCCGTCGAACTGCTGCCCGTGCACCAGTACATCCCCGAGCACGCGCTGGTCGCCCGCGGGCTGACGAACTACTGGGGCTACAACACGATCGGCTACCTGGCCCCGCACGGCGCGTACTCCGCGTCCGGCCACCGCGGCGAGCAGGTCACCGAGTTCAAGTCGATGGTCAAGGCGCTGCACGCGGCCGGCATCGAGGTGATCCTCGACGTCGTCTACAACCACACCGCCGAGGGCGACCACCTGGGGCCCACGCTGTCGTTCCGCGGCATCGACAACGCCGCGTACTACCGGCTGACCGAGGACGACCCGGCGTACTACATGGACTACACCGGCTGCGGCAACAGCCTGAACGTACGGCATCCGCACGCGCTGCAGCTGATCATGGACTCGCTGCGGTACTGGGTGCTCGACATGCACGTCGACGGCTTCCGGTTCGACCTGGCCGCCGCGCTCGCCCGGGAGTTCCACGACGTGGACCGGCTGTCCACGTTCTTCGACCTGGTGCAGCAGGACCCGGTGGTCAGCCAGGTCAAGCTGATCGCCGAGCCGTGGGACGTCGGCCAGGGCGGCTACCAGGTGGGCAACTTCCCGCCGCTGTGGACGGAGTGGAACGGGCAGTACCGCGATACCGTCCGCGACTTCTGGCGCGGGCGGCCGGACACCCTCGGCGACTTCGCGTCGCGGCTCACCGGCTCGTCCGACCTGTACCAGGACGACGGCCGGCGCCCGGTCGCGTCGATCAACTTCATCACCGCGCACGACGGCTTCACGCTCGCCGACCTGGTCTCCTACAACGACAAGCACAACGCGGCCAACGGCGAGGACAACCGGGACGGCAGCGACGACAACCGCTCGTGGAACTGCGGCGCGGAGGGCCCGTCCACCGATCCCGCGGTCAACGAGCTGCGCGGGCGGCAGAAGCGCAACCTGCTGGCCACGCTGTTCCTGGCCCAGGGCGTGCCCATGCTGCTGGCCGGCGACGAGCTCGGCCGTACGCAGCAGGGCAACAACAACGCGTACTGCCAGGACAACGAGATCTCCTGGGTGGACTGGAGCGACGCCACCGACCCCGCCGCCCGGAACGGCGTCACGCTGCTCGACTTCACCCGCGACCTGGCGCGGCTGCGCGCGGCCCATCCCGTACTGCGCCGCCGCCGGTTCTTCTCCGGGCGCCGTCCCCGTAAGGGCCAGCCGCGCGACCTGGTCTGGCTCACGCCCGCCGCCAAGGAGATGGCCGCCGCCGACTGGCAGACCGGGTACGCCAAGGCGCTCGGCGTGTACCTCAACGGCGAGGCGATCACCGAGCCGGACCCGCGCGGGCGGCGGGTCACCGACGACTCGTTCCTGCTGCTGTTCAACGCGGGCGGGGATCCCGTCACGTTCACGGTGCCCGGCGCGGAGTACGCCACGGCGTGGGAGGTGTGCGTGGACACCGCCAACCCCGACGTCGACGGGCGGCCGCGGATCAAGCCGGAGGACCACGTGGAGCTGATCGGCCGCTCGACGCTGGTGCTGCGGCGGGTGGAGTAGCGGGTCAGAGCAGCAGGGCGGTGACCGCCAGGACGAGGGTCGCGCAGGCCAGCGCGGCGTGCGCGACGACCGGGCGCGGTACCGGGCGGCGGGTGCGGGCGCGGCGCCGGTGGCCGAGCGCGAACAGCACGGCGCCGAACACGATGCCCGCGCCCATCACCGCGACCGCCGACCAGGCCAGCCCCGGCCCGCCGACCATCACGTACGCGGCCCAGATCAGCAGGCTGGTGGCGGCCGGCCCGATGTGCGCGCCCAGCGTGACGCCCCGTTTGACGCCGATCTTCGCCTCAGGCGCCTCCCCGGAGACCGGCGCCTCCCGCGCGCCGGTGACCCATCGATCGGCCAGCACGAACCCGACGAACGCCGTCGCCACCCAGGTCCCCAGCGCCACCAGCGCGAACACGGTCTCCACCCCGCCATGATCTCGCGGGCCGCGCGCGGGTCAGAACCGGTACCGGAGGAACAGCACGCCGTCGTCCTCCGCGACACCGGTGAGCGTCGCGGCAGCCCGTCCGGGGAGGGAGACCAGCGGCGTACGGTGCGCGTCGCCGATGAGCGTGGGCGCGAGGCTCAGGCACAGCTCGTCGGCCAGGCCCGCGGCGATCAGCGCGCCGGACAGCGCGGGGCCGCCCTCGCAGAGCAGGCGGTGGATCCCGAACCGGGTGCGCAGCTCCTCGAGCGCGGCCGCGAGGTCCACGTCACTGTCGCCGGCCACCACCGTACGGTCACCGAAGCCGGCGGGAACGTCGCCATCGCCGCAGGTCACGAGGATCGTCGGGGTCACCGCGTCGGTGAACGGCGGCGCGCCGAAGTCCAGGTCGAGCGACCGGCTCACCACGATGATCGGCGCCGGCTCCGGCCGCCCCGCCGCCGCCCGCCGCTCCCGCAGCTCCGCCCGCATCCGATGCGCCCGGATCCGCCCCGTACGCACGGTAGCGGCCCCCATCATGATCCCGTCCGCATGCGCCCGCAGCACCCGGAACACCCGGAAGTCCGCATCCCCGCCCAGCCCGTCGGTCCACCCATCCTCATCGGTAGCCGACCCGTCCAAGCTGCCCACCATCCCCACCCGCACGGCGGGCGCATCGGCATACAACTCAAACGAATCCACCTCACCAGCCGGCCCCGGCACCAGTCGCAACACCCGTCAATTGTGACGGCCGAAGCACGGCCCGCCCCACACCCCGCGCCTTGTACCTCGGCGCCCACGCGCTCTGCGCATCCCGCGCCTCACGTCCTCGCGCCTCACGTCCTCGCGCCTCGGGCGTTGAAAGGCCTCGCTTCGCGAGACTCATTGATTTGCGCGTGCGGCCGCCGTGCCTGGTTACGGCCTCGATGCGAAGTGCGGCCAGGAGCGGGGTTCGCACGGCTGTGCAGATTGTTGGCACCGTGCGCCGCGGTACTTCCAGGGAGCCGAGCCGATCAAGGCTCGCTTCGCGCGTCACGGGGCTGACGCCCGCCGCAGGCGAAGGATCGGCACCCTGGCTGTACAACAACGGCGTGGCCAACACTCTGCAGGCCCCACAAAGACCGGCGCCAGACCCGCGCTACCCGCTGAGTACGTCCGCCAGGTCGTACTTGACCGGCACTTCCAGCTGGTCGTACGTGCATGAGCGCGGCTCCCGGTCGGGCCGCCAGCGCATGAACTGAGCCGTGTGCCGGAAGCGGACGCCCTCCATCTGGTCGTACCGCACCTCGACCACGCGCTCCGGGCGCAGCGGGATGAAGCTCAGGTCCTTGCCGGCCGCCCATCTGCTGCCTTCGGAGTTGCGCGGTGTGCGGTTGCCCTCCATCTGGCGGGCCCAGTCCCACGGGTGGCCCTCGAAATCGGTGACCAGGGGCTGGAGCTCGGTGAACAGTTCCTGGCGCCGGGCCATCGGGAAGGCGCCGATCACGCCGACGAAGATCAGCGTGCCGCCGTCGTCGTACAGGCCGAGCAGCAGCGAGCCGATGCGGTCCGGGCCGCTCTTGTGCACGCGGTATCCGGCGACCACGCAGTCGGCGGTGCGCTCCGGCTTGAGCTTGAACATCACCCGCTTGTCCGGCTCGTACACGCCGTCCTGCGGCTTGGCGATCAGCCCGTCGAGCCCGGCGCCCTCGAACTGCTCGAACCACCGCTCCGCCAGGGCGCGGTCGGTGGTGGCCCGGGTGACGTGGATCGGCGACGCCGCCGGCCGCAGCGCCTCGACCAGCGCGGCCCGGCGCTCGGCGAACGGCCGCCCGGTGTAGTCGGTATCGCCCAGGGCCAGCAGGTCGAACGCCACGAAGTGCGCCGGGGTCTGCTCGGCCAGCAGCCGGACCCGGCTGTCGGCGGGGTGGATGCGCTGCTGCAGCGCCTCGAAGTCCAGCCGGTCACCGGACTCGCCGATCACCACGATCTCGCCGTCGATCGCGCAGCGCTCCGGGAGGTTCGCCCGGACGGCCTCGACGACCTCCGGGAAGTACCGCGTCATCGGCTTCTCGTTGCGGCTGCCGATCTCCACTTCGTCGCCGTCGCGGAAAATGATCGACCGGAAGCCGTCCCATTTGGGCTCGAAACTCAGGGAGCCGGCCGGAATGGCCTTGACCGGCTTCGCCAGCATCGGTTTCACCGGCGGCATGATCGGCAGCTTCATTCCGTCATTGTGCCCCCGACCGCCGACATTCCGCCGTCGAACCCGACACGGATCCAACTCGGTTCGTAATCGCCCACCGACGATGTGTATGCCCGATACCGGCCGATGATCATCACTCAGGACAACAACGGCGTTATCGTGATGTTCTCTACAGAGGCTCTGTAACGGAGCCCACAGAGCACCGGCGGCCACCGGGAGGGTGTGGGGGTTTGCACGGGAGCGACGGCGAGTCGGGGCGCGGGGGTCAGGAGGGCAGGCTCCCCGTCTACCGACGGATTGCCGAAGAACTGAGGGCCACGGTCACATCGGGGCAGCTGCGCGACGGCGACCAGCTTCCCGGTGAGAACGCGCTGATGGAGCGGTACGGCGTCGCCAGAGCCACGGCCCGCCAGGCGCTGCGGGTGCTCATCGACGAGGGGCTCGCGGTGGCGCGCCGCGGCTCGGGGGTGTACGTACGCCAGTTCCGGCCGCTGCGCCGGCACGGCTCGCGCCGGCTGGCCCGCGCGGGCTGGGGCTCCGGCACCGCGATCTGGGACGCCGACACGAACGGCCGTACGTACGCGCCGGACCAGGTCACGATCGTCGAGCAGGATCCCCCGGAGGCGGCCGTCCGCGCGCTGCGGCTCGACCCGGGCGACCGCGTGCTCGTACGCCGCCGCAGATACCTCGTCGAGGGCCGGCCCGTACAGCTCGCGATCTCCTACTATCCGGCCGGGCTGGTCGCCGGTACGCGCATCGCCGATGCCGACACGGGGCCCGGCGGCGTGTACGCGCGGCTGGCCGAACTCGGCCACGCGCCGGCCGCGTTCACCGAGGAACTGCGCGCCCGGATGCCGTCCCCGGAGGAGCGCGACGGCCTGGACCTGCCCGACGGCAACCCGGTCATCGCGGTCATGCGCACGGCGTTCGGGGAGGACGGCGCGCCGGTGGAGCTGAACGAGATGGTGCTGGACGCCGCCTCGTACATCCTGCAATACGACTTCTTGGCGTGAACCGTTGACCGCGTGACACTAGCGAATGCGAGTATTGACTGTTCGTCCCATTTGTCCTCCACTGAGAGGGAGTGGTTCTCTAGAGAGGTCCGCCGACCGTGGGCCTGGACGGGGGGTCACCCGTGCGACCCAGGGGCGGGTACATGTCGGACGAACGGCTCGATCACCTTGAGCGGCTCGGCGAAGAGTTAACAGAACGCGGTTTCCTCGTCCGCCCGGTCACCCCCGGAACCGGCCCCCCGTACCTACGGGTGGCCAACCCGGTGGCCCCCGTCCTGACCGACCGCGTCATGTGCGAACGCGGCACCGACGGCCAGTACTGGTTCTGGTGGCCCTGGGCCCAACGCATCAGCCCCGTAGACGACATCCCCGGCGCGGCCACCCGCGTAGCCCGAGTCCTGGCCACAACGAACGGCTAGGCGCGGCGCGGGTTAGACCTGCTTCTTTCGGCTTGGTTGTACGCGCATTGGCTCGCCTGGCATTTTCGGGTAGTTGGGGGGGTACGGCGCGTCGCCCAGGCCGTGGTCGCGCTCGTCGCGCTCGGCCGCCTCCAGCAGGGGCTCCAGGGAGTAGGCGCGGTCGTCCAGTGCGGCCATCGGGTCGCCGAGCTTGGCGAAGCGGGCCGGCAACGTGAACAGGGTGCCGTCTTCCGGCTCGACGTCGGGCAGCTCGTCCCAGGTCACGGGCATCGACACGGTCGCGCCGGGCTTGGGGCGGACGCTGTACGCGGAGGCCATCGTGCGGTCCCGCGCCATCTGGTTGAAGTCGATGAAGATCCGCTCGCCGCGCTCCTCCTTCCACCAGCTGGTGGTGACCAGCTCCGGCATGCGCCGCTCGACCTCGCGGCCCAGCGCCAGTACGGCCCGGCGCACCTCGGTGAACGTCCAGCGCGGCTCGATCCGTACGTAGATGTGCAGGCCCCGCCCACCGGACGTCTTCGGGTAGCCGGCCATGCCGAGCTCCTCCAGGTACCCGCGTACGGTGGCGCTCGCCTTCACCGCGTCGGCGAAGTCGGTGCCGGGCTGCGGGTCGAGGTCGATGCGCAGCTCGTCGGGATGGTCGACGTCGGCGGACCGGGCCGGCCACGGGTGGAAGGTGATCGTGCCGAGCTGCGCGCCGTACGCCACCGCGGCGAGCGTCGTCGGCCGGATGGCGTCGGCCCGGCGGCCGCTGGGGAACGTGATCGACACGGTCTCCAGCCACTCCGGCGGCCGCGGCGGCACGCGCTTCTGGTAGATCTGCTCCCCCTCGGCACCCTCGGGGTAGCGCTCCAGGTACGTGGGCCGGTCGCGCAGCGCGCGCATGATGCCGTCGCCGACCGCCAGGTAGTACTCCACCAGCTGGATCTTCTCCACGCCGGGGAAGTACGGCTTGTGCGGGTTGCTGACGCGCACCGGGTGCCCGTCAACCGTCAGCTCCACTGCCTCCGAGGCCATGAAGGTCACACTAGACGCGACCTCGGACATCCGGGTGGAACCGGCGCGGTCAGTCCCGTCGCGAGCGCACCGACGGCAGGATGATCGCCGCCAGCGTCAGGAACCCGATCGCCACCCCGATGAACGCCACCGGCCCGACCGCGCCGAGCGGCTCGGTGGTGGCGAACCGCGCGACGGCCACGGCGGTCAGCGCGGCCATCGCCAGGCCGTACAGGCTGCCCGCCACCAGCAGGACGACGTAGCCCGCCGCGGACCTTGGCCGGGCGAGCTCGGCGGTCCGTTCGGCCGTGCGCACAGCGGTGCGCGCGGCGGGACGGGTACCCGCGCGCACCGCCGGACGCGTCCGGGTGCTCGCCTCCACACGTGCCAGGTTCCGGGCGCCGATCGCCTGTTCCATCAGCGCCGTGCGCCCGGTCATCCGGTCCGGGCCGGTCGCCCGTCCGTCTTGGTCCTTGAGTTTCAGGCGCGCCTGCCGTTGCGCGCGCGCCGCCTTGTCCGCGCGTACCGCGCGTCCGGCGAGGGCAAGCCACTCCGCCCGCCGTTCCTGATCCGCCGGACCGCTCCCCCGCGATGCCACGGCCATAATCGCCCCTCGGTACCCCGAATCCCCAATGTCGCTGTCTGGTGTTCATTATCCGCCTACCCGGAGCGGCCCGGAGATCACGCCCGCCGGTTGTGGTCACCCGCCCCGGCCGGGCCGGCAACTACAATGTTCCGTCGGCAGACATTCACGGCACGCGAAATACGCGGTCCGGTCGCGCGTCCAGGCGCGCACGGGTAAGCCCGGACATCCCTCAGGGACCAGATAACCGCCCCCGCCGTTACGGGGGTTGCCCGCGTGCCCGCGGCACGGCTTCGGCCATGCCGCGGGCGAGGCGGTCCCGGAGGGCGACGATGGGCGTGCGGTTGACGGTGTACTTCGACGGCTCGTTCTGGGCCGGTGTGCTGGAACACACGGAAACGGACGGGCGGGGCGGCGAGCGCGTGCGCGCGACGCGCGTCGTGTTCGGGTCCGAACCGTCCGACGCGGAGCTGTACGCGTACCTGCAACGTGACGGCGTACGGCTGCTGGAGCGGGCGGCCGCGAACCCGGCCGTCGACGGCGGGCGGGCGGCACTGCGGCCGCCGAACCCGAAACGGGCGATGCGGATGGCCCGCCGGGAGGCGGAGCGCGTCGCGGCGGCCCGTACGGGCACCGCGGCGCAACAGGCCGTACGCGAGGAGATCACGGAGAGCAAACGGCAATCGGCACGTAAAAAGCGCGACGAACGGGCGCGGCAGGCCGCCGAACAGCGCCGGATCGCGCGGCAAAAACGGACGGAACGACGAAAAGGGCGGTAGCGTCTGAGTCAGGGAAGCCGGACGAACGCCAGAAGGTGACCGAAAGCACAGAGCTGTCCCGCGCCAGAGGGACGCGATACTCTTGCCCGATCTCGCCCTTCGGCTCCCGTATGAGTTCGGTGGCTGGACGGACAAGGACCCCTCCGGCTGGATAGCATCCTCGACCGTGTCGCAGCCGCGGCATGAATCAGCACACGCCCGGCATGCCGGGCACACAGAAAGTCCCAGATGACCGACGACTCTTGCACTACGGCACCGGAACCGCCGCCAGCCCGGCCGCGGCTCCGGAGCGGCGGGTGGCGGGCTCCGTACCGTATCGCCCGCGGCGCCTCGCCGTGGCTACTCCCCGCGGGCGCCGTGGCCGCCGCCACCGCGCTCGCCACCCGCAGGTCCCCCCGCTGGGCGCTCGTCGCGGCACCGGCCGTGACGCTCGCGGCGGGCATGCTGTGGTTCTTCCGCGACCCGGAGCGCTCCGGCGCCTCCGGCGAGGGGGTGCTGGCCGCCGCCGACGGTGTCGTGCAGAGCATCGACGTCCAGGCCGACGGGCGCACCCGCGTCGCGACGTTCATGAGCCCGCTCAACGTCCACGTCAACCGGGCCCCGATGGCCGGCACCGTGAAGTCGGTGGCCCGCCGTCCGGGCGGTTACGTCCCGGCGTTCAACAAGGAGAGCGAGCGCAACGAACGAGTCGTCTGGCACTTCGACACCGAGGTCGGCGACCTCGAGGTCGTACAGATCGCCGGGACGCTCGCCCGGCGCATCATTCCGTATGTCGGTGTCGGACACTCCGCCGAGCAAGGTGAGCGCATCGGGCTGATCCGGTTCGGGTCGCGCGTCGACGTTTACCTGCCCCCCGGTATCGAACCGGGCGTGGAAGTCGGCCAACACACCCTCGCAGGATGGACTCGCCTTGATCGGGATTAGAACACGACGCCGCGCCTCTGCGGACCAGCCCGAACGTTCCGAACCGTCGTCGCGGCTGTCGATCGCCGACGTCGTCACGCTCGGCAACGCGGTGTTCGGGTTCCTCGCCGTATGCCGGCTCGCCGCCGCGATGATCAACAGCGGCGGCCGCCCGGTGGAGCGCCGCGACCTCGCCGCGGTGGTCGTCCTGCTGCTGTGCGCGGCCACCTGCGACCTGTTCGACGGCCTGGTGGCCCGCCGGTTCGGCGGCAGCAAGCTGGGCGCCGAGCTGGACAACCTGGCCGACGTGATCAGCTTCGGCTTCGCCCCGGCGTTCTTCATCTTCTGCTGGGCCGGCGCCGACGCCTCGAGCCCGCTGGTCCTGGCCGCGGCCGCGCTGGTGCTGGTCGCCGTGGTGGTCCGCCTGGCCCGCTTCGCCAACGTGCCGATGACCGACGGCCGGTTCATGGGCATGCCGTGCCCGCTGGGCGCCATGTCCATCCTGACGATCGTGCTGCTCGACCCGCCGCTCGTCCCCGGCCTGATCGGCATGGCCTTCATCGCGTACCTCATGGTCAGCCGCCTGGAGTACCCCAAGCCCCGCGGCAACTCCGCCATCGCGGTCCTGGCCTGGATCGGCGTCAGCGTCGGCTGCCTGTGCGCCTGGGCGGTACACGTCCCGGGCGGTGAGTGGCTCCTGCTCCTCGGCGGCTCGCTGGTACTGCTGCTGGCGGTGACGGTCCCGCTGTACACGGTGGCCTCGCGGCGCCGCGCGTACCGCTACGCCGACATGGACATGGACATCACCGACCCGTTCTGAGCGCGGGCCCGGTCATGCGCATCTTCCGTACCTACGCGCGCGTCTACACCGCTGACCTGGACGCCGCGGTGACGGCGCTCACCGCCGTCACCGGTGAGCCGGTCGAGGGCCGCTTCGCGATTCCGGACGGCCCGGAGCTGGCCATCGTCGGCCGGACGCTCGTCGTCGCGGGCGACGAGCGGACGCTGGCACCGTACCGGGCGACCGCGGTCACGCAGATCGTCGATGACCTCGACACGTGCCTGGAGCGGCTGCACGCGACCGGTGCACGGATCGTACGCGGCCCACAGGCCGTACCCACCGGACGCAACGTCACCGCAAGGCTGCCCGGCGATGTGCAGGTGGAGTACGTCGAGTGGGACGACGCCCAGTGGGAGCGCGCTGGAGGGCGGCCGGGCTAGGGGACGGCCGCACAGTCTCGCGGAGTGGGGCCTTTGGGTGGGTTACGCGAGGGCCTGGACGAGTTCGGGGATGGGCTTGCGGGTGCCGGTGTAGAAGGGGATCTCTACGCGGGTGTGCAGGCGGGCGCGGGAGCCGCGGAGGTGGCGCATGAGGTCGACGATGCGGTGGAGTTCGTCGGCCTCGAAGGCGAGCATCCACTCGTAGTCGTTCAGGGCGAAGCAGGCGACCGTGTTGGCGCGGACGTCGGGGTACTCGCGGGCCATCTGGCCGTGCTCGGCGAGGAGCTCGCGGCGCTCCTTGGGGTCCAGGAGGTACCACTCGTACGAGCGGACGAACGGGTACACGCAGACGTACGGGTGCGGTTCCTCCTCGGCGAGGAACGCGGGGATGTGGCTCTTGTTGAACTCCGCGGGGCGGTGCAGGGCCATCGCCGACCACACCGGCGTGCTGGCCCGGCCGAGCGCCGTACGGCGGAAACGGGCGTAGGTCTCCTGCAGGTCGTCCGACGTCGGCGCGTGCCACCAGAACATGTAGTCGGCGTCGGCGCGGAAGCCCTGGATGTCGTAGCTGCCGCGGGTGGTGACGTCCTTGGCGGCGGCC
>Ga0164243_10002680_pt1 | contig 29151 bp, 29 predicted proteins | sample OricompcompostOP_FD_108781 | JGI IMG/M metagenome (GOLD analysis project Ga0164243, IMG submission 108781) | Organic Plus compost microbial communities from Emeryville, California, USA - Original compost - Organic plus compost (OP) | ecosystem: Engineered > Solid waste > Mixed feedstock >... | reverse complement strand
CAACATCGCGGGCGCTGTCGCCGAATTGCGGCAATATCTTGCACAGGGCATCGATGGCGTAACGGTGGACGATCCCGCGATCGCGCGTCGCGCAGTCGACGGCGGTTGACGAAGGCCATTTGCGGCGCCGCGCGAATGCTGTTGCCCGTCACGGGAGTTTCACACAGCGCGCCTAGCGCGGCGTCGAAAGGGGAAATTCCATGCCCATCCGCTCAATCGCGCTATGCGCGGCAAGTCTCATCGCCATCGCACCATCGATCGCCCAGGCGCAATCCGATGGCGACATCATCGTTACCGCCCAGTTGCGCGAGCAGGACGCCACCGAAGTGCCGATCGCGCTCAGCGTGCTTGGAGGTGAAGAGCTGGAGCGTCTGGGCATCCAGGAATTTGACGAACTGTCGCGCTTCATTCCGGGCTTCGAAGTGCAGAACCAGTCGCCGAACAATCCCGGTTTCGTGATGCGCGGCATCACGTCTGACAGCGGCAGCGCGTTCAACGAGCCGCGCGTCTCTGTTTTCCAGGATGGCGTCTCCATCTCCAAGTCACGCGGCTCCTATGTCGAATTGTTCGACATTGACCGGATCGAGGTGGCCAAGGGCCCCCAATCCACGCTTTACGGCCGCGGCGCGTTGATCGGCGCGGTCAACCTTGTCCAGAACAAGGCGCAGCTCGGCGAATGGGGCGCTGCGGGCACGGCATCCTACGGGAATTATAATGCCTGGATGGTGGACGGCATGGTCAACTCCCCGATTGGCGAAAACATGGCCGTGCGGGTTGCGGGGCGGATTCGCCAGCGCGACGGCTTCATCGAAAACCTGCTTGGTGGCGAGGATTTCAATTCCGTCGACACTTATGCGCTGCGCGGGTCGTTCCACGGACAGAGCGGCGCGCTCAGTTTCGACCTGATCGGCAACTACCAGAAGGACAAGCCCGCCGGCACGGCGTTCAAGTCGGTCGCCTTCAGCCCCACGGACCCGGTGACCGGCGCTGTGATCGGCGACAATGGCCGCAACAGCGGCGCAGCGCTTGCACCGGCGGACGGTTTCGAAGGAGGGCTGCCACTCGGTCTGGACCGGCAGGTCTGGGGTGTCACCGGCATCGCCAATCTGGAGCTTGGCGAACGGTTCAAGCTCACCTCGATCACCGCATTCCGGCGCTTCGATTCGCTCGAGATTTTCGACGCAGACGGCATTTCGCTTCCGGTGCTGACAGCCGCCGAGGAGGCGCACGGCGACCAGACCAGCCAGGAACTGCGGCTGACATTTGAAGACGGCCCCGTCACCGCCTTCGTCGGCGCCAGCTATTTCAGCGAGGATGGCTATCAACGTGCGCCGGCGGCGTTCAACGAACGCGCATTGCTTGCCAACCTTGCCGGTGCGCTGAACGGCGGCGGCGCCATTCCGGGCCGTCCGGCGACCGATCCGGCACCGATCAGCGTCGTCAACAATCCGGCGCTGGCGAGCGGCATTCTGCAACAGGCATTCGGGCTGCCGGCGCCACTTGCGGCCGGCATCGCCGCCAACATGAAAACCAACCATCTCGAAACCAGCACCAACTTCTCGCGCACCAGGGCGGTCGATCTCTTCGGCGACGTCACCTTCCGCGTATCGGACAGTTTCGAGATCGGCGGCGGCCTTCGCTACAGCCATGATGACAAGCGCAGCCGCTATACGGCGGCCGTCCTGAACGGCCGGTCTATTGTCGCGGGTGTCATCGCGGCGCAATCGATCGCAGCGGCCGGCGGTGACCCAACCCAGCTACTGACGGCGCTGGCGACCCCCGGCGCGGTGAATTTCCCTGCCAGCCTGCTGCCCTTGTTCGGACTTGGATCCCAGCCCACGGACGGCAATGGCGGCATCGACAGCGGCGATCTCTCGAGCGGCGGCTTCTCCTGGCGTTTGACCGCGCGCTATGCGCCGTCCACGGATGCCAGCATCTATGCCACCTATGCACGCGGCCGCCGCCCGGAAATCCTGTCCCCTGCCGGTCCCGGGGCGCCCTTCGGTGTGACCAGCTTCGACGTGCTGCCGTCGGAAACCGTCGACAGCTATGAAATCGGTGCGAAGACCGCCCTGGCCAATCGCACATTGTTCCTGGATGGATCCGTCTTCTTTTATCAGTACGATAATTTCCAGACGACGGTGCAACAGGGCACCCAGTTCATCACCACCAATGCGGGCAAAGCCGAAAGCTACGGTTTCGAAGGACAGGTTCTCTGGACCCCGCGCGACATCGTCAGCCTGTTTGCGACCTACGCCTATAATCACAGCCGCTTCAAGGCGGGGGTTCGGGACGGAAATCGTTTTCGCCTGTCACCCGACCATTCGGCGTCCATTGGCGCGATCCTGTCTGCGCCGGTCGGATCGGGGCGCATCGTCTTCACGCCCAGCCTCACCTGGCAGTCGAAGGTCTTCTTCGACGACGACAATGACCGGCCGGAGCTGCAGCAGCCCCCCGCCGCGCTCGTCGCCGACAACATCCAGAACGAGTTTCAGGATGGTTACGCGCTCGTCAACGCCCGGCTCGGATATGAGGGCGCGAGCGGTGCATGGCGTATCGAAGCGTTCGTGGAAAACGCATTCGACGAAAAATACATCAAGGATGCCGGGAACACCGGCGACGCGCTCGGCCTGCCGACGTTCATCGCGGGCGAGCCGCGTTTCTACGGCGTAAGCGCCACCTTCCGCTTCGGGGGAGCACAATAATGAAGATCGATCGCCGTTCCGCACTCGGCTTCCTGGGCGTCGGCGCCACGCTGCCCGGCGTTACCGCAAAAGCCGCCGACTCCGTCGCTGCGGCCTTCAACCATGGTGTCGCAAGCGGCGATCCGACAACGCAGGGTGCAATCCTCTGGACGCGCGTCACACCCGCAACACCGGACCACGCCTCTCCGATCCCAGTGAAATGGCATGTCGCGGAAACCGCCGATGGCAATCCGGTCGAAAGCGGCGACGGCGAGGCCCGCCCTGCCCGCGACTTCACTGTGAAGGTGGAGCCGAGCAAACTTAAGCCCGGACGGGATTATTGGTACTGGTTCGAAGCGTCCGGCAATCGTTCGCCGATCGGCCGCTTTCGCACCCTGCCGCGCGGCGCGACGGCCGATGCCGTCTTCGCCGTCGTTTCATGCCAGCTTTATCCCGGCGGATATTTCAACGCCTATCGTTCGGTCGCGGCCCAACCGCGGCTCGATGCCGTCATCCATCTGGGCGACTATATCTACGAATATGGCGCTGACGGATATGGCACCGACATCGGCCGCAAGATCGGCAGATTGCCGGAACCACCGCACGAGATCGTATCCCTGGCAGATTATCGGGCACGGCACGCCCAGTACAAGACCGACCCGGATTTGCAGGCAGCGCACGCCCGCGCGCCCTTCATCTGCGTCTGGGACGATCATGAGACAGCCAATGACAGTTGGATCGGCGGCGCGCAGAACCATCAGCCGGAAACCGAAGGTGATTGGGCAACGCGCAAGGCAGCGGCGATGCAGGCCTATTTCGAATGGATGCCGATCCGCGATCCCCGCGCCGGTGCCGCGTGGGATGGGATCAACCGCAGCTTCGACTATGGCGATCTCGCAACGCTGATGATGGTCGACACACGCCTGCTGGCCCGCAGTGAACAGGCGGCGTTCAAGGGCGAGACGCCCGATCCGGCCGCCTTCGCAGCCGTCTTGGCGGAACGAGACCGGCCGGACCGCGAACTGCTTGGCGAGCCGCAGCGCGGGTGGCTGGAGACAGGCCTGAAGAAGTCGATGGACGACGGTCGCCCCTGGCAGATTCTTGGCAACCAGGTCGTGATGGCACGGGTGGCAGGTCCCGACCTCGCCCAACTGTTCGGGGCGGATCGCGCGACGGCGATGGTATCCACCCTCGATCCCGGCACAAAGGCGCAGGTGACAATGGCCCAGGCTGGATACCGCGCCGGACTGCCCTTCAACCTGGATGCCTGGGACGGCTATCCCGCCGCGCGCGAGCGCCTTTATGCCAGCTTCAGGCGGGCAGGCAGCCAGCCGCTCGTGCTGTCGGGCGACAGTCACGCCTTCTGGGCAAACAACCTGCTGGATGCGGAGGGAACACCGGTCGCCGTTGAATTCGGCACGTCAGCGATAAGCAGCCCGTCGATCGGCGACGCCCTGCCCGCGCAATTGCCGCTCGGCGATCTGCTCGACAAGGTGAATGCGGAGGTCGCCTTCTGCGACCAGCGCGCCAAGGGTTATATCCTGCTCACGCTCACCCCAAAAGCCGCCCAGGCCGATTACATCGCCGTATCGACTATATTGGCGAAGGATTTCACCGAAAGCCGGATCGCCAGCTTCAAAATCGACGCGGAAACCACGAACGCCACCCTGCTGCGGCAGAACTGACAGAAGATCGGCGTCCTCTGAAGCTCCGTAAGGCAACGGCCTATCCGTCTGCTTCGCGCCAGAATTCCACGTAGAATTGCGCCGTATCGATTGGCACAACATGGTGCCGGATGGTTGGCTCAACGATGCCGGGTGCAAGATCTGGCGTCAGGATGATATCGAGCGACACACGGCGCGGATCGGTCACGGTGTAGCGTAAACGCCCTTGCTCGACATGGATCAGTCCCCAGACACCCGGCTTGGTGTCATGATCGACAAGGAGCGCTGCAGGCACGGTGGCTTCGGTGAAGACGGCAGTGCGACGATAAGACTCGAGCCCCGGAGGGAGCGTGGCCGGGTTTTGTTTGGCCGCTTGGGCGGACCGAGTTGCATCGGTTACCTCCTGATCGTGACCGCTCTTGGCACTGAAAAAAGCTGCGGCGAACAATCCCGAGCCCAGCAGCACGGACAAGAATACACCGAGGGTGGTCGCGACCACCATATGCACGGTGAGAGCACCAAAGAGCGAAAGATACCAAAGCGCGCCCGCGACCATTGCCACGCCCGCAAGCCCAATCCAGACCATCATGCGGCGGAACTCCACCCGCGCGCGATCAACGCCGGTATCAAGATCGGGCCTGATGGGGGTGGATCTACGCAATTCAGGCGGCCGCACGGCGTGGCCTGGAATGCGGATCGAGTTTGAAGAAAAGCGCCAGTTGCAGGCTTTCAGCGATGCGCGCCGCCTTGGACTGGAGCATCGCCGCGATCTCTGGCGACATCACTTCGGCAGTCGCCTCACTCCACAATGCAAGCCAGCGATCAAACAGCGCGGGTGTGAGGCGCTCTTTGTGCTTCAGGTGCGCCATCACCGGATTGCCTTTGTAGCGCCCCGTGGTCAGCATCACTGACGACCAGAAGGCGACGAGCTTGTCGAGATGCTCGGGCCAATCGTCGATGGCATCATTGAAAATGGGGCCTAGCTCGGCGTCGTCGCGCACCCGCTGGTAAAAGAGAGGAATTAATTGCCCGAGTACGACTTCGTCGATTTGCCCGGCCTTTTCCACGACTCGCTCCAATCATGTATCTTTGACGCATGTATCTCTGAGATTTGAAACATGCAACAAAAATGCATATTAAGGATGCAAGCTGAAGAGGAGCTGCGATGCGCCTGACGCGCTACACCGACTATGCCATGCGCGTGCTGCTCTATCTCGGCGCGCGACCCGATCGGCTCTGCTCAATTGCGGAAATCTCCCGCACCTATGGCATCTCGCAAAATCATTTGATGAAGGTAGTCAATGACCTCGTACGCGAAGGATATGTGGCCAGCGTGCGAGGACGATTTGGCGGGGTGCGGCTTGGTCGCCCACCAAGCGAGATCAATGTCGGTGCCGTCGTCCGCCACACCGAAGACGGTTTCGATCTGGTCGATTGCGGCGGTTGCCTCATCGCCCCGGCCTGCGGGCTGACCGGCGCCCTCCATGAGGCGCTCGCCGCATTCATGTCGGTGCTCGACGGCTATACGCTTGAGCAATTGCTCGCTCAGCGCGGTGTCATGCGAACGCTCTTTGCCGAACGGGAGCCGGCATGATCGGCTCAGCTAGACACTGACATATCTCGCTTCGAGCAGATCGATTTCACGCACAAGCTTGTTGGCGATTTCGCTTCCGAGTTCGCGTTGTCTTACACGACGAAAAATTTCCGCCCTTTCAGCCTTTAGCGCTGACAACCGAAGGTCGCGTTCAATCCGCTCCAGTTTTTGGACCTGCCCCCGTTCCTCGACATCGCCCTGGCGGCTCTCGATCCGCTGACGATAGCCATCCATGATCCGCAGGGCCGCGGCCATGTAAATGTCGGCGTCCGCCTGTCCTTCGGCCATTTCATGCTCGGTCTGTTCAATCGCCGCGATCGCGGCCTGCGCGGCCGCGATCCGTGCTTCATCTTCCTCTGCCAGATGGGATGGCTCCGGCGGCAGCTTCAGGTCGCGAAGCAGCAGCGGCAGGCCGATGCTTGCGGCCAGCAATGAGATGATGATCACCCCCATCGCCAGGAATATGGCCAGATCGCGCGCTGGGAACGGAGTGCCGTCGTTCATGGCGAGCGGAAGGGTGAGCACACCGGCCAGGGTGATGGCCCCCCGCACGCCGGCGAACGACATTGCGGCGACCGCTCGCCAATTGGGCGCCTTCCTCCATTCGCCGGCACGGAAGAATGTCAAACGAAGCGAAAGCCACACCCAAAGGAAGCGCAAGGCTGCCAATCCCAGGTTGATCGCAATGACATAGATGACGAGCCACCAGGGCTCGTGATGTCCGGTGACACGGACGATATCGGCAGCGCCCGCAAGAATGCCCGGCAATTGCTCACCCAGCAGGACGAAGATGATGCCGTTCGCCGTGAACTGGATCGTGTCCCAAATGGTGTTTCGGCGCATCCGCGTGGCTGCCGCCACTTCACCCTTCGTCTCCACAAACCCCATGGTAAGGCCCGCGGCCACGGCCGCCAGAATGCCGGAGCAATGAAGGTGCTCGGCAATAAGATAAGAGCCGAAGGGGATGAGCAGGCTGATAAGGATCTGCGCCCCGCCATCCTCGCCATAAAGGCGTGTGACCCAGGTCTTGGCCCGGGAAATGCCCCAGGTTACGCCGACGCCGACCGCGATGCCGCCCAACGCGACCCAAAGGAAATTGAGCGCCGCATTCTGAATCGAAAAAGCCCCTGTGAGCGCCGCTGCGATGGCAAAGCGCAGGCAGACCAGTCCCGACGCATCGTTGAGCAGCGACTCCCCCTCAAGGATATGCATCATCCGCTTGGGGATCGGCACGCGCTGGGCAATGGCGGAAACGGCAATCGGGTCAGTGGGGGAAACAACCGCAGCCAACGCAAACGCAACCGCGAGCGGCATGGATGGGATCATCCAGTTGATGAAGAAACCCATTCCAACGATCGTGAAGACAACCAGCCCCAGCGCGAGTTCGAGCACGGTCTTGCCGTCCTTGAACAACTCCTCACGCGGAATGCGCCAGCCGTCGAGAAACAGCAGGGGCGGCAGGAAAAGAAGGAAGAAAATCTCAGGATCGAGTTCCACTCGCCAGTCGGCAACAAGCCCGATCGCGGCGCCGAGCGCAATCTGGAAGAGCGGACGCGGCAACGGCAACGGAACGGCTCTGGAAAGAATACCGCTCACGACAACGGCCAGGAGAAGAAGAAGGACGATCGTGATGGTTTCCAAGGCGCTTTCCCGATTTTGTTGATGCCCCCTCTGTCGCGACAGCCGCCTGATGGGTCAACCTTTGGGCCACACCGCAAGGCACTTTTTCTACCATGGCGGACGCCTTCTAACGCCGACGCTGTGCCTCGCGGAACTCAGCCGCCCTGAATGCGTCTGCGTATAGTCAACGAAGGATCCGCGATGACGTCGAAGAGCGATGCCCACACGAAACAGCCCGACCTTGATGGGCGCCGGGCGATTATCACTGGTGGGACCACAGGCATTGGGCGAGCGATCGCAGTGCTGCTGGCCAGCTATGGCGTTAAGGTTTTTGTGTGCGGCCGCGCACCTGAACATCTCGAGGACGCGATCAAACGTATTCGAGAAGTGGGGGAAGGCGATGGCATCTCTGTCGATCTGGCGAAGCCGGCCGATGTCACGCGGTTCTTTGATGCTGCCGAGACCTCATTGGGGAATTTCGACATCGCGATCATCAATGCCGCCATACCGGCGGATGCGTTGGGTGAGACCGATGAAGCTGGATTGCGCTATCAGATCGCCGTCGATTTCACGTCCTACCTTACGACAACGCACCAGGCAGCCGATCGCATGGCGGCCGGAAGTGATATTGTTCTGATCGGATCGATGTCCGCGGTTTCACGCAAAGCGGGCGCTTCGATCTATGTTGCGGCCAAATCCGGCATTCAGGGATTTGCCAAGTCGTTGCGCGAGGAACTGGCTGAAAAGGACATCAAGGTGGGATTGATCGAGCCGGGCTTCACCGGCGCCGATTTCCAATATCCTGACTTTTCCCCGAAAAAGCAGGCGCAGCTAATCAACGAGCAAAAAATGCTGCGTGCCGAAGACATCGCGGCCGCAGCTCATTTCATGCTCACTCAGCCCAGGCGAACGGCGGTTTCCCTGATGCGTGTAGAGCCGCGATTGCAGCATTCATGAACGCCCCACGAGACGCGGAACTCTGCCCAAGCTGAGACATTCTCTTCATATCTGAGAGGAGTTGAAAATGGCTGAGAAGACCCAATCGAAGGGAGATCGCGGTCGCCGCCCTTACATCGCGCCCGATGGAAGTGTTCATGGCAGCGGAGCCGGAGCGGGCGGTGGCAATCCCGGCGAGGATTTTGATGACGATCCCGCCGCGGGCGGTGGCGATATGCCTTATCATGGTTCCAAGCCGATCGATCAGGGAGAAACCCCCAAGGATCGCCATCAGGGAACCGGATCATGAGCAAGACCACACATGCATCCGAGGCGGAAAAGAAGCGATCCAGGAAATCCAGCCGAGGACCGCTCGGGGATGCCATTCCGAAAAAGTCCGACCCGGATCCCAGAACGGTGGGTGGGCGTCCCCAGGAAAAGGTTGAGGATCGTCCGGGCGTGTCTCAGGTAAATCCTGACGACTATCCGGATGCGTTCAAGGCCAAAGGCTGAGCGAGGGATATAGTGCCGGCACTCAACCCTGATATTCCTCAGGGCCGCGGTGAGATATTGAGCCCCCGCTGCACGGCCGGCCGCGCCAGGCCGCGTTCGAGCCAGGCCGCTACGTTCTTATAGGTGCTGAAGCCGACGATCTCCGCAGCCTCATAGAACCCTATAAGATTGCGCACCCAACCGAGCATCGAAATGTCCGCAACGGAATAGTCCTTGCCGACGAACCAGTCGCGATCAGCAAGCCAGCCGTCCATCACTCCCAGCAGGCGCTTTGACTCTGCCACATAGCGATCGCGCGGACGCTTGTCCTCATAGTGCTTGCCGGCAAATTTGTGGAAGAAACCCAGCTGGCCAAACATCGGGCCGACGCCGCCCATCTGAAACATCACCCATTGGATTGCATGCCAACGCTCGGCCGGATCAGCCGGAAGGAACTTGCCTGTTTTCTCGGCGAGATAGAGTAGGATCGCACCGGACTCGAACAACGTCAGCGGTGCGCCGTTCGGACCGTCAGGGTCGATCATCGCCGGAATCTTGCCGTTGGGGTTGAGCGACAGGAACTCGGGAGATTTCTGATCATTCTTGTCGAAATCGACCAGATGCCATTCGTACGGCAGGCCAGTTTCCTCCAGCATGATCGACACCTTGACCCCGTTCGGCGTCGGCAGCGAGTAAAGCTGGAGACGGTCCGGATGTTGCGCGGGCCAACGCCGGGTAATCTCGAAAGTGGAAAGATCGGTCATCTGGCGTTCTCCGGGTGGCTTGGCCTTCACATATATGCACGCTTCTAAACGGCTGCCACATGCTAACGAATGGTCATTGTCGAACCATCGATACGTGCCGCTCTGCTCCGTCTTGCCGAGGCTAGTCGATCCACAGCCCGTGCGCCCGGTGCCAATCCTCCAGCGCGTTGTCCGGATACTCCTCGAAACATTGATCGTCCGGGCCGATCTCGGGCTCAACCCAGCTGGCCTTCGACGAGAGCATCATGTGGACGAGCGACGGGGCCTTCGGCAGTTCGCTGTCGATGGCCGACGCGAAGGGATGAAAAAGTTCGGGATATTCCGGGCTGAACACCCACAGCGCGCTGGCGCATACGGAGCAGAAATGCCGCTCGCCCGTGCTGACGCGGCATCCGCCCCGGCCATCGTCAAGCTCGGCGTGAAACACGGTGGTCTCACCCTCAACCTTCAGTGTCAGCTTGTCGGCGTGAAGATTGATTGCGTATCCGCCGCCACCCGCCGTCTTCCGGCATATCGAACAATAGCATCGCATAAAGGGTACCGGCGCGTGGCTGTCGGCGGAAAAGCGTACCTTGCCGCAGCGACACGACCCATTGAGCTTCAGCGGCATGGCCAGATCCTTTCGTGCGTGAACTGCCAAGCGATGGGCGGGTTCCGCCTTCAGCGCCGGCGTGTTTTCTTTACGCTTCAAAATATTCTTGGTTGCGAGGAATTAAGAGAAGGCAATTCCAGCAAGACGAAAATCGACGATTGACAATGTCTTGCTCCTCCCAATATTTGACAACCGATTAAATTTGATCGCTTTTCGCTTTAAAGACAGCCCGCAAATTCAAGCGGGTCACCACGGATAAAAATAGTTCCGTTTCCAAACGTCGTGATCCGATTGCGGTAGATTCCGATGATATCTGCCTCGAAATGGCTGAAGCTGGCAGGGGATAAAGCTGATGAAAGTGCGATCAACGCTCAACCGCGCGGTGACGATCATATTGGCAGCGACGGGCATGGCGGCCGCCGTTCCGGCTTTCGCACAGTCCGAGAGTGGAGACACCGGAACAACGGTCCAGATTACCCCTTATGTCTGGGCGTCTGGATTTGGCGGCACGATCCGCCCTGGGCGGGCTGCACCCACATTTCATGTGAAGAACAGCTTCGGCGAACTGCTGGAGGATCTCGACACCGCCTTCTTCATAAGCGGCCTGGTGAAGCATGACCGCTTCGTTGCGGTGGCGGATTTTACCCACACATCATCTTCCCGCGAAGGGCGAGTGCCAACGGGCAACCCGGCCCTTCCTGTCGTGCCCGCAGAGGGCGGACTGAAACAGACTTCGGCGACGGTGCTGGCGGGGCTCAGGGTTGTCGATCAGGATAATGCGTCGCTTGATCTGCTGGCTGGCGGGCGGGCGTGGTGGATACGGCCCAGAGTTGCCGTACCGGTGCTCGACCTTTCAGCAAATGCCAAGACAAGCTTCGTCGATCCTGTCGTGGCCACGCGGCTGAACCTGAAAATGTCGCCCGGATGGTCCATCCTCTTCTATGGCGACATGGGCGGTTTCGGGGCTGCTTCCGACATGACGGCGCAGGCCGTCGTGACTGCGAATGTCCGCCTTACGAAAAATATCTGGCTTTCGGGCGGCTATCGGCATCTTCTCGTTGACTACAAGAGTGGGAATGTTCGGGTGAACACGGCGCTTGGTGGGCCGATCCTTGGTGCCACCCTCGCATTTTGATGGCTGGCGTCCAGTCATCCCCGGACAAACCGGAAGGAAAGTACAGCTTCGACAGCCAGTTCTAACGTGATGGGAGCGAGCCGTGAATATGGTCAATTGGAACCTTGGATTACGCCTCGCGATATTGGGGTTGATTGGCTGGTTGACGGCTCAAGCCGCGGCAGCGCAGGCGCCTGCCTCGACGGATCCGGCAATCCTGTTTCGCAATGTTCGTGTGCTCGATGTCGTCAATGGCCGATTGGGTGAACCGACGAACGTTCTCATCGCCGGAAACCAGATCGCGAAGATTGGCGGCGGAATAACCGCGCCCGGTTCCGCGAAGATCGTCGAAGGCGCCGGCCGCACATTGATGCCCGGCATGATCGACGTGCACGTGCATTTGACCTTCAGCGCCATGACGATGCCGCAGATGCTGTCGCCGGATCTGACGCCCCAAAAGGCCGAAGAAGCCGCCGGACTCCAATCCCGGAACATGCTGCTGCGCGGCTTTACCGCGGTGCGTGACGCCGGTGGGCCGATTTTCGATCTTAAGCGCCGCATCGATTCCGGCGACCTTGCTGGCCCCCGGGTCTGGCCGTCGGGGGCGGTCATTTCCCAGACGAGCGGACATGGCGATTTCAGGCTGCCGACCGAGCGATCGCGGAAATTTGGCGGGACCATTTCGCGCTCCGAGTCCTTCGGCGCCAACTTCATTGCTGACGGAACCAGCGAGGTCCTTACCGCCACGCGAGAGAATCTGCGCTTTGGCGCAAGCCAGATCAAGCTGATGGCAGGCGGCGGAACTTCCTCCGACTATGACCCGATCGACGTCACCCAATATACGTTCGAAGAGATGAAGGCGGCCGCCGACGCGGCGGACGACTGGAACACCTACGTGATGGTCCACGCCTATACCCCCCGCGCTGTTCGCCGGGCCATCGAAGCGGGTGTGAAGTGCATCGAACACGGACAACTGCTCGACGAGGACACGCTGCGCTTGATGGCGCAGAAGGGCATCTGGCTCTCCACGCAGACCTTCGCCGACGACAATCCGAACATAGATCCCAAGCGCCGCGAAAAAAGGCGTGAGATCGTTGAGAACAACGGAGCGCTCTGGACCAACGCCAAGAAGCTTGGCGTGAAGCTGGCGTGGGGAACCGACTTTCTCTTCGAGCCCGACCTCAACGAAAATCAGAACAGCTACCTGCTCAAATTGAAGGAGTGGTTCACCCCGGCCGAGATTTTGAAGCTGGTCACTTATGACAATGCCCAGCTCCTTGCGCTTTCAGGTCCTCGCTCGCCCTATGCCGGATCGCTCGGCGTCGTTCAGGAAGGTGCGCTGGCCGATCTGATCCTGGTCAACGGCAACCCGCTCACCCGGATCGATCTGCTCGGCGATCCCGCAAAGAATTTCGACGCCATCATGAAGGACGGCAAATTCTACAAGGGGGGACAATGAACCTCTCTCGCCCACTCTGGCGGATTCAGCCCGTATGAATTCCTTGTCGGCTGAGAAGGTTCCAGCCTGGACCGCTGCCGTTCCGGTCGCCGCTCTGGCGTTGATAGCGGCCATGGCCGCGCATGTCGTCGGATCCGGGAACACGGCCATCATCGTGCTGGCAGCGCTGCTTCTGGGTGCGTCGGTCTTCGCGGCGGTGCATCATGCCGAGATTCTCGCCTTGAAGCTGGGCGAGCCCTTCGGATCCATCCTGCTGGCGGTCGCCGTTACCGTGATCGAGGTCGGCCTGATCGTTTCCTTCCTTCTGTCCGGCTCCGATGGCGTCGAGACGGTGGCTCGCGACACGATCTTCTCGACCGTGATGATTGCGGTTAATGGCGTGGTCGGCCTCAGCCTTATCGTCGGTGGGCGACGACATGGTGAATTGGGTTTCAAGCTCGACGGCGCGACGGCCGCCCTGGCGGTCCTTGGCACGCTCGCGGTGCTAAGCCTCGTAATGCCGCAATTCACCTCCTCCGCCCCGGGAGCGGCCTACTCGGCCGTCCAGCTCCTGTTCGTCGCGCTGGCTTCGATCGCGCTCTACACGATCTTCATTCGCGTCCAGACGATCAAGCACCGCGATTATTTTCTCTTCGGCACGGACGATGCGGAAGTCGCGGTCGTTCCATCTGATCGACACGCGCTTGCAAGCCTTGCCCTGCTGATCCTGTGCCTGATCGCCGTCGTCCTGCTGGCGAAGCAGCTTTCCTATCCCCTCGACAACGCGATTTCTCAGGCCGGACTTCCTCAGGCCTTTGTGGGTGTCATCGTCGCAATGGTCGTGCTGCTGCCGGAGAGTATCGCGGCAATCAAGGCGGCGGTTCGCAACAAGTTGCAGGTGAGCCTCAACCTGGCCCTCGGTTCGGCGATCGCAAGCATCGGACTGACCATACCCGCGGTGGCCGTCGTTTCGCTGGTGGTCGCGCAACCGATCGATCTCGGGCTTCCGCCTGCCCAGACCGCCCTTCTCGCACTCACGTTGCTGATCGGGACTTTGACCCTGGGCACCGGGCGCACCACGGTTCTGCAGGGTGCGATACATCTGGTGATCTGCAGCTTCTTCCTGCTGATATCCGCTGTCCCATAGAGCCGGACTCGCGCGGCCGGCGGGAGGCGACAAAAGGAGTGCAAACCTATGCCGATCCTGTCCATGGTGCTGAGGTTCGCAGGGGGTCGTTTCGCTGGTCTGTGGCGTTCTGGCGATCCTCAATCCGCTTGCCGCCACGATGGCTGCGGTCACCTTGGCTGCTGCGGCCCTGGTCTTGTCGGGCGGCATCCAGCTCGTCGGCGCCTTTTCCGAAACCGAATGGCGAACGCGCGGGCCCTCGCTGCTAACGGCCGCAGCGGCGCTCGCACTCGGTCTTTCGATCCTTTTTCATCCGGTCGCGGGCGCAAAGGCGCTCACCATCCTCATGGCCATCCTGTTGCTGATTTCCGGCCTGGCCAAGCTGGCCTGGAGCCTTTCGCACCGCAATGATTCAAGCTTCTGGCTCCTGCTTGTTTCCGGCTTCATTTCGATCTTTCTGGCACTGCTGGTCTATCGCCACCTGCAGGGCGGGCGCTCTGCCATCATAGGCACCTTTCTTGGCGTCGAACTGATGCTCAACGGCCTAGCGCTGCTCGCGGTCGCCGCGCTGGGACGCCGAATCCTCGCCCGAATGAAGGAATGATGCGATCCATCGCGGTCTTGGCGGCGACGAGAGCTTTAAATACTGTCTGGCCGGCTTTGCGATTTCCAAACATTCGAATGATCGCTCCAGGATCCAATCGCCGAACGGCGCATCCCATTGTGTCGAAAATTCCGCCGGCGCCGGTATAGGTATCTAGAATCTGCGGAGGTTTGACATCGAACACATTGTGGGCAGCTAAAGGAGGAAGACGCCGGGCGTATGATCGTGTTGATGCTGCGAAGGCCCGCGAGGGCGCGCTCATGCCGGAGGAGTATCACGGCGGAGCCGCATCCATATCCAATCTGGGAATGTTCGGTATCGATGAGATGCTTCCGATCATCGCGCAATCGATGGCGCTATTGCTGCTCAGTTCATGGTCGCCTTTAGAGAATTTCTAGAAAATCCGATGTTGATTTTAGGATGACGCGCTCCACTTGCTTTTGCATCATCCAGCATCACAATTTCCGAAGCATTGCGGCAATGCGCTGCTTATAATTCGGCTATTTCTGGCCGTTTTTTAACGCATCCTTCGATGACGAGAAATGACGAGGTTCGAAGGACCACCAGCAGTGATCGTCCGAAACTCTCGTCATCCCGCTCAGTCAGCCTGCGGTGCTCGGCGCCGGCGTGTTCAGCAACTGCTGCTCCCATAGATAAGCGATGCCGCTCCCACCGACATGCTGGATGAGCACGCTGGTCAGTTCAGCGGCATGCTCGGTGCGAGCCCAGTCGCGCTGCCACTCGCTTGCCAGCGCCAGCCACGTCATCATGTTCGCACCGGCCGCGATCATGCGCTGGATGCCGACTTCGTGCGCCTCGATCGAAGTGCCGCCCGATGCGTCGGTTATGACCGTCACATCCCAGCCTTCACCGAGCGCCTGGATCGTGGGCATCGCGACACAGATCTCGGTCCACAGGCCGGCGATGATGAGCTGCTTGCGCCCCGTCGCCTTGACCGCGTCCACCACCTTCTGATCCTGCCAGGTGTTGATGAACGTCCGGTCGATCACTTCCTGATCCGGGAACAGATCGGTAACTTGCGGGAAGATGAGACCGCCCCGATCGGCAATCACGCTTGTCAGGATGGTGGGGACCCCGAAAGCCTTGGCAACCTTGGCGAGGGCCGTCGTATTGTTGACCACAGCCTGAGGATCGTGGCTGTTGAGATTTGCGAGCTGGTAAGGCTGATGATCAATCAGGACGAGGACCGAATCTTCGGGACGAAGAAGCGAATCGAGACCGTTGCGAAAAGTCATGACTATCCTTTGCCGGTGAGGTGGTTGCCGGGAGACTTGCGCCGTCTGTGACGCTGTCCAGGCGCACAATGCCCTTCCAGTTTATGCTACGGTAGCACCCTGAAACGCGACACAGTGTCGCAGGAATGGGAACACCGCATTGGACATCGAAGAATTACGGACATTCGTGGAGGTTGCTGACGCTGGAGGCGTCACACCCGCTGCGCGGCGTCTCGGCATATCCAAGTCAATCGTCAGCCGGCGGCTGTCCCGTCTGGAGGCCGCCCTCGGCGTCCAGCTGCTCGTGCGCACCACGCGCGGCGCCGCGCTCACCGAAGCAGGCGCCACGTTCCGGGATCACGCAGCAAAAGTCTCCGGCGAGATCGATGTCGCCAGGGAGACGATCCTCCCTGCTGGTGAGTTGCGCGGCCGGTTGCGCGTGGCCGCTCCCCTATCATTCGGCCCGACCCATTTCGCTTCGGTGCTCGCACAGATGGCGCGGCGTCATCCCCAGCTTCACATCCACACCAGCTACAGCGACCGCTTCGTCGATCTCATCGCGGAGGGCTATGACTGCGGCATTCGCGTCGGATCGCTCGAGGACTCGACGCTGATCGCCAGACGGGTGGGACCGATCTACGGGAAGTTTGTCGCAAGTCCTGACTATATCAAGGCGCACGGGTCGCCCCAGACTCCCGAGGAGTTGCTCGCCCACGAGGCGCTGATGCAGGGAACTGAGACCTGGCAGCTGATGGATGGCGACAAGGTCATCACGGTACGTCCGCAGGGACGGTTCAAGGCCGACAATGGTGCCGCTCTGGTCGCCGCCGCTGTGGCCGGTCTCGGGATCGCACGGCTTCCCGACGGCCTCACGAACGAACATTTGGCTTCCGGTGCGCTGGTGCCCGTGTTGACGCGCCATCCACCGCCCCCGGCGGGTATCTATGTTGTTCGCCCACCAGGCCAGAACCCTGCCCGGAAAATCCGGGTCCTCAGCGAGATGCTGATCGAGTGCTTCCAGGATACGCCGCGCCTCGGATAGTAGACCAGAAAGCAATGATCACGACCTGACCCGTTAAGGCGAGCAAGTCATTGCTATTCCGTGGGGCCACTTACGAGAACGCTCGGGTCGGTACTCACCGAGTATCCGAAGATTCCTGCCGAACTGCGTTGACTGCCTTTGTCAGTGGAATAGTCCGTGAAACTTCGACAGCTTTGAAACTGACGCCCCTGCTGTAAGCGACCGCAAATGCGCGCGATGGAGGTCTTCTTTGCCGATGGCATTTGGCGAGGCACCATCGAAACCGCATAAGGCGGTGGTTAATATCACCGCCTATCATTGACTGCGGATCTGCTGCGAGATCAAGCTTCGGACTTACTCGATTTACCAGTTCTCGATGTTCGCCTGGCCCTCCGCTTTGGCGCGGCCAACACATTCAGGGGCGAGGTAGCTATTGAGGTTTGGAATTTTGAACCCGAGGCAAAGTATCTAAGCCAGGTTTAGATACTATACCTGTTGTTTCCACAACTACTGCCTCAAGATCTAACCGAGCGGCGGTCCCGGCGGCATTGGGAAGCGGGACCGCGGCGCGCCGCCCCAAGGCGCGGAGACAGATTTCGGCGCGTTGGTCTTCGGGTCTTCCAGATAATGGATGATGTTATGCGCGGACTGGCGGTAGAAGGCGGCTGTCACCGGATCGCCGTCTTTGCGCTTTGCCAAGTCTCGCGCCAGCCGGTCGAGCTGGTCAAGCACATAGGCTCGTGCCTCCGGTGCGGCCTTGTCATCCCCGCCTAATATCATCATCGATTCCAGCGCGACCTGCTGGGTGACGCGGCGTAGCGCGCGCATGTCCACGCTTCCATCCGGTCGCGCATTCCAGCTGTGGGCCATGACGGCGTCGACCAATTCGGGCAGCGTCAGTGTGTCCGGTTGCCGAGCAGCGAGCGACACCATGCGCGTCGCCCGGGCGCCATCGAACAGTGGTTCGAGGACGAGTGCCGAAAGGATTCGCGCGGCGCGCAGCTGATCGAAAACGTCGCTGGTCGACAGATCTTCCAGATTGTTGCCGGGATCGGGCGTCAGCTGAGCGAGCAGCGATTCCGGGAGCGACAAATTATCCGGTTCGATCGCTGCGAGCAGCAGGTCCAGCACGTCGCGCTGGGTCTTCGCCGGGATAAATTCCGTGGGCGGCGCGGTTTCGCCCTTCACGACGATATTCTCGTACAGACCGCCAATATAGCGAAGGCCGGATTCGATTGCGTATCGGTGATGCAGATAGGCCATCCACAGCCGGATGTTGCGTAGCGACCCGACCGGCTCGCCAGGCTGAAGCAGGCCGGGGCCATAATTTTCGACCATGATCCGCCGCGCCGCCATTGCTTCTTGCAGATTCTCGACCGGCGTGGCGCGATCGTCATACCAGGACCAGCGCGGATCGGTGTCGGGAACATAGAGAATGCCGTCGTTGCGCATGCCCTTGATGATCGCATCCAGCGACGCGGTTTCCTGCGCGGCGGGCAGCGGTGTGTAGGAATAACGCACCATGTAAGTGTCGTAGGCGCCGATCGATTTCATGAAGGACTCGCTCAAGTCCAGCTTGCCATTCGTCACTTTTACCCGGGGAGTTGGATATTCCATCACCGAGGCGCGATCGTTCAGGCTCGATGCGAAATTATGGCCGAAGCCAAGCGCGTGACCCAGTTCATGCGCTGTCAGCAGTGCCTGGCGCAGAAGAACCATGTCACGCTGCCCGGCTGGCATGAAATCCATCCTGTCCTGGCTGAGCAGATCGGGATCGGCAATGGTGATGCCCGACCCGTCGGCGGGCAGGCCGCCCGAATAGGCATCCCAATAATTACCGATCGTTCGGATCCGGTGCGAATCCATGCGGGTCTTGGAACCGATCACTTCGCCCGTCCGGGGATCGCGATAGGTGCCGCCGCTGGAAAAACCGCGTTCATCGCGATTGATCCACAGCACATAGGCATAGCGAATATCCATCGGGTCCATGTCGGCCGGCGCATCTCTCGCCTCGATCGCGTTTCGGAAACCGGCCGCTTCGAACGACTTGTTCCACCAAAGGAGGCCTTCCTTCATCGCATGGCGGATAGGATCGGGAATGGCCGGATCGAAATAGAAGACGATCGGTTCCTTCGGTTCGCTGATCGCGGCCGGGGGATCCTTCTTCTCGAGGCGCCAGCGCGTGACCCATGCCGTTTCCGGGGACTGGCTGAACGGCTTTGAGTAATCGCGAAACCGTATGGCGCTGACGCCGATACGAGGATCGGCCGCACGAGGTGTGTATCCTGTGGGCGCCTTGAGGAAGGAATGGTGGATGCGCATCGTCATCGCCCGGGGATCCGGCGTGACGTTACGCACCAGCGCGCCCGGATTGTCGGTGCTGAAGGTCGCGACCGTTTCGATCTCGGTATTCTCGGGAAACGCCTTCATCCGCTTGGGGTAAAAGGTACTTTTGGTCGCATCGAACGTGAAGCTTCCCTGATTGGCCCGTTTCAGCGTGGTTTCAACATTGGCCGCATCGCGCATGAACAGGGAGGTCGCATCGACCAGCACGCGCGCGCCTTCCTCTGCTTCGACCGGCAGCGAGGAAAGCACCGATGTCGGGAAGGATACCTGCACGCCTTCGGCCTGCGCGGCATCGCCGTTCAACGAACGATAGTCCAAATTCACCTGGTTGACGAGTACGCGCCGGCCGACGCGTTCGAAACGAATGACACTGCTGTCCATGATGCCCCGATCGAAGGGCAACTCCACCGACCCGCCGCCAGTTGCAGCGGACACATAATAGAGAACATCTTGGTCGAAGGCGGAGATTTCCATCAGGACTCGCCCTTCCGACGCGTCCCAATAGAAGGGGATGAAGCCCTCCGTTCGCTGCAATCCGGCAGTATGTGCGCCGATCGTCGGTACCGGCCTCGGCGCCGCCGCAAGCGGGGACGTGGCCAGAAGCATCGCCAAGGCCGAAATGGCCGAGAATTTAACCGCCCGACTGGATTTCATATCACCACCCCCTCTTTTTTGATCGGATCGTCATCCCGCTTTCCATGATCGCCGCCGAGCGCGTCGCCTCGAAAGTCGGTCATAGCGTGGTCAACAGTCGCGATCGTAGCAGAGCGCGGCGCGCGCCTCTCATCAATATCGAGGTCATTTCGTGCGGTTTGTTTGAAAATCTATTCAAGAAACCGCGTTTCATGAAGGATTTGAAACATCCTTCGGTAAAACCTGCGCTTTATCGGAAGCAAAGAATCGCTATTTTCCGGCCTCGAAGATGATCGGAACGTTTTCGCGCCGAGCGACTTCCCTCAGAACGAAGCTGCTCCGGATTTTGGCGACATGAGGCAAGATGGAAAGCTCTTTCCTATAGATCTTGTCGTAGTCGTTGAACGAGCTGACATGGATCATGATGATGAAGTCCGTATCGCCCGACACGAAGCCACAATAGGAAATCGAGGGGCATTTCACGACTTCATTCTCGAATTCGTTGAGAACCGCTTCCGCCTGCGATGTGAGCTCGATCGCTACCATTACCACGCCGCTGAAGCCGAGCGCCTCCAGATTGAGGTTGGCGTTGTACCCGGAAATGACACCCATCTCTTCCATGATCTTGCGGCGCCTGGCGACCGCCGTGCTTGAGAGGTTGATCCTGTCTCCGACCGAAACGTCCGAAGCGCGCCCGTCTTCGGAGAGTGTCTTCAGGATTCGATAATCGATCGCATCGAGCGATATGAGATTTGAATGCTTCAAAAATTTCTCCATTCTTGATTGAATTCAAACCTTTTCCCAAAAAGATTGCCGCAGATTCATGGGAACCGCAACAAATTTTCTGCTAGCCTTTCCTGCGTAGAAACTGCGTTGGCTGGCTAGATCTTATTGATCAATTTCAAGTCACGCGCAATAATTGAGAGATATTTTGCTTTAATTCTTTGCCTAAATTTCAATAATAATTTTATAAATATATTAATTCGCAGGATAACCAAAAAACTTAATCATAATATACCCCGAGAGAATGCCGAAAAGCCCAAGCTGATAATAAAAAGGGCAATAAAATGGGGTTGAAATACATCAAGTCGGACCTGCGACTTTCATTCGATATAAGTGTCCGGTGTCACTGCCTGACGACAGTTTGCGCGATTGCTTTCTGTCTGAATCCTTCTCTCGCGTCGGCGCAAGACGCTCCGCAAGCAGCCGAGCCGGTCCAGATCGCGCTTGCACCACAGTTCGATGATGCGGGGGAAAATACCGACATCACTGTCACTGGGTCTCGCATCGTGCGCGACGGCTATGATGCACCGACGCCGGTCAGCGTCATCAGCGAAAAGGAAATGAAGGCGGAAGCGCCGGCCAACGTCGCCGATTTCGTCAACACGCTTCCGTCCGTTCGCGGTAGCTCGACCGCTGCCAACTCGTCCGGCTCGCTGAGCAATGGCCTGGCGGGCGTCGCTTCCATCAACCTGCGTGCGCTTGGCGCCAATCGCACACTGGTGCTGTTCGACGGGCAACGCTCGGTCTCGTCGACGGCCACCGGCATCGTCGACGTCAACACATTCCCCCAGGCGCTGATCGAGCGTGTCGAGGTCGTGACAGGCGGCGCCTCGTCAGCCTATGGCTCCGATGCCGTCTCCGGCGTGGTCAACTTCATCCTCGACCGCGACTATACCGGGTTCAAGGGCGAGTATGAATATGGCGTCACCACCTATGGCGACGGACCGAACCACAAGATCACGCTCACCGGCGGTATGCCTTTTGCCGAGGGCCGCGGTCATGTCCTCGTCAGTGGCGAGTTCTTCACGCAGAACGGCAAGCACTCGATCGATCGAGACTGGAACCGGACCGGATTCTTCCAGATCGACAATCCCGCCTACACGCCCGCCAACGGCTTACCCGCGCGTATCGTTCAAGGGGGCATCGGCACCGGCCAGTTTTCGCCGGGCGGCCTTATCACCACCGGCCCGCTGAGAGGCACGTTTTTCGGTACGCTCGATCCCACGACCGGCCGCGCGACCACCGGCGAAATCGCCTTCGGACCGGCCAACGGCCAATGGATGATCGGCGGCGATTATCGTTATACAAGCCTTGGCCATGCGGGCAGCAACACGCTGATCCCCGACGAGGACCGCACTTCCGCCTTCGGCCGGGTCAGCTATGAATTCTCGCCGGCGATCGAGATCTTCGGCCAGGTCGCCTATTCGGAATATGAAGGCACCAGCTATTATCAGCAGACGCCGAGCACCGGCGTCTCGATCCGCAGCGACAATGCCCATCTACCGGAGGATTTTCGCCAGAAGCTTGCCGACAATGGGCTGGCGTCCTTCACCATGGGCACCAGCAATGCCGGCATTCCGGCAGCGGGAAGCAACAACAGGCGCAAGGTGTACCGCTATGTGGCCGGCGCCAACGGCGATTTCGGACTGCTCGACAGGGAATGGGCCTGGGACGCCTATTATCAAAAGGGTGTCGCCAAATCGAACGAGTTGCTGATCAACACCTGGAACAACGCCCGCATGGCTCTGGCCCAGGATGCGGTTTTCGCGCCGGCCGGGAATTCGGCGGGAATTGCGCCGGGGTCGATCGTCTGCCGTTCAACGCTCACCAATCCTGGCAATGGCTGCGTGCCGATCAACCGGATCGGCGTGGGCGGCGTCACGCAAGACGCGCTCGACTATATCTTCAATGACGGCAACCAGCCGCTGCGCAAGCAAACGCTGAAGCAGGACGTCGCGGCGTTCAACCTGTCGACCAACAACCTGTTCGAGAATTGGGCGGGCGCGGTCTCGTTCGCGATCGGTGCCGAATATCGCAAGGAATCCATCTCCGGCGATGTGGACCCCCAATTCAACTCGGGCTGGCTCTACGGCAACTATCTGGTGACCGACGGATCCTACAATGTGAAGGAAGCCTATATCGAAGCCATCGTCCCGATCATGACGGGAATGGATTTCAACGGCGCCTTCCGGATCACCGATTATTCCACCTCAGGCAGTGTCAATACGTGGAAGGCGGGGCTGACCTGGCAGGTGATCGATGACATCAAGCTGCGTGGCACGGTATCGCGTGATATTCGTGCGCCCAACCTGTCGGAACTATTCGCACCCGGCACGGCGCGCACCAATACGGTCAACATTCCCGTGGGCGGCGGTACGATCCGCACCGACCAGTTCACCGAACAGACGGTCGGCAACCCGAACCTGAAACCGGAAACCGCCAAAACCTATGGCATCGGCGCGGTGCTGACGCCGACCTTCATCCCCGGCTTCGCCTTCTCGGTCGACTATTATGACATCACCCTGTCGGGCGCGATCAACAACTTCTCGGCCCAGACCACGGTAAACCTCTGCTACGAGCAAAACGTCCAGACGGCCTGCGGCAACATCACTACGACCGCTGGCGCAGGCGTCATCACCCCAGGCGCGCTCGTCACCGGAATCACACTGATCCCGTTCAACTATGTCAGCCGGAAATCGCGAGGGCTTGATATCGAGGCGAGCTATCGCCTGCCGGTCGGCCCCGGCCAGCTAACGCTGCGTGCGCTCGCCACTCACTATCTGAGCGTCTACACCGACAACGGCATCGACTTCCCGGTCGAGGCGGCAGGTCAGAATTCAGGCGACACGCCCGATTGGACCTATCGTCTGTCGGCCGGATATGATCTCGACAGCTGGTCGTTCAACCTGATCGGCCGTGGCCTGAGCGGCGGCGTCTATGACAACTCCTTCATCGAATGCCAGACGGATTGCCCGGCATCAACGGTCGAGCACCGGACGATCAACGACAACCATATCGACGGTGCCATCTACCTCGACCTGAACGCGAACTACTCCTTCGGGGTCGGCGGGGTGAAAGCGCAGGCCTTCCTTTCGATCAGGAACCTGCTCGACACGGACCCGGTCTTGGTCGGCAATGGCCCGACGGGGAACAACATGCCCGCCTACCCGCAGACCAACCGCAACCTCTATGACGTCCTAGGCCGGGTGTATCGCACCGGCTTGCGGGTTGCCTTCTGATCTTCCGGGACAGCTTCGGTGGCCACGTTGCCACCGAGGCTGACATTCAAGTTCGCACTGTCGAATCCTTTCTACACGGAGAGAAAAACATGCTGAAATCTGCGACCCAATCCGTGCTGGCAGCGCTGCTGGCCACCGTTCCCTTTCTTCCTGCTTCTCCAGCTCATGCCCAGGCGAAGCCCGCTCTCAAGAAGGAAGCCGTCGCCAATGTCGATGCCCGCGCCAAGATGGTGCAGGAAATGGTCGATTCCGTATTCAGCTTTGCCGAGCCCGGCTTCCAGGAATTCAAGACCTCCGAATATCTGACCAAGATACTGGAGGAAAACGGCTTTACGATCACGCGTGGTTCGGCCGGCATTCCGACGGCCTGGACCGCGACCTGGGGCTCCGGCGGGCCGCTGATCGCCTTGGGCAGCGATATCGACGGCTTGCTCGGCCTTTCACAGATGCCCGGATCGCCCAAGATCCGCCCGCTCGTCCCTGGCGCGCCGGGCCATGGCGAGGGACATAATTCCGGCATGCCCCTGATCATCGCCGCTGCGCTTGCAACCAAGGACGTGATGACCAAGCACAACATTCCAGGCCGGCTGATGCTCTGGCCGGGCGTTGCGGAGGAATTGCTGGCGACCAAGGCCTTCTATGTTCGCGACGGCATGTTCAAGGGCGTCGACGCTTCCATCTTCACTCATGTCAGCTCGGACTTCAGCACCGGCTGGGGTGAGATGGGCAATAACGGTATGGTCTCAGTCGAATACAGCTTCCACGGCAAGACTTCCCATGGTGCTGGGGCACCCTGGGCCGGTCGCAGCGCGCTCGATGGCGTCGAGCTGATGGACATCGCCTGGAACATGCGCCGCGAACACCTGCCGCTGACCCAGCGCTCCCATTATGTCATCACCAATGGTGGCGGGCAGCCCAACATCGTGCCGGGCGAGGCGGCTGTCTGGTATTATTTCCGTGAGCAAACATTCGATTCCATTCGAGAACTCTACGAAACCGGAAACATCATCTCGGAGGCTGCTGCGAAAGCGACGGGGACGACAGTCACACGGCGCATCCTGGGCTATGCAGCACCCAATTTCGGCAACAAGCCTCTAGCGGAAGCCGCTTATGAGAACATCAAAACAGTGGGCCTGCCGAAATGGTCTGCAGACGATCAGGCCTTCGCGAAGGCCGTTCAGGAAGCGAACGGATTCAAGATCGAAGCCCTTTCATCCACGATCAGTCCGCTTTCGACCCCGGAAACGCGCGGTAAATCGATGGGCGGCGGGTCCGACGATATCGGCGACATCATGTGGACCGTGCCGACGATCACAATCCGCTACCCTTCCAACATTCCCAACACGATCGGCCACAATGTGACGGCGGCGATCGGCATGGCGACGCCCATCGCCCACAAGGGCGCAGTGGCCGGCGCAAAGGCGGTCGCGATGACCGTGCTCGACCTGATGACGACGCCAAAATTGATCGCAGCCGCCAAGGATTATTTCAACAACGTCCAGTTGAAGGACCAGAAATATGACCCCATCCTGACAGAGGAGGACAAGCCTGCGATCCATCTCAACAAACAGATCATGGAGCAGATGCGGCCACAAATGGAAAAATATTATTATGATCCAAGTCGTTATGGAAGCTACCTCGAACAGCTTGGCGTCAACTATCCCAATCCTCCGGCGGCAGAAAAATAGCTGCTTTGGTTGAAATCGGAATCATGTCTGCTGGCATCCTCAGCAAATATGATCCGGTTAGCGTGCACGGTTGGCATGATCGATCGGTTGCCCTTTCCAATGATCGGTCATGCCAATGTGGGCGCCGGCGGCGTGGCCTTCGTGGATCCCTTATCCATGAAGGTCACGCTTCGCTGCAATTCCTTATGCCCGGCAACGATGGGCATGATTCCTGTGAAATACGATCAGGTCGGCCGGCGACTCATAGACCCTGAGCGCGTGGCTGAAGTGATCGAAAAGCGGAAGCTTTAGCCGCGGTAGATCGGCGTGGAGCCGGAAGAACGCTGGCGGTCGCTCAGCGAGAAAAGCTTCTCGCGCAAGGCCTCGATGTTACGCTCGCCTGTCACCAGCCCCGCGGCGGTCGCATGCACCGAATAGTAGCCAAGGTGCAGATCATGGGGGCGCGGGATCGCCGAACCGAGGACGAACGTAGCGCCGTCCCGGCCGGCCTGAAGCGCGATCACCCATCGTCTTCCGAGAAGATGACCAACTCGCCACCAGAAGCTCCGGCGGAGCCAGTCAGGCTTCCCTTGGACAAAGCAAGCCAACCCACGGGCGGTGCGTAATTCTAGCGCTGTCCAGGAGCGAGGGTCACGAGGAGGTAGTTCACGCCATCCGGCGCTTTCACGGGACTGTGTACGCCCCCATGCATCCCGATGATGAGATAGGCAGGGCCAACTTGGCGCATGTCGGATGCCCCAACATACTGGCTTTGCACCTCCGAGAGTTCCAGTTCAGCAGGCAGCGCGAGCCAGAGCTACGCGAGCCAGAGCTAGAAGCCGTGGATTCGTTCGAACTTGCCCGAAGACAGTTCCTTGCCGTGCCACACACCGCCACCATAGCCGATGTAACCCGAGCCAGCGTCAGGATCGTCGAAATGCACGTCGCCACGCGTGAAAACAGTTATGGTACGAATGCCGGAATGCGGGTGCATGCCACCGGCCGCTGCGAACTCGCTTATCACCCCACCGAAGCTGTCGAGGGAAGACGAAGGGTTGAGCTGCTGCCCAAGATCATTGGGGCTTACCAGGCGAAATACCTCGCCATGGCCGCGGCCGCGGGTGCGGTGAATGACAGAACGGCCAGCGGTCGCCTGGATGGTGACAGCGGTCTCATGGTCGGCCTGAATGATGCCGATCGTGAACATGAATTCTCTCCTTCGAGGACCCGAACTCGGCCAACCCGTTATAATGATGCGGTCCGGATCGATTGTAGTGGTGAGGTCAGGCCGCTTGTTCGCGGGCAACCATTGTGGCTCTAGCCCACCAAACGAGCTCATCGAGGGCCGTCGTCGCAGAAGACAGGAGATTTTGTTCGATTGCCTCGATCGGCTGATTTCCGACCGCGGGGAAGATCGTGAAGAAATCGCTGCCGCCGATGTGCACGGCGGAACGTGTGGAGACCATGTGCATCTCGATGCCGATCAGGCGTAGGTGCTCTATCGCGCGCGCGGCACCCACTCCGCCATAGCCGATGGCAGTAAAGGGCTTGCGGCTCCGCTCGCTATAGGCATGGTCGAGTGCGTTCTTAAGCGCCCCGGTCAGCGAATGATTATATTCGGCCACTACAAAGACGAAGCCATCGAAGCGAGCGAGCGTCTGCTGCCAGCGAACGGCCTCCGAGCTTTGGCTCGGTACAAATGCGCTCGAAGCGACCTCATCGAAGAACGGCAGGTGAAGTCGCGCAGATCGACCAACTCGACATCGAGGTCGTCACGGGCTCGGGCCTGTTTGAGCATCCACTGGGCAGGCACATCAGCGAAACGTGCTGCGCGCGTCGAGCCGATAATTGGGGCAATTTGGGGTTTGGCATTGACAGTCGGCATGGGAAAATTCCTTCGCTGGTGGGCCGGGATACGAAAGAGCACTTCCGGCCTGCTGGAAGGAACTTGGCGCAAGCATGCGGCCGTCACTAGACAGCCAGATGGGTCCACGGTGTCGCAAAAAGAGGAACAGATGCGCCGACTTGCCTCATCATCGGACAGTCTACGTTGAGAAAGCCTCGACGAGATGATCAACAAGCAGCCGAACCTTGCGAGGCGTGTGGTGGCTTGGGGGGCGAACGACGAAGATGCCCACGTCCGGCAGCGTAAAGCGTGTCATTACCGCGACCAGCCTGCCTGCAGCGACGTAGGGCTGTGCGATCATCTCTCCAATGACGACAAGACCCAGGCCGGCTGCCGCAGCTTCGGTGAGAACATAGGCGTTGTCAGCCTTGAACCGGCCCTGGGGATGGACGGTGAAGCTCTGTTTCCCGTCACTGAAGACCCAGTTATTCGTGCCAGCGGTAATCGCTGCGTGCTTCATCACATCGTTGGGGTCTTCCGGCGCGCCATGCTGCTCGACATACTCCGGACTGGCATAAAGCCGCATCGGCAGCGATCCGATCTTGCGCGCGATCAGGTTCGAATCGGAAAGATAGCCGACGCGGATGGCACAATCGAAGCCTTCGGCTGCAAGGTCGACATAGTGGTCGGAATACGAGCTATTTGCCCTTCGCCGGACGGCTGTTGATCGGCCTACCCTTCATCCTCTTTGGCCTTGGCAAGGCCACAACCTTTGGCGCGACGGTCGCTATGATCGATGCGGCCGGGCTGCCCCTGCCGCCACTGGCTGCGACTGGAACCGTGGCGCTCGAAATCGTCGGCGGCGTGCCGCTGGTCGCGGGATACAAGGTTCGGTCGACCGCCATTTTACTCGCAATTTTTTCGCTGATGACCGCCTTCTATTTCCACGGGAACTTGGCCGACCAGAATAGCTTCGTCCACTTTTTCAAGAACGTCATGATGACTGGCGGCTTGCTGCAGATTGCGGCCTTCGGCGCGGGCACGCTCAGCATTGAAAACATGCTGAGCGAACGCCGCATCCACGCCAAGCGACTCGCCGCAGCATAAGACACTGCCCTTCGCAACGCCGATTTCTTTTACAACCATCCCTTTTCAAGGACGACTATCATGTCATTGATTCCTACCCCCGCTATCATCGCGGACGCACCCGAAGCCTCGCGCCCCATCCTGGAAGCCGCGCAAAAGCAGATGGGCGCCGTCCCCAACTCTTCCGCCTGATCGCCAACAGCCCCGCGGCTTTGGCGGGCCTGACCGCGTCGCAAGGAGCGCTCGGGAAGGGTAAGCTCCCCCCGTGCGCGAACGGCTGGCGCTGACCATGGCGCAAGCGAATGGCTGCGACTACTGCCTGTCGGCCCATAGCTTCACCGGAACGAAGTTGGCGAAGCTCGAGCAAAGTGAGATCGCCGCTGCCCGCGCGGGCACGTCGAGCGATCCCAAGGCCGCTGCAGCATTAGCCTTTGCCCTAGCGCTCACCGAGGCGCGTGGCTGTTGCAGCCGACGATGTCGAACAGGTTCGCGCCGCTGGCTACGGCGACGCGAAGATCCTCAAGATCATCGCGCATGTCGCGCTCCACGGCAACGAGATCAGCACCAACACGGATGTCGCGGACCATCCTGAATTTGCCGACCGGAAAAAATCCCAGTTCATTTACGACAAGGAATGGACCGGCTGGTTTACGGATGACTTTACGCT
>Ga0164243_10002679_pt1 | contig 29152 bp, 22 predicted proteins | sample OricompcompostOP_FD_108781 | JGI IMG/M metagenome (GOLD analysis project Ga0164243, IMG submission 108781) | Organic Plus compost microbial communities from Emeryville, California, USA - Original compost - Organic plus compost (OP) | ecosystem: Engineered > Solid waste > Mixed feedstock >... | reverse complement strand
GCGATGGCATCGAGCGCTGACAGACGCAGTGGAAGTGTGTCTCGTTTCGAGAGGGTTCCTTTCGAGGTTGCAGCGCTGCCAGGCGACATCCCCTGGATCACGGCGGCCTCGGTCACGGGGCAGTTGCGCAAGGAGTTGCTTCTCCGCCTGGACGCCGACCTACGAGGACCGTGGGAGGAGTCGAAGCTCGAGGGCGTGGACCTCGTGGACCTCACGCACTTCGACAAGCACGAGCTCGACCGCGTTCGTATCGCGCTCGGGCACGGGCACGTGATCTCGGAGCCGAAGCGCGTGGCCCGTCTGGACATCCGGTGCCTTCGCTGTCCCCTGGTTACATGTCGACGGTCCGAGGGCTTCACGCGCTGCTCGCGGGACCTACGCGAGCCGGTCTCGACGGCTCTCCGACGAGCATCACGTTCGAGCTCGGCTCTCCGCACGCGCCTGACTCGCCGTGGGGTCAAGGGTAGAGTGGGGGAGGTGGCAGCTCGCCAGCGATGATCGGCGCGGCCTGGAGCTGGCGTGCGGGCGCTGCGGTCGTCAGAGCCCATGCCCCGGAATTCGGTCGCGCGGAACATCGGCCGTCGTCGGCGCGTTGTAGCGGACGGCCCGCACGCTGTACTGTGTGGGGCTACGTCTGTTCCAGGAGTTGATGCATGCGTATGTTGTTTTGTGCGCTCGCCGTCTCTGCCTCCGCCCTCGTCGCGTCGTCCGCGCACGCGCAGGTCGCCACGATCGACACCGCCGCCAAGCTGCTGCCGCCCGGCAGCTATGAGTGCAAGCTCGGCGCGTATGCCTTCCGCGATTGCGAGATCACCGCGAAGGGCTCGGGGATCGAGCTCGTCACGACGCCCGGCGTCGGGCACTTCATCGAGCTGCGCGCCGAGCTGCTGGCGTCGGATGACAGAGGCCAGCTGACGCTGCTCGGGTCGCTGACGTCGTCGCAGAACGTCTGCGACAGCTGCAACCCGGGCGATCCCGACACCGACAAGTGCGTCGGTGGGTACGAGGCCATGCGCGCGTGCCAGCGGCAGCCGCTCGTCGCCCGGCTCAAGGTCAGCGGCGGGACGGCGAAGGGGTCGCTCATGTACCACATCAACCGGCCGAGCTACACCGACGGCACGTACACGGGCTACTTCAAGCTCGGCAACACGATCGACCTCACCATCCGCCCCAAGAAGTCCAGGAAGTAGGAGCGCTCGTCGCGCGGCCACGCCGGGTAGCCACTCCGGCCTCCGACGAGTGCGACGTCGGGTGCCACCCTCGCTCGTCGAGCGTGCCGGGGTGTGCCGGTCGTGGGGCTCCGCGTCACGCGCTCCGTGCGATCGCGGGCTCGTTCACCGCGACGTTCGGCGCAACGCGGTACATGATCGGATGTCCCGGGCTCGATGGCCCGCGACATCACTGGCATGCCCTCCGCCTCGAACGAAGAGTTCGCGCACCTCGTGGCCCGCCATCAGGGCGCGGTGTGCGCGGTCGCGTACGCGGTGCTTCGGGACCGCGCGCTGAGCGAGGAGGTGGCGCAGGAGGCGTTTCTGCTCGCGTGGCAGAAGCTGCCGGGCATGGACCCGGCGCCCAAGCTGCCGGGCTGGATCTGCGGCATCGCGCGCAACCTCGCGCGCAACGTGGCGCGTCGCCGGAGGAGCCAGGAGATGAACACGGAGCTGGTACAGGACGCCACCCCACTCGATGCGCTGCTCGAGCGCGAAGCCTCCCAGCTCGCGCGTCGTGCGCTGGCCGAGCTGAGCGAGCGCGAGCGCGAGGCAGTGGTGCTCTACTATCGTGGCGAGCAATCGATGCGCGAGGTCGCCGACGCGCTCGGGATCTCCGAGGAGGCGGCGAAGAAGCGCGTGTTGCGGGGGCGCGAGAGGATGCGCCAGGCGCTCGCGGCAGTCGAGTCCACGCTGCGTGCGACGCGGCCGGGGCCGGCGTTCACGGCGGGCTGCGTGGCGGCGCTGCTCGCGGGTGGGGCCGCGCGGGCCACGGCGACCACGACCGCAGCAACGTCCGCGTCAGGCGGTGCGATCGGGTGGATGCGCGGTGCCGTGTGGGGGACGATCGGCGCCTGCGCGCTCGCGACGGCGCTGGTCGTCAGCGGCGCGTTGCGCGCGAGCTCGTCCAGCCCGGGCGATGGCGAGCAGGCGCGGGTGCCGCTTCGCACGAGCGATGGGCTCGCCGCCTCGAGCTCGGCCCTGCCCGCGTCGTCGCCGGTGGCAGCCGACCGCTCCTCGCGGATCGCGCGGATCGCGCCGGCGCTCGCGTCGCCACCGTTGCCGAGCCCCGTGGGCACGGGCACGGGAGGTGCGCCCGCCGAGGTGCGGGTCTATGATCTGGCCGCGGTCTCGTTGCTCGATCCGGTGCCGCCGTCCCTCGCGACGACGCGTGCGCCGAGGCCGCTCACGAAGCACGAACTGCGCGCAGCGCTGCAGTCGGTGCAGCCGCTGTTGATCGAGTGCTACGCGAACGTCGGGCCAGCGCTCGCTGCCAGGCAGGGGACGATCACGGCGATCGTGCGGCTCGAGGGCGAGCCCGGCAGCGATCCGCTCGTGACCTCGGTGCGGCTCGAGGGCGACGCCCACCTCGTCGAGAACGAGGAGCTCTCCGCGTGCTTTCGCGAGACGTTGCTCGCGATAGAGCTGACCGGGATCGAGGTGACAGGGAACGTCGACGTGCACTATCCCCTCGCGATCCACGGAGCTGCGACCGCGCCGTAGCGCCGTCATCGCGCGTGTGCATCCGCCGCCGTCGTCGCGCTCGTGACCGCGATCCAGTGCGAGCTCGGCACTTCCTGCTCGTCCTGCCGACGCACTTGCCGCCGCGCTGGGTCACGTCGCTCCTCGTCGACGGGCTCCGGCAGCCCGTGTGACAGCGGCCCGCCGCCGAAACGTCGGCGCGACGCGGAGCGCGCCTGCGCGCGTACGTGCCGCAATTTGCTCCAGGTGGCCAGCTGGAGGCGGCGTGGGCGGTTCTGTTGCCATGGGCGTTCCTGCACATCGTGCGGGGCACGGAAGGCAAGCCAGGGGAGACGGACATGGACATCGATTCAGGAACCTGTGGGCGGGTGTCGTCGGGGCGGTGGGGGCTCGCACGACTGTGGCTGGTGGTAGTGGCGGCGTGTGGAGGCGCCGCGGCGAGGTCGCCCGCGCTCCACGCCCCGCACGCGGAGGTCGCGTCGCTTCGGCCGGCGGATCTCTCGACGTCGACCGTGACGCGAACCGTCCAGGTCCGCGCGTGTGCACCCGCGGCCGGAGAGCTTGTCCAGAAGCTCCCCAAGGTGCTCGGGACGACCCCCGAGTGCGCCGGCGCGATGCAGACCCTGCGCGCGTATGTCGCGGCGGAGTGCGCGGGTGACGAGAGCGCCGTCGAGGAGCTGGCGGATCAGTTCGGCCGATGTGTAGAGAGCGCGAGGTCCGCCAACAAGCTGAGCATCAAGGACTCGATCGTGCTGAGCGCGACTATCGGACGTGGTTTCCGCGACCTGACCACGATGGTCGACAAGGTCGAGACGACGTCCGTGGCGAGCCCGTCGGGTGGGGCCGGCATCCCGTTCGAGTCGATGCTGATCAACACCGTCACCGACTTCGTCGTGGCGCGCGCCAAGGCGGAGGTCCTCGGCTGGGTGGCAGACGAGTTCGGCAAGCGGCTGTGCGACGAGCGGGACGACGCCGGGGTGAACGTGGCCTCGTACTTCGAGCACACGTGCCGGCTGTTCCGCAAGGAGGGCGAGATCGCGGCGACGGTCGCGGACTTCGGTCGGTCCTTGCAGGTGGCCGTGCAGCGAGACCTACGGGCCTCGATCGGTCGGCTCGTGAACGGTGCGAGCGCTCATCTCGATCCGCGGCTGCGGGTGCTGGCGACCTTCGTCGCGGAGCTGATCGAGACCCGGAAGCTCGCCACCGCCGTGGCCGACGTGGATCGGCAGGTCGCTTGCCAGGGCGATCGCGTGATCTGCTTCATGAAGCTCGGGCTGCACGTCCTCGCGCTGTTCGAGCAGAACGAGCTCGATCCAGGCAAGCCCGAGGAGCTCATCAAGGCACTCGACGCTGCGATCGCGAGATCGCCGGACGAGGCGCTCAAAGGGAGCTGGAGGTCGTGGAGCGCCGCGCTGTCGAAGGCCACGACGATGTTCGTCCTAGCCAAGAAGGCCGCCACGGACGTGCGGACCGCGCTCTCGAACCCGGCGAGCGACACGCTGGCCGCCGCGGACACCGCCATCGTCTCGTTCCTCCTCGCCGTGGAAGCAGAGGCCCCGCTCAGCACGGAAGACAAGGCGATGCTGCGCTCTGTGGCCGAGAAGGTGACCCTGACGCGCGAGTGGCTCGCGGTCGCCCTCGCCGCATATCAGGTGATCGACGGGATCCGGCGTGGCGATGATCCGGTCGGGTTGGTCGTCGCCGCGGGGCGAACGCTGCCATGCCGGGAGGGGCGCGACGTGGTGTGCGCGGTCAAGGCCGGGCTCGTCGCGCTCGATGCGGTGACCTCCACACCGGGATGGAACACGCTGGCGCTCGCGGACGTAACGGCGGTCCACACCTTCGTCAGCAACGCGGCGGACGCCTACGGCCAGAAGATCGCCGCGCTCGGCGATCACACGCCGGCGTGGGTACGGAAGCACCTGCCGCTTCCCGCCGGTGACAAGCTCACGCTCGTGCAGTCCGTCCTGCTGCAGGCACGTCGGATGACGGAGCTCGTTCGTGCGACGTACGCCACCCGGGACGAGCGCCCCCTCACGCATGACGAGGTGCAGGTGCTGTGGCGCGAGGTGCTGGCCTCCACGCGATCGCTGTTCGCCGTCGCGAACGTGCTCACCGAGCGCTACGCGACCGGCATCACGCCGGCGAATGTCACGAAGGCCCAGCAGGTGATCGACGACCTGTTCGGCGCCTGGATGGCGCTCGAGGACGGTGATGCGGGCCAGTTCGTGGTGGCGCTGCTCGCCGCCGCAGACGGGCTCGGTGTCGCGAACGCGCTGCCCGCCTCGATGAGGCGCTACCTGCCGCTGGTGACCTCGATCGCGTCCGCGCAGGACAGCGAACAGATGAGGGCAGCGCTCGAGAAGTACGCGGCGCCTGTCGGCGGCTACAAGGAGAAGCGCAAGCGCTCGTGGATGGCGTCGGTGACCGCGCTGGTCGGCGGCGCCGTTGGAAGAGAGAAGCTCGACACCCCGATGGACTCCAGCTCGCACGGACACGCAGGGCTGTTCGCGCCGATCGGGATCGACGTCGCCTGCGGTCACGGTCACTGGTGCAACGGGTTCGGCGTGATGCTCTCCGTGCTCGACGTCGGAAACCTCGTGTCCGTTCGCCTCGACGACATCGACGCGCCGGATCCGTCCTTCGAGCAGGTCTTCTCGCCCGGCGTGTACGTGCGGTGGAACGCCCTCGGGCCCGCGAACGTGGGGTTCGGGCTCGCAGCCGTGCCCGCGATGCGGCGACCGGAGCCGATGTCTTCGAACGATCCGGAACCGGACGCGGTCGGCGGCTTCAAGGCGGTCGCGTTCATCGCGGCCGACGTCACGTTGTTCCCGTTCTGAAGCGTGAGATGACGGTGATCGTCTTCGTGCACTAGCCGCTGGCGAGCCGCTGGGCCGCGCGGGACGCTGGCGCCTCCGCGCGCACGGGGGCGAAGTGATCGACCGGGCCGATGCCGTGGCCGATGCCCGGCGCGCGGCGCAGCGCCTCGACGAGCCAGGCCTTCGCCGCGCGGATCGCCTGATCGAGCGCGAGGCCGTGGGCGAGCTGCGCGGCGATCGCGGCCGAGAACGTGCAGCCGGTGCCGTGGGTGTGGTGCGTCGCGATGAGCTCGTCCGCGATCTCCTCGACGGTGCCGTCGTGGGCGAACAGGTCGATCGCGCGGCCGTCGCTCGCGGTGGAGAGCGTGGCGCCCTTGACGAGGACGGCGCGAGCGCCGAGGTCGAGGAGCGCGCGCGCGGCGTCGGCGGCCTGCGCGAGCGTCTTCACCTCGCGACCCGAGAGCGCCGCGGCCTCGTGCGCGTTCGGCGTGATCACGGCGGCGAGCGGCATGAGCTCGCGCGCGATCGCGCGCTGGGCGTCGACGGTGGCGAGCGGCGCGCCGTGCTTGGAGATCAGGACGGGATCCACGACGAGCGGGAACGTGAAGCCGCGCGCGCGGTCCGCGACGGCCTCGATCAGCTCGGGCGTCCCGAGGGCGCCGGTCTTCGCCGCCGCGGGCGCGAGGTCGTCGAGCAGGACGTCGAGCTGCGCGAGCACGAGATCGATCGCGCTCGGGTCGACGCGCGTCACGCCGCGCGTGCTCTGCGCCGTCAGCAGGGTGATCACGGCGGTGCCGTACACGCCGTGCTGGTGGAACGTCTTGAGGTCCGCCTGGATGCCGGCCCCACCGGAGGGATCGGAGCCCGCGATCGTCAGCGCGATGGGTGGGGGCGAGGGAACGGCCACGTTCGCCATGTACACCGGGCGACGCGAAAGCGCACCTCCCGAGGAGGCGAATCGCCGGTGCGACGAGCTCGGCCGTGCGACCCGCCGTGAGACCGCGACGGCGCGGTCGGTGAACCGGTGTTCCTCGCGCCCGACGCGCCGCTCGGGCATGGTGGGCCTCGACGTGCGGATTCGGCGCGCCGTTCTCGCGTGCGACACCCCGCGAGGTGATTGCGAGGCGCGGCCCAACGTGATTGTCAGTCGGCTCTAGCCAGGTGCGTGAGCGCGGATGTGTAGCGTGTGCCGCATGAAGCGATGGACGGTGATGGCCGTGTTCGTGATGTCGATGGGGTGTGGAGACGACGACGGGACGCCGGTGCTACCGACGGACGCGCTGGTCGATGCGCCGGCGCAGTCGATCAGCCTCCGGACGTTCGAGACACCGGTGTTCATCCAGTACCGGGATGGGGTGGGGGAATGGAAGACGCCCACGGAGGCCGCGGTCGGGAGCTACGGGCTCCTGGTGACGGGACCGTACGAGGTGGTGGTCGTGTGCGGGTCGACGGTGGCCGGATGGTCCACGAGCGTGCTCCGGGCAGCGCCGGCGGACGGGGCGTTGCAGTACATGTTCTGCTCGAATGGAGCGAGCGCCGCCGGACCCGGCGCGTCGGTGAGGGTGAACGGAACGGTCGCGCAACCTGGCGCGGTGTGGATGCGAGGCAGCGCTTCGTCGGAGACCGCTCCGTGGACGTTCGAGCTCGACGTGTGGCCCGGGATCCACGATCTGATCGCGTTCGACACAGAGCGGGTGGTGATCCGGAAGGACCTCGGGATCACGGAGCCCACGACCGTGGACCCGATCGATCTCGACTCCGAGGGCGCCGCGTTCACCACCTCGACGCTCACGTTGATCGGTGCAGAGCCCGACGAGGACGCGATCAACGTGGTCTCGATCTTCACCGCGAACGGCTATGCGTCGATCCATGACGATGGCCTCGCGGTTCGCACCGTTCCCGGCGCGCTGCTCGCGACAAACGAGGTGCAGGTCGTGACTGCCCAGGTCAATACCCCGCAGAGCACTCGGTTTGTCGCCTATTCCCCGGCATCGACCACGACCACCACGTTCACGCTGCTACCGCGGCTCTCCGGCGTCACGATCAGGCCCGATGGCGCGAGCTGGTCGACGCTGCCCGAAGGGACCGTGCTGTTCGATGTGAGCGGACCGACCGGCAACAGCCTACAGCTCCAGGCCACCCCGAGCTGGCTCGGCGCGACGACCTCGGTGACGGTCGACCTCGATCTCCCCGGCTACGACGCCAGCTGGCAGCCCGACCCGGCGAATCACTACCGCAGCCTGGGTGTGCTGAGGGACGTGGGGCCGGTCACGTACATGACGCTGGTCTCGGAGACCGTCGGCACGCCCGCGCGAGTCCAGGACGCGAGCGTGCTCGTGAGACCCGCCGTCGAGGCGAACGCTCGCGCTCGCGCTCGCGCCTCGGCCGAGTAGACCGGCTCGCGCGCCACGGTGCATCGTGGCGCGGCACGACCGGCCGTCCCGGCGATCGACGAGCCTGGCGCGTGCGGAGCGCGGGCGGGGGGCGGAGACCTCGTGACGTACGTGGATCGCGGCGTTGTCGCGCTGCGCGGAACGAAGCGAGCTCGCCGTGACGGTCCAGCCGGGCACGTCGACGGCGGTCACGACGACGCCGGGAGATCCGGGAACCAGTCCTCGACCTCGGCGGTGTGGACCTTCTGGGTCCGCGCGAGGAGCTCCCCGGTCGGAGCGATCTTGCGGTTCGCGAGCACCGGTGGATCGTTCGCGATCTGGAGGATGCGCATCAGCGGCGCCGTCGCGCTCGCCCGGAGCGCGCGATGAGCGAGCACCGCCTGGGCCGCGATCTCTTCGACCATGAGCGCGAGGAGCGGGCCCGCATAGTCGGGTTGCGTCCCGGGCACGACCTCGTACGTCACGAGGGGCACCGCGGGCGTCCGGCCGGGGGCGAACATCGTCATCGCGACGTGCCCGTTCTCGAGCGCCAGCCGGAAGTACGTGGGGATCCGCACGGCCAGTCCGCGCAGCTCGTTCTCGGTAGGAATGGCGGACACGTTCATGGGCGATCACACCGAATGGGTGGAGGGAGGGTTTACCAGCTCGGAGACCAACTTCCCGTAGCTCTGGAGCAGACCGAGGACCTGGTTCACCACCGCGGCGAGCAGTGCCGTCTCTTGCTCGCGCTCGGACTTCTCGCTCACGAGAGGTCGCCGCGACGCTTCGATCAACGCATCGTGCAGCTGCGATTCGAAGACCTTGGCCTGCTTGGGATGGAGCTTCTGTAGCTTGTCGAAGAGCGGGCGCAGCTGAGCGCTGAGCATGTCTCGGACCGAGATGATCCGCTGGATCCGATCGACGGTTGCCTGGAGCTGCTCGTTCGCCTTCTCCTGTTTCTCGATCGCCTTGTTGGCGTTGTCGTACGCTTCAGTTCCGTTCGCGAGGCCGTTGAGTCGTTTCCTCGCGCGCTCGGTCTCCTTCCTGCGATCGCGGAGCTCGCGGTCCAGCCGTTTCTTCGTGTCGTCGAGCGCTCCGACGCCAATCTGTGACTGGATCGTGCCGTCGTTGACCTCGGGCGCCGTCTGGGGGACCTCCCCGAGAGCGAGCATCTGCTCGAGCGCCGTGACGAGCACGTCGCCCGGCTTGAACCGTGACGGCGCGGTCTGGTGCTGCTCGGTGTTCGCGAAGGTGTTCTCGCCGAGCACGTCCGAGATCGTGAAGAAGATGCAGAACCGAAGCCGTTTGAGGTCCTTCTGCGCCGCGCTGATGAGCGATGCGACCTCCTGCTCGACGACGTGGAGCTTGCCCGAGTACGTGTCGTACCAGCCGCCGTCCTCGAGCAGGATGCTCTCGACCGAGCCGTGCTCGGCATCCAGACGCACGTCGGGGAGGCGCCCTTGTCGGGGCTGCGCGCGCGAGTCCTGCTGGGTGTCGCGCATCTGCTGGAGCACGTCCCGGGCCTCGTTGTCGATGACCGGCACTGGCGTGCTGCTGTTCTCGTTCGAGTGCTTCTCCGACTCCTCCTCCGACCCGGGACGCGTCTTGGATTCCGCCACGATCTGGCGCTCGAGCCCATCGACCTGACTGAACGTCTTCGGGACGACGAGATCGTTGACCTGCAGATTCTTGTCAACCGCTCCGGCCGTACCGGTGAACAGGACCGCGATGTTACCCGAGTACTTCGCGAGCAACGCGCGCATGAACGCGCCCGAACGACTCGCGTACAGGCCGGGCTCGATCTGGAGCGAGAGCACGATCCTGCCGTCCACGACGTACAGCTTGCCGAACAGAGGTGGCGTCGTGCTGCGGATGACGCGCAGCGGGGCTACGTTGCGCTTGGTCTCCAGCGCCGTGCCGAACTCGTCGACCTTGCCGAGCACCAGCGCGTCGATCTGACCGATGTCCTCGAGCAGCGTCGTGAGCGCACTGTCGAGCTCGCGCTCGTCCTGCTTCGGATCCAGCGCCATCAGGTGGATCCGCGTCGGGTCGAGCACGCGCTTCTCGGGGCCCTCGTAGTGCGTGAAGTGCGCGAGGAGCTCGCGGCGGTAGGCTTCGCCGGATGCCGCGAGCACCAGGAGGCAGGTGCGTCCCTTCGGGTCGTCGGCGATGTACTTGACGAAGTCGGTCTGCGCGTTGTCCTCGAGGCGGGTGATCTCCGTGTACCCATTGCTGCTGGTGAACGCGAGCAACTGGTCGACCGTGCCCTCGAGCACGAAGATCGGGACGTCGGGATGAGCGAACAAGAACCGCATCGTCGACGGCGTGATGTGCCGATGGATGTAGTCGTTCGGCGACATCGGTGGCTTGTCCTTGCCCTCGTGCGTGCGCTCGCCCGACTCGATCACGTTCGGATCCCGTCTCACCTCCTGGTAGGGCGGCTGGTACGAACCGGTCTTCGTGAGATCGAATCGCGGCGCGTTCGCGAGGGCCTCACCGCGAAGGAACTCCGCGAAGGACGGGGGGCGCTCCTCTTCGTGACGCTCCTTCTCTTCGAACGGCTCTTTCTCATCGAGATGCTTTGTCTCATCGAGACGTTGGTTTCCCCCGAGGTGCTGCGTTTCGTATTGCTCGACACCCTTGCGCACCGCGTCGTAGCCATACTGCGCGAGCAGCAGGTCCATGACCGGCTGCTCCTTCGAAGCTTTCGTGATCCGCTCTTCGAGCTCGCGCAGGTTCTTGCCGGCGGACTCGATCGAGCGTTGTACTAGCTCCAGGGCGGCGTCCGCGGTCCGGCTGCGCCGGCAGTCGCGAAGCAGCGCGGCGAAGTTGATCGGCCAGTGCTCGATGCCGTCCCGCGCGAGGAGCGCGAGAGCTCCGGTCGCCTCGTTCCCGAACTTGCTCTGGAGCGCGTTGCGGACCGCCGTGACCGCAGCGGCACCCTGTGCATGACGACTGTCTCGCTGGTCGTCGAGCACGAGCTGCTCGATCTCCTCCTTCGCGACGCGCTGGATGACGCCACCGGCGACCGCACGCTGCGCGACCCCGCGCGCGACTGCAGATGCAGGTGCGGGTGTCACTCGGTCGAGCTCCGGTGCCGGTGCGGCCGCGGCGGCGACCCCACGCTGATCGGCCTCGGCCTCGAGCGCCGGGTCGTCGTTGATGGCGGCTCCCTTCGCCTGCACCGTCGCCGAGACGCGTCCTTCCCTCTGCTGGACGACGTGCGCGAGCTCGTGCCCGATCAGCTCCTGCCCACCCGGGCTGTCCGGCTGATACTCGCCCGGTGCGAAGTGGAGATCATTGCCCTCCGTGAACGCACGCGCACCGAGCTCGTCGGCACGCGAGGAGCTCGCGTGGACGCGGACGTCGCTGAAGTCCGCACCGAGCGACGCCTCCATCTTCCCCCGCACCTGCGGAGGCAGGCCGCCGCTGCCGGCACCGCCGTCGGGTTCCTGCGAGCCGTCGAGCGATCGAACGACCTGCTGCACGAACCCGTTCCCGAGCGTGCTCTGCAGCCAGCCGACGATCCCGGTCCGAGCGTGCGGATGAGCGCGCAGCACGCCGGCGACCTCCTCGGGTCGCATGCGGGTTCGCGCCAGGACGCTCTGGATCGACGGCGGAAGTCGGGAGCCAGTTCCGCCGCTGGCTCCCGTCGTGGTCGTACTCGTGGCAGTGGCCTGTCCCTCGTGCTGTTCCGCGCGCTCGCTCATCGAGACCCCAGAGAAACGTACTCTCGTTCGCACGGAATCCGACACGTCTTTTCTGCACTACAGTGCTGTCGAAATATGGTGATCTGCGTGGCGCAAAGTGCGCCACACCGGCTGTTCGAGGAGCCTCGGTTCGGCAACGACGGGCGCCAGGTCCGAGCCGGCAATCGCTGCTTCGCGATCGACGACGGCCCGTCCCCGCAGGCGGCCGCGCTCGCCCCGGTTTCGATCGACCGCGGCTGATCGAGCGTGCTGCTCCAGGGCGCCACGCGCGCCCCACCACGAGCACGATATACGCTCGGAGGACCGTCGCCATGGGTCGGGGGATCTGCGGGCGTCGTCCCGCCTCGTGGCCGTCCGAGGCCGGCACCCGCGGAGCCCCCAGCCACGGTGGAGCCGCCGCGCGCCGCCTCCGAATCACCCGACGTCGATGCGGCGGTCGAGGACGATGTTTCCGAAACCGGAGCCGTTCTTCTGACCCTCTTCTGACCCCATGTTGCGCCCGCCGCTCGCCCTTGTCGGCATCTCGTTCACGATGACGATGGTGCGGGGGCGGACACCAAGAGAGTGGAGAGCTGGCGACGTGAGGCTCGCCGCGGGAGGGCGCAGCGGCGGGGCGGCGATCCGGGGCGAGCGCCGAGACCTGACGCGCGGCAGGTGGTAACAGTGGGCATGCTGCACCTCGACCTGCATCGCCACCTGGAGGGGTCACACAGCCCGGCCGCGCTCATCGAGGTCGCGCGCCAGTTCGATCTGCGCGCCCCGCTGTTCTACGACGCGGCCGCCGCGAGGTTCCGCACGCCCGCCGAGCTCGCGACCGAGATCGTGATGGCCGGCCCGTCGGACGACTCGAGCGTGTTCTATCGCTGCATCGTGAAGGCGCGCGCCGCGTACGTCAGCGTGCCCGCGATCGGGGCGCTCGCGCGCGCGGCGTTCCGCGAGGCGGCCGACGAGACCGACGGGTTCGAGATGCGCCTGTCGCTGTTCTCGATGGCGCGCACGCTGATCGAGAACCAGCAGCTCGACTGGCGTGTGGTCGCGCCGGTGGCGTTCGCCGAGACGTACGCGCGCCCGATCCTGCTCGAGGTGATCGCCGCGCGCGACGAGGTCCAGGCCACCACCGGCAAGCCGGTCCTGCTACGCCTCGGGCTGTCGCGCACGTTCGAGAGCGAGCCGCACTACCGCGCGCTGGCCGCGATGGTCGTCGAGCACGCGCCCGCGCTGGTCGGGCTCGACGTGCTCGGCATCGTGGCGCCGCCCGATCCCGAGCCGATGCCTCCCGCGCTCGTCGAGATCCTCGACGGGCTGCGCGCGCACTTGCCGGACCTCACGATCCACGCCGGGGAGTTCTCGGGCCATGCGTCGGTCGACCGCACGCTCGCGCTGTCGCCGCGCGGCATCGGGCACGGCGTGCACTCGCTCGAGAGCCACGCCACGCTGGAACGCCTCGCCCGCGAGGGGGTGACGCTCGAGGTCTGCCCGACGAGCAACCGGCTCCTGATCCCGACCGCGCTCGCGGCGCTCGAGGCGGCGCACGGGGGCCACACGCCGCTGCGCGCGCTGCAGACGGCGGGCGTCCATTGCATCCTCGGCAGCGACGACCCCACGCCGATGGGGACGTCGTATCGCGCCGAGCTCGAGATCGCGCGCGCCGCTGGTGTGGACCTGCAGCGGCTCGAGGCGGACGTGATCCGGCGCTGGACCGAGATCACGGGCGCGGCGCCCACCGCCGCCGGCTGAGCGTCGCCGAGATCGCGGGGGCGCCGCCGCGCTGCGCCGCCTCTGCAGGTTCGGGCCGCGGTCTGCGTGTGTACGGGCATGGAACATCGTCATCGCGAAGCAGATGGGGGCCGCGCGGGCTTGGAAGCGACCGAGGCGGCGGCCGGGGCGGCGGTCGCGAAGAGCGAGGCGCGGGTGCCCGGTCGCGGCAGCGGCGCCGATGTCGAGGGGACGATCTGGCGCAAGGCGGTCGCGACGACCCGGGGCGCCGACGACGATTCGGCGCGCGATCACTTCCACGAGGCGACGCGAGGTGTCGCGAGCGAGATCCCGTTCCGGAGCGAGATGGAACGCAGCTTCGGTCACGACTTCTCCGGGGTGAAGGCGTACCTCGGTCGTAGCGCGCCGCTCGCGGAGCTCGGGGCCGAGGCCGCGACGCGCGGCGAGCAGGTCGCGTTCGCGTCGTCGTCACCGTCGCGCGATCTGGTGGCGCACGAGCTGACGCACGTCGTGCAGGCACGCGTGCACGGAGCCGCCAGCGGCGGACCGGCGGTGTCGTCGCCATCGCACGGTGCCGAGCACGAGGCGGAGGCGGTGGCCGAACGCGTGCTCCGCGGTGAGCCGGTCACCGTGGGGGCCTCGCCGAGCGCCGAGGTGTCGCGCCGCGGTCCCGCGTACACGGTCAGGGTCTCCGACGAGCTGGAAACGTACGGGCTGGGACCTCACGCCCCGGTCGTCGTGCTCGACGAACCCGGTCAGAAGATCGATCGCGAGGAGCTCGGGCGACGCGCGGAGAGTGGCGAGCAGGTGCTGGTCCGCTACCGGCAGGAGCGGCGCAAGATCCCGGCACGACTGCTCGACCTCGACTCCTTCAGGAGCTCGACGGATGACGATCACGACAACCCCGACAACGGGCCCTACGCGCAGTCGAAGTTCTCGACACCGCGCGCCGTCGCGCTCGACAATGGTGACCTCGTCGTCGAGATCGATCTCCAGACCAAGAATCGCTGGGATCGCGCGTCGTGGGCGATCGAGCTCGAGAAGCCTGGCAGGCCCGCGCGCCGCCTCCGCGAGGACCGGTCGTGGTGGAACAACCCGGCGTGGAAGCCCCAGGAGATGAACGAGCAGTCGTTCCAGAGCTACGCGTTCTTGCCATCGTTCGATGGTTTGCCGAAGGACGGGCGAGGTGAGGACGGCTGGGATCGCAAGATCGTCGCGCGGATCCCTCAAGACGTGCTGACCGAGTTCTTCGACGGAGGGCTCAGCGAGAGCAGCAAGATCATCGTCGGGATGAAGGTGCAGTACGACAGCAAGCTGTCGCCCGTCACCGCTGATGACAAGGAGTTCCAGCAGGCGTTCGGGTTCGGCGGCCAGTATCATGGCGAGGGCATCTTCCGGACGCGCGAGGATGGCTACGTCGACCTCGGCGCGCTCGCCGGTCAGATCAAGGCGGGCGATTGGGCGAGCGACAAGGAGGTCTGGGAGCAACCGCTGCAGGACAATCCACGTCCGAACCTGCTCCGCTCGTTTCCCGGCTCGTACCTCGACAAGCACGACGAGATGCGCCCGCTCGCGCCGGTCGGCACGTTCCCGGACACCGGCTTCGGGACCAGCTCGCTCGAGCTCGCCACGCGCATCGAGAACGAGGCGACGCTCGCGCTATCGAACCTCGGTGCGCTCCAGGATCTCGTGATGCTGCTCGAGTCGCTCGTCGGCAACGACGAGGAGGTGACGCGCATCATGCACGCGGGCCCTGCGCCGCTCGGCGAGTTCCGCTGGTCGCTCCACGCCGAGAACGAGGGCAAGCCGATGGTGTTCACGGACAAGTACATGGATGACCCGGGCATGCGCGCGCTGCGGTCGGGGGTCGGGATCCGGCGGCGCCACACCACGAAGGCGACCAAGCTCAACGTCAAGACCGGCGAGGGCCACAACGTGGGGACGATCGAGGATGGCTCGAGCCCCGGCGAGTACACCGAGAATCGCGAGCGATCATCGGATATCTACCGTCGTCACGAGATCGGCTTCGACCTGAACCCCGACGCGACGCCGCGGCAGATCGGGACGTATCTCCGCTCCGGGCTCGGCGGCCACGATCCGTGGAACAAGGCTGGCGACGAGGCCAACCGGACCGCGCGCGAGAAGGTGGGCGAGGACATCGACTACGCCGAGCTCGACTACCGGATGGTGCTCCAGGGCCATCGCACGAAGTTCAAGCTGTCGGCGGTCAGCAAGGAGGGCGCGACGATCAACATCGAGATCTCGTGTGACCACACCGTGGGGCGCACGTTCGAGAACTATCAGCAGGACGGCGGAGACGAGAGCGACATCGACCCGTTCGACGACGTCCAGGGCCGTTACCAGCACATCTACAACGTCGAGATGGAGCTCGAGCACCTCGGCGCGGGCAAGCAGGACTCGACGGGCTCGACGACCGGAACGACGAACGAGACGGCGCCGAGCCAGCTGCCGTCGTCGGAGTCGACGACGGGTGAGTCCAGCGGGGGCGTGACGAAGCGGGCGCCGCCCGGACACCCGGGGCGCATGTACCTGCGCGACGACACCCGCGCGCCGCAGTTCAACACGCCCTCGTTCCAGGTGTTCTATCGGGCCCACCAGCGCTTCGTGGACTTCGCCCGCAACGAGGCCGAGATCAAAGGCAAGGAGAGCCCGGGCATCGGCCCCGACGAGCTGAACAAGGCACCGCAGAAGCTCGAGGCGCTGTACGCCAAGCTCGAGCCGGAGCTGTTGCCGGAGGGGATCCCCGACCGCGCGCAGGTGAAGCCGCCGCGACCCGACTACCAGGTGAGCCGCTACATGGCGACCCAGCTCGAGCTCAAGGACCTCGAGATCCTCGAGGTCGACTCGGACGGGGACTGCTTCTACAACGCCGTGATCCAGACGGCGGGGCTCGGATGCGACGCCATGACGCTGCGCAACGAGGTCGCGGCCGCGATCGAGAATCGCGCGAAGTTCTACGCGCGATACCTCGGGAGCGAGCCGGTCGAGACCGTGGTCGAGCGGATCCGGACTCCCGGCGCGTTCGCGGGTGTCGACGGCGACGTCGCGCCGAGCGTCCTCGCCGACCTCCGCAAGCTCGCGATCACGATCATTCAGTCGTCACAGACGATCGCCCCGCAGACGGGCGGTACGCCGGTCACCCTGGTCCGCTTCTCCGGCGGCGGCCTCGCCGACCACTACGACGGCACGCGTCCGCGGACGTAGGCGCTGCCGGTCGACCCTACGCGCCCCTCATGGAGGCAGCAGCTCGGCCGACAGCGTGAACGGCCCGGCGTCGTGGTCGTTGAAGCCCTCGACGAGGATCGTCACGGTCTGGCCCGCGGTGACGGGCACCTCGACGACCTCGGGGTCGCTGACGCTCGAGCACGCGAGCTCGGTCATCGCGCTGGGCGCGCCGCACGCGTCGAACACGGCGAGGGCGAGGTCCTGGTTGCCCTGGTCGAGCGTGAAGCGCACGCGACCGGCCGCGGGCGCGGTGTACGTGTAGAGGCGCTCGGGGCCGCTGCCGAAGATGCTGTTCGAGCACGTGGCCTCGTGGACGTTCGGCGCGCCGGTGTTGTCGCCGGTGAGCGGCGTGCCCGCGGTGAGCGCCGGTGCCTCCGCGCAGTAGACGTCGTACTCGATCTCGAGGCAGTCGGCGCGGCAGCCGTCGTTCGAGTCCGTGTTGCCGTCGTCGCACACCTCGAGTCCCGCGACGATGCCGTCACCACAGCTCTCCGCGACGAACTCGGTGTCGAGCGTGTACGCGCCCTGCTCGAGGACGTTGTACGCGGACACGAGCACGGTGAGGTCCTCGGTCGGATCGGTGACCTGGACGATGATCTCGGGCGGCTGCCCGAACGGTTGCGTGTCGCTGCAGCCGAGCTCGGTGCCACCGTCGTCGCACGTCGAGCGCACCGAGATCGTGTGGACCGTCGGCGACTGGATCGCGACGCGCAGACGGCCGCGGCTCGGCGGAGCGAACCGGTAGACGTCGCCGCGCGCGATACCAGCCTGACAGCTCGACTGGAACCCGTCCCAGCCGATCGTCGTGTTGCCCATGGTGGAGGTCCCGCCGACGATCACGGTCGCACCCGTGCAGATCGGTCCGTACTCGACGGTGCCGCAGTCGGCGCTGCAGCCGTCACCCGAGACCGTGTTGCCGTCGTCGCACACCTCGTCGATCTCGCCGAGCTGACCATCGCCGCACACCGGATCGGGGAGACAGATGCCCAGGCCCGTCGTGAACCGCAGCGCGCAGAACTCCTCGGGCGCGCAGCCGAGATCCCCGAAGCACGCCTTCTCGCAGACCAGCGGGTTCGGCTCGTACGCGAAGCAGATGCCGCGGAACGCACCGCCGTCCGCGGCGCACCCCTCGGCGAGCATGGAGGAGGGATCGCACGGCTCGCCGAGCTCCGCGTCATCCCCCGAGGGGATGGGCTCGCACAGGCCGAGGACGGTGCATGCGGTGCCCGCCTGGCAACCCGGCTCCGCCGCGTACACGTCACACGTGCTCGTGCAGACCTCGCGCTCGGGCGAGCAGGTCAGCCCCGCGACGCACGAGGTGGTGTTGTCCTCGAGCTCGCACGCGGCGTCGAGCGTGCCGGTGCCGGTCTGCAGGCACACGCCGAACGTGCGATCGGCGCTGGGCTGCGAGCACGTCTGGCCGCTCGCACAGGTCTCCGGCCCGCTCGGATTGCATGCCGCGTAGCACGCACCGTCGAAGCTCGAGCCGTACTGCGTGATGCACACCGGCCGGTCGTCCGGGCACCCACCGAAGTCGATGCACTCCGGTGCGGTGCACGTGTTGGTCGCGGGCGAGCACACCTCGAGGAGCGGGTTGCCGCAGTCCTCCGCCGACAGGCACGCCTGGCCCGGCGTCGGGTTGGTGTCGAACGCGATCGGCGCGGCGCGCAGGCAGCGCCCGTCGTCGACGAGCGTCGTCGCTCCGGTCTCGTCGACGGTGGCCTCGCGCAGCACGACCTCGCTCGTCTCGCCGGCGAACACGATCTCGAGCGGATCGGTGACCTCGGTGAGCGTCAGCGTGCCCTCGGTCGCGATGAACACGCGCTCGAGCGGCGACTCGCCGTCCCAGTCGACGGGGAGCCACACGCAGTGCTGGCACGTCGCGAGGTCGTCATTCGGCGCGATCCCGAGCCGGAACGTGCCGGTCGTGAGCGGCGGTAGGTCCGGCGTCGTCGAGTCGTAGAGCTCGACGAACAGCGACTCGGGCGGCGCTCCGTCGAGCCCGGGCGATACCTCATAGCGAACGCCCGTGAGCTGGCCGAACAGGTTGGACTGGAAGTCGCGCGCTCCGAGCTCGATCACCGTGCACTCGTCGGCTGGCGCGTCGGGGCCCGCGTCGGGGGATGCCGGCAGGTTGTCACCACAACCCGCGAGCGAAGACAGGAGAAGCAAGGAATAGGGTACTGCTCGCATCGCGCGGCACGGTGACACGATCAGAAAATCTCGCGCGAGTGTTCGACCTGCCCTACCGCGATCGCCCGTAGCGCGCATCACGCATGCGCGTGGTCGGCGCTGCTCGTCGTGCGCGATACGTCACACGATCCGATCACGCGCGCGCGACTCCTCATGGCGTCGAACGTCGCGACTCGTCCGGCAGCCTCGCGCGACGCACGCGTCCGTCCGCCGAATCGAGCCAGACCACGTATCGATCCTGCAGCGCGATCTGGGTCGGCCGCCCACCGTACGCGATCACGTGAGCTCGTCCGCGGGGACCGCTGACCACGACGCGGCCGGCGGCATCGGTCCACGCCGTCGTGTCGCCGCGAGCGGCGAGCCACAGCGGTGCGCTCGCGGGGAGCGAGGTGGCGGTCACTGTGCCATCTCGGCGATCGACCCTCACGATGCCGGTGGCGGTCGACACGAGCAGCGCGTCACCCACGACGGCGAGCCCCATCGGCATCGCGAGCCCGCTGGTGAGCACCGTGCGCGCTCCGCCCCGCAGCTGCCAGAGCTTCCCGCTTGCGTAGCAGGTCCAGTACACGACGCCATCGACGGACGCCACTCCGACGGCATCTAGCTCCGCTCGGGTCAGCGTCTCCGGCGCGCCGTCGCCTCGGATCCGGCGCACGTCGCGGGTCTCGCTCGAGATCCACACGGTGCTGCCACCATCGCGGGCCAGCGCCTGCGCTCGATCTCGGAGCTCCTGGTGCCCTGGCCTCGTGCCCGGGCGCCAGGTCACGAGGACCTCGTCGCGTGTCCACACGAGCCCGTTCTCGTCCGGTGCCAGCGCGGAACCCGGCGCTGTGCGCGCGAGCACCTCGGTCCCTCTCGCGAAGCGCCGACGGTTCGTTCCGGTCGTCCGGGTCGCAGCGCATCCTCGATCCGCGGGCCGGGATCCGATGACGCTCCAGGCGCCGTCGCTTCGTTCCAGGTCCAGGACGACAGCGAGGTCGGAGACGATCGAGCTCCCGATCGCCTCACCGTCACAGTCCCTGCGCGCACCCGGCCCTTCGAGGCGAACCGTGGCAAGCTCGCCGGCGTACGACGTCGCCGTCATCGCGACATCTCCACATCGTCGCGTGCGGCAGTACTCGTCGGCAGCGACCAGCCACGGCGTCGTGGACCGCACGCGTCCCACGGCGACGCGAGCATCGAGCGGAAGCACGATCTCGTAGCGTGGCTTCGGTCCGGCCACCGAGCGCGCGAGTGGGGTGGGCCATCGACTCCACCGCGCGACGACATCCGCTCCACTCGCGCTCACCTCCACCTCCAGGTCGACGAGCGCGCGGTCGAAGAACCTCTGCTGCCAGCGGTCATCGAGCGCGTGGACGAGCCAGAGCTGCGAGGTCGAGTGTTGCGTGCTGGACATGGACGAAGTCAGAACGAAGGAGCCGCCCGCGCGCGCCACGACCGCCGCGAGCTCCCCCGGGGGGAACACCATCCGATCCACGATCCTCCACCCCGCTGGTTGCGTGCGACGGAGCAACAGCAGACGGCCGCCGCTGGACTGCTGACCACATCGATACTGTGTGAAGACGGCGAGCCGCGCTTCGTCCACCTCGGTCACCTCGGCGTGTAGCCTGTCGCCGCGCGCATCGAGGTCCCACAGCAGGCGCGACAACGCCGACGCGGCCTCGCCGGCGTCGGGCTCGTCGAGGATCTCGACCTTCTTCTCGAGATCCCTCCAGATGTCCTCGGCTTCGCGCTCGGGCTCGACGCACGACCGGTCGGAGTCGTGCTGGGGGAGCTGCTGCGGCTCGGCGAACCTCGCCGGCGGGTCCTGGCGCGGAGCCGGCGCTGGAGCTCCATCGCCGCACGCGCAGAGCGCCCACGCGAGTGCGGCGACACCCCTCATGGCTTGAACGGACCCTCCGGCTCGATGCCCCGGTAGTAGTGCTTGTCCGAGGCTGTCCCGGGGAGCTTGTCCCAGGTCGGCGCGAACTTCGGCTTCTTGCCCGGATTCTTCGCGTTCCATTCGGTATGCGCCGCGAAGGCCTGTTTCGTCATGTAATAGAAACATCCCGGAGCGACCGGATTTCCGCGGCCGGCGTCCGGATCGGGGATGCTACCGGTCATCACCCCGAGCGCGACATCCACGGTCAGCTGCAGGCGGTTGCACTCGACCTCGTTCTTGATCAGGTTGGCTGGATCCTGTGCCTTGTCGTACTCTGGAGTACCAACTCCGCTGAACATCGACTTGCTGAGGACAGCGGTGTACGTTGGCTGCCGCCCCCATCCGCGGCCCACCGCGAACTTCCTCCGCGCCGCCGCGGTCGCATCGTCAGGATTCGCGCGAACGGCAGTCTCGAGAGCATGTGTCCGGGTTGTAATCCGGTCTTCGGTAGACTGGTTTCGGTTGATCGCGGGAGTCCTTCGCGACCATTTCCGACGTTCGCAACAACTCGGACGTGCGTAGCGATCTGGCGCGCGCGAGTCGCATGCTCGGGGTCGACGGGCCAATGTGCGCAGTCGTGGACCGCTCGATTGGCGCGGTTGCTCCGCCGCCTGCAACCCGCGCCATCGATCCGATGAGTCGTCGGGCGCGAGCTCGAGCCGGATGTAGTTCCGACCATAGGCGATGTTCGCCTGCTCCATGTCAGTCAACGCGAGGCTCGTCGTATCGAAGACGTTCTTGCATGCGGTCGACGGACCTCGTGTCAGCGTCGTGAGAGCGATGTCTCGTTCTGATGGAGTCGCCATGAAATCGTACGCGCCGTCACGGCGCCGCGCTCGTCGAGCGTGCCTTGCTGTACAGCGTCACGAGCGTACCCGCGCGTCGGACCGTGACGGTCGCATCCGCGGTCCCGCGCACGACCTTGTCGTGGAGCGCGCGCGTACCAGCGTCCGTGGTCACTGCCTCGCCATCGATCTGCTCGATCGTGTCGCCGGCGCGGAACCGGGCCGTCGGCTGATCGAACCGGCCTCCCGGCTTGATCGCATAGACCTTCAGCCCGACGAACACGCCGTCGCGCACCAGCGGGACCAGGCGCGCGTCGATCGTTTGCTGCTCGCCGGAGCGCTCGGTCGGAGCGTCGTCGGCGGCGGCAAGGGCGGGCAGGAGCAGGAACGCGAGCGCGAGGGCGAAGGTCTTCATCATGGCGCGACGCGAGAGCAAGCGCGCTGCCAGCGCGTAACCTCGCGAGCCCACGCGCGCACGACGTGCGTCCGCGGACGCGCTGACACGATCGCTCCGTGGCGTGGTGTCAGCCTGACAGCGGGGCTCAGCGGATGCCGACGGCCTGGCGCACGCGGTCGAGCACCGGCTTTGCCATCGCCCGCGCCCGCTCGGCGCCCCGCGCGAGCACGGCGTCGAGGCCGGCGCGATCCGCGATCAGCGCCTGGTAGCGCTCGCGGGGCCCGGCGAGCGTGGCCTCGAGCACGTCGGCGAGCGCGCCCTTTGCCTCGCCCCAGCCGATGCCCTGCTGGTAGCGGTCGCGCAGCGCGGCGGTCTGCTCGGGCGTCGCGAACAGCCGGTAGAGCTGGAAGATCATCGACGTGTCCGGATCCTTCGGCGCCTCGGGCGGCGTCGAGTCGGTCACGATCTTGTTGACGATCTTGCGCAGCTGCTTCGGCGGAGCGAACAGCGGGATCGTGTTGTCGTAGCTCTTGGACATCTTGCGCCCGTCGAGCCCGGGGACGATCGCGGTGTTCTCGTCGACCTGCGCCTCGGGCAGCTTGAGCAGGCCCTCGCCGTAGACGTGGTTCATGCGCTGCGCGATGTCGCGCGCGATCTCGACGTGCTGGATCTGGTCCTTGCCGACGGGGACGAGGTCGACGTCGAACAGCACGATGTCGGCGGCCATCAGCACCGGGTACTCGTAGAGGCCCATGTTGATGCCGGCGTCGGGATCCGGGTTCCCGGCCGCGGCCGCCTCGGCGACCTTCGCCTTGTAGGCGTGCGCCTTGTTCATCCAGCCCTTGGACGTGAAGCACGCGAAGATCCACGCGAGCTCGAACACCTCGGGGACCGCGGACTGCCGGTAGAACACGACCTTCTCGGGATCGAGACCGAACGCGAGCCACGTGGCCGCGATCTCGCGCGACAGCGCGTCGAGCTTGTCGCCGTCGTGCACCGTCGTGAGCGCGTGGTAGTCCGCGATGAAGTACAGCGCCTGAGCGTCGGGTCGCTGCGCCAGCGCGAGCGCGGGGCGGATCGCGCCCAGGTAGTTACCGAGGTGAGGGCTACCGGTCGGCTTGATGCCGGTCAGGATTCGCTTCACGGGGCGCAGTGTACGGATGCAGGCGCGACATGCACGAGGACGGCGCGGGATTTCCTGCCCATCGGGGCGCACCTAGAAGCTTCTCGCGCGCCGTTCGCTGGGGCCGGAGCCGACGTGTCAGCGGGCGCAGCAGCGCTTGTACTTCTCTCCCGAGCCGCACGGGCACGGGCCGTTGCGGTGGGTCTTCGCGTCGAGCAGGCGGTACACCGCCGCGCACAGGGCGTCGAGGCCGGACCCCGGGCGGAGCGCGTGATGGAGCGCGAGGCGGATCGGCTCCTGCTCCTGGAACGTCAGCTCGGTGCGCCCGTGCTCGTAGTACTGGACCTCGCCGGTCGCGCCCGCGCCGCAGTGCTCGTTGGTCGTGAGCGCGTGGGCGCGCCGGCAGCGCGACGGCCGCGCCGGATAGATCGAGCACAACCCGTCGTGGTTGAACGCGCACATCACCGCGCTCGCCTTGTAGGCCGCCGCGGCGGCGCGGACCTCGTCGCTCGACCGCGCGGACGTCAGCGGCTCGAGCACGCTCGCCACGCCGGTGCGCCACGCGCGGTAGGCGCGGAGGAAGCGGGCGCGCACGCTCGCGTTCTCGGGCAGAACGAGCCACTCCGCGACCGTCACGGCCTCGCCCTCGGTCACCAGCACGGGGGACACGCAGCACGCGCTGCAGCCCGCCGAGCACGCGATCGTGAGGCCCTCGGCCGCCACCGTCGCCTCGCGGTCCTCGATCGCGGCGTCGAGCGCCTCGTGCATCACCATCGTCAACCCGGCGGCGTCACTCGGCTGCACGACCGGCAGTCGCACGCGCTGGCCGGTGCGCTCGGCCTCGGCGATCGCCATGCCCAGCTTCGCGGCGACCTTCTGCAGGCGCTCGGGATCCGTCGTGATCGGCACGGCGCCCAGTATGTCACCGTTGGCCGTGGCCGCGCGCTCGGTGCGGCCGGCTCAGAACATCACGCCGAACGCGCCGACGATCTTGGTGCGCTTCGGGGAGTCGTAGATCGCGACCGGGTAGCCGGTGCCGTCGCTGTTGCGCACGAACGTGGCGGGGACGCCGGCGCGCAGGCCCGCGGCGTAGGCCTTGCCCACCGTGACCGGCTCCGCGGTGCTCGAGCGCTTCTCCTTCGCCGTCTTCACGCACACCTGGCGGTAGATCAGCTTGCCGCTCTGGAGATCGATGCCGTCGACGCGGTTGGTCTCCTTCCACTGCTTGCACACGGTCTCGGTCCAGGTCTCCTTCTTGAACGAGATCGTCACCTTGTCGCCGGCATCCTGGAGCTTGGCGATCGTGCCGCTCGACCGCGCCGACGAGGCGTTGGCGTAGAGGATCACGGGCTGGGGCAGCCGGAGCGACGCCTTGCCGGTGTCGAACTCGATCTTCTCGCTCGCGAGCGCGTGCCAGATCATCGTGCGCAGGCCCCAGCGCTCGGCGTAACCCGTCGACCAGTCGCTCCAGAACTTGCGCGCGGCCTCGTCGCGCACGAAGCACAGCGCGGCGGCGTTGCCGAGCTGGCTACCGATGTTGTCGCGGAACGCGTTCTGGAGCTCCTTGTGGTCCGCGAACGACGTGCCCTTCAGGTAGCTCGCGAGGTGCGTGCGCAGCGTGTCCTCGCAGCCCTCCATCAGCCGCTTGTTGTTCGCGCGGGCGTCGTCGACCAGCTTGTAGGTCCACGCGAGGAGCTCCTGGTGTGCGGCGCTCTCCTCGGCCCACAGCTTCGCCGCGGCGGCGGGCAGGGTCTCGACCACCTTCTCGATTCCCCGATCCTTGGCCGCGTCGGCGGCGATCGCGGCGGCCCTCGCCTTGACCGCGTGCTGGAGCTTCACGAAGCGCAGCTTGGCGGCGAGCCGGTCGCGCGGAGATCGATCTTCGCGGCCGCCAGCTCCTTGTCGAAGCGCTTGCGGTCGAGCCCGAGCGCGTCGGCCTTGCAGATCGCCCAGCGCGCGATGCTCGCCTCGTAGCCCTCCACGCACTGCTGGACGAACGCGGCCTTGAGGTGCTCGGACGGGTTCGGCGTGGTGTCGAGCAGCTGGGCGTACGACATGAAGTCCATGCCGTAGGAGGTCACCAGCATCTCCTTCGCGACGAGCGCCTGGGTGAGCGGGTCGGCGTCGGCGAGCCGCGTGTCCGCCGGGGCGCGGCTCGGGCGCTGGATGCGCTGGCGCTTGGTGTCCTGGACCGCGGCGACGTCGGCGAGATCGGAGTTGCCGAGGCCGTAGAACGTCGCGAACGACTTCCACAGCGGCATCAGCGAGGACTGCAGCTGGGGATTGCCGGGGAACTTGCACAGCGCGTTCGCGAGCGTGATCGCCTGATCGAGCTCCACCTTGTCGGGCGTCGTGCCCTCCCACGCCTTCTTGACCTGATCCGCGACGAAGTCGGGATCGTTGCCGCCGGGGAGCTCCTTGGGCGCGAGCGGGCCACAGAACGCGGCCTGCTTGCCCTGCATCGAGGCCTTGATCCAGCCAGCGCGGTCGGCGTTCTTGTCGGGGAGCTGCGCGTGCGCGCGCGTGCTCCATGCGGTCGAGAGCGTTGCCACCAGGGCGATGGCCAGATGGGTCGAGCGGTGATTCATGGTTCCTTCCGGACGAGATCAGGGCGCGGGCCGTCGCATCGCAACGGTCCGCGCGAGCGATCAGCCGCGCATCATGACCCATCCCCGGTGTGCTCGGACATCGCCTCCCCCGCGCTTCGTGGCGGGTTGTCCGGGACGTGTCCGGCCTCCGTCCGGGCGCGTCCGGCCGCTGGACACTCCGGACAAGGAGGCACGCGATTCCAGGTGGTTACGGCGGCACATGGTCTGCTTCGGTCGTGGTCGTCGCGCGAGCGCCATGCGGCGAATTCCCGCCGCCCGGACGCTCGGCGCACGGACGGGACCCATGACGCGCCGCCACTGGCTCGACGCCTACTTCCGCGACGAGAACATCGACGAGATCCTCATCGAGGCCATCCCCGACGGGGTCGATCCCCTGGAGTACATGCGCCAGGCGATGGACGACTGCCCGCTGTGCCAGGAGGCGAGAGCGCGCGGCGAGATCCCGCAGACGTTCGTGACGCTGCCGATCCCGCACGAGCCCGTGCCGCGCTACCGGTTCGCGCGCCGGCCGCGCTGGCGAACGCGCAAGCGCGTGGTCGTGAACTGACCCGGCGCTCGACGCCGCGTGTTCGGCGGGGAGACCCGACGTGTCGTCGCCGTCGTGGGCTGCTACGGTTCGCCGGTGCTCGTCGCGGCCGAACGTCTCCTGATCCGGATCCGACAGGTGCCGTCGCGCGCCGACGAGCTGATCGACCTGCGAGAGCGCCTGCGGCAGGCGCACGCGGAGCCGGCGCGCTCCGAGGAGCAGGCCACGGCGCGCGAGGTCCGCGAGCACAAGCTGCGGCTCTCGGCGGCGCTCGCGAGCGTGACCTCGTGTGCGCGGTGCGCCGCGGGGCGACGCTGGCCGCGCGGAGCGTTCGATGGAGGCGACTGCTGCAGCGCGGTCACCGCCGACCTGTTCTCCGAGGAGGAGGTCGCCGCGCTCGCGCAGTCTGGCACGCGGCTGCGAGACCTGCGGGCCCCGCGCGGCGCGCACCCGGGCTGCGCGTTTCGCGGGCCCACCGGCTGCACGTTGCACGCGGCCGATCGCCCCGCGCGCTGCGTCCGCTACACCTGCAACCTCCTGCGTCGCGAGCTCCGGGGGCGCGGCGAGCTCGCGCAGATCGACCAGCTCCGCGACGAGCTGCAGCGGGCGATGGACCGCTTCGTGGCGCTCCGCCGAGCACGCCTCGACGACGAGCTGCTCGCGCCGCTCGAGCACGCGCTGCGCGTCGCGCGGGACGCCGGCGACGGCAGCGGCGACACCTGAATCGCGCGATCGCGACGGCGGATACCCGGCGTGGTGACCGCGGTCGGCGCGAGCTCACCGCGGGGACGTGACGCGGAAGTCCGACGTCAGCGCGGCGTGATCGCTGCCGCCCCACCCGGAGCCGTCCCACCACACGCTCGACGAGCGCGGGACGCGGGCGGCGACCGGCGTGGGCGCGAGAAGGATGTGATCGATCGCCTGCGCGCGGCCGAGGTAGAGGTACGTCGCCTGCGCTGCCTCGGGGAGGTCATCGGCGACGCGCACGAGCCCGCCCTCGGCGGTGAGCGCGTCGAGGGGAGGAGACCCGGGCGTGTCGTTGAGGTCGCCACCGAGCACCACGAGCGCGTCGGGTGTCTCGGCCGCGACCTCGGTCATGATGCGGCTCGTCACCTGCGCCTCGGCGAGGCGTCGCCCCGGGTCATCACCCGCCTTCGACTTGAAGTGGGCCGCGAACAGCACGACGCGGGCGCCGCTGTCGACGCGCGTGTGCACCTCGAGCAGCTCGCGACTGAACGTCGTCACGGTGCCGTCGGGCCGGGTGAGCGGCTCGGAGGTGCGGTGCCCGATCACCTGGTCGAGCGGTGTGCGCGACACCACGGCGACATCCACCGACGCCGGCGTGTGGATCTCGCCGAGCACGCCGTGCGGCATCTCCGGGGCGAGCCGCGCGAGCAGCGCGTCGAGGCCGGCCTGGGTCTCGATCTCCTGGAGCGCGACGACGTCCGCCTCGAGGAGCCGGATGGCCGCGGCGATCTCGTCGGCGCGCGCCTCGAAGGCCGCGGCCGAGGGCAGCGCTTCGTAGTCCCCGTCGGCGCAGCTGCCCGAGGCGCACACCGTGTCGAAGAAGCGGCGAACGTTGAACGTGGCCACCCGGAGCCGGTCTCCGCCGGCGGCGTCGACCATGACGGGCTCCGCCGGGTGGCGGCAGGCCGCGATCACGAGCCCGACGAGCAGCAGGTGGCGCATCGGCCTCCGTCGTAGCACTGGGGCGCGTGCTTGGGAACGGCTCAGGTCACAGCACGCGGTACGCGCTCACGCGTCGGGCTCACGCGTCGCGCTCACGCGTCGGGGTCACTCGTCGAGCAGCGGGACGAAGCCGCCCCAGATCCGGCGGTTGTTGTCGACCGGCAGGTCGGTGGGGTGCATGCGCGGATCGGCGAACACCTTCGGCCACGCCGCGTCACGCACCGCCTTCGACGGCCACTCGACGCGGCCGAACACGACGGTCTCGTCGGCGGTGGCGAGCACGGCGCGCCGGCAGTCCGTGAGCTTGCCGTCAGGGACGTCGTCTCCCCACGCCTCCACCACGCGCGTTGCGCCATGCTCGAGCATCACCGCCGCTTGCGTGGCCGCGAGCTCGCGGTACGCGGCGGCGCTGCCGGTCGGGACGGCGACCAGCGAGCCGTCGACGTAACCGGGCTTGCTCGACGCGCCGGCGTCGACGATCACCGCGAACCCGCCGCAGATCATCCGCGCGCCGTCGAACGGCGCCGACGCGCCGAGCTCCTTCATCCGCGCGTCGCTCATCATCTTCGCGATCGCCGCCTCCCGGGTGGCCTTGTCGGGGTACTCGAGCCAGCTGAACGCGATCACCTCACCGGGCTCCGCCTTCACGGCGCGCCGGCAGTCCGTGAGCTTGCCGTCGGGGACGTCGTCGCCCCACGTCTCGACCTGGCGCGTGGCGCCGAACTCCTGGAACAGCGGGACGCCCTGCAGGGCGTGCTTGCGATAGCTTTCCTGATTTGCAGCCGGTACCGCCGCGAAGAATCCATCCACGTAGGCCATGTGTCACTCCTCGTTGTGGGCAACCTCGGAACGCGCGACGCCGGCACTCTCCGCTCGCCGCGATGCTTGCTGACGAGCACCCTGGCAGGTACGGTAAGGAAAAGCAATCGTGAGGTCAGAAAAACTTACCAAGGCAGCGAAGCGAGCGGAGATCCGTCGCTACGACGACGCGTGTGGGACCGCGCACGCGCTCGAGCTGGTCGGCGATCGCTGGGCCTTGTTGATCATGCGCGAGCTGATGCTCGGCGGACGCCGGTTCTCGCAGCTGCGCGCGGACCTTCCCGGGATCAGCGCCACGGTGCTGACGCAACGACTCGGCGAGCTCGAGGAGCGGGGGCTCGTCGTACGGAGGACGTTGCCGCCGCCGGCCTCGGTGCAGGTGTACGAGCTCACGCCGTGGGGCTACGAGGCCGAGCCGATCATCCGGGAGATGGGGCGCTGGGCCGCGCGCTCGCCGCTCCACGATCCCACGCTGCGGATCAGCGGCGTGTCCATGCTGCTGTCGCTGCGCACGATGTTCGATCGCGACCGGGCACG
>Ga0164243_10002678_pt1 | contig 29157 bp, 30 predicted proteins | sample OricompcompostOP_FD_108781 | JGI IMG/M metagenome (GOLD analysis project Ga0164243, IMG submission 108781) | Organic Plus compost microbial communities from Emeryville, California, USA - Original compost - Organic plus compost (OP) | ecosystem: Engineered > Solid waste > Mixed feedstock >... | reverse complement strand
GGGGCGCTGCACCATCCCGAGTTCACCCTCGTCGAGTGGTACCGGGCCGAGGCGCCTTATGAGCGGCTGATGCAGGACTGCGCCGCACTCGTCGCGCTGGCGGCCCAGACCGCTGGCAGCGGGCGCTTTTCGTTCCGGGGCCGCGAGGCCGACCCCTTCGCCGAACCCGAGCGGCTGACGCTGGCCGAAGCCTTCGACCGTTTCGCCCGCGTCGACCTCCTGGCCAGCGTGGGGGCGGGCGGGGCGACCGACCGCGAGCGCCTGGCCGCAGCCGCTGCGGCCGTGGACGTGCGCGTCGCCGCCGACGACACCTGGTCGGACGTGTTCAGCCGCGTGCTGGTCGAGAAGGTGGAGCCGAACCTCGGGACCGGCCGACCGACGATCCTGTGCGAATATCCGACGGCCGAAGCGGCGCTGGCCCGCGCCAAGCCGGGCGACCCGCGCGTGGCCGAGCGGTTCGAGCTCTACGTCTGCGGGGTGGAGCTGGCCAACGCCTTCGGCGAGTTGACAGACCCGGCCGAGCAGCGCCGCAGGTTCCAGGCCGAGATGGACGAGAAGGCCCGCGTCTACGGCGAGCGCTATCCCCTGGACGAGGAACTGCTGGAGGCGCTGGCGCTCATGCCGCCCGCCAGCGGCGCGGCCCTGGGCTTCGACCGGCTCGCGATGCTGGCCGCCGGCGCGAGCCGGATCGATCAGGTGCTGTGGGCGCCGGTTCCTTGATCCCCACTTTACTGTCATCCCCGGCGGCGTAGCCGACCCGGAATCTATGGGCCACGCGCACGACCCAGTCCCCTGGGTCCGGCTCTCCGCTGCGCTGCGGCGGGATGACAACAAAGGCGACGGACGCTTGCCCCTGCCGCCCTCATCCGCCACTGGTCCGGCGATGAGTTTGTCCAAGACCCTGCGCAGCCCGGAGGCGCTCGCCGACGCCGGGCTGGTCGCGCCTGAAGACCTGCCGGGGCTGCAGGCGGTGGCGGCGCGTTATGCGGTGGCGATCACGCCTGCGATGGCGGAGCTGATCGATCCGGCCGACCCGGCCGACCCCCTCGCCCGCCAGTTCGTCCCCTCCGCCGCCGAACTGACCACCGATCCCGAAGAGCGGCCCGATCCCATCGGCGACGAGACGCACAGTCCGGTGGAGGGGATCGTCCACCGCTACCCCGACCGGGCGCTGCTGAAGATCACCCACACCTGCGCGGTCTACTGCCGCTTCTGCTTCCGGCGGGAGACGGTGGGCGACGGCCACGCCCTGTCGCCGGCCGCGCTCGACGCCGCCTTCGCCTATCTGGCCGCGCGGCCGGAGATCTGGGAGGTGATCGTCACCGGCGGCGACCCGCTGGTCCTGTCGCCCCGGCGGCTGGCGGAGACGGTCGGGCGGCTCGCGGCCATCGAGCACGTGAAGACGATCCGCTTCCACACCCGCGTTCCGGTGGTCCAGCCCGAGGCGGTGACCGACGCCCTGGTCGCCGCGCTCAAGAGCCCGACCCAGGCGGTCTATGTGGCCCTGCACGCCAACCACCCGCGCGAGCTGACGCCCGCCGCGCGCGCGGCCTGCGCCCGCATCGTCGAGGCGGGCCTGCCGATGGTCAGCCAGAGCGTGCTGCTGAAGGGGGTGAACGACGACGCCGAGACCCTGGCCGCCCTGATGCGCGGCTTCGTGGAGATGCGGGTCAAACCCTATTACCTGCACCACGGCGACCTGGCGCCGGGCACCTCGCACCTGCGGACCACCGTCGCGGAGGGTCAGGCGCTGATGCGCGCGCTCAGGGGCCGGCTGTCGGGCCTGGCCCAGCCGACCTATGTGCTCGACATCCCCGGCGGCCGCGGCAAGGTCCCGGTCGGGCCGGAGTGGATCGAGGGCGGCGTCGTGCGGGACCCGTGGGGCGGCGAGCACGCATATCCGCCTCCCGACTCCGCAGGATGAGCGGGGAATTACAGCCACGCCTCCATCGCCGTGTTCACAGCCTCGGGCCGCTCCACGGGCGCGAAGTGGCCGGCGTCCTCGAACACGACGAGTTTGGCGTGCGGGACCTTGGCCGCCATGGCCTCGTGCTGGGCGACCGGGCTCCAGGCGTCCTGGCGGCCGACGCCGATCAGGCAAGGAACGGCGATGGTCGGCAGCACGGCTTCGGCTTCGGGCCGGTTCAGCAACGCCTCGAGCTGGCCTTCGAAGCGCTTGGGCGTGAAGCGCTGCACCATGGCCCGCAGCGGAGCCATCAGCGCCGCCTCGTCCCGGCGGACCGGGTGCACCATCGGCGGCAGCCAGGCCTCGGTCACCGCCGCCATGCCCTGGTCGTAGGCCAGGTCGCGCAGGACGTAGCGCTTGGCCGGCTCCCCCTCGGCCACGGGATGCACCCCGGTGTCCAGGAGCGCGATCCGCTCCACCCGCTCGGGCGCCAGCCGCCAGACCTCCAGCGCCACCCGCGCGCCCATCGAATGCCCGGCGAGGGCGAAACGCGGCGGAGCCTGCGACAGGGCGGCTTCGGCCATGGCGGTGATGCGATCCGCGTCCCCGTAGTCGGCCACGGTCACGCCCATGCGGGGCGAGAACCTTTCCACCTGGGGCGCCCAGGCGGCGGCGTCGCAGAGCAGGCCGGGCAGCAGCATGAGATGGGGCATGGTCATGCTCCTCGTCTATCCGCCGGGCTCGCGCTCCGCCAAGCGCCCATGCGATATACGACCATGACCGATGCCGCCCCCGTCGTCCCGCTGGAGGAATTCCTGTCGATGGCCGGGCGCGACCTGGGCTTCGGCGCGTGGCGACGGATCGACCAGGCGGCGATCGACGCCTTCGCCGAACTGACCGGCGACCGGCAGTTCATCCACGTCGATCCCGAGAAGGCGGCCAAGACCCCGTTCGGCGGGACCATCGCCCACGCCTTCTTCGTGCTGTCGCTGCTGGGCGGCGCGGGGCTGGAGCGGACCCCGCGGCCGGAGGGCGGGGCGGTGGGGCTGAACTACGGCTTCGACCGGGTGCGGTTCACGCAGCCCGTCCGATCGGGCGGCCGGGTGCGCCCGCACTTCGCGGTGAAGGCGGTCGAGCGCAAGGCGCCCGGCCGCATCCTGGTGACGCTGGCGGTCAGCGTCGAGATCGAGGGCCAGGACAAGCCCGCCCTGGTGGCGGACTGGCTGGTGATGGTGCTCGGCGCCTGACCGCGGTCGGGCGCGCATAGGCCATAAGGATTGTGGCGGCCGGGCCGCGCTCGCCCACGGCCTGCAACCGGCTTTGGCACAAGCTGGCCGGCTTTGCGTTTTGCCAGGAGATGCTTGAGGGCGGGACGGCCTTGAGCCCGATGTTCGACGAGGCCCTGTTCGCGAAGCTCGTGTTGGCCAACGCGCGAGAACACGCGATCCTGTTTCTGGACGAGGGCGGGCGGATCGAAAGCTGGCTGGGCGGAGCCGAGACCATCTTCGGCTATTCGGCGGAAGAGGCCATCGGACGCCCCGTGGCTGACCTGTTCCTGCCGTCGGACGTGGCCGCCCACGATCCCGAGCACGAGCTGGAGGCCGCACGCAACCAGGGGCGGGCGGAGGACAGCCGCTGGCACCGCCGTAAGAACGGCGAACGGTTCTGGGGCAACGGCGTGGTGATGCGGGTCGAAGCGGGCGGCCACCTCGGCTTCCTGAAGATCCTGCGCGACGAGACCCGGATGAAGCTGGCCGACGAGCAGCGGGTGCTGCTGCTCAACGAATTGAACCACCGGATCAAGAACACGCTGGCGATCGTCCAGTCGATCGCCGAGCAGACGCTTCGCGCGGCCCACGTGGACCCGGAGACGCGGGCCAGCCTCACCGACCGCCTGTTCGCCCTGTCGCAGGCGCACGACGTGCTGGTGCGCGAGAACTGGGCCGGAGCCGATCTGGAGGCGGTGGTCGCCCAGGCGGTTGCGGCGCACCGCCGGCCGGGATCGGACGCCTTCCACATCGAGGGACCGCCCGTCCGGCTGAGCCCGCAGCAGGCGGTCTCGCTCTCGCTCGCCCTGCACGAGCTCGCCACCAACGCGGTCAAGTATGGGGCGCTGTCGAACGCCAACGGCCGGGTGGACATATTCTGGAACACGGGCCGCGACGGCGATGGCCTTCGCTACATGACGCTGCTCTGGGCCGAGAACGGCGGGCCGCCCGTTCGCGGGCCGATCCAGGAGGGATTCGGCATGCGCCTGATCGCGCGCACCTTCAATTGCGAGGACGGCCGCTGCGCCAAGCTCGACTTCCAGCCCGAGGGCCTGCGTTGCGTGCTGGAGCTGCCGCTCTCCGAGCCCGCGGAAAGGCCGATCTTCGACCCTTCGCGGACGGCGGCGGCGATCTAACCCTGTCATCCCGGCCGCAGCGCAGCCCGGGGTCGCGCGGAGCGCGCGCCCCGAGGATAAACTCCGAGGCCGGGACCCACGATAGAGGCGCCCTAGCCCTTCAGAGCCGCCTGGGCCGCGGCCAGCCGCGCGATGGGAACGCGGTAGGGCGAACAGGAGACGTAGTCGAGGCCCACCGCCTCGCAGAAGGCGATGGAGGCGGGATCGCCCCCATGCTCGCCGCAGATGCCGAGCTTCACGTCGGCCCGCGCCTCGCGGCCCCGCTCGGACGCCAGCCGGATCAGGTCGCCCACCCCGTCCTGGTCGAGGGTGACGAAGGGGTCCTTCTCGAAGATCCCGCGCCGGATGTAGGCGTCGAGGAAGCGGCCGGAGTCGTCGCGGCTGATGCCGAAGGTGGTCTGGGTCAGGTCGTTGGTGCCGAAGGAGAAGAACTCGGCGTGGGCGGCCAGTTCGTCGGCGCGCAGGGCCGCGCGCGGCAGCTCGATCATGGTGCCGACCTTGTAGGCGATCCTTATCCCCTGCTCGGCCATCACCGCCTCGGCCGTGCGGTCGGTCAGCTCGCGGAGGAACTTCATCTCCTCCTTCTTGGCGACCAGCGGATGCATGATCTCGGGCTCGGGCGCCTCGCCCTTGCGGGCGATCTCGCAGGCGGCCTCGAAGATGGCCCGGACCTGCATTTCGTAGATCTCGGGGAAGGCCACGCCCAGGCGGCAGCCCCGCCAGCCCAGCATCGGGTTGGTTTCCTGCAACTCGGCCCACCGCCGCTTCAGCTTGCCGGCGTCCAGGTTGGAAGCGGCGGCCAGGGCCGTCAGCTCGGCCTCGTCGTGGGGCAGGAACTCGTGCAGCGGCGGGTCCAGCAGTCGGATAGTGACCGGAAGGCCGGCCATGATGGTGAACAGCTCGACGAAATCGCCGCGCTGGAACGGCAGGATCTTGGCCAAGGCCGCGCGCCGGCCCTGCTCGTCGTCGGCCAGGATCATCTCGCGCACGGCGGCGATCCGGTCCTCGTCGAAGAACATGTGCTCGGTGCGGCAGAGCCCGATGCCCTCGGCGCCGAAGGCGCGGGCCGTGCGGGCGTCGAGCGGGGTCTCGGCGTTGGCGCGCACCTTCAGACGGCGGACGGAATCCGCCCAGCCCATCAGCTTGGCGAAGTCGCCGGACAGCTCCGGCTCGACCATCGGCAAGGCGCCGGCCAGCACCTCGCCCTTCGACCCGTCGATGGTGACGACGTCGCCGGCCTTGAAGGTGCGGCCGCGGGCGCGCAGCTCGCCCCGGTGCTCGTCGATGGCGATCTCGCCGGCGCCGGAGACGCACGGCCGGCCCATGCCCCGGGCGACCACCGCCGCATGGCTGGTCATGCCGCCGCGGCAGGTGACCACGCCGCGGGCGGCGTGCATGCCGTGGATGTCCTCAGGGCTGGTCTCTTCGCGCACGAGGATGACGGCCTCGCCCATCCCCCCAAGGCGCTCGGCCTCGTCGGCGTTGAAGACGATCTTGCCGACCGCCGCGCCCGGCGAGGCGGGCAAGCCGTGGGCCACCACGTCGCGGGCGGCGGAAGGGTCGATGGTCGGGTGCAGCAGCTGGTCGAGGCTGGCGGGCTCGACGCGGTTCACCGCCTCCCTCTGGTCGATCAGCCCCTCGGCCACCAGGTCGCAGGCGACCTTCAGGGCGGCGCGGGCGGTGCGTTTGCCCGAGCGGGTCTGCAGCATGTAGAGCCTGCCCTGCTCCACCGTGAACTCGATGTCCTGCATGTCGCGGTAGTGGCGCTCGAGCTGCTCGACCACCGCCTTGAACTGGGCGAACACCTCCGGCATCGCCTCTTCCATCGAGGGGGCGGTCTCGCCCATCTCCTCGCGACTCGCCTTGGTCAGGGCCTGGGGCGTGCGGATGCCGGCGACCACGTCCTCGCCTTGCGCATTGATCAGGAACTCGCCGTAGAGGCGGTTGTCGCCGGTCGAGGGGTTGCGGGTGAAGGCGACGCCGGTGGCCGAGGTCTCGCCCATGTTGCCGAACACCATCGACTGGACATTGACGGCGGTGCCCCAGCTTTCGGGGATGTCGTGCATGCGCCGGTAGAACTTGGCGCGTTCGTTCATCCAGCTCGCGAAGACGGCGGCGATGGCGCCCCAGAGCTGAGCCTTCGGCTCCTGCGGGAAGGGTTGGCCCAGCTCGCTCTCGACGGCGCGCTTGTAGTCGGCGACGACCTCTTCCCAGTCCTCGGCGGTGAGCGCGGTGTCGATGCTGGCGTCCAGCCGCTCCTTGTGCTCGTCGAGGATCTCTTCGAACAGGTTGTGCTCCAGGCCCAGCACCACGTTCGAGTACATCTGGATGAAGCGGCGGTAGCTGTCGAAGGCGAAGCGGCGGTCGCCGGACAGCCGCGCCAGCCCCTCGACGGTCTCGTCGTTCAGGCCGAGGTTCAGCACCGTGTCCATCATGCCGGGCATCGAGGCCCGGGCGCCCGAGCGCACCGAGACCAGCAGCGGGTTGGACGGATCGCCGAAGCGCTTTCCGGTCAGCTTCTCGACCTGGGCCAGCCCCGCCTCGACCTGGGGCGTGAGGTCGGCCGGATAGCTCTTGCCGTTCGAATAATAGTGGACGCAGGCCTCGGTGGTGATGGTGAAGCCGGGCGGCACCGGCAGGCCGAGCGCGCTCATCTCGGCCAGGTTCGCCCCCTTGCCGCCGAGCAGGTTCTTCATGGTGGCGTCGCCGTCCGCGCCGCCGCCCCCGAAGGAATAGACCCACTGAACGTTCGCCATCACACGGTCCCAGGCTTCCTTCTCCCCCTGTGGGAGAAGGTGGCCGCGCGAGCGGCCGGATGAGGGGTGTCAGCGCCCACCCCTTGAATTCGGAGGCGAGAAGAACGGCCGACGCCTGCGCCGACACCCCTCATCCGTCGCCTCCGGCGACACCTTCTCCCGCAAGGGGAGAAGGCGAATTCGCGGCCTCACCCGGTGATCAGCGAGAAGTCCGCCACGCGCCCGGCAGCATCTCGCATTTGCGAGAGGAGCCGTAAACGATTCAACCGCACCGCCGGGTCCGGGTCGTTGACCAGCACCTTGTCGAAAAACGCGTCGACAGGCTTGCGCAAGGCGGAAAGGCTCGACATAGCGGCCGAGAAGTCCTCGGCCGCGAGCTGGGGCGCAAGGGCTTCCTGGGCCTGCTGCAGCGCGGAAGCCAGCGCCTGTTCCTCCGGCGCCACAAGCTTGGCCGCATCGACCGCGCCGGCGTAGGCGTCGGCCTCCGCCGGGTTCTTCTTGGCCTCGGCCTTCAGGATGTTCACCGCCCGCCGATGACCGGCGAGCAGGTTCGCCCCGTCCTCGGTCGCCAGAAAGGCGTCGAGCGCCTCGACCCGCGCCACGATCCGCACCAGGTCGTCGTCGCCGAGCGCAAAGACCGCATCCACCAGGTCGTGCCGCTTGCCCTGGTCGCGCAACGCCACTTTCAGCCGGTCGGCGAAGAAGTCGAGCAAACCCTCGGGCAGCTGTTCGTTGGCGAAGGCGTGCTTGATCAGCTCAGCGGCGAGGCCGAACCGCACCCGGTTCTCCAGCACGATCCGGATGACGCCGAGCGCCGCGCGGCGCAGCGCGTAGGGGTCCTTCGAGCCGGTGGGCTTCTCGTCGATGGCGAAGAAGCCGACCAGGGTGTCGAGCTTGTCGGCCAGGGCGACCGCGATGCTGACCGGCGCGGCGGGCGTGGTGTCGTTGGGGCCGACCGGCTTGTAGTGGTCGCGCACCGCGTCGGCCACGGCGTCGATCTGGGGCCGCGAGAGGCCCTGGAACCAGCGGCCTTCGGCCGTGTCGGTGGGCGCGAGGGTCACGAGGTCGTTGACCACCAGCGGGTCTTCCTGGCCGTCGGGCTCGGCCTCCTTCAGCTCGCGGGTGCGCAGGCCCGCGAACGGCTCCTGGCGGGCGTAGTAGCCGCCCATGACGCCCTGCAGCTCGGGGAACTCGCCGACCATGCCGGTCGCGAGATCGGCCTTGGCCAGGCGCGCGGCGATCCCGGCCAGCTTGGGGTCGGCGCCGACCCGGGGCGCGATCTCGCGGGCGAGGTCCACGATCCGCTCCACCCGCTCGTACATGGTCCCAAGCTTGGCGTGGAAGGTGACGCCCTTCAGCTTCTCAAGCCGGCTCTCCAGCGGGACCTTGCGGTCCTCGTCCCAGAAGAAGCGGGCGTCGTTCAGGCGGGCCGACAGCACCCGGGCGTTGCCGCCGGCGACCAGGGCGCCGCCGTCGGCGGGGGCGACGTTGGCCACCACCACGAAGTGCGGCGCGAGGCCCAGCCCGTTCGGCGGGCGCACGGCGAAGTACTTCTGGTGCGTGCGCATGGAGGTGCGGATCACCTCCGGCGGCAGGTCCAGGAAGGCCGGGTCCATGTCGCCCAAGATGGGGACGGGCCATTCGGCGAGGCCGGAGACCTCCTCCAACAGCCCCTCGTCCTCGACCAGCTCCAGCCCCTTGGCGGCGCAGACTGCGCGGGCGCCTTCGATGATGCGGCGCTTGCGCTCGGCCTGGTCCAGCACCACGGAATGCGCGTCCAGGCCCTTGGCGTAGCTGGCGAAATCGCGCGCGGCGAAGGGCGCGTGGTCGCCGCCCATGAAACGGTGGCCTTCGGTCAGGTCGCCGCTTGCGATGCCCTCGATGACGAAGGGAACGACCTGGCCGTCGAACACGCACAGGATGCGCTTCAGCGGCCGCACCCAGCGCAGCGTCGACGAGCCCCAGCGCATCGACTTCGGCCAAGGGAAGCCGCGGATGATCGCCTCGACCATCTCCGCCACGATCTCGGGCGTCGGCCGGCCCTTGCGGGCGATCTCGGCGTACAGCACGCCGTCGCGCTCGACGAGCTGCTCGCGCGTCAGCCCCGTGGAGCGCAGGAAACCGGCCAGGGCCTGCTCCGGCGCATTGGCCCGGGGGCCCTTGCGCTCCTCGACCCGATCCTCCTGGGCGGCGGGCAGGCCCTCGACCACGAGGGTCAGGCGGCGCGGCCCGGCGAAGGTCTTCAGCTCACCGAAGGCGAGGCCCGCCTCGGCCAGCCGCTCGCGCGCCATCCGCTCCAGGTCGCGGCCCGCCTGCGTCTGCATGCGGGCGGGAATCTCTTCGGAGAACAGTTCAAGCAGAAGCTGGGGCATCAGTTTTCGGAAGTTTCCGTCGGCGTCGGCGCAAAGGTTGCCTGCACCTGAGCCTTTATGTCGGCCGGAGCGCGCTCGATCATCGCGCGGGTGAAGTAGTCCCCGTAGACTTTGCCGCCCTTTTCGTAGGACCAGTCGGTGACCCGGCTGCTGTGCACGGAAATCCGGGAGCCCAAGTGAAGGCCAGGGAACCTTGAGGGTTCGACGGCAAGCAGGCCGACGATCTCCTCGCCCTCGCGGCTCTCCACCCGCATCCAGACGACCTCTTCACCGTTCGGGCCGGAGAGCTCGACCTTCACCGAGAACTTGCTGGCGCCCTCCTCCTGGGCGTCGAACTTCCGCCAGAACATCGGCAGAGTACGCATCGCGTCTTCGCGCGCCCTAAGCACTACCGAGTCCGTCTTACGGACCGTCACGGTCGGATCAGGCTCTGACGACTGAGCAGACTCGGCAGGCTTGCTGCAAGCCGCAGCGGCAAGGATCAGAGTCGCCGCCGCTAGCCTCTTCGCCGCGCCCCTCACGCCGCCGTCTCCAGCTCGACCCACTTCTGGGCGCACGCCTTGCAGAGGTCGCGGATGCGGCCGATGTAGCTCTGGCGCTCGGCCACCGCGATAGCGCCGCGAGCGTCCATCAGGTTGAACAGGTGGCTGGCCTTCAGCACCCGGTCGTAGGCCGGCAGCACCAGCGGCTGGCCCTGCGGCCCGGTCTGGGCGAGCAGGCTTCCGACCTCCTGCTCCATGTCCTCGAACTGGCGCTTGAGCATGGCCACGTCGTAGCCGGTGAAGTTGGCCGCCGACTGCTCGCGCTCGTTCTCCAGGAACACCTCGCCGTAGGTCACGCCGGCGTTGTTGAACTTCAGATCGTAGACGTTGTCGACGCCCTGGACGTACATGGCCAGGCGCTCCAGGCCATAGGTCAGTTCGCCGGCCACGGGGTCGACGTCCAGCCCGCCCACCTGCTGGAAGTAGGTGAACTGGGTCACTTCCATGCCGTCGCACCAGACCTCCCAGCCGAGGCCCCAGGCGCCCACGGTGGGGTTCTCCCAGTCGTCCTCGACGAAGCGGATGTCGTGCAGGGCGGGGTCGAGGCCGATGGCCTTGAGCGAGCCGAGGTAAAGGTCCTGCAGGTCCGGCGGGTTGGGCTTCAGGATCACCTGGTACTGATAATAGTGCTGCAGCCGGTTGGGGTTCTCGCCGTAGCGCCCGTCGGCGGGCCGGCGCGAGGGCTGCATATAGGCCGCCTTCCACGGCTTGGGGCCGAGCGCGCGCAGGACGGTGGCGGGGTGCAGGGTGCCCGCCCCCACCTCGACGTCGTGCGGCTGGAGGATGAGACAGCCGCGGGCGCTCCAATAGCTGTGCAGCGTCAGGATCAGGTCCTGGAACGACAAAGGACCCGCTGGCGGATGGGCGGCGGTCATGCGGTCTGAAAGAGCCTGAGAGGGGCCGAAAAAAGGACGGCGGACCATAGGGGCCGCCGTCCTGCCGATCAAGTTGAGCGCCCCGGTATGTAAAGGGCGGGCCTGCGGCTTACGCCGGCGGGGTCAGCGGCTTGTCGATCACGTAGAGCACGCCGTTGCTGGCCTGGACGTTGCCCTGCAGGACCACGGAATCGTTGATCTTCATCGGCATGACCGAACCGTCGACCTCGATCGGCTTGTTGGCGGCGGTCTGCACCGGGCCCTTCTTGCCGTCGATCTGGTCGGGCGCGATCACCGCGCCGTACAGGTGGTACAGCATCAGCGGCTGCAGCTCCTGCGCCGACAGCGCGTCCCAGGCCGTGCCCAGCGCCGCGTCGGTCGGCACGAAGACGGTGATCGGGCGGGCGCCGGTGAGCAGGGCGATGAGGTTCGACTTCTCCGCCGCCGCGAGGAACTTGGAGAATTGTCCTGACGCCTTGAGCGTCGTGGCCAGGTCGCCCGACGGCGAAATTTGCTGATAGGCCTGGGCGGCGGCCGACGGCGGGGCCGGAGCCTGATCCGCGGGAGCGCCCGGCTCGGCCGGAGCTGCGGGAGCCGCGGGAGCGGCGGGGGCGGCCGGAGCCGCATCCTGGGCGAACGCGGAGCCGGCGAGCAGGGCTGCTGCGGTGGCGAGGGCGAAGGTGCGGGTTAGGGACATCAGGCTTCCTCTGGGGGATGGGTTCGTATCGTTTAACTCGACGCGAACCTGAGGCCAAAGAACGGCGGCCCCTCCTTCAATCACGGCTTCGTGATCACACGGTCTTCACACGCGCCCCATGAAGACGAGCGTCGCGCCCGCAAAGATCATCCCGAACCCTGCCAGGGTAGTCCACCGGACCGGTTCACCGAGATATAGGGCGGAGAAGGCCACGAAGACGACAAGAGTGACCACCTCCTGGATCGTCTTGAGCTGAGACGGCGAATATACGTCAGAGCCAATCCGGTTTGCTGGGACGGCGATGGCGTACTCGAAGCCGGCGATCAGCCAGCTGATCAGGATGACCTTCGCGAGCGGCGCGCCCTTGAAGCGCAGGTGCCAGTACCAGGCGGTGGTCATGAACAGGTTCGAGGCGCCCAGCATCAGCCAGGGAGCCAGTCTCGGCCAGGACATGGCCCACGGAAGATTCGCCAGCACCCGTTTCGCTCCACGAGCCTAAATTTGCGTCTGCCCCAGTGTCCGCAGCGGCCGGCAAAGCTTTGACGAGCCGTTAAGCCCGCCCTTTCGGCGCCCATCGAATGGGCATTCCGCCAGGCGACAGCTTCGATTTTGGGCGCCCGTCTCCAAAGCCGCGCTTCGACTGCTTTCAAGACAGGCAGGACTGCGCCGGCCCGCTAGCGTTCGAGAGCGCTTCGAGAGGGGGCGCAGGACCACAGGAACCTGGGGTGTGCGGGCGAAAAGCCCGCCTGGAGCGAGCGATGAAACTGATCATAGCGATCGTCAAGCCATTCAAGCTCGACGACGTAAGAGAGGCGCTCACCGGCGCCGGAGTCGAGGGGCTGACCGTCTCCGAGGTCAAGGGCTACGGCCGTCAGAAGGGCCAGACGGAGATCTATCGCGGCGCGGAATACGCCGTGAACTTCGTCCCCAAAGTGAAGCTCGAGGCCGTGGTCGACGACAGCGCCGTCGCTGCGGCGGTGGAAGCGATCAAGGGCTCCGCGTCCACGGGCAAGATCGGCGACGGCAAGATCTTCGTGCTCCCCGTCGAACAGGCCGTCCGCATCCGGACCGGCGAAACCGGCGCCGCCGCCCTCTAAGCCACCAGAAGGGGAACATCGAACCATGAGACAATCGTCTTGGACCAAGCGGCTGACGGGCTTCGCCCTGGCCGCCGTGGCGGCGGGGCTCCTCGCCGCCGCGCCAATAACGGCCGCGCCCGCCTTCGCGCAGGACGCCGCTCCCGCCGCGGCCCCCGCGACTGAGGCCAACGCCACGGCCCCCGCCGCCGCTCCGGCCGCAGCCGCTCCGGCCCCCGCCGCAGCCGCGCCCGCCGGCGAGATCGCCGCCCCCGCCCAGACGGTGGACAAGGGCGACACCGCCTGGATGCTGGTCTCCACCCTGCTCGTCCTGCTGATGATCCTGCCGGGCCTGGCGTTGTTCTACGGCGGCCTGGTGCGTCAGAAGAACATGCTGTCGATGCTGATGCAGGTCTCCACCGTGACCGTCATCGGCATGATCGCCTGGGTGTTCTGGGGCTATAGCCTCGCGTTCACCGACGGCGGCGGCCTCGACAAGTTCGTCGGCGGCGCCGGGCGGCTGTTCTTCAACGGCCTGACCACTTCGTCGAACGGCGCCACCTTCTCCACAGGGGTCTACATCCCCGAGCTGGTGTTCGCGGCGTTCCAGATGACCTTCGCCTGCATCACCGCGGCCCTGGTCCTGGGCGGCGTCGCCGAGCGGATGAAATTCGCCGCCCTGGTCGCCTTCGCCGTGCTGTGGCCGCTGCTGTCCTACTACCCGATGGCCCACATGGTCTGGTGGTGGGCGGGTCCGGACGCCGTCGCCACGCATCCGTCCGACCCGATCCAATCCGGCCTGATCTGGAGCTTCGGCGCCCTCGACTTCGCCGGCGGCACCGTGGTGCACATCAACGCCGGCATCGCGGCCCTGGTCGGCGCCCTCGTGGTCGGCCCCCGCGCCGGCTACAAGCGGGAGCCGATGCCCCCGCACTCGCTGACGCTCACCCTGGTCGGCGCGGGCCTGCTGTGGGTCGGCTGGTTCGGCTTCAACGCCGGCTCCAACCTGGAGTCCAACGCCTACGCCGGCCTGGCGATGATGAACACCCTGGTCGCCACCGCCGCGGCGGGCCTGTCCTGGACCGTGGTCGAGTGGATCACCCGCGGCAAGGCCAGCATGCTGGGCATGGCCTCGGGCCTGGTCGCCGGCCTGGTGGCCGTCACCCCGGCCGCCGGCTTCGCCGGCCCTGTGGGCTCGATCATCCTGGGCCTGGTGGTGTCGCCGATCTGCATCTTCTTCTGCACGACCATCAAGAACGCGCTGAAGTACGACGACAGCCTGGACGCCTTCGGCATCCACTGCATCGGCGGGATCGTCGGCGCCATCGCCACCGGCTTGCTGGTCAACCCGGCCTGGGGCGGCGCGGGCGTGGTGGACTACACCACCTGCGCCATGGACGGCGACATCTCGACCTGCGACACCGCCGCCTATGTCCTCGGCACGCAAGTGCTGGCCCAGATCAAGGGCGTGCTGGTGACCATCTGCTGGTCGGCCGTGGCCTCCTCGATCGTCTTCTTCCTCATCAAGTACACCATCGGCCTGCGTCCGACGGCCGACGTGGAAGAAGAAGGCCTCGACATCACCGAGCACGGCGAGCGCGCCTACCACTCGTAAGCACGACCGGTTCCCGGCCCCGCGTGAGTATGGGGCCGGACTTCGAAGGGCGCGGAGGCTGCGGCTTCCGCGCCCTTCTCCGTTCTGAGGGGTTCAGAGTTCGGGCGCGCCCAGGCGGCAGGCGCGCACCCACCAGCCGGGCTCGGCCGCGGCCAGGCGGCCGGCCAGGCGTTCGGCCGCGGCGCGGTGGGCGCACAGGGAAAAGCAGGTCGCACCCGAGCCGGAGAGCCGCGCGATCAGCGTCTCCGGCTCGGCGCGGAGACGGGCCAGGGTCGCCGCGATCGCGGGGACCAGGCTTGCTGCGGGCGGCTCCAGGTCGTTGCGGCAGGCGGCCACGAAGGCGGCGACCTCGGCCGCGTCGTCGAAGGCCGGCGGCAGGGGCGGCCGGTCCGCCCCGGGGCCGGCCGGCGCAGCGTCGAAGGCGCGATAGACGGCGCCGGTGGGCGACGGGACCTGCGGATTGGCCAGCACCGCCCAGAGCGGCGGCAGCGCGGGCGCGGGGCTCAGCCGCTCGCCCCGCCCCTCCCCCAGCGCCGGTCGGGCCCACAGGCAGGCAGGCCCGTCGGAGCCGAGGGCGGCGGCAATGGCCTCCAGCTCCGGATCCGACAGCCCCGGCGCGACCGGCGTGCGCAGCACCCGGAGCGCCGCGCCAGCGTCGCTCGAGCCGCCGCCAAGGCCGCTGGCCACCGGCAGTTGCTTGTCGAGCGTCAGCCGACCGGGAACGCCCGGCAGGCCGACCCGCTCCGCCAGCGCCGAGGCGGCGCGCATCACCAGGTTGTCGCCAGGGTCGTAGCCGGCCAGAGCCGCGGCGAAGGGGCCCTCGACGTCCAGCCCCGGCGGCCCGCCCGGCGCGAAGCGCAACCGGTCGCCCACGTCGGCGAAGACCATCAGGCTGCACACCGGATGGAAGCCGTCGGACCGAAGCGGTCCGACATGGAGGAAGAGGTTGACCTTCGCCGGCGCGAAGGCGGCGAAGCTCACGGTCGCGCGCCTCGCGTCTCTGCGGCGGCCACGGCGGCGGGAATCGGGGCCGAGGGCCCCAGCCCGCCCTGGCGGAGCTTGGTCTCGACCTCGGTCCGGAGCATCTCTTCGGGGGCCAGGCTCAGCACCCGGCGCCACTGGAACTCGGCCTCGAGCTTGCGACCGACGCGCCAGTAGGCGTCGCCCAGATGGTCGTTGATGTCCGCCTCGGCCGGGGCGAGCTGCACCGCCCGCTCCAGATCGCGGACCGCGTCCTCGTACCGTCCCAGCCGGTACTTGGCCCAGCCGAGGGAGTCCCGGATCTGGCCCGAGCGCGGACGCGCGACGGAGGCCTTCTCCAGCAGGCCGAGCGCCTGCTCCAGGTTCTGGTAGCGGTTGGCCCAGCCGAAGCCGAGGTAGTTCATCACGTCCGGCTCGTCCGGCTTGAGCCGCAGCGCCTCGCGCAGGTCGGGCTCGGCCTTGTCCCACCTGCCCGACCGCTCCCAGGCCACCCCGCGGAGGAAGTGCAGCCGCCAGGACTCCACCGCCCCGCCGCCGCGGGCCATGATCTTGTCGAGCTGCTCGATCGACTCGGCGAAGCGGCCGTTCTCCCTCAGCAGGTCGGCGTAGAGGGCGAGCGCCTGCACGTCGTCGCGGGAGCGGCCCAGCCAGTCGCGCGCCACGCCCAGCGCCTGCTCGCTGTCGCCCGCGCGCTGCAGGTTCCAGGCGATCCGGGTCAGGGCCGCGCCATAATTGGACGAGTCCGGCGACACCTGGGCGAAGGCGCGCCGCGCCGCCTCCGGATCGCCGGCGGCGGCCATGGCGTCGCCGACCGCCATCCACGCCTCGTCGAGCTTGGGATGCAGGCGCAGGGCCAGGCGCATGACCGCGAGCCCCATCTCGGGCTGGCGGCGGGCGGACAGGGTCAGGGCCGGCGCCAGCAGCGTCTGGCCGGCCGCCTCTGCGATCGTGAGCTGGGCGGGCGCGGGCCGGCCGGCCTGGGCGCGTTCGCGCGCCGCCACCACCTCCGGGTCGCGGGTCTTGGCGAGGGTGCGGTCGTAGAGCGCCACCGCGTCGGCCCTCCGCTTGCGCCGCTCCAGGAACCCCCCGTAGCCCATCACGAAGGTGACGTTGTCGGCATTGGCCGTCAGGGTCTTGTAGACCGCCTCGGCCTCGCCCATGCGTCCGGCGCGCTCCAGCAGCCGGGCGCGGCTGAAGGCGGCGAAAAGGCTGGTCAGCCGCGGCGTGCCGGGCCCCGAGGGCCCCGGCTCGTTCAGGGCCTTGTCCCAGTCGCCCGCGGCGGCGGCGGCCCACGGTCGCAACAGGATCACCGACTGGGCGGTCTGGCCCTCGGGCATCTCGCCGTAGAGCAGCGCCTGGGCCTCGGCGCCGCGGCCCGTCGCCAGGGCCTCGACCGCCTTCACCAGCCTGGCGAGACGCTGCGACGGGCTGGGCGCCTGGGCCGGATCGAGTTCGATGGCGGCGGCGTGGGTGATGTCGCCAGCGATCACCGCGGCCGTGAAGGCCCGCTCCTTCAGGTAGGGATCGGAGTTCCCCTGGCTCGCCTCCGACAGGAACCGCGCGGCGTCCTCGCTGGAACCGCGGTCCAGCGCGGCCTGGCCGGCGAGGAAGAGACCGTAGAGCGACGAGGGCGCGCCGGTGGCGCCCAGGCGCGGCAGGGGCTCGCCGGGCGCGGCCCCGACGGGGGCGCCGATCGCGGGCTTCAGCCCGGCGGCGGCGACGGTCGGGGTGGATCCGGACTGGGCGGCGCAGGCGGCGGCCAGCGCCGCCAGACTGCAAGCGGCGCCCACGCGGGCGAAACGGGCGAAGCGGAGCGCGCGCCTGGACATGACGCGCGAGATTCCACCCGTTGGGGCGCCGACGCAAGCGCCCGGTTGTCCCGCCCGCTCCCCCAAAGGTGCGAAGCGCACCAGATCACCCCTCCCCGGCGGGAGAGGAGAAGATCGTCCGGCCGCGTCTCACATGTTCGGATAGTTCGGCCCGCCACCGCCCTCGGGCGTGGTCCAGACGATGTTCTGCGACGGGTCCTTGATGTCGCAGGTCTTGCAGTGGACGCAGTTCTGGAAGTTGATCACGAAGCGCGGATTGGCGCCTGCCTCGTCGGTCACCACCTCGTAGACCGCCGCCGGGCAGTAGAGCCGCGCCGGCTCGCCGTACTTGGGCAGGTTCACCGCGATGGGGATCGAAGGGTCCTTGAGCTTGAGGTGGCTCGGCTGGTCCTCTTCGTGGTTGGTGTTCGAGATGTACACCGAGGAGAGCTTGTCGAAGCTGAGCACCCCGTCGGGCTTAGGGTAGTCGATCGGCTTGTAGTCGCGGGCCAGCCCCGTGGCTTCCGCATCGGTCTTGCCGTGCTTCAGCGTGCCGAAGAACGAGAAGCCGCCCAGCAGCGTGGTCGTCCACATCTCGACGCCGCTCAGAAGGATGCCAAGCGTGGTGCCGAACCGGCTCCACAGCGGCTTCACGTTGCGGACGCCCTTCAGCTCCTTGGCGATGCCCGAGCGCTCGTAGGCGGCCTGGTACTCGACCAGTTCGTCGCCGCCCCGCCCCGCCGCGAGCGCCGCCAGGGCCGCGTCGGCGGCCAGGACGCCCGAGCGGATGGCGTTGTGGCTGCCCTTGATCCGCGGCACGTTGAGGAAGCCCGCATCGTCGCCGATCAGCGCGCCGCCGGGGAAGGAGAGCTTGGGCACCGATTGCCAGCCGCCCTCGCTGATCGCCCGCGCGCCGTAAGAGATCCGCCGGCCGCCCTCGATGTGCGTACGGATGGCGGGATGGTGCTTGAGGCGCTGGAACTCGTCGTAGGGGCTGAGGAAGGGGTTGCGGTAGTTCAGGTGCACCACAAGGCCCACGGCCACGTAGTGGTCGCCGAAGTGGTAGAGGAAGGACCCGCCGCCGGTCTTGTCGTCGAGCGGCCAGCCGAAGGTGTGCTGGACCAGGCCCGGCTGGAACTTCTCCGGCGGGACCTGCCACAGCTCCTTGAGTCCGATGCCGTACTTCTGGGGCTCGGCCTTGTCGCACAGGCCGAAGCGGGCCTGCGCCGCCTTGGCCAGCGACCCGCGCGCGCCCTCGGCCAGGAGGGTGTAGCGGGCGTGCAGTTCCACGCCGGGCTGGTAGTCGGGGCGGGGCTCGCCGTTGCGGCCGACGCCGAACACCCCGGCGACCACGCCCTTCACCGCTCCGTTCTCGCCCAGCACCAGCTCCGAGGCGGCCATGCCCGGATAGATCTCGACGCCCAGGGCCTCGGCCTCGGTCGCCAGCCAGCGGCACAGGTTGCCGAGCGAAGCCACGTAGCAGCCGTGGTTCTTCATGAAGCCCGGCATGGGCAGCCAGGTGATGTCGAGCTGCCCCCCCTCGCCCAGCACCAGGAAGCGGTCCTTGGCGACAGGGGTCTCCAGCGGCGCGCCTCGCGCCTGCCAGTCCGGGAACAGTTCGGCCAGGCCGACAGGGTCGATCACCGCGCCGGAGAGGATGTGGGCGCCGACCTCGGAGCCCTTCTCCAGCACCGCCACGGAGACCTCGGTCCCCGCCGCGGCCGCGCCCTGTTTCAGCCGGATCGCGGCGGCGAGGCCCGCCGGGCCTGCGCCGACGACGACTACGTCGTATTCCATCACCTCGCGGGCCGGCACGTCGGACACGCTCGACTCCTCCTATGGACCAATCGTCAGGTGGGGCCTTTGCCGGCCCCGGCCAGGGACCCTACACTATCGGCGTGACCGCCGCCGCCATCGACCCAGATACCCAGACTGCTCGAGCCCTGGCCAGCCTCATGGCGTTCTGGGCCGACTCGGGCGTGGACGTCTCCTACAGCGACTCGCCGATCGACCGCACGGCGGACGGACGTTTGCGGCTGCAGGCGCCCGCGCGCCCGTCGCCGGTGCAACGCGCGCCCGCGTCGCCCGTCCGGGCGGCGATCGGACCGGCCGGCGTCCCCGACCTGGCGCTCGCGGTGGGCCAGGCGCAGGCCGCCGCGGCGGCCTGCGACAGCCTGGAGGCGCTGGAGGCGGCCATCGCAGCCTTCGAAGGCTGCCCCTTGCGATACTCGGGCGCCGGCCGCTCGGTGTTCGCGCGCGGGACGCCTGGAGCGCCGGTCATGGTGATCGGCGAGGGTCCGGGCGCGGAGGAGGACGCGCGGGGCGAACCCTTCGTCGGGCGCGCAGGCAAGCTGCTCGACAAGATGCTGGGCGCCGCCGGCTTGAGCGGGCGCGTCTTCATAACGAACACGGTGTTCTGGCGGCCGCCGGGGAATCGCACCCCCTCCCCGCAGGAGCAGGCGATCTGCGCGCCGTTCCTGGAACGGGCCATCGTGCTCGCCAAGCCACAGGTGCTGTTGCTCGCCGGCGCCGCCTCCGCAAAGTCTGTCCTCAAAAGAAACGAGGGCATCCTGAGTCTAAGGGGCCGCTGGTTCGAGTGGCATGCAGAACACGAACATCTGGTTCTGCCAGCGCTTCCGACGCTGCATCCCGCGTTCCTTTTGCGCCAGCCGCAAGCGAAGAAGAAAGCTTGGACCGACCTTCTTCAGCTTATGTCAAGACTTGAACCGCCAGAAACCGCCGCCTAGCCTGCCTCCGCTCAGCTGGTGGGGCTGAGTTTGGGGAAGAGGTTTTCATGCGGCTTGGCCGGCGCCCATACGCCGCGCGCGCCTGCTGCGTCGCCGCAGCCGCCCTGGTCGCGGCCGGCGCCGCGACGGCCGCCTTCGCCGCCCCGGCTCCGGCCCAAGGCGCCGGCAAGACCGAAGCCCAACCGAACTCGTCGGCGTTCAGCCTGCGCCCCCTGAACCCCAAGGACGCCCGCGCCTACGCCGCGGCCTTCGCCGCCGTCCGGGCCGGCCGCTTCTCCGAAGCCGAGACCCTGGCCGCCCAGGCGTCGGACCCGCTGCTGGCGGGCCGGCTCGATTTCGCCAAGCTGATGCATCCGGACTACCGGGCGAGCTACGAAGAACTGTCGGACTGGCTCGCCCGCTACGGCGACCAGCCGGGAGCCGAGCGCATCTACGCGCTGGCCAGGAAGCGCCAGCCCGCCTCCGCGCCCTCCCCGGCGGCGCCGCGGGCGTCCGCAGGCTCGGACGCCGCCATCTGGGCGCGGGTGGAGACCCTGGCCCGCCGCTACGAGACCACCGCGCCGGCCAAGGCGGCCCCGCCCGCCGCGTCCAAGTCCGCGGCGGACAGCGCCGGCGCCCAGGCTTCCCGCGAGGCCTACTACGCAGGCGAGGTGGAGAAGGCTTACGATCTGGCGGTCAAGGCGGGCGAGCGCTGGATCGCGGGCCTCGCCGCCTTCCGCCTGGACCGGTTCGACGAGGCGCGGGCCCGCTTCGCCTCCCTGGCCGAGGACGGAGGCGAGACCGACTGGGTGCGCTCCGGCGCCGCCTATTGGGCCGCCCGCTCGTCCATCGCCGCCGGCGCGCCCGAAGCGGCGCCGCACTACCTGGGCCTGGCGGCGCGCACGCCCTACACCTTCTACGGCCTGATCGCCGAGCGGCAGCTTGGGCTGGAGCCGGCGGTGACCGCCGACGGGCTCGATCCGGCCGCAGTGTCCCAGCCGGTGATGCGGGGAGCCACGATTTCGGGTCCGGCCGGCGCAGCGGTCGCCAAACTGGTGGCGACCGACCGACAGGCCCGGCGGGCGGCGGCCTTCGCCCAGCTCGGCATGACGGCCGACGCCGGGGCGGAGCTGCGGGCCGGTCTGGCCGCGGCCGGCGCCGGCGCGCGCGAGGCGTGGACCCGGCTGGCCCTCAGCCTGAACGCGCCCCTCACCTCCTCGGAGGACCTGCCCCGCAAGCCCCGGTTCGACATCGCCGATTTCCCCACCCCCGAGCTCGCGCCCGAGGGCGGCTTCGTGCTCGACAAGGCGCTGGTCTACGCCCTGGTCCGCCAGGAGAGCCGGTTCCGCGCCGACGCGACCGGCGGCGGCGCCTACGGGCTGATGCAGCTGATGCCGGCGACCGCCGCGCGGGTGTCGGGCGACGACAAGCTGCGGAAGAACCCGTCGCTGCTGAAGGACCCGGCGATCAACCTGAAGCTCGGCCAGACCTACGTGACGCGCCTCTTGGCGGCCGTTGACGGCGACCTGCTGCACGCCATCGCCGCCTACAACACCGGGCCGGCCGTCATCCAGAAGACGCTGGCCAAGCTCGGGCGCGACGCGGACTCGCTGCTGGCGATCGAGAGCATCCCCGGCGCCTCGACGCGCGAGTTCGTCGAGAAGGTGGCCGCCGGCTACTGGATCTACCGCAACATCTTCGGCATGGACTCGCCCACGCTGGACGCCGCCGCCTCGTCCAAGAAGGCGGTCGCCGTCACGCTCGACGACGCCGCCGCCCGCACGCCCTCCAAGCTGGGCTCGGACCTCGCCAGCCTGTTCTCGCCACAGGACTGAACCCTACGTGCGTGCGGGCTCCTAGCCCGACGAAGGGGAGTGCAGTCCACAACGGCGCCTCATCCTCGGCCTCATGCCGAGGATCCACCGCTCCGCTGCAGCCGGATTCAAGACGACGTACGCCATCGCCGCGGAACCATGGCCCCTCGGCGCAAGGCCGAGGGTGACGGGTCTATCGTTCGCCCTTCAGGTTCAACGCCACGGCCGCACGGATCAGATCCTTGAAGGCCGCCTCGTCGACCATCTCGCCCTCGCGCACGTCGATCGCCCGCCGGACCTTGCCTTCGAGGCTGGAGTTGAACAATCGCGTCGGATCGTCCAGCGACGCGCCCTTGGGGAAGGTCATCTTGACGGCGGCCTTGTAGGCTTCGCCGGTGCAGACGATGCCGCCATGGGACCAGACGGGGGTCTCCCACTTCCATTCCTCGACAATCTCCGGGTCCGCCGCCTTGATCAGCTCGCGCACCTTCTGAAGCGTCTCGCCCCGCCAGCCGCCCAGGTCCCTGATCCGCTGGTCGATCAGTTCCGAGGCCGAACCCTTCGTCGTCACGCGATCACCTCAATCGATCCGCGCCAGGACCTGCTCCAGGTTCCCGAGGAACCTGTTCCAGCCGAACTTGGCGCCTTGATAGGCCTGTTGCTGGTCGGGCCGGAAGCCGGATTGCTCCATGCGCAAGCGGGTCCCCGCGCCCGCCGGGGTCAGGGTCCAGGTGACGACGCTTTCGAGGCCCATGGCCGCCCAGGTGTAGGACAAGGTGCTGTGCGGCTCGGCCGCCAGCACCTGACAGTCCACGCCGCCCCAGTCGGCGCGGAAATCGAAGCGACGCCCCACCACCGGCGCGAAGTCGGTCTTCATCAGCCATTCCTCGATCAGGTGCGGCTGGGTAAGGGCGCGCCAGATCTTCTCCGGCGGGAACGGCAGCTCACGCTCGACGACGACGGACAGCGTCTCGGTCGATGCTTCGCTCATTGGTCCATCCTTTTCAGCAAATCTTCCAGATCGTCGAACCGGTTTTCCCAGAAGCCGGCCATCCGGCTCGTCCAGTCGATCAAGGGGGCGAGCGCGCCGAGCTGCGCGCTGTAGTGCGTCTGGCGTCCTTCGGGGCGGTCGCGCACCAGGCCGGCCTGCTTCAGCGCCGCCAGGTGCTTCGACACCGCCGGCTGCGAAATCCCGGCCCCGGCCGTCAGGGCCCCGACCGTCTGCTCGCCCTCGCGGCACAGCCGCTCGAAGATCGCCCGGCGGGTCGGATCGGCCAACGTCCTGAAGAGCACGTCGTGGGAGGTCGGCATCGCAGATCGATAACCCATTGGCTATGGATTGAGGCATAACCCCGCGGTTATGGGTTCGTCAAGCGACGGAATTCATTTCACCTCGAAGGCGCGCGCCGCGAGCGGGCGCAGCCGGGGGCGCAGGGCGCGGATCAGCTCCGCCTCCCCCCGCGCGGAGCCGCCCGCCTCTTCGTAGAGCCGCTTGGTCAGCAACAGGCCCCGACCGGGCGCCGGTCCGCCGAAGGCCGCCGCCGCCGCCTCGCGCAGGCGGGCCGCGGCGCTGTGGTCGTCGAGAGCGAAGCGGAACCAGCCGGCCTTGGCGGCATGGTGCTCCATATGGTCGCGCGCCGCCGCCTCCCACTCCGCGGCCAGGCGGATGCGAGGGCTGAGCAGCAGCAGCCAGGGCCCCTTGGCCGCCGCACAGCCGGCCGTCCAGTCGCCCGAGACCAGCCGCGCGCCCGCATCGTCTGCGATCTCCAGCGTGTGGTCGGTGGAGCCGGCGTCGGCGATCACGACCTCGCGCACCAGGTTGTTCACGGCCGCGGGGATCAGCGGGCCTAGGCTGGCGGCGAGCGTGGGGGCGGCGTTCAGGGTGGGGACGACGACGGAGATCACGCCATCGGTTTAGCAAGCTCCGGAGCGCCTGCCGAGCCGCGGCGGCTTCGGCTTGCCGCGGCCTTCGCGCGGTGCTGGATTTCGCCTCACGTCAGATCTCGCGAGGAGAGCCCCATGCGCCGTCCGCTGGCTTCGACCGGAAAGATCGTGGCGGCGGGCCTCGCCCTCGCCGCCCTGCCCTTCGTCGCCCGCGGCCTGGCGCCGATCCCGGCCGCCGAACGCAACCGGCGTCTGATCGGGGAGGCTTTCGAAGCCTGGCGGGAACGGCGGGGCAACATCTTCGACCTGCTCGCCGACGACGCCGAATGGACCATCGCGGGGACCAGCGTCGCCGCCGGGACCTATCGCGGGCGCGAGGACTTCCTGGCCAAGGTGATCCGCCCCTTCAACGCGCGGCTGTCGAAGCCGCTGACGCCCGCTGTCCGGGCGCTCTACGCCGACGGCGATACGGTGGTCGCCCATTGGGAGGGCGAAGCCGTCGCCGACGACGGCCTCCCCTACCGGAACACCTACGCCTGGTTCATGCAGATCCGCGACGGCAGGATCGTGAAGGCCACGGCCTTCTTCGACAGCCTGGAGTTCGACGCCTTCTGGGAACGGGTCCAGCCGAAGAGCTAGGGCGCCGGCGGGTCGACCCGCACCACGGTCAGCGCCCGCTTCTGGCCATGCCGATCGGGCCACAGGATCGACTGCCCGGCCTTCAGCCCGATCAGGCCCGCCCCGATCGGCGTCAGCACCGATATCCGCCCCGCGCCGATGTCGGCGTCCTTAGGATAGACCAGCTGGACCACGCGCGAGCGGCCGTGGCCCTCGTCGACGAACTCGACCGTGGAGTTCATGCCGACGACATCGTCCGGCACCAGGTGGTCGGGCCGCACCTTGGCGCGATCGACCTCGCGCAGCAGCAGCTCGGCCGGTTCGGGAGAGGTCGCCTCCAACTGGTGGCCCAAGGCCGAAAGGCGCTCGAAATCGCTCTGCCTCAACAGGATGGGAGGGCGCGCGGACGCGCCCGGCTTGGCGGACATGGTGACGCTCCGGAACGAAGGCTTCCGGCCTCCGATAATACGGGGAAACGAATGGGATGGACTTTGGCCCCCGGGGCCCGGCGCAAAGGCGCGCGTAAGGGGACCCGGGGCTAGAAGCCTGCTTGCAGGCTGCCGCCGTGGTGGTGGAAGCGAAGGAAGGCCGGATGGCGAACCATGCCCGCATTCCCTCATCCCGCACCGGGCTTGTCAAATCCGGGCGGCGGCGGGTCGGCGCTTCAGGTCCGCGCGGAGACCTCGTCCGGCATCTCGATGTCGATCTCCAGGGTGGAGACGCGCTGGCCGCGGTCAAGCTTCACCACCACCTTCTCCTGGTCGATGGGGAAGTGGCGGGCGATCACGGCGAGGATCTCCTGCTGCAGCAGGGCGACGAGGTCGCCGCGGCCGTCCAGGGCCCGTTCGTGCGCCAGCAGCACCTGCAGCCGATCCCGGGCGACCGGAGCGGACCGGTTCCGGGTGAAGAAGCTGAACAGGCTCATGCCGCCGCCGCCTTCCTGCCGAACAGACGCTCCATGAAGCCGCGCTTCTCGGTCGGCACGCGCACGGCGAGCGCCTCGCCCATCAGCCGGCGCGCCGCGTCCGTATAGGCTTTCGCCGCCGGGGAGGCCGGATCGTGCAGGGTGACCGGGCAGCCGAGGTTGGAGGCCGTCAGCACGTCGGGGCTTTCCGCCACCACGCCGAGGAGCGGGATCGCCAGGATCTCCAGCACGTCGTCGACCTTCATCATCTCGCCGCGGGCCGCGCGCGCAGGATCGTAGCGGGTGAGCAGGAGCTGCTTCTCGATCTTCTCGCCCTGTTCCGCACGGCGCGTCTTGGAATCGAGCATGCCGATGATCCGGTCGGAATCCCGCACCGAAGAGACCTCCGGGTTGGTCACCACCACGGCCACGTCGGCGAAGCGCATGGCGAGCGTCGCGCCCTTCTCGATGCCGGCGGGGCTGTCGCAGACGATCCAGTCGAAGCGTTCGCGCAGGCCCTCGATCACCCGCTCGACCCCTTCCTCGGTGAGGGCGTCCTTGTCCCGCGTCTGCGACGCCGGCAAGAGGTGCAGCGTCTCGAGCCGCTTGTCCCGGATCAGCGCCTGGGGAAGCTTGGCGTCGCCCTGCACCACGTTGACGAGGTCGAACACCACGCGGCGCTCGGCCCCCATGACCAGGTCGAGATTGCGCAGGCCGACGTCGAAATCGACGACGACGACGTTCTGGCCCGCCTTGGCGAGCGCAGCGCCAATGGAGGCGGAGGAAGTGGTCTTTCCCACGCCCCCCTTGCCTGAAGTGACAACCACGACCTTGGACATTGGAGACTCCCTCGCCTCGGATACAAAAGCGACCGTTCAATCGAGCGCGGTGAGGCGCAGCGTTCCGCGGTCGCAGCGGACCTGGACGGGACGGCCGTGCAGATCGGCGCCCCAGTGGTCGGCGGTGCGGTAGAGGCGATCGACCCCCACCATCTCCGCCTCCAGTCTGCGGCAGAAGATCCGCCCCTCCCCGCTGGTGTTCACGCCCGCGATCGCACGCCCGCGGAGCGCGCCGTAGACGTGGAGCGAGCCGCCGGCGATCACCTCCGCGCCGGAGGCCACGGCGCCGATGACGGTGACGTCGCCTTCCGGGAAGACGATCGACTGCCCGGACCGCACCGGACCGTCGATCAGCAGGGAATTGGCGAGCGCAGGTCCCGGCGGCTCGGGTTCGGGCGACTTAGGCCGGGATGCCTGCGATTCGGGGGTCTGGGGCCGGTCGCCGTACATGGCGTCGAAGATCTCCCGGCCGTGCAGCTCGGTGGCCAGCCGGCCCCAGCGCGTTCCGGCCAGGAGCGCCTCGCCCGCGCCTTCGACGCCGACGAGGCGGAAATTCCGCATCTCCAGCCCTTCGAGCAGCATGGCGAGGTCGTCCCGCGCCTCCGCCGCGACGGCGGAGAGATCGGCCACCACGGGGCGATTGGAGAAGAACCCCGGAACGTCGCGCATCTGGGCGTCGAGGGCCGCCATCCAGCCGGCGAGCGGAAGCTCAGGCGCCACCACCAGGGCCATGAAGCTGCGGCCGCGCACCCGGAGCCTGGGCAAGGGAAGCGTCTCGGTCGTCAACATCAGACGGAACTCCACGCCGCATCGACCGCGCCCCTCGGCCCGATGCGCTGCATCACCGACTCAATTGCCCCTGTCCCGAAAGCCTGGGCCAAATCCGGCCAAGCTGAAACCCCGTCCACGGATCGAAATTGTGGATAGATACAATGGCTAAGCTTGAAGACGCTTTCTCTCCGCGGCGGGGAGAGGAAGGGGCCCATGCGCAGCATGGGAATGTGAGGGGAACGCCGGAGGCGAGCGAAGAATCCCAGCCGCGCTCGCGGGCTCCCCCTCACCCGGAGCGGCTGGCGCCGCTCTCGACCTCTCCCCGCCGGGGAGGTGCGGAATCAGCCCGCGGCGGGCGACGCCTCGTCCGGCCTCAGCGTCAGCACGCGGACGCCGTCGCGGGTGACCGCGACCGTGTGCTCGAACTGGGCGGAGAGCTTTCCGTCCACGGTGACGACCGTCCATCCGTCCTCTTCGGTCCGGACGGCCCGGCGCCCCTGGTTCAGCATGGGTTCGATGGTGAAGACCATGCCCTCCCGCAGCGTCAGCCCGGTCCCCGGCTTTCCGAAGTGCAGCACCTGCGGCGCCTCGTGCATCTCGCGCCCGATGCCGTGGCCGCAGAATTCGCGCACGACCGAATAGCCGTTGCGCTTGGCGTGCCGCTCGATGGCGTAGCCGACGTCGCCGAGCGTCGCGCCCGGTCGCACGGCGCGGATGCCCTTCCACAGGGCCTCGTAGGTCGCGCCGACCAGCCGCCTGGCCGCGGGCGCGACGTTCCCGATCAGGAAGGTCTTGCTGGAGTCGGCGATGAAGCCCTGCTTCTCCAGCGTGATGTCGAAATTGACGATGTCGCCGTCCCGCAGGACCTCGTCCTTCGACGGCACGCCGTGACAGACGACCTCGTTCCTCGAACTGTTCAGCGCGAAGGCGTAGCCGTACTGGCCCTTGCTGGCGGGCCGCGCGCCGAGCCGATCCACGATGAACGCCTCGACCAGGTCGTTGACCTCAAGGGTGCTCAGCCCGGCCAGCGGCCGGCTGTCCAGATAAGCGAACACCGAGGCGAGCAGGCGCCCCGACTGCGCCATCAGCTCGACCTCGGCCGGCGTCTTCGTCATCGGGCCACCGGCGCGAGGTCGGGATCGTCGACGCCCGCCGCCTTCAGCTCGCGCGCCACGAGCTCCTGGAAGGTGAGGCCCGGGTTCAGCTCGCAGAGCATGCCGATCCTGATCCAGAACGCCGCCTGGGCGTTGATCGACCGATAGGACGCCTTGCTCGCCCGGCGCAGCTGCTCGTGCAGCTCGTCCTCGATGTTCACGATCCCCATGGGGCGCCCTCGCATATACGTTTCGTCTATGTTTTATATGCTCGGATCTGCGCCGCGCAATAGGCGGCGCGCCGATGGGTTTCGTTTCGGAGGGCCAGGTTGGAAATCAGACCCGAGCGGCCGGCGGACGCAGTCGCGATCGGTCACGTCACCACAGCCGCGTTCGAGACGGCGCCCCATAGCAGCGGGACCGAAGCGCGTATCGTCGACGGCTTGAGGGCGGCCGGAGCGCTGACCGTCTCCCTCGTGGCGGTGGAGAAAGGCGACGTCGTAGGGCACGTCGCCTGCTCGCCGGTGACGATCGCGGGGGCCGAAGGCGCCTGGTACGGCCTCGGGCCGGTCTCGGTGAGGCCGGACCTGCAGGGGCGGGGCGTCGGCCGCTCGCTCATCCGGGCCGGGTTGGAACAGCTGCGTGCCCTGCAGGCCGCGGGCTGCGTGGTCCTCGGCGAGCCCGGCTACTACGGCCGCTTCGGCTTCGACAGCGATCCGGCGCTGACCTGGGGCGGCGAACCTTCCCCCTACTTCCAGCGGCTCGTCCTGGCCGGCCCGCCGGCGAGCGGGGATGTCGCGTATCATCCGGCGTTCGAGGCGTAGATGCGGCGAAAGGCGGGGGCTCATGTTCCAGATCAGGGAAGACGACCTGAGCGGAGCGGCGACGCGCGCGCTGCTTTCAGCCCATCTGGCGGGCATGCACGAGAACTCTCCCCCGGGACACGTCTTCGCGCTGGACCTGTCCGGTCTTCAGCGACCGGAGGTCACCGTCTGGTCAGCCTGGGACGGTGAGGACATCGCCGGGATCGGCGCACTCAGGGTCCTTCGAGACGGCGCCGGCGAGGTAAAATCGATGCGAACGGCGAAAAGCCATCTTCGACGTGGAGTCGCCGCCGCCCTGTTGGAGCACATCATCGCCGATGCACGCAGGCGTGGCCTAGGCCGCCTCAGCTTGGAGACGGGAAGCGGACCTGCGTTCGAACCCGCACTCGCGTTGTATCGCAAGCGGGGCTTCATAGACGGAGAGCCCTTCGGAGACTATGTCCCCAGTCGCTTCAACCGGTTCCTGCACTTATCGCTTTAGTCGCCAGGAATTCGCTAGACACTCGACGGGCTCAACGCCACGCTTCCGGCATCGCGAAGCTGCGGATCGAGCATCATGGGCCCCTTCGCACCGCCTCATGCCCTGATCCGTATTGCGGCCGCGCTCCTTCTGTCGTGTAGCGGAACGGCGGCCGCCCAACCGAGACCGGC
>Ga0164243_10002677_pt1 | contig 29158 bp, 15 predicted proteins | sample OricompcompostOP_FD_108781 | JGI IMG/M metagenome (GOLD analysis project Ga0164243, IMG submission 108781) | Organic Plus compost microbial communities from Emeryville, California, USA - Original compost - Organic plus compost (OP) | ecosystem: Engineered > Solid waste > Mixed feedstock >... | reverse complement strand
TGCCCTTTAGGGCGATTGAAGGCACCGGTGTGGTAGGGCCTTTCTTTTGGTCATCCCTTGATCAAGAAGATGAAGACCCAAATCTACGTATGTTTACGACATAGCGATGAGTCGGTCCACTTCAAAAATCGACTAACAATGACCATTTCCGGTCGCCCTCTTAGAAATGATATTCCGCAAGTCTGATGTCCGTAAGAAAGGCAAGACCCGCGGTTGGGAGACCATGCTCTCTTACAACTTCCGGACCCGCATGACTACCGGCTACGCTAAGGGCACTCCTAGCTCCGATATTGGCAAGGCTATCTCTCACATAAGGGCCTGTGCGGCCCAAATTGTACATCCCCTCCTCCTGCCCATGATCCTTCTGTCTTATCAAGTCGCTCCCGACAACGAGATCCGCCAGCGGCAGGCAAGAGACTGGCTCCGTCGACTCGAACATGCCATTAGCGGTCGTGATGAGATCAGGGCTGAAGAATCGTATGTCACGGCCGGGATTCTCGACATGGACGGGATTACTAGGGACATGTACGAGTGTAATGGCCAGGTGCTGTGGAAGAAACCCCAGGCTTATATCGACACTATTCTGGAATTGGAGAGGGCTATGGGGAGGTTCAAGACCGGGACTGGGGATCAATTTACCAGGGAGCTGGATAAACTTCATAAGAGTATGCTAGCGAGGACGGAATTTTATATGGTCAAGTTGAAGGGGCTGGAGAATTATGCGTGGACGACGCTGGAGCGACTGAGGATTCAGCGGGAAGCGGTAAGCGATATTCTATTCCTTGAATTCCCCCCCTCCCTCCTTTTCCAACAGGACCATTTTACGTATACTAATACGAGACGAAAAATCCAAACTCTAGTTATACAACATTGCGGCAATACGAGAATCTAAACTAAGTCTGCAAATCGCCAAAGAGCAGAAATACGTCGCCCACGCCGCCAAGCACGACGGCACAGCCATGAAGACGCTTTCACTTCTCGGCGCTCTCTTCCTCCCTGGGACTTACCTCGCCTCCGTCTTTAGCATGACGTTCTTCAACTTTGAAAAAGGTAATGACGCTTATGGGAAACGAAACACCTATCCTTTTGGCAATATAATGGTACGCTAAATGCTCTCTGGGCAACGACAACTTCTAGGTGCCGACCCTGTCATCGCTCCCAGCCTGTGGATCTATTTCGCCATCACGATACCCGTAACGGCAGCTATTGTCGGCACTTGGATCTTTTTCAACCAACGCCGGAAGAGCAAGTTCAGAAAGGCCCAGCTCGCCGTCGAAGACGATGTCGAGGTCATGGAGCGCGAGATCATGGCGACGATTCGGAGGAAGACTCTTAGTAAGGAGAGTACTTGGAACTCCCTAAGTCCTCGGAAACCATAACGATATAACCGGGAAAACTACCCGAGGAGAATGGCGAACGGGGGCAAAGGGAGAGGTTCAACTCAGCTTGTAATTTCCTGTAAATGATATCTTTACGACTGATGATGCTAATGAATTATTCTGACGAAGTACACATGAGCTTCAATATCTTAGAAGTGCCCATCAGCAAAGGAAACAGTCCGCCCAACTCTCTAGTAAAGCAAAGAAAACAAAAGAACCAGTACTCCGTGGTCACCACGCCTTGCTGCCCAATACATTTTTTTGTAGCGGTGCTATACCTTCCCCTATTCTTAGAGTCTGATTCGACCCTCATCATTACCACCGCCAAACCACCGCCTAATGTCAGACTGGTTTCCATTACTTCTTCCACTGCCACCACCCTCATTTCCGTTATTGGTCCAGGGGGGATTCTTGATGCCCTCGCCTAGATCCTGTAGCCACCTCGGCGATTCAAAAGTATCAATGGTATTCTTCATCCGGTGGCCAAGGATCTGGAAAAAGTTTTCGTCGCCTGTCGGCTCGTCGTTCCACACCGCGTCGCGGGATGGCTGTCCGAGTCGGCGTGGGTTACTGGGCTGTGTGGGCGACCTAAGAGGTGATGACGAAGAGGCCCCTGCGCCGCGGGCGGATGGAATGGATAATATCGGCGCGGAACGACCGGGTGGCCCTCCGGCAGCCCGGGCTCTAGCCTCATCCCTGCGACGAGACAGGGAGTGGCCGCTTAAATCTCGTTCGATGAGATCTCGGCCTTCCCTCCATAGGCCAGCACCGTGACTTCCCCTTCCTCCTCCTTCCTCCTCGTCGTCGACAATGTCGAGGCCGAAACCTAGGAGTCGTTTGACTCTTCCGTATATACCGAACAGCGTAGCGCATACAGGGAATAGAATAAGGATGGGGAATAGATAGTCAAACCACCTCCCTAGCGGCGTGAAGTCGATGAGCTGACCAAGGAAACCGTAAAACACGGTCTTTTTGTAAATTTTGGGTGATAGTAGAGTCATAAAGTTGTAAGATAATGGAACGCTGAGCTTAGCCACTTGCTGCGAGTACCAAAAGGCCGACTCGTACGCAGTATTTCGTCGGGTGAGCGCTCTCCCTCTCCACACCTTGACCTCGGTTATCGATGTGAGAGTGGCCGCACACATGTAGAGCAGCCAAAACATGGAGAGAACTTGGCCCGCGAACCCAACCTGGCCCTTTTCGCCAACCCAATGATGCACAACAGTGAAGCGGATGATGGAAAGATTAGGGAGGGCGACTTTGACAACCTCAGACCAAACAATGCAGGCAGACGCCAAGGCGAGCAAGACGCCAGTGAAGATTCGTACGTATGGCATGATGTGATAATGGAGAAGATACCGCGAATATGGTGTAAGTACGGTCAGGCGGGACCATGGGGAGGACTCTGGATGAAGCTCGCCGACATCAAGTTTCTTGGAGGCGGCCGAGTCAAGTAAAGTCTGGGTCTTCGCGGCTTCGTGGACGAGCCGGTTCCATTCTCCAACAAAACGAGATCGAGCATGGCGGGCTCGAATTAGCTCCCTAGTTAAGTTGGCCATGTATTGCTCGGTAATCACCGTTGGCAATATGCGACTCTCTCCACCGATCGTGTTGTCGACCGTAACAGGGCGAGACTCGGGAAGGCCGGCGATCTCAACTAGCTCCTCGATCCAATCGCCGAAGTCTCTCGCGCTTCCAACCTTCCGGCGGCCCAGCTCTAGCACTTGAGCCTCGATGTCTTCCAAAGTCAACAAAGAGTCTTCCATCTTTTCATGTAGAGCCGGCGCATGGCTCTGTAGTCTCCGGAGACGACCGCTGATGCTTGCGTTTCGGAAGAGCTGGCGGGGTATCGATACCAGGCCGTGGCCCATGAGGTAGATGGCAAACACGAGACCCCAACAGTAGGCAAGGGCCATTACTACGCTCTTTAAAGAGGTGAGGGAAACGCCGTATTTAATGAAGATGTAGATAAGTCCAACGAAACTAGAGCCGAGGACTATGGCGTGGAACTGGGCATTGGAACGGAGCGAGTACATGAGCTTTCCATATGGGTCGCGATGTCCGGAGTCGGAGTATTCGGCAAGGATCGGGAGGAGGAACCTAGCGCAATATGTTAGATTCATCGTCAAAGATTAGGCAAATGCGATAACGGTTGCGCCGGCAAGTCGCACCAGGTGAGAGCAAAGGTCAGCCAATACGTGATCCTCCACGAGACGAGGAGGACCCTCTCGGGGAGCCATATTCCTCGAATGGCATCATCTTCCGTTCTTGCACTCGATGCAAGGTCTATTGGAACGAGAAGGACAATCGCGGCAGGGAGGAAGATGGCAAAAAAGATGGGGACGAGGTAGAAGGCGGGGGTGGTTCGGAGAGGCAGGAAGTATCGGAGAATTAGCAGTACTGTAATGGAGATGATGATGGTTGCAACCAGCGCAAATATCTCAGAGGGCACAGGCGACCCTGTGCTCACAATATGCTGCATCTTGGAGTTAATACCATCTTTGGCGGGGAGAAGATGGTAGAGGTGAAGTTGAGGTGGCTCTTGATGAGCAACTCTAAATCGAGGCTGCGATGTGAGGTCAGCTGGTAACAAATGATCAAATGATGTTCCAGGAAGGCGTCGACTCAGGCTTCGACGCAGAGGATCTGCGGGGACTGTGATTACATCATCACCCATGGCCAAGTTTGGAACAGCGAACTGGGAAGTAAGGTATGGCGCCCGAGTACCTCAGTACCTCCTGCCCTTTTTCAGCAAGCTCTTTAAGTAGTACGCGACGTGACGCGCCCATGCTCCGTGAGCATTCACAAAGACTGTCACCGTCAAGCACCCTCCATTCCTCACCTCTCCGGACAACTGAGTGCAGAGATTCAAGAATCAACTGCTTCTCCTCCCTCCAACATCATAATTTAACCAGGGCACATTTTCTCCCTTCCACTTATAGTATTGTGCTGTCTGCACAGTAAAATCCTCTTTTTTTGACTCCCCTCCTACAAGCCTCTACTTCCTTGTTCTTATTCTTATCAGCAGAACAAATATTTCCTCTAGTGAACCCCTACGGTTCATCCACCATGGCAGACATCGAAGAGTGTATGTATTCATGCTGTTTTGCTGTTTCGATTCCTCCCATCTCTCCTGCTAGAACACGATACTGATTGACAACGAATGTCCTAGGGTCTGCGAATGCCAATGAGGCTGTCCGGATCTGTCTCTGGCGACCTTCCAAGGAGGGCCCAGTCGCGCTTGGCCCTCCTTTCAACGCACAGTTTACTTACCCTCTCTATGGCGAGGACGAGCAAATCTTTGGTTACAAAGGTTTGAAAATAAACATCAATTACCGCGCAAACGACATGCGACCGGTGGTCAAGGTGTCCTACCAAGCCAAATTTGACGCAGTCGGCGACACCGAACCAGCCGACATCATGACTCCCTTGAAGGAAAACCTCCCCGACATTGCCTTTAGTGGCTACCCTGACTTCGTCGAGAACACGAAGAAGCTCTCTCTCGAGAATACCTGGAAGCCTGCTGGCGAATTGCACGCCACGATGCAGGACGGATCCCATACCTATGAGATCTGGAAGGGTACCTTGGTCGACCCGGGAATTAAGCAGCTGGTCGCGCGCATCCAGCTTCTCCCGCTCCTTTTCATTGAGGGAGGTTCGCCCATCATCAATCCCAAGTTCGATGCAGTTGACGATCGATGGACCGTTTGGTCCCTGTACGAGAAGGACGAGGATGGCTACAGCTTCCTAGGCTTTTCCACCGTTTATCGATTCTACTATTTCGGCAAGCGAATCGATCCCCCTCCTCCCCCTGGCACGCAATTTGAGCTGCCTGTAGGCGATTTTGATCTCGGCCAGTTGCCCTCTCGCGCGCGATTGTCGCAGTTCCTTATCCTGAAGCCCTACCAAAGCCGCGGCCTCGGGACTCGCCTTTACAAGACGATGTTCCAGTATTATTACGACAACCCGCTTACTCGACAGCTGACCGTCGAGGAGCCTAACGAGTCTTTTGATGACCTCAGAGACATGTGTGATCTCGCCTTTCTTCTGACTCTGCCCGAGTTTAGAGACATGTCGTTCAAGCAGGGCATCAAGCTCGATATGAAAGGTTTACTTCCAGAGCTTGTCGATCGGAAGGCTGTCGATGCACTGATGGAGAAGAGCAAGATTGTGCCCCGTCAGTTCATGCGCTGCCTAGAGATGCATCTCATGAGCAAGCTACCTGAGTCCGTCCGCCCTCGACTTCCTACCGAGGGAAAGAGCAAGAACAAGCCGACGGCCGATGACAAGTTCATTTTCAATGTCTGGAGGCTTTTTGTCAAGTCTCGCCTTCTCGTCCACAATGTGGATGTCCTGGGCCAGTACGATTTAGGCCCGAGGCTTGTGCTTCTCGAGGAGACCATGGATAATGTCCAATTCGATTACATTCGACTCCTCAACAAGTTCCAACGCCGTGCGCAGCGTGACAAGCCCAAGCGACGACTCGACGATGACGACACCGAGGACGCGTCCGCTTCCAAGAAGGCGAAGGTCGAGGATGTAGAGGAGGACGGGACGTCGATCTGAATCGGCGGATCGGGGGGAAGTTTGACGATGATGATGCCAAGGTTATCATATCGGCTTCCAAGAAGGCAAGGCTCGAGGGAATTATGATGATGAGCAGTTCGAAATCAGCGAGCGGTATATTATGAAGGAAGGGAAAACTGGAGTTATGGGTACGGCAGGGCGGATACTTTGATGACGGTCCTTTTACATGCCGGCGTTTATCTGTATAATACTTGGATCGGTGGTTCTCCAAAATACATGCTCGCCTTCAATACTCTATCAAGACAGTCTACGTTCAAGTGATGCGCCTTTAGACCCTCTTGTCGTAGCTCTATAATGTTTTATGCAGCCCCCTACAGAAGCCCACTGCTGAAGCCCGGTATGTGTATTCTTCGATCGAGTTGCGGCTTCTTGACCGCGTTCTTTGACGCGTCGGACACCCTATCTCCCATTGACTCAGAAATACAGTAGCTTCTCAAGGCGGGGTGGTCATCGCTGAGCCGCACCTACTACAGTATGAGTAGCCATCCTCTGAGTCTCAGTGCGGGGGAGACCCATGGCCATGGCAAGCGCGTAAGATTCCGCCGCAGGCAGAAAGGTTGTTGGAGAGATTGAACAACCTCAATCAAGGTAGGCTCTTTGTGTCTACGGAGCAGAAACAAGCTATGCACTAAAGAGGAAATTTTCGACTTCCTGTGGTAATTAATTTCAAAAATAGCTGCAAGTTTCATCCTGCCCTGCTCTCTTACACTTACGAGGTCGTCCGAGAACTCGATGTCTCAATCAAAACCAGGGGGCGGTTTGCTCGAAAGGCACAGTTCCAGGAAAAAAATGGTGGACTGGTGGTTAGAGTTATGCGTATAACGATGGATTGTACATATGGGATCATGGACACAACTTGGCGAAAGCATCGCTTGCCACAGGCTTGAATGCAGTTTATCAACCCCATCGCCTCAACACCACATCCTTCGCAAAAATGGCGGATCCTTTCGAGGTTCGCATGCGCTTCACCAAGCAGTTACAACAGCTTAATGCTTCTGTTACCGCGACCCAGAAGGCTGCACAATATGCCCTTAAATACAAGGACATGGATGAGGATCTCCACTCATGCATCGTGGAACAGCTTGAACAGGTACGTTTGAATCCGAATCTCACTATGGTCTGTCGAAGCGAGGAGTGAGGGTTGGCTAAGGCGCTTCTTCGCGCAGAATCGGAATATGAATACCCGTGCAAACATCATGTATTTCATCGAGCAGTTTCTTCAGTTGGCCAGTAAGGATGGCCATGTGAACTATGTTCGAATGATGCAGCGAGACATCATTAGAGTTGTTGATGCTGTAGCCCCGGATGATGGAACCGGATCTGCAAACGTCAAAGTGGTCAGGAAGGTATGAAGCAAGACATTCATCCCGCAAGGGTTGGCGGGTTTCCTCCGTTGTATCCAATGGCCGAGGTTGAAGCTGATTTTGTCCTTGCAGGTATTACAAGGACTCTGCAACAAAGGGTTCTTCCAACAAGATCTGGTATTGGAAATAGAAGAGTGCCTCAAGGACAGAGTCACGAAAGACTTTTCACTGGAGTCCCCTGTCGCTAGTGACAGCCAGGCCGGTCGTCCAGCACCCAAGCACTCCACTTTCGAGGACGTCCGTCAGATCGACCGCCGTATAGAGGAGGACCGAGAGCGCCACAAGAGGCTTCGGGAGACAATGTGGGCAGTTCCGGCTGGCCCTACCGACAAGCCTGAGTGGGAGAAGTTGTGGGAAGAAACGAGTGACTGGGGATCCGACGATGATCTCATGGCAAAAGAAGAGCGCGAGATGAAAGAAAGGGAATGGTCGTCGTATTGTACCCACTATAACGGCTAAGGATGTCATTTCGAGAGGCGGGTAGGCGTTGGGGGTTAACGGGAGTTTTGATTTTGAATCCATTGGGATTGATACCCCAAGAATCACAGATTATCCATCTAGAATCCAGAAGGCTTGAGTTGAGCGGGTCCTCCGCACAGTATATTGTTACAACCATTTTATACATGCAAGAAGCTCAATCTATCGTCACATCCAGCCATCAGACCTTTGAGCCTTGACCAATAGAGAAACCGTCTATAAACCCGCTTTACAGAACACACCAGACACAACTAGCCCGGGGACTCTCCTGTCTCCTCCGCTTTACTCCATCGTCACGGTGCCACCGAGCGCCTTGAGAGTCTCGATGATCTTTTCGGCCTCATCCTTGGGCACGTTCTCCTTCATCACCTTGGGCGCGCTCTCCACGAACTTCTTGCTGTCCACTAGACTGAGACCGAGAAGGTTCTTGATCTCCTTGATAACCTTGGGCTTGGAAGTCGCTTCGAAGCCGGTCAGCTTGAGGGTGAAGACGCTCTTCTCGGCAGCAGCAGGGGCCTCCTCTTCCGCCTCCTCAGCAGCGGGAGCTGCCGCTGGAGCGCCCGCGGCAGGGCCGGCAGCGAAGGCACCAATTGGGACATCGGGAAGGTTGAGTCGGGTCTAGAATTGGAGAAAAACCAGACTGTTAGATACAATGGCCTCATCATCCGAGAGCGTGGAGCATCATGAGTCAATGTCGTGGGAACAATACCTTTAAGCTAGAAACGAGATCCGCAGTCTCTAGGAGGGTGAGCTGGCTAATCTGGTCGACGATAGCAGCAATCTTGGGGTTCTCGGGAGCGGCAGCGGCCTCGGTCGAGTTCCATCGCCTAGGGGTCGAGACTATCGGCGCGGCGTATCGGAAGGAACCGGCAGATCGCAATTGGCGCGCGCAGCGCTGTGCCGCGTACCTGTATGATAGAGACATTGTTTGTAGGAGGATTGGCGAGAGGGAGACGATATGTTGGACTGGCGTTGTGGTCGCGCGGCTGGCGGGTGAGGTCGTGTGCTTGGGATTCTGAGCTGACAGGAGACAAAATCTCGAAGATTTTCGAGCTCTTGTCGTGGATGGCTTGTCGAGGTGGCTCGTGCACCGTCAATGGCAGAAAATTTGTCAAGTAATGTGGCGGCTGGCGGCAGTGGACCGACGTCACTGTGTGGTCTCTAATCGATAAGAAATAGACACTGTCTGATAAGATAATAAATGTACTCTTCCGCCAAATATCGGGCCAAACAAAGTAAGGATACATGTGGGGTTCACAAAACCGTTCCAGGCACTGTGGGCTTATCGCTTATCGCAGGGTCCAAAAAAAAAGAAAAAGAAAAATATCTTGGAAAGTCTTGCCTTCAAGACACACAAAGATTCGACGAAATCTCAAGATTACCGGGGCAAAGATGGCGGCGGCGGATATTTCCTCAAATATGGTCTCTCTTATGAGAGATAGTGAGACATTAGGCCTCTTGCCACCCGAAATACTTGAAGTTGTACGAAATCATGCCGCCTCTGGAATGCTCGATGCCATCGCCAATGCCGCCCTTTCACCACGCCTCACTGATAGGCTTTTCGTTCATTTTCAGCACGTATTCGCCGATGTATGTGCGCGATGGGTCCTCCAACTTGCGCAAACAGACAGGAATGGCTCTGTATTAGCTTCTTATGCTCGGATATTGCCGTTTGCGCCATATCTCTCTATATTTCTCGAACGATTTCTCTCCCATCACCGTCCCAAGCAACCTGGGCTCCCAATTTTCCGTCCGGCTCACCTTAACTCATGGACCGCCACCCCCGATGACCCCGTTTCCCTCCAACGAATTCTACTCTCAATATGGAGGTTGAACAGCTTCGACCAGCGAACCTATGGCCCGTTATTATCCCCTTCCGATGCGCAGGAACTTTTCGCGCATGATGATCGAGCAGTCAGGTATCTAGCGATCCGCATATTTTGTCAGCTTCTTCAGGCATCAGATTTCAAGCTTGAGGCTCTTATCCAGGAACATCTCGGTACGGCAGACCCCGTATTAGGTGACTTTGATGGCCTCGAGGTTGACTACGGTTTCTTGTCTCTACATGAGCATAGTCGTGTAAATGCGGTGGAGAAGCTTCGCCAGGATATTGCTCGCTCAGGAACACACGATGGCCCAATCTTCGCGCCACAAGAACTCACTCCACATGTCGTATCATATGGTAGAGTCATCCTCCCACGTCCGAGCGGCACTTTTGTGCAACAATCATCCCTCGTCGTCACGTCGACTGTGAGGGATAATCTCGAGCATCTTGCTAGCCTTCTCCGAAACCCTGGTTCCATTCTTCTTCATGGCTTGCCTGGATCTGGCAAGACATCCGTTATCAAGGAACTCGCCAAGGACCTCGGCATGAGTTCGGACATGGTAACTCTTCACTTGAATGATCAAACCGATGCCAAGATGCTCATCGGTCTCTACTCAACCGGGTCGAAACCTGGCAGCTTCCAGTGGCGGCCTGGAGTTCTAACAAAAGCTGTCAAGGAAGGAAGATGGGTTTTAATCGAGGATCTCGACCGTGCTCCTGCTGAAGTCGTCAGCTCGCTGCTGCCGCTTGTTGAGCGAGGGGAGCTGCTCATCCCTAGTAGAAGTGAGAGGATTAAAGCTGCCAGTGGCTTCCGTCTCTTCGCCACTGTTAGGACGTCAAAAGGTATGAACGGCCAAGAGACGCTTCCACATCTCCTCGGTCTACGCTTCTGGCAGCAGCTCGCTATCCGGCCGCTGCCGGAACGAGAGCTAGAAGAAATTGTACGAGGCGCGTTTCCAATGCTCGACAAGCTTGTTCCCCAGATTCTCTCCGTCTTCCACCGCCTTACGCGAACTGCTTCGATGCCATCAATCGTTGCCTCAAGTCGCGGAATAGCGAGACAGATGACACTCCGAGAACTCCTAAAATGGTGCCGAAGATTGCAGGATCAGCTTCTCGCCTCGGGCTCGACTGTGACGATCAGTGAAGAGACGAGAGAGCGAATGTTCATGGAAGCGGTGGATTGTTTTGTTGGTCACTTGCCAGAGGGCAAGGGGAAGGATGAACTGGTTTTCGCTATCGGAGAAGAGATGCACATGGCTAAGGCTTGGGTTGAGCACCAGATGACTGCATATGTGCCCGTCCTGAAGGATAGCGAATCCCATCTTCGCGTTGGCCGAACCTCAATCGAGAAGCACAAGAATCCGACGATCCAACGGTCAAAACGCCCATTTGCCGATACTACTCAAGCTAAGAGGCTTCTCGAACAACTCACTCGCTCGGTGCAGTTGAGAGAACCGGTTCTATTAGTGGGCGAGACTGGTATCGGAAAGACGACAGTCGTCCAACAACTAGCTGACATTGTTGGCCGCAAAGTTGTTGCAGTCAATTTGTCTCAGCAGAGTGAGGTTGGCGATCTCATTGGTGGGTTTAAGCCTGTCAATGCTCTCAACCTTGCGATCCCCTTAAAGGATGAATTCGATGAACTTTTCAGAGCCACGGGCCTAGCCGCGAAGAATCAGCCGTATTTGAACCGGATCGCCAAATACATCACGAAGCGACAATGGTCAAAGGCCTCCAAGATGTGGGTGGAGGGGGCGGAACTGTTCAAGAAGCTACTTCAGGTAGAGCAGAAGAGGACTCGGGAGAATGGCGAGCCACCCGCAAAACGCCAAAAACAAGAAGCACCCTCAAGGCTTAGGCATCTTGTCGATATCAAGTCCCGATGGAACGAATTTGAGAAGAGCCTTGATCAGTTCAATGCTCAAATCTCGGGAAATAGCAGCGCCTTCACATTTTCGTTCGTGGAAGGCAATATTGTTAAGGCTGCAAGGAATGGAGACTGGGTCCTTCTGGATGAGATAAACCTGGCTTCTTCTGATACCTTGGAGAGCATCGCTGATCTCCTTACTGACCCCGGTGAGACCCCCTCGATCTTACTGTCGGAGACAGGCGAGATCGAGCGAATCACGGCCCATCCCAATTTCCGCATATTTGGTGCGATGAATCCGGCAACCGACGTTGGAAAGCGAGACCTTCCAGTTGGCATTAGGTCGAGGTTCACGGAAATTTATGTCAACAGCCCGGATCGTGACTACAAGGATCTTTTAAAAATTGTGAAGGCTTACCTGCATATCAAGAGTGCCAAAGATGAGCAGGCTGCAGATGACATTACAAGACTCTACTTGAATACCAAGCAGCTAGCGGCCGAGAAGCGATTGGTGGATGGAGCGAACGAGGTACCACATTTCAGCCTGCGAACTCTGACTCGCGTCTTGAGTTACGTGAGGGAAGTTGCTCCCTTTTATGGCCTGAGAAGGGCATTGTACGAAGGTTTCTCTATGGGTTTTTTGACCCTTTTGAACCGGGAATCGGAGGATCTGCTGGTTCCGTTAATAGCACACCACATCTTCGGCAGTGGCAATTCGCGAAGTTCAATCTTGTCCCAGCGTCCGAAACTCCCGGACGATGGGCGCCAATACATCCGGTTCAAAAGCAAGAGTCAGGACAGACAATATTGGCTCCTGCAGGGAGAACAAACGCCTGTTGAAAGCGAAGACTATATCATCTCCCCTTCAGTCGAGCGAAACCTTCTTAATCTCGTGCGTGCCACCTCGAACGCCAGGGACGGCGGTTTTCCGGTCCTCATCCAGGGTCCTACTTCCGCTGGCAAGACGAGTATGATTGAGTACTTGGCAAACTACAGTGGGAATAAATTCGTACGGATCAACAATCATGAACATACAGATCTTCAGGAGTACCTCGGTACCTACGTATCTGGTACGGATGGGCGTTTACGTTTTCAGGATGGCTTGCTCGTGCAGGCGATGCGCCGCGGTTACTGGATTGTACTGGATGAATTGAACCTTGCCCCTACTGATGTCCTCGAGGCGCTCAACCGTTTACTGGATGATAACCGAGAGTTACTTATCCCTGAGACTCAAGAAGTCGTCAAACCGCATGAGAACTTTCGCCTCTTTGCGACTCAAAACCCTCCAGGTCTCTATGGTGGAAGGAAAGTGCTGTCAAGAGCCTTTCGTAACCGTTTTCTAGAACTGCATTTTGATGACATCCCCGAGGATGAGCTCGAATACATCCTCCAGAAACGGAGTCGGTACACTGCCCCATCTGATTGCAAGAGAATCGTGACGGTTTATAAGGAGCTGTCACACCTGCGTCAAACAACCCGCGTGTTCGAGCAGAAGGATAGCTTTGCTACTTTGCGTGATCTCTTCCGGTGGGCCCTTCGGAATGCCGAGAACCGAGAAGAAATCGCTGCCAACGGCTTTATGTTGCTCGCTGAGCGTGTCCGAAATGAGGATGAGCGCATTGCTGTGAAAGAAATCATCGAGAAGGTGTTTAGAGTCAAGATAGACCTTGATGAGCTCTACTCAAAATCCTCACAGGCACTACGCCACCTTCAAGAGAACCGCCAAGGCGTCGTCTGGACTCATGGAATGAGACGTCTCTACATGCTTGTCTCTCAAGCCATCCGGAACCGTGAGCCGGTTCTGCTCGTCGGCGAGACTGGTTGTGGAAAAACGACGGTTTGCCAAGTCCTTGCGGAAGTCCTCGGTAAAGAGCTGCACATTGTCAACGCACATCAAAACACAGAGACTGGAGATATTATTGGTTCGCAGAGGCCAATTCGGAACCGAGCTTCAATCCTCGAAGCTCTGCATGTGGCTCTTCAGTCAGCCATGGAGGCTTTAAAGCAAGACGCCGACGGAACTACAGATGAATTACTAGGAAGAATTCGCCAGCTCCCTGCGGAGGCCCTTTCTGCCATTCCCGAAGACCTCAGAACGCAGATTGAGACACTCGAGATACGAAGCAAGGCGCTATTCGAATGGTCCGATGGAAGTTTAGTCCATGCCATGAAAACGGGACAGTTTTTCCTTCTTGACGAAATTTCCTTGGCTGACGATTCGGTTCTGGAAAGGTTGAACTCAGTCTTGGAGCCGCAGCGGACAATTTTATTGGCAGAAAAGGGTATTGACGACTCCTTCGTGGCAGCGGCGGACGGCTTCCAATTCTTCGCGACGATGAATCCTGGTGGCGATTTTGGCAAGAAGGAGCTGTCTCCGGCACTAAGGAATCGATTCACTGAAATCTGGGTTCCACCCCTTTCTGGGACTGAAGATATTCTCGAGATCGTAACTCGGAAGCTCGTGAAGGAGGTCAAGAATCTAGCAAACGTCATCGTGGACTTTGCTACATGGTTTGGAGAGACATTCAGATCTGCTTCCGCGACAGCATTTTCTATTCGAGAACTTCTGGTTTGGGTGCAGTTTGTTAATCAATGCCATGGAGTTGATCCGCTCTTTGCCATCGTCAATGGTGCTGCAACTGTGTTCATTGATAGCCTTGGCGCGAATCCATCGGGCCTCATCGCTCTGGATTCTCAAGGCGTTGCGATTCAGAGAGGTAATTGCTTGAACAAACTCAGTGAGCTCCTCAGAGCCGATATTTCTTCCATCTATAATTCGAATCCCGAGTTGACGTCCGATGATGCCAAGATCGCCATCGGAGGGTTTGCCATACCAAGAATCTCGAACGAGGTCGACGAGAAGGATTTCAAGTTCTTTACTCCCCCAACGACTAGGCTCAACACGTTAAGAGTTGTCCGCGCCCTTCAAATGCAAAAGCCTATTCTCCTTGAAGGCAGCCCTGGAGTAGGAAAGACTACACTGGTCGCAGCGTTGGCCCAGGTGTGTGGACAGCCCCTGACTAGAATCAACCTTTCCGACCAAACCGACCTTATGGACCTTTTTGGAACAGATGTGCCTGTTGATGGAGCTGAAGCGGGAAATTTCGCCTGGCGTGATGCTCCCTTCCTGCGGGCCATGCAAAGAGGCGAGTGGGTCTTGCTGGATGAAATGAACTTGGCGTCCCAGTCTGTACTGGAAGGATTAAACGCGTGTCTGGATCACAGAGGAGAGGTGTACATCTCTGAGCTGGATCAAGTTTTCAAGCGTCACCCCGACTTTCGCCTCTTCGCTGCTCAGAACCCTCATCACCAAGGAGGTGGCCGGAAGGGTCTTCCAAGCTCATTCGTCAACAGATTTGTCGTCGTCTATGCTGATGTATTCTCTGGCGAGGATCTCCGCCTCATTGCGTCCAACCACTCACCCGACGTCGCACCAGAGACGATCGAGAAGCTGATTCGGTTCATCACGGAGTTAGAACGCAAGATAGCCCAAGACCGTTCATTTGGCTCTTTGGGAGCCCCTTGGGAGTTTAATCTTCGTGATTTGCTGCGCTGGCTTCATCTCCTACATAGTTCAGACCCCCTTCTCGGCACTGCAAAGGTTGACGATCTCCTTGATATCGTTGTTCGGCAAAGATTCAGGACAGAGCGAGATAGACAAGAAGTTACGAAATTATTCGCGGACATCTTCGGCGAGTCCCCAAGGACCCACAGTCTCTACCATGATATCAACTCCTCATTCTGCCAAGTCGGGTTGGCACTCATGCAACGCAGTCATCTGGCCCAACCGGTTGGTCTGCAGAATATCGATCTGAAGACTCGTCTTTCTAACATTGAGACCCTCATACTCTGTGTAACGCAGAATATCCCATGTATCCTTAGTGGTCCATCGGGCTCGGGGAAGTCGGTACTTGTTCAACACTTAGCGGCCCTCGCAGGCAAGTCGCTCGTAACTTTCCCCCTGAACGCGGATGTGGACACCATGGATCTTGTCGGTGGGTTTGAGCAATCCGACCCGCTGCGAGAGGTAAACTCCGTGCTTCAGGAATTGCAGGAAACATTGCAAGCCTCTGTCCTCTCCGTGGTTCCTGGGAAGGCGCCTGCAGATGCCCTCCAATTGCTCCATCTTTTGGCAACAACTGCGGAAGTACCCGAGCCCACCATCTTGCTTCCTCTAGCCGAGAGTCTCTTATCATTGGTCTCTCCGTCATCGGAGGTTGGGGCTGTCCTTACAAGAGCAGTTGAGACCCTCCAGAAGCCGTTGACAGTGACAAACCCTCGCTTCGAGTGGTTAGATGGTGTTATCATCAAAGCTCTACAGACAGGGCAGTGGCTCGTTTTAGACAATGCCAACCTTTGTAGCGCCTCAGTGCTTGACCGACTGAATTCTCTTCTCGAACCCAATGGCTTCCTTAGTATTAATGAGCACTGCGATCCTGACGGAGAACCAAGAGTCGTCAAGCCGCACCCTGACTTCCGGATCTTCTTGACAACTGATCCAAGATACGGAGAGTTATCGAGGGCCATGAGAAACAGAGCTATTGAGATTCATCTTTTTGAACCTATGGCCGAACAGACCCGGCATCTGAGATGGGTGACTGCCATCGAGAGCACCCTTCAGCGGTACCATCTCTCGCTGTCGATGTCCCGTGATGATGGCGAGGATTCGGCTAAGGCTATAACGGCTCTTGCCTTTGAGCGCCTTACAAAAGCAGACGTCCACCTTCTACCTCGATTTGTCAAAGATGGGAACTCGCAGGCTTATTATAAGTGTCCTGAAGTTGCTAAGCAATCTCAGCAACTCGTAGAGTTCCTGCGAGCAGACAGCATCCGCGACCTTAGCGCCTCCATCTCCAATATGTATTCTTCCCTCCCTGCCATCAACTCTGGAAATATCGGGGACGCTCAGGTCGGTGACTGTACGATCCTGCTTTTCTTAATGTTTCATGCTAACATTCATGCAGCCAATTTTCCCCATCAAGAATCTTCCGATAGCCCTTCTTCTTTCCAAGACCGTGGGTCCACAGCCATTTAGGCTCGCAATATGCTACGAGTACTACCAAGACCTTCAATCTCTGGACACCGAGATCCGATCTCAAGCCATGGCAGCAAGAAGTTCCAAGATCGCTTCTCTGAACCGCCTGCAACGCTCCTTTGTCGCGGAGCGGGTGACCGCAGTCTCCAAGGATTCGACTGTCGACGTTGCTGAGTTCTTCTCGGCTGCTCTCTCGTTGATCGATGGCTTCCTCCGAGCTCAAGATGCCGAGAGCGATTGGCGAGTGAGTGTAATTTGAGATGACCTCCCTCGAATTTGAATCATTTCTAACTTAAACTAGGTACAAAATCGGCTTCTCCGGGGCATAATTCACTACATGCGAAGAACTTTACAGCTCGTGACAGTATCAAACGCCTTGTTTGATGAGGCGGTGTTCCAAGCCCACTTAGCTCAGGGACGAAGGCTTCTAAAAAATATTCAGTCTCAAGCCTATAACCCGGCGGTGCGAGAATTCGTTACCGACTTGCTCAAGAAGATCGACCGACACTTTTCCTTGGGCTTCAGTTTGAAAACAGGCCTTGGCATGGAGGATATCTGGAGGACGTTCCGACCAGATCTCGTTCCAGATTCTGCCATTCTTAAACGGTCCGCCGATATTATTACCCTTGCCAAGCGCTTTGATTCGTTGAAGTGGAAGATCGGTTCCTCGATAGCCGATCTGGCTAAGGCAATGTCAACATTCTCGATGGCCTATGGTATCGTCCGATCGGGCAGGGCTGGTGCAGAAGCTCTAATCATGGAGCTGGCTACTGAGATTCAGTCTCTGGAAACCAGGATCGGATTAGAATCTGCAGATGTTGTCCCATTCTTCACGGGGAACTTCGAGACACTGCGGCAAATCTCTGTACTTCGGGATTTTAAGCTTGGAAACAGCATTAAGGGTGACAATATTACTGTCCTCTCCAACGTACCGACACTTGCCCAGTTATATCTGGAGGACACTCATGGCTCGGCCCAACTTCTACAGGCAATTGACTACTTAGCGTGTCAGGACTATGAGAACCTCGCGTGGAGGGGCAGACTCCTCCCGTCAGTCCTTGCCAAGGCAGGCGGGATAGGTGCCACGACATTGAACTCCCTAGCACTACTTGAGATGGAACTACCTCAACTTACCACATTCCTATCCCAGGCGTCCCGGGCTATCACATCTAGTACCTTTGTAGATCTCAACGCTATTCTACACAAACTGGTCATAAGCTTCGTTGAGGCTCTTGAACCGGGCCTCAGTGACAAGCTGTTGGACACCGAAACTAGGTTGCACCAAGTTTTGGCAACTAAACCTTTGAAATTTGAGGATCGTCAAACCTGGTTCCCCGAGGATTTGATCGAGCCTTTCCTTGGCGTCGCACCGCATATCCTTGAAGTTTTCAAAGACAATCTCCTCCTGTCATGGTGTTCATTAATAGCGACCTCTCTAGGTGGTACGGACGCTTATCGATTTGCCGCCTTGGCCTGGGTTCAGTTTGCTGTTGGAGCGCTTCGACTTTATGTTCCCAACAGAGTCTTTGATCCACATCTCAGACTGACGCTAGAGATCGAGTCCTACAAAGAACTGAAGGAGAACTTGTTGTCCAAACTCTCTTCGCTGGTTACGTTCGAGTCGCAGTTTACTGGCCAACTTTCTAATCTACGAATCGAATTGCTTGAGCGAGAAATTGATAATCTGGGGCCTCTGCCGGCGGATAATGACAAGGTTTACCGACCAGAGCGGTCAGAGCTCAGCCAAATTCATGCCGAGTTTAATAATGTCTTGAAGGCCACAGTCTACTCCGAAGTAGCCACCTCAAGCCTCCATGACCTTCCCGAAGAAGGACTACACCTGGTCACGGAGAACGTTAGTCGAGTTATTTCCAGACTCTCGGGATACTTCGAAGCCTACCAAGACATGATTCGGCCGGTCGTGAACTTCCTGCGCATTATGCAAGTTGGTCTGTCGCTTAATACTGAGCCGGCACGTCTAAGCGAATCCACTTCCGAACTCATCTCAGCTACGCCATTCCTTGGTGGCAATTTCATTGCGAGGGCACCGAGTCTTCAAAATAAGACGTTCGAGTTTATTGACCTTATGACCATATCCTCTGCAGTGGATGGAGTGGATAATTTCAGCGCCGAGGACCGAGAGGCCGTTTCTGCTTGTTTCCATGCATTCTACAATGAATGGACTCGGAAGCTCGAAGCGGACAGAAAGGAAGAAGAGGCAAAGCAGAGCCTTTACCGTTTTAAGGGTAGCTTTGAAGACGAAGAGGAAGTCAACGAAGAGGAGTTCAACGAACTATTCCCTACATTTGACGGAGAGGAGGATGAGCAGACGGCCAAACCTTCCCTCAAGAAATACAAAGTGAGGGACATGTCCATCAAAGTGGCCGAGGCTCACAGAAATCTACTCCTCTCTACTCCAGAAGCTCCCTCTGCTATTCGAACTGCACTACTCTCTATTGGGCGTAAGATGGCCTCAGATCTGTCGGAAAAGTCAACTGTGGATCAGGATCTGAGCAACAAACTTCTTCCCGGCACCCTCTTGACCCTTAGCGACCAATTGTCTTCGTTGAACATGGATGGAACGCCAAGCAACTACAGCTTTTATACTGACGCAAATCTCCATGAAGCGCGCCAGCTGGTTCATCTGGTCAACAGGATCAAAACTAGATTCCGCGAACTGCAACTCACCGATGAGATTGGCCACCTTCAGCCACTCGCCGATGTGCAAGCCTCTTGCGAAAAGGTCTTACAGCTTGTACATATAGAACCACTTGCCAAGATGCTGCCGAAGGTGGAGCACTTGCACGCCATGGTGTACGAGTGGCAATTTGGAGGATGGGCGAGCCGTGTCCATTCCGTTCCCGAGCTGTACAGCCGCTTGACCGAGTCGATAGTTCGTTGGCGCCGATTGGAACTTTCCACCTGGTCAAAGATATTCGATATGGAAGTCCGCCGGTGCCATGATGATGCGAACTCTTGGTGGTTTGTCGCGTATCATGCGACGATTGCGATTCCCATGGCGCTCCAAGAAAAGGGTAACCTGAAAGAATACGCTGAAAAGCTCGTTACGGATCTAGAGGTCTACTTCACATCAGCTATTCTCGGACAATTCTCTACTCGACTGAGCTTATTGAGACAATTCCATAAGCACCTACAGCTTCTAGTTCTGGATTATCCCGCGCTTTCAATTGTGCACACGACCGTCGGCAGCTTCATTTCTATGTATCAGCGGTACCAGAAGGTTGTCGACGAGGAAATTACGCGGGGCCGGTTGCCAATCGAGAAAAAGATGAAGGATGTGCTTCTCCTCGCCAGTTGGAAGGACACAAATATCAACTCCTTACGGGACAGCGCTAAGAAATCCCACCTCAAGCTCTTCAGACTTGTTCGAAAATTCCGTGAAGTTCTTGGTCAGCCGCTCAGGCTGGTTATTGAAAAGGGTGTTCCGGATGAAGAGTATCCTCTGACTGCGCTCGCCGAGGACATGTCTTTGGCGAAGGTTGACAAGGACAGTACCAAACTAGCAAGCCGCGAAATGCTCAATTGGCTGGGGCAATTCAAGCCTCTCGTCAACGTCGGCCAAACGGTATCACGAATGACGCAGGTTGGGCGGGTACCCGAGTTTGTCGGGCAGGCTGTGGAAGAAGTAGACGCCTTCATATCGAGCCTGTCAACCTCAATGCAAGAATTGAGGAAGGAGACGCCAAGTGTGTTGACCGACGAGAACAAAGACCTAGTGAAGCACCTCAAGGCTCGCAAGCGCAAGCTCTTTGCTGACGTTCTTCGCGAGGCTCGGACAATGGGCTTCGAATACAATCTTGACACTAAACGTCTCGCACAGCAAGAGTCGCTGTCGGCAATTCTGGCAACTTGTGGTTCATTGGCCTTTTTTAGCCCCACTGCGGTAGAAGGCACCGAATATTTCTTCCATAAATTCATCGATATGATGCCGAAAATCAGAGCTACAGCAACGGACCACTCTGAAGAGATCACTGGCCGAGAGGTGGCGCGCAGTATCGGGTACTTGGAAGGGATGCTCAGTGCAATACTCAATCAGAGGCGCAGCCTCTCCAAGGGGAAATCCCTTCTCGATATTGAGGCAGCGGTCAAGGAGCTAAGGGATCTTAGCACAGGTGGCACGAACGACAAAATCACCAACTCAAGAAAGAATTCTAACCTATCACGGACTTTGAAGTGGTTGGTTGAGGTTCTGCGATATGCTATTCAGCTAATTGATACCCATGCCAAGCTCGGACAAGTGGATAACTCGGTATGCCAAGGGATACTTCAGTCATGGCTCACCGAGCTTGGAGACTTGTCTTTGAAGGAGCAAGAATCTAGGAAGCTTCCTGCAGGCCTTACCTCGTCCGATCGTGAGGCACTGGAGACTTTGATTTCTGAGAGGCTGCAAGTTTTCGAGCACGAGGTCAACGCTATGCTCCTACAGTTCGACAATGTTGCTTTTGTACTCCGAGAGCTTCTAAATTGGACTTCAGTTTCTGCCAAGGATACCGAAAAGCTAGAACCCCAGAGTCTGCTAGATTTTGCCGGCGAAGTCGTCACGCTTTCAAAGAAGATCCTCGAGACCGTCGCCCAGTTTCAAAAAGCGGCCGATGACCGGGACACCAAATCTCATGTTGGCAGCAGCAAGAACCTTGATACCATGATCCAGAAGCTTCGGGTTGAATCGGTGGCCCGAAATCTCAAGCAATGTGTTAACTCTCTAGGAAGCGTTGACTTATCCATTATCGAGAACGGCCGGTCAATCACGGCGCTTATGGCCATGTTTGTTCCGATCGTGGACCAGTATGCGATAATCTGCCGCAACAGTTATACTCGGCTTCTCGAACTTCACCGCTCTACGGTCCGGCTAGCACACTGCCTTGGCAAGGCCTACACTCACCTTGCCTCCCAAGGCTTCTGTACTCCTCAAGAGAAGTCTGACGATACTTCGGGAGGTGAGGGTAAACTAGAGTCGGGAACTGGGCTGGGAGATGGTGAAGGTGCCGAGGATATAAGCAAGGATATCCAACCTGACGAGGATCTCTCTGAACTGGCGCAGGAGCCGAATAAAGAGAAAGATGGAGATATTGAGGATGAAAAGGACGCCGTCGATATGGCAGATGAGGACATGGAAGGTGAGATGGGCAGTGTTGCGGGGGATTATGAGGAAGGTGACAAGGAGGGTGATGAAGGTGAAAGCGAGAATGAAATGGACGAGGAAGCTGGTGATGTTGATGACCTGGATGCGACCGCTGTCGATGAGAAGATGTGGGAGGGAGATGGCGAAGAGGCTGAAAAGGATCAGCAGGGTGAGAAGCCGAAGGGCCAGAAACAAGACGATGAACAGATGGCAGCGGAAGCTCAGGATCAGGACATGTCGGACAAAGAAGACGCCGACAATGATGAAATGGAAGCCGCGGAAGAAGAACCTCAAGCCGAGTCTGAGGACGTCAAAGCACAACAAGATGTGGAGCGACAGGATCAAAACGTGGATGAGAGCGAGGCCCTGGCGCTCCCAGAAGACATGGACCTTGACTTCGGCGAGGATCAGGAGTCAGGTACGGAAGATGACGGGCTGGATGATCTTGATAGTCTTGGCGACAAGGACGAGAGAGGTGAGGAGAAGGAGGATGAGGCCAATATGCAGGGAGAAGATGATGAGCCCGCCGACGAGACGAAGCCTAGCGATGTAGATGGTGAACAGGCCGAAGAGGCGGAACAGGATGACGAAGACGTAGTTGACGGTGACGCCGAAGTTCCCAACGATCAAGGGATTGATGAACAGGGAGATGAGGAGCAGGAGGAGGACCAAGCCGAGCAAGACAACAACCTTATGGAGCAGCCATCCGCGGATCCCGTGGACACGGATCCACAGGACGTGGCACCGAGTGACGTTAAATCAGGCGGCCAAGACCAGAACAAAGACACGATGGATGTCGACGAGGACTTCCATAACAATTCAACTCGTCAAGACGAGGGTGCGTCTGGTGATGGATCGGATAGCCAACAAGCTCAACCCGGGGGCCAGGGGAAGTTGTCCCAGCCGGAAGAGGCCGCGCAGCAACAGAATCAAGAGGAAAAGAAAGAAGATGAAGCTGAGGCGAGCCGTCCAGAACCATTCCGAAAGCTCGGAGATGCCGTGGAGAAGTGGCACCGGCAGCAAAACGAAATCAAGGATTCTCGGCCAGAGGACGACAAGAACGAGCAGGCCAATCCTCAGGCTGAAGAGTCCGAGATGCAGCAACGCGAATTCCAGCACCTGCAGGACGAGAACGCTGTACCGGACACGCAGGCAATCGGCGCTGCTGCCGAGGATGAGGTCCAGCCAATTGATGACTCGATGGCGATTGATGAGGAGAAGCAAGATCCATCAAGCAATGCCTTACCTGATACGGAAGAGAAAGAGGTCGAACAGGACCTTGAAAAAATGGATACTGCCGAGCCAGAAGACATGGAAGATGCGGAAGCCAATAACGACGCGGACGATGGCCGCTCCGGTGTCAAGACTCGACAGGGTGCCTACAACAGGGAGAGATCACCGTCTCCGGCTCTCGTCGAGGAAGACGAAACGGACGAGAACGAAGAGGATGACGAAGTTTTGGAGACTGCCAGTGTTCTATCCGCCACGCACCTAACGGACGAAGCGCGTCCTCTGCGCGAATTCACCGAGTCAATGCAACAATGGTCAGAGTTCCAAAACAAAACACAGTCGCTCTCCCAATCTCTCACCTCTCATCTCCGCCTCATCCTCACACCCTCCCAATCGACAAAGCTCTCCGGCTCCTTCCGCACCGGCAAGCGCCTCAACATCAAGCGCATCATCCCATATATCGCATCTAGCTACAAGCGCGACAAGATCTGGATGCGCCGCAGCGTCCCCACCAAACGCGCCTACCAGATCCTCCTCTGCGTCGACGACAGCAAGAGCATGGGCGAGTCCAACTCGGGCAACCTAGCCCTCGAATCCCTCGTCATGGTCTCTCGCTCCCTCACCATGCTCGAGGCCGGCCAGATCGGCGTCGTCGGCTTCGGCGCGGATGTATTCACCGCCCACGACCTCGCCGCCCCCTTCTCCTCCCACGACGCCGGCGCCCGCGTCCTCCAGCGCTTCTCCTTCTCGCAGGACCGCACTGACATCTGTCTTCTCATCCGTTCCACAATCGACCGCTTCCGCGCCGCTCGCCTTCAAGCTGATCGCGGCGGTGAAGACCTCTGGCAGCTCGCCCTCATCCTCTCTGATGGCCTCACGCAATCCGCCACCCATGATTCCATCCGCAGGCTGCTCCGCGAGGCCGCGGAGGAACGAATCATGATCGTCTTCATCGTCATGGACGACGCGACGAAGCGCAAGGGAGACAGCGTCCTCCAGCTCAAGGAGGCGCGCTTCGTCAAAGATGTCGACGGCACGTCCCGAGTGGTCATCGAGAGGTACCTTGATACCTTTCCGTTCCAGTACTATCTTATCGTGCACCATTTGGAGGATCTGCCGAATGCTTTGTCGGGGCTCTTGAGGACTTGGTTTGCTGAGGTTAATGCTTAATTTTTTTTTCATTTGTTCTTTGATTTACTGGGTGTCTACCGAGATGGACTACAGTGTGCGGAGTAGTCTCATGTTTTCCTTGTTTGTTAGAGAAAAAAAGTAATAGAATCTTGAATTTTAAACCATGAGCATGTCCTTTTCCACCCCTGTTCGAGAAACCTGCTTGCACGATGGATTCTGTGTATAATAAGGAGACAGTTGAAATCAGTTCAGTATTTTGTTTAATAATTGCAAACCGCAAGCTTGCTAGGTACAATGTATTTCATACGTATATATATATATATATAATAAAAAAAAACTTTTCTTTTCGCAAAAACGATTCCGCCCGAACCCAAGGTGTAACTGTGCCCTACACCCTGTCAACGTGTTTGATGTAAACCATGAAAGAGGCAGAAACATGACCTCCAACCAGATCCCAGATGCCCGCCCGCTTTGCAATGCCGTGAACTTTTCGGTATTGTCGAAACCAAACGCCGATTGTGTACTCGAATCGCAGAATCACGCCTCCCAAAAGCAATATTGCGCAGCCCGAGGAAAAAGAGAAAAAAAAGCAAGCACGCGAAAACACCCCCCGTAATTCCGTACCGCCCATGGATCATACCCGCTGAACACCCCAGGTGCTGCCATTGCCGTACACCATGCCTCTTCTGTCCCTCCCTTTTGACAATACTGCTCCGTCCGCCGATTCTGTATGAATCTCCACAGCTCTCCTCCTGACCAAGCAGCATAAAATAAGACCTTGACCCCCAAACCCCCCACTCACCCCATACTCCAAAAGCAGGCAAATCCGAAGGCGCAATCGGATTCCCCCGTAAATGCTACGCCGCCTCCAAAGCAAGAACGAACCATATCCGTCAACGAACTCCGATAAATCGCGTCCTGGGACCGGCTGGATCGGAAAATGAAGATAATTGACTTCCAAATTGTACACCTAAATCATCGAACCATTGGCGCCGAGGGTGTCTCCAGCGCCGAATACCATGCGGGTTCCGTCGTAAAAAAATAAGTGGAGAAATGTGTGGCTTTTTATAGACAGTGAATTCGAAAGGAAATGTTTGGTGAGATCAGACAAAACATCTGAAGGTGCGAGCGCCGTAACGTGTTACTAGTGTGCTCTCTGATGGGGCGTTATCTCAGATTACTCTGGTCGAACGAGAACTGGCTGGGGAAAGCCATGCTCGCACTGAGCCCAAAGGGATCCCACTCAAGGTTCGGCTCTAAGAGTTGGGTGAGATTTCCGTAGGACTGCATCGATCCGGAGGTCTGGACTGCTTGGGCCCCAGAGGGCATCTGCCGAGGTTGGCCAGGAGAGGTGGGGGTCATTGCCATCGTCTGGTTAGGGTCAGAGAAAGGAGCAGGATATGGGCCTGGTCCGCTTGGCGTGTCGATCTCGGAATCGTCCATAATATCGGCCTGAGCATCGTATTCTTGTTCTGTTGGATAACCTAGTTTAGCATAGATATTCAGGGAAACGCCGGTGGAGAAGAAAATTTCGCCGTAATAGGGAAAAACCCACCAAGCTGTTCGATGTGGTTCTGGAACGAGGGGGTCGTGTAGTAACCGGATGCCGCAGTTGGCGAGGTAACCGTTCCGGGTGTCGTTGTGGGAGTCACAGACGCAGACGCTGTGGATACAGTTGCCAGACGTGGGTTAGCTGCAGCAGATGTCGGAGCCATGACAGGAACCGGCCGGGCAGTGGGCGGAGAGATTGGTCCGGGTCCGGGGACAGGGCTCAATTGGTGTTGAGGTACGGCGGCGGGAGTCCGAAGGGGCCCAACATCGGATGCGGGCGGAGACAAGGCTGGCTGGCTACCGAAGGTGGGTGCTGAACTCGTGGGGGAGTTCGTATGCGAAGGAGGCGTGTGTCGGTTTTTGGGTGAGAGGACAGATGGCGGCTGGGGTGGTGTAGCTAGCTGGCCCATGCCAGGTTCGACTTTTGGTGCAATGCTCGAAATAGATCGTCGAGATTGGTGATGGCGGTTCATAATGGCCCGTTGGATTGGGGGAGGCTGCGCAAGAGTTTGCGGGACATGAGTCGGGCCAAGGTTGGGGCTTGCCGTCTTAGCGCAAAGTTCGGCTTGAACATCAATGCCTATGAGAGACGGAGAAGACGTCAATAGGGGCCGGGGTGAGGGGCACCGCAATTCGGTATTCATATCTATCCATACCTTTCTCAAGAAGAATGCGCTCCAGAAGGGAGTTCTTATACCGAAGCATCAAGCATTCGTCCGCCGCATTTCGGTGGGCCGTCTGGAGGTTGTGTAGGTTTTGTTCATGAATTTGGATTGTCTCCTCTAGCTGCTTAATATATTCGGTTCGGCGTTCTCGGAAGGCAGCCTGTGCCTGGCGGTTGCGTTGCTTCCTTTCCTCGGAAGTGGCATATATCTTCATCTAGGTGTCAGTCATCGCTCAATGCTCCCAGTCTCGTTGCTAGCGACAGGGATGGGAAAGAACACGCCGGGTCGGGAAGAGGGTCCATGGTGGGCTTGCGGGAGTTTAATAAAAGAATTTCCGAGCAGGCACGCTAGACTTCTTAGAAGTCCAGTCCAACCTATTCACTCCGGCCTGCTCTTATATTCCCTGACCACACCCAGCTTCCTTCTTCCTCTTGGCATTGTCGCAGGTTTTCGGGAGTAGAATCTTCTAAGGCTTGGTGTTGACTTACAGGTTTTCGGCCTCCCTTGCGTTTAGGCTGTTGAGGTTCCTGGGGAGTGCTGTTCGCGGGGACGTTGGTGGCGTGCTCGTTCTCGGGGCTGGATCGCATGGATTCTTCGCTATCTTCTTTAGTCATGACTGTTTTGTCGATGGACATCTTGTCTGCCATACCTCCCTACCGGAAAAGGACAGAGAGGGCAGAAGGACCTGAATCCTGGCGTGGCGGAGGAGGCAGCGTGCTGGGATGTGAGAAGGATCTGGCTACAAGGAAGATAAAGAAGACAACTCGGGGTTGCCAAGAGTCTCCAAGTATAAGCCCGACAGTCTTGGAAGTCCTTGCCTCTTTGTCTCCAAGTACTCGTGGTATCGACGCGTTGAGCAGGACAACGCAATCGGATTGATGGGTGATATGGATTGGAAGATGGTGCAAGTGGTGTGGGCGAGAGCAGCTGGTGGGATGAGGAATAGGGCACTCTCCTCTCGACTGGTCAACGGAGCCGAGTCGATTCGATTCGACGACAGACCGAGACCGGGTCAGGAGGATGGAACAGAGGTGTGGGGACTTTGTGCCGGTTCGAAAAAGTAAACAGGCTATTTTTGTCAAGCGACGTAACAAGAGATCAATTCTGTGCAGCTTGAAATTGAGTCTCTTGTAAGTGTCTGATGCACTGTCGCGGAAGTGTTAAGGTGGTTGTTGAGGGAGAAGAACAAGTTGGAAACGTCGGTGCTCAATTTGCGCCCGCAAGATATGGGGTAGACAGGGGAATATGTCCGATTAAGGGTCCTGGGAAGCCTGAAGGAGGGGGGGTGACGATGTCCAGGGCGTCTGTGGCGCTAAAACCAGGACAATGTGCAAGAGTATTTGTACATTCAACTCCGTTGGATGGCTGGAATCCGACAATCCGGTAACAGGGAAGAAAAAAAAGAAAAATTATCCCAACCGGGCGATCTAGAGAGTGTGGGGGAAAGTGAAAAAAAGAAGAGGTAATCGAAACTCGATCGCAAAGACCCCGTGTGCGTGCAATATGTGGCCTGCGGTTGAGGTGTGAAGGTATCTTTTTGGGTCTGTTTTCCCTTTGGCAATCAGCGATTTCTTTTGGTTCACGCCGGACTTGTTTGGAAGGCAGAGGTTACAGGCCCAGAACAGCAGGAAATATTTTTGGGCGGGTGCTTTTATGTAATGAAAAATTTTGTCTCATGGATGATGGACCCCTCTTTCCCCCCCTCCTTCCCCAAGGAGGAATAGCCCCAGGGAAGAGCATCCAGGATAGGTCCAGCATGACTTGGGTCTCGGATAGCGCCTGCACTAGTATAGTTTAGTGAGAAGAACCCACGTACAGTGCATGCACAGTTAGCTACTTCCCGACGGGTCCCTCCACAGCACTTGTACACTCCAGTATGGAGTACTTCGTACCTTGGATCATCGATTGATCGATTAATCCATCCGACTCTTCCTTTCTCACAGCCCAGGTCTCAGCACTTAGCGGCTAGCACCATCAACGGCAGTTCAGGAGCCGACAGCGAGCTGCCTCAACTCGCCAGGCGTAACATAAAGCGGCGAGAAGAGAATGGGTACAACTTGCGTTGGGGAGCTTTCGGACGAATCCAATGCTCGCATAGCTTCACGAAGTGTGTCGAATACTACTTCGTACTCCATACTTAAACAGATTAAGCTGGTCCTTCAGTGTGCTAGAAGGAGACCTGCGTCAAGTTAAGTTTTTCCTTGGTCACCTGGCACTTTCCATCCTCTAATTTCAAGTGTACCACTTCAAGCTACTGTCGGCGACGTGTTGGTATTTTTGGGCCCGGCGTTCTACCATCTCACCCCTCTTTTGCCTATGCACGACTACGAGTAGGGAGTGAATGGAACGGCATCCATGAGCCCCGTGAGGCCAGAGGATCAGAGTGTCGGTGGTTGGCGTGGCTGTCGCCCGCCGAGAACTTTTTTTTTTTTTTATAAGCCTTGTCTCCAAGCAGATTCTCCTGCGAAACCAACGGTTATTCTCCCTATCCGTCCCATCTCTCGTCGACTTGGCAAGATCACTGCGGTTCTCCCTCCACTCTACTTCGTACACTACCCCACTGGCCCACCTCATCGCTGGGGGCTTTCCCTTTATGCACCAAATCGAGGAATCTCCCCGCCTCTGAATCTGCCTAGTAGTGTAGTTTACTTCCTACACGTCACGACACTCCAAGGAGAAACGTCACGTCGCCGTCTGACTACCCTAGCTCAGCATCGCGGACAGACAATGTTCAACTTAACGGGATAGAACGTGACGCATCGATCAATGTGCTCACTGCACTGCTCTGGCCAGCGCTGCTTCGGTGCGTTCCTGTCCCATCCCTAGACTGATTCCACTGTATTCCGCCCCTTCTCCCACAAGTGCTTAACGCTTCCGAACTACACTCTGTATAATCAAACG
>Ga0164243_10002676_pt1 | contig 29161 bp, 26 predicted proteins | sample OricompcompostOP_FD_108781 | JGI IMG/M metagenome (GOLD analysis project Ga0164243, IMG submission 108781) | Organic Plus compost microbial communities from Emeryville, California, USA - Original compost - Organic plus compost (OP) | ecosystem: Engineered > Solid waste > Mixed feedstock >... | reverse complement strand
GCCAACAGGGGCAATGCCGCCCACCGGGTCGAACGACAAATCGGAGCGGATTGATGAGAGCGTTGTGTAGCCCGTGGAAATAAAGCCCAGGGTGTACCCGTCAGCAGCGGCGCGCACAACCTGAGCCGCGCCAATCATGCCACCTGCGCCCGGTTTGTTTTCCACAATGACAGATTGTTTCCAGCGAACCGACAAGGCATGCGCCACGATGCGCGCAACGTTGTCAACGGCGCCACCGACCGCCGTCGGCACCACCAGTTTGACTGGCTTGTCCGGAAAGGACGCTGCAGCGGCAACGCCTGAGATGGCACAACATGCGCCGGCGAGCATCAGGCTTGCGGCGTATTTCAGTTTGACGTTCATACTCATTCGTTACCTCATTCGGCAGGATGCGGCCAGAAGTTGGGGGGGCGTTTTTCGAAAAAGGCCTGTTGTGCTTCGTGCGCTTCGTCGCTTTCCACAAAATTGGGTGCAATCAGTTGGGCATAGCGGCGTACGTCGCCGGCAATGTCGTCAATTTCCTGATCGAATACCGCTTTGAGGATACGCACGCAGGTCGGGCTGCCGTCAAGAATATAGCCGCACCATTTCAGGACTTCCTGTTCATGGTTGGCCAGCGGCACAACGGCATTGACCAGGCCCCATTCTAATGCTGTTTTGGCGTCGATACGACGTCGCGTCATCCACATTTCGTGCGCCCGCTTGGCACCGATCACCCGTATCAGATATCGCACCATGTAGCCGTCCGCCGGACTGCCATGACGCGAACCGATTTGGCCGAAGATGGCATTGTCTGCGGCAATGGTCAGATCGCAGGAATAGGCCAGATGATTGCCGCCACCGATCGCGTAGCCACGCACCGCTGCGATGACCGGTTTGGTCGAAAAACGGACAGTATGATTCGGCGGAACGTCAAAGAACCAGTCTGCGGCGGTGCGCTCTCCTTCCCACTTGACGTCGCCGCCTGTCGAAAAAGCACGGTCTCCAATACCCTGTAGCACCACGACACCCACACTGGGATCGCGGTTGGCAATATCAATCGCGCCCATGATGTCTTTCATGGTTTTGTTGGTGAACGCGTTCAGCACTTGTGGGCGGTTGATGGACACCCGCGCAACCGACCCGCCCGTGGAGCGGGTACACCGTTCATACAGCACGTCACCCAGATCGGGCAAACCGGCAGGAACCTGCCACTGACTAAAAATTGCATCTGTGTTGTTGCTCATGAATAATCTCTCTCAGGTTGTAATGAATCCGCCATTGACGGCGATGGTTTGCCCCGTGATGAACTCGGCTTGATCACTGGCCAGAAAAGCGACGGTTGCCGCGATATCACGTGGATGCCCCACGCGACCGACAGGGTAAGATTTGATGATTTTCGCCATGAATTCAGCAGGGCGGTCGCGGGCATTTTGCATGCTGCCCTGGCCGATATCGCCGGTGTTTTCAGGGATGGTCATGGCTGGCGAGACCGCATTGACGGTTATGTTGTGGCGACCCACTTCATGTGACAGGGAACGCGTCATACCCAAAATCCCGCCTTTTGCGGCCGAATAGGCCACCTGCTTTCGTTGCCCGGCGCGGCCCGCTTCAGAGGCCACGCTCACGATCCGGCCATAACGGCGCTCGATCATGCCGGGTAGCAACAGACGTGTGAGCGTGAGAGGGGAAATCAGGTTCAGGCGAATTTCAAAATCCATTTGCGCGGGATCTTTTTCCGCAAAATCCACGCTGTGCACCCAGCCGGCGTTATTAACCAGGACGCAGATGCGTTCCTGTGCGGATAATTGTTCAGCGACGCTTCGGACCTGGTCGAGATCGCTCAGGTCGCAAGGGATGACGCGAATCGCGTCCGGCGCCTGTTTCGCCGTTTCCCGGGCTTGTGCCTCGTCCTTGTCAAGAATAATGACCTTGGCGCCCGACTTTGCCAGCTGTAATGTGATGCCACGACCGATATTGGATGCGCCACCGGTGACCAGCGCGGTCTGGCCTTGCAAATTAATGTTCAAAATGCTTCCTTTCAAGTCAATCAATGATCTGATGTGCCCGTTTTTCCAAATTGGGCGAAATTGCGAACGCCCTGATCCATGGAACCGGATTCATTGCGATATCGATATTGCATCCAGCGCTCAAGCCAGAGCCCCTCTTTCAACGGCAGTTCCATGCCGCGTCGTGCCATGGTTTTCATTGCTGCCAGGGCACGGCCGTCGGTTTTGGACAGTTCCTGGGCTAGGGTCAGGGTTGCGTTGTCGAGTTCATCGGCCGGTACTGCCTGGGCGGCCAGACCCAAACGTTCGGCCTGGATGCCGGTCATACGACGACCCGTCAGCAAGTGATACAGACCGCGCTGCAGGCCGATTTTTCGTGGCAGCCGCTGCGACCCACCGCCACCCGGCAGAAGATTGCGCCTGATGTGCTCATCACCCAGCTCTGCTTCTTGCGCTGCCATCACAATATCGCAGGACAGGGCCAATTCCAGGCCGCCCGCCAGGGCCAGCCCATGCACCGAGGCAATCACCGTCTGGGCGGCCGATTCGATTGTTTCGCACAAATTCTGCAACTCATCCTGGAAGTGCAAATGGGCGGCGTGGTCGGCCAACACGCCGCTGCTGAGCCATTTGAGGTCCGCACCTGCCGAGAATGCCCGGCCCGCTCCCTTGATAACGATGACGCGGATGTCGTTTGGCGCTGACGAGCAATCGCGGATTGCCGCGATAAAGTTGGTCAGTGTCGGCCCATCCAGTGCATTGAGTCGCTCAGGGCGGTTCAGGGTCAATATGCGAATTCCCGGGTGAGAATCATCAATTAAAAGTGTGGACATAATCGTGCTCAAATGTGGTGGGTTCATACGGAGCAACGATTTGCTCGCGTCCATTGACTATAGCGACCTGCCTGTCGAAAACCAAGCCTGTTTGAGCCGACGCGGACACACTAGTCCACATTGCGGACCGTCGCGAATCTGAGGCCGTCTAAAAGGCGCTGGTGCAGGCCATCATTGGTACGTCGCTTGACGAAAACAAGCGCACTCATAATACAGACAGGAGACGAAAATGACAGAGGGCATTAAACCTAGCGGTACTCAATCCATTGAACGATCGATCAGTTTGTTAAGGTTGTTATCCACGCGGGGAAAATTCGGGTGGGGGCTCACCGACCTGGCCCGCCGTTCCGGCATGGACAAGGCGACCGTTCACCGCATTCTGGTGTGTCTGGAGCGGGAACGCATGGTGAAAAGGGATCCGGTAGAAAGACGTTACTATCCAGGACCGCTGCTGGTTGATCTGGCCTTATCGGTATCGACCTATCAGCCGTTTCTTGATGCCGGCCGCGAAGCACTAGCACGGATTGTGCAACGCACTAACGGAGTTGCTTTTTTTTATCTGAGAAGTGATTACGATTTTGTTGTGGCGGGTCGCCAGGAGCGCAACGTTCATAGGGGGATGCTGAACGATGTGGGGTATCGGCGCCCCTTGATCATGTCTGCCGGTGGCATTGCCATATTAATGGCGTTGCCCCCTGACGAACGAGAGGATGTGCTCAATCACAATATGGAAAGTTTGCGTGCAGCGCGGGTGCCGTTGGTAGACCGTTTTCTGCGAATGCTGGAGCATTCTCTGGAGCTGGGGTACTCCGCCAATCTGGAGCATGTGGCTTCCGGGATTCATTCGTTCAGTGTGCCTATTCTGAATGAGTCGGGCTTGCCGCTGGGGGCGTTGGCCGTCGCCGGCGATGCGACCCAGTTCCCCGCCAGTTCGGGGTGCAAGCTTGCAACAATGCTGTCGCAGGAAGCGGAAAATGTTCTGTCCAAAGTACCCGATCTGGCGCCGGCCGGCAGTCAATTGCCGGCCCCTAACCCGCCTGTGTTCATGAATCAGGCTTTTTCCATGGCATGAGGGTTCGCAGACAGGGCTGCCAGACAAAGGGCGAGTGCATTGCAGTCCGGCGCTGTGTCAAGGTAAAACAGGCATTCCCGCAAGGCGACGCATGCCTGTCTGGCATCCAGCGCGTCGGTGCAGTCATCAAATTTGGCGTGCAGCCGTTCTTCGCTGAACCAGCGCGCGGGCTTGCCCTGGGCCAGCGGAACGAACTGGCGCAGCACTGCTCCGTCTTCAAGCGTCACAGCAACTTCGGTAGCAAACTCGCCATCGTCCTTCCAGCGCGCGTCAAGTTCCATGGTGATCCGGCAAATGAGGTCCCGCACGCGCGCGTCCTCTATCACTTCTTCGCGGAAAGTCGATAGGGATACGTTGCCGTATGTCAGTGCGGCTGCAATGCAAAAATGCAGACTGAACTTGCCTTGCAGGGGTGTGTCGGGCATCACATATATCAATGGTGAGAATGCCATTTCGCTGACGCCGGCACGCACGCTGCGGATACGTCGGCCCTTCAGTTCCAGGAACAGCCTTTCGGCCGCCTCGATCCCGGGGTGCGTGGCGCCGCAAGCTGGGTAGGGCTTGAGTGCCAGTCCATGTTCAGTCAGGATCTCCAGATCGGTACCCAATTGACCAAGTGGTTCAGTCTGTCGGTCTATCTTTGCGTTGAACACCTCGACGTAACCGTAGCGGTGCCCCATGATGTCGTCATTTGCGGTAAAGCCGGCCTGTGCCAGCAAGGCGGCAAATACGCCATTGCGTGCAGCCTGGCCGGCGTGCAGGGGTTTGACCATCGTGCCGAAATTGGCTCTGAGGCCGCTGGCACCGGACGCAGCAATGGCAAGCGCAATACGCATCTGATCGGCGTCAAGCCCGAGCAGGCGGCCGGTAGCCGCAGCTGCAGCCAGGGCGCCAAACGTCCCGGTGGTGTGCCACCCCCGCTTATAGTGTTGGGTATTCAGGGCGCGCCCCAGCTTGCCGAAGAACTCGAATCCAACGATATACGCGTCGATCAGCTGGCGGCCGCTCACGCTGACATGCGGCAGGATGGCGAACATGGCCGCTGCCAGTACCGTCGTGGGATGGGCGTACGCAGGATGGTTGGTATCGTCATAGTCCAGTGCATGTCCGAGGGTACCGTTGTATAAAGCCGCGTCTGCCGGCGCAGCATACCGCGCTACGCCGATCAGCGGCGACGGGCATGCCGCGCTCGCCGTGTCCTGCGTGGCAAACGCGCTGGTGAGTATTCCGGCCAAAGGTTCCCGGCTTCCAGCCAGCATGCAGCCGGTGCAGTCGATCAGCGCATCACGGGCGCGTTGTCGGGCCAGTACCGGAAAGTGATGCGTGGACACGGCAAATTGCGCCATCGCATCGGTCAACGTCGATTGCTCAGACATGGGTTGTCTCCGTAGCAGTCTTAAATAGCGCGTCTACAGCGATGACCCCCTGACCGTCGGGCAGCACAATCAGGGGATTGATCTCTATTTCGGAAGCGCGTGGAGCGGTTGCGAGAAAGGCGTCTCCAAATCGTATTGCTGCTTGAACGAGTGCATCTGTATCAGCTCGCGGCTTGCCGCGGAACCCCGCCAAGAGTCTTGCCAAACGCAGTGTGGAGAGCGCCGCCCGGATATCGGCCTCACTTGCGGGCAGGGCTACCCAGGCGATGTCTTCAAAAAGCTCGACAGCGACACCCCCCATTCCAATAGCGATGACGGGCCCGAAATCAGGATTGCAACTTGCGGCAAGCACCACCTCGACCCCTGCGGGGGCCATCTCCTGAATCAGAATGCCTGCGGTGGGCAGATCAAGGGCTTTGCGTATGCGCGCCGCTTCGCGATCCACTTCGTCGGCCGTGTGAACGTTCAGGCTCAATAGTCCGAGTTCGGTCTTATGATCGGAGTCGCCAGGCAATGCCTTGACGGCGACCGGATAAGAAATGCTGCGGCAGGCCGTCGACGCCGCTTCATGCGCCTGGAGCACACGCCACCGGGGAATTTTCATTGACGCGGCGGTCAGCCACGCTGCCATCTGCTGCCAGGCGTTGGGAAATGGGATGGGCTCCATCGACTTGGCCTGCCGGTCTTCTTGCACAAGCGGTGGCGCCGTCTTGTATAACCAGCCGATAAAGCGGGCAGCCTCGGCCGGATCCTGCGCGCATAACAGGCGTCGGGCGCGCAGCAGTGCCCGTGCTTCCGGCGGCAAGGCGTCGCCCAGGAAGGTAATCACGACCGGCACGCCCGTTTCGGCGGCAACGTCCCCCAGCAAATCAATGCGTCGCATGACGTCTTGCGGCCCCTTGTTGGCCACTTGCACGATCAGAACCTCGGTTTGCGGATCACGGGCGATCAGAGACAACGATTCATTGAACATGTGCGGTGAAGAAAGCACCTGTCCGGTCAAGTCCGTTGGGTTTTCTACACATCCGAAACCCGGCAGGCATGTTTCCAGAGACGTGACCGTGTGTTGCGAAAAAACAGCCATGGGAACGCCATGAGCCTGCAGGTGGTCAACCGTCATGGCACGGGTGCCACCCGGAATACTGAAGACGGACACGCCGCCCGACTGTTTGTGCCGACACAGATCAGGAGCGGTCACCAATACTTCTGCAGCCGAAATCAGATCGGTCAGGCTGTCGACCAGTACCACCCCGGCGCATGACAGCAGATCCTGATATATGTTGAAGGCGGAGGCGATTTTTCCGGTATGAGAGGCCGCGGCTTTGCTCCCTTCCTGTGAGTTTCCCGATTTGAGCGCCACGATTCGCAAACCGCGCGCGACGGCCTGCCGGATCAGATGCAGCAGACGGGTGCCGTCCCGAATACCTTCAATGAATAAAACCACAACGCGTACGTCATCCTGTTCCATTGCCCATTCAAGGTAATCGGCAATGGTCAGTACGGCTTCGTTGCCAACGGAAACAACATAGGCGCAACCCAGCTTCATCTCCTGCAGGTGGCGGGCAACGGCGCCGGCAATGGCGCCGCTCTGCGACAGTACCGCGACAGGGGCATGATGCAGCTCGGAACGCCGGGCAGCGGACCCAAAGGTCAGAAAGACCCGGGATCGAACCGACCAGAGCCCTTCGCAATTGGGCCCTACCACCGCCATATCGCAATCGTTGGCTGCCTGACGAAGCGCGGCAGAGTTGACTGCACCTCCCTCGGTCTCCTCGAAACCGGAGCTGGTAATCACGCAGGCTTTGATGCCTTTGGCAGCGCAGTCGCGCACGGCCTGGGCACAAGCGGCGGCAGGCAGCATGATCAGGGCCACATCGGGTACTTCGGGCACCGAAGCGACATCAGGGAAAGCGGGCAGTCCGCCAATTTCCTTATGGTTCGGGTTGACCGGAAAGAGCCGGCCGGTAAAGCCGGTCAGCCTTAGTATTTCCAAAGGGGCGCCTGTCATTTTGGACGGATTGCCGGACAATCCCAGCAAAGCGATGGACTGGGCGCGGAACGCCGGGTTCAGGTGCGCCAGCGTCATATGACTTCATCCTCTTGCAACTGCCTGATTTCGCTGCTGGTCCGACCGAGCAGTTCTGTCAGGATGTCACGGGTATGTTCACCCAGCATGGGAGGTGGAAGACGGATATCGCCGGCGCAGTCCGAGAACTGGAAGGGAACGCCCAATTGGGAAACCGCTCCCAGAACCGGATGCTGAACCGACTGAATCATGCCGGGCGAAGTGGACTTGAGTTCCTCATATGCCGTGGTCAGATCATTCACCGGCGCACATGGAATGTCGGCCTGTTCGAGCAGGTCGATCCAGTATTCGGTCGTGTGCGCCATAAAAACAGAAGACAGTTGCTCCACCATGGCCAAGCGGTTCGCGACGCGACTTTGGTTCGAGGCAAACCGTTCGTCGGTGGCGAGCGCCGGCCGTTGCAGGGCCTCACAGAGTGTCCGGTAGGTCTTGTTCGTGCCGGTGGCCACGACAACAAAACCGTCCCGGGTGGGAAACGCCTGATAGGGTACCAGCTGCGGGTGACCCGAACCCAGCGGCTGGACGTCGGCTCCACCATCGAGGACGGCAACCGAATAATTGATCAGCATGCTCATAGTGGCATCCAGAAGGGACACGCTCACTTCCTGCCCTTTGCCGGTACGCTCGCGGTCAAAAAGCGCCGCCAGCAACCCGGTCGCCAGATAAATTCCCCCGCCAAAATCGGCAATGGAGGACCCGGGCCGCAGTGGTTCCTGACTGCCGGCGGCACCCGTAATGCGCATCACGCCGGATCGGGCCTGCACTGCGATGTCCATGCCTGCTTTGTCTGCCAGTATGCCTTCCAGCCCATATGCAGAAATATTGGCGTAGACCAGCCGGGGGTTAAATTGCCTGAGATGTTCGTAATCCAGCCCCAGACGTTGCGTGACGCCTGGCCGGAAATTCTGCACCACGACATCGGCCCAGACGGCAAGCTCTTCGCAAAGCTTGCGGCCTTCTTCGGTTTTCATTTCGATTGCAATACTGCGTTTGTTCCGGTTGACGCTCAGAAAATAATCGCCACCCACCCGGGGGATATCTCCCCTGAATTTCTCGCTGACATTCATATAGCGCGTGGCATCGCCACGCTCCGGTTTCTCGACTTTGACGATATCTGCGCCAAGATCGCCCAGTATCATTGTGCAATAGGGGCCGGCGACACCGTGTGTCAGGTCCAGTACCTTGATTCCTTCAAGTGGTCTGCGCATTGCCGTTCCTCAGTTGCTGATGTTGATGTCGCGTGAAGGCAGCCGGATGCTGGCTTTGCCATTGCAGTTTTGTACACCGTGCTGGTTCTCTCCCCACCAGCGCACATCGACGAGCGCTTCCATGCCTTGCGGGCCAGCCTCCTTGTGCTTGGCCACGACTTCACCGTGCAGCCTGGTCAGGTCTCCGACCAGGTTCGGCGAGGTTACCCGTCCGTCAAGTCGACGCACGAAGCCATGGTCGCCACACCAGTTCGTCAGTAAATGGCCGGCCCAGCCGATACGCTGCCAACCCTGATCATAGGCACCCGGCATGCCTATTTCGTGTGCAATTTCAACATCAAAATGGCCTGCTGCGGGGTGCATTGGAATATTGCGCGCAGGCGAATAATAAACGTTGCGCGGATGGCGGTCTCTTTCGGCAAACGCCAGTTTCATGACGTTGTAAACGGTTCGCCTGCCTGAATAAAAACCGACGATATCAACGAGCGTGAGCGGCCCTTTTTGTACGACCGGCAGTGTATCGCCAACATTGACATCATCCCAGTAAAGCGTGTCGCTGCCGCGCCGAAATTCGGTGCGATACCCTTCGGCGATCGCTTCGATTTCTTCATCGGAGTAGCGATAGGGGGGCGGGGGTGCCTCTTTGTCTTTGAGGGCGAATTTGAAGCCGCCGCCGCTGCGCTTGCGTGGAATCCGATAAATATCGCCTTCATAGCGCGTGACCAGCTGGCCATGCTGGTTGCGATACAGCACCTCACCGACCTGATTGACATAACGCGCGACCCGGCTGCCGTGTTTGATCTGAACGTCGATCAATCGGGCCTGGGCGGTAATGGTGTCGCCGGCTTTGACCGGCAGGAAATGCTCAAAACGCGAGCCCGCGAAAATCCATTGAATGCCGGGCAGGCCGGGGGCGACAATCCCGCTGTCTATCGTGTAAAGAAACGTGGGCGGGGCGATGACTGTCGCCCATTGCGAGTGCTTTGCGTACTCGACATCAGCGAACATGGGATTGTCGTCGCCGACGCTATAGTGTGCCCAGCGCCGAATATCATGAACCGAGATCGGCTCGTAGATCGAGGGCGTGTGAACATCACGACGCAGCCAGACACCGATCAGCTTTTTCGCGTCTTCTATCTGGGCATCGCTCAGGGCGGGAGATTCTTCTCCACTGCGTATCATTTTTGCCGGGCTGCTTGCCACGGTACTTGTTCTTTCAGTCACTTCATTTTCTCCGACAGGTCATGTGTTATGACTAGTATTGTCTGACTCCAAATCAATCACAAGATGCTGGCTTCACCCTGGTTCACATGATGGATCAGTATCATTTTTTCCGTTCATGCTCGACGGTTTCGAGCAGAAAAGGCGCGGCAATTGCGCCGTTTATTTTGCAGTCGATCAGAACCGGGCCGTCGGGGTTGGCAAGAATGGGCGCCAGGGCATGCAACTGGTCAAGGGTTCGTACCGTGAAGCCCTGAAAGCCGAAGGATTCTGCCACGGGTGCAAAATCAATGTCGGGAAAGACCGACATGGCAACGGGCATGCTGCGCATTTTCAGATAGTGCAGCTCTGCTCCATAAGCACAATCATTCATCAGTACGATGACAAGTGAAATACCTTCCCGGGCGACCGTTTCCAGCTCACCCATTGTCATCAGAAAGCTGCCGTCGCCAATAAACAATACAGTCGTGCGATCGGGTGTTCCCCTGGCGTAACCGATGGCCGTGCCAAACCCCATGCCGATGGAGGAGAAGTCACTCGCGCTCTTGATATGAGCAGGGCCGGGTACAGAGACATAAGGCAGGACCTGCAGAAAGTTACCGGAGTCGTAAACCACATTTCTTTCGACGGGAAGCAGCTTGTCCAGTTCGATGGCCAATGATCTTGGATCCATTGTGCGTGGCGTGTTCTCTGGCTGGAATTCATCGGCCATATTGAAATCGGCCAGCCAGGCCCGCATTTGTTCGGAATGCAGCGGCTTGTCCTGGTCTGGACGAGGCGGCAGGATTTCCAGCAGTTGTTCGGCGGCAAGATGAGCATCCGCGACAAGGGCAACATCGGCGTGAAACCAGCGGCCGATGTTGTCGCGTACGCGATCGACATGGATGATGGGGACATCGCCCGGCAAGGAGGTGCCGAAACTGGTGGTGCGCTGATTCATGCCGGCGCCGAATATCAGCACACAGTCGGCCTGTTCAATCAGACGCCGGCCGCCGGCATGAGAAAAGGAACCCAGAATGCCCACATCGAACGGGTGTCCCTTGAACATATCTTTTGCCTTGAGCGTGGTTGCAAGGGCGGCGCCAATATGATCAGCCAGCTTGATGAGCATATCGCGCGCGCCTGACCGATGCGCGCCCAGGCCGGCGATGATAAGCGGCTTGCGGCTCTGCCGCAACAGGGCGGCTGCGGTGTGGATAGCAGGGGTGCGTGCCCGTTGCGCCGGCAGGGGCGCCTTTTTGAACGCCTCAGGCAAGTCGCCGGCGTAATCGACTTCGCCAAATTGGGCATTCATGGGGAGCAGCAGTGCGACCGCACTGTGATGGGCTGCGGCGATTGCATTGTTGGCCACACGACGCACGGTTTGAGCCTCAGTCGGTGTGAAGGTCTTGATGCCTGCCGCGGCCAGTACGCCAAGGGTGTTGAAGCCCTTTGTATCCGGACCGACACCATTGACTGACGAGGTTGTCGAAGCTTCGCCGAAAATCAGCAATACGGGTGACCCGCTTTTTAAAGCATAGACGGCGCCGTGGATACCGTTGGCGGTTGCCGGTCCTCGCCCCAATATCGCAATACCCAGCTTGCCCGTCGCAGCGGCATAGCCTTCTGCCATTGAGATGGCGTTGTTCTCGTGGCGTGAACCTAAGAAGGGCACACCCATGGAGTCGAGCGTGGTGACAAGCAGCGCCGTGTCGTCGCTCATCAGGCCAAAAACGGCCTCGACGCCCAGTGCCTTGATATCGTGGGCCAGGGCTTCATAGGCAGGTATCTTTACCGTTTGCATTGTCGTTTATCTCCGCGGATATAAAGTAAAAGTAGCCTAGATTATCCGCAGCTTGCGCCGACTGCTCATGCGCCTTGAGCGGTCGATCCACTATATGGACCAGTGCATCCGCTTTACCCTGTTCTGTTGTCATCCGGTTTGTAGTGGCTCACCATATGAACCGTTTCTGATATGTCCCTGCCCGTTCGCCAGGCCAAGGTCTTATATTCATGAAACTATTTGACTCAACAGGAATCGCATGACACCGTCCGCACCATTTCAGTCATCGCAACAGACTGGTCCGCTTCGTGGAATCAAAGTTGTTGAAATCGCCTCGATCGTTCTGGGCCCGCTTACCACACAGTATCTTGGAGATATGGGAGCGGACGTCATCAAGATCGAACCGCCGGAAGGCGATCTGACCCGATCGCTTGGACCGCAACGCAATAAAGGCATGTCAGCGGTCTTCCTCAACTGCAACCGCAACAAGCGCAGCGTGGTGCTGGATCTGCGACAGGAGGCAGACCAGAAAAGGCTTCACCAGATCGTGGCGCAATGCGACGTCGTCGTTCATTCGATCAGGACACAGGCAACGGCGCGCATGGGTATTACCTATGACGCGCTATCCAGGCTTAATCCAGGGCTCATTTATTGTCATCTGAAGGGATTTTCAGACGACGGCGTCTACGCAGGCAAGCCGGCCTATGACGATGTCATCCAGGCGCTGTCCGGGCTTGTGGCTTTGCAATCGATGACCGGCAAAGAGCCGCGCTATATGCCGACCATTTTTGCCGACAAAGTCAGTGCGCTGCATGCCGCGTACGCCGTCATGCTTGGCTTGTTCGAGAGAGCCACCACCGGGAAAGGGCAAAAAATAGAGGTGCCGATGTTCGAAGCCATGACGGCGTTCAATAGCGTAGAGCATCTTTGGGGCGCGACGTTCGAGCCCGCCATTTCAGGCATGGGGTACGAAACGATTGTCCAGGCGGCACGCAGGCCCTACCGCACCCGGGATGGGTATATCGCTTTTCTTCCCTATACCGACGCGCACTGGCAGAAATTCTTCGACGCGATCGGCCAGCCCGGCCTTATGCAGGATGAGCGATTCTGCAACTATCCTGCACGCCAAAAGCATTTTAAAAATGTGTGGTCATTCGTTTCCGATGCCCTTGCCGGCAAGACCAATGCCGAATGGATGTCGCTGTTCGGTGAAGACATGCCCATTGCAGTGGTGAATGATCTGGAAGATCTGCTGCATGATCCTCACCTGGACAGTGTCAATTTCTGGCAGCAATTCGACCATCCTACCGAAGGAAAAATACGTCTTTCACAACCAGCAATCCGCCTGCATGATTCGCCAGCCAATGTGCATCGACTCCCGCCGGCGCTGGGGCAACACACGGATGAAGTGCTGCGCGAATTCGGCGTAGGCGATCCATCGCCCAGGTCGGTTGCAAGTTCATGATAACAGCGTTCTCTTTTTGCAGGTTCATTGATCACAGGACATATTAATTATGAATATGGGAAAAAAGCTCTCCTGTTTTTGTCTCGCTATTGGTATTGCTTCGTTATCGTTCAGCGGCCGTGCGACGGGCGCCGAGACCTATCCATCCAGACCGGTTCGGCTCATCGACCCCTACGCGCCGGGCGGCTCTACATCACTTGTGTCCAGGGGCCTGGCGCAACAGTTCGACCGGCTGACCGGGCAGGCCATGGTTGTTGAGCATAAAGCGGGTGCAGCGGGCAATATTGGAAGCAACCTGGTTGCCAAAGCCCCACCCGACGGATACACCTTGCTGGTCGGAACGAGCAGCCTGGCGATTAATAAAAATCTTTACCCGGCTATGCCGTTTGATCCGCAAGCAGATCTGGCGCCCATCGCCATGCTGACTTCTACACCGAATGTCCTGGCGGTACGCGGCGATTTGCCCGTCCACTCTCTGGATGATTTACTGAAGCTGGCACGCTCACAGCCGGGGAAACTCACTTATGGTTCATCCGGCGTCGGCGCAACCAACCATATGGCCATGGAGTTGCTTAAAGCAACGGCGCACCTGGACATTCTGCACGTGCCATTCAAAGGCGGCGGCGAAGCGCTCAGTGCATTGCTGGGGCGGCAGATTGACGTCATGTTCAATCCGGTTGCCTCGGTCATGCCGCATGCCCGCTCCGGAAAAATCCGTTTATTGGCCGTGGCGAGCAAACAACCCGTTCCCGGACTGGACTTGCCGACCGTGAGCGCAACCTTTCCGCATTTCGAATCGACAGTGTGGGTCGGTCTGTTTGCGCCAGCGGGCACGTCGGCTGCAGTTGTGAATCAACTCAATCAAATGACAAACGCGGCGTTGCAGGATGAACAATTCCGGAATGTTTTGGAGGGTGCCGGACTCAAAGCCGAGGGAGGAAGTAGCGCAGATCTACGCAGCCTGCTAAAGGCGGACACGGATAAATGGGCAACACTGAAACTCCATCAATGAGAGGGGCCAGGTGCGCGGCTTTTTACCGCGCTAGGGTTGATTTATTTTTAAACAACAAAAAGGATGATTTATGGAAGTGAATTTGCAAGGACGTACTGCGCTGATAACCGGTGGAAGCAAGGGGCTTGGGCTTGCCATAGCGCTGAAATTTGCATCCAGCGGTGCCAGTGTTGCGATTCTGGCTCGCGACAAGGACGCGCTGGAGCAGTCGCGCCAGGCCATTACAGCGTGCTCGCGCGCAAAAGTGTTGGCGGTCTCATGCGATATCACAGACGCGCAGCAATGTCGGGATGCGTACCAGAATGTGAGAGACGAGCTGGGGCCAGTCGATATTCTTGTGAACAACGCCGGCAGACATGCCGCTCATGGATCGTTCACAACCGTGACTGAGCAAATGTGGCATGAGGATCTGGATCTCAAGCTCATGGCCGGAATCCGAATGTCGCATTATGTGTGGCCTGATATGGTTGAGCGCAAGTGGGGACGTATTATCAATGTGTTGAACACCCTGTCCAAGGCGCCCACGGCAGGTTCCACTCCCACCTCTGTCACACGGGCAGCGCAGCTGGCCCTGACCAAAGTGCTGTCGAAAGAAGGCGCGGCGAGCCATGTCCTGGTCAATGCCCTGTTAGTCGGGTTGATTGAAAGTGCTCAGATGGCACGGTTTCACCAGGATCCTGCCCGCGAAAAAACCGATATCGCCCGCATTCCGATGGGGCGTATGGGTAAAGCCGATGAGTTCGCCAACGCCGCCTGCTTTCTGGCGTCCGATGCCGCGTCGTACATCACGGGCACGGCGATTAACGTGGATGGGGGGATGTCGCCGGTCATTTGATTATTCCACCTGAAACAATAAATAAACGTCCACAACGCCTATTCCACTAAAAAGCGTTCGGTTCCATACTGTCGGCCCGGATCGGGCATGCGCCCGACAAATCAGTCGAATCAGGAACCGAGCCATGAAAATCCATCATCACCCGTTGTCGGGCCATTGTCACCGAGTGGTTCATTTTGCTTCGCTGCGTGACGTTCTCCAATGAGCAATGCAGTCGCAATGAAAACGCTCATTGAATTCAGTATTTAAAATATATCTTTAACAAGTGAAAATATTTTTGCTTTTACTTTGCATTCTCTTTAAATAATAATAAACAGCATCAAAAGGTGGCAGCACGACCGTCCATGTTTGAAAAGACAGTGCCTTTTGCTTTGGATCCGGATTGATTTATTCAAAAATAATTCAAGGAGAAGGCAAAGATGTGCAAAGTAATCCGATTTTTTAAGCGACTTGTTTGTCTTGGTATCTTCGCCTGTACAAGCTCGCTGCTGATTTGTGTACCAGCCCTGGCAAGCGACTGGCCCGGCCAGCCAGTACGCCTCATCTCTCCTTTCCCCGCCGGCGGGACAGCTGATATTCTGTCCCGTGTGTTGAGCCAGGAACTCAGTGAACAGTGGAATCAGACAATTGTCGTGGAAAATAGGGTGGGCGCAGGCGGGGCCGTTGCAGCCTCACAGGTCGCCCGCGCCAGGCCGGATGGATACACCATGTTAATGGTGTCCGGCAGCATGCTCACAGTCAACCCCTATCTATACAAAGACCTTCCCTATCGCGTAAGCGACTTCAAGAACGTCAGCATTGTTTCCACCGGTCCGTTTGTTGTGGCGGTAAACAAAAAAATCCCTGCAAACAATCTTGCAGAGCTACTCTCTTACATTCGGACAAAAAAATCTGCTGTCAATTTCGGCTCGTCCGGTGTCGGGAGCCAGACGCATATGGCATCTGAAATGCTGATGCACATGACCGATATTAAGATGACGCACATCCCCTATGGGGGTGAAACATTGGCGTTAACGGACTTGATAGCCGGTCAAATCCAGGTCGTCACGGGAAACCTGGCTGCGCTGCTGCCGTTTATCAAGTCCGGTGACGTAAAAACCATTGCCGTTACCAGTAGCGAGCGTTCGCCTGCGCTTCCTGATGTGCCAACAGTCAAAGAACAACTTCATAAAGAGTTCGATTCCCAGGGATGGTTTGGCGTGGTTGTTCCGAAAGGCACGCCAGATAACATTGTGAGAAAAATGGAACAGGGCATTAACACGGCAATGTCCTCGAAACGGATGCAGAGAAAATTTCATGATCTTGGATTGACCGCAGCAAAGCAGGGACACGGTTTTATGACGAACACGGTGACAAGTGAGTCGGCGTCCTGGAAAACAATTATCGAGGATCAAAATATAAATCCGATGTGATATGGTAGATTAAAACATTCATTCAGATGTTCAGCTGCTTTATGATGTCAGCCCATGTCGGGCAGACATTGTTTATTTTTTCAAGGTAAATGTGTTTATGCTGGGTGCTCAACTTGTTACTGACGCGTTGCAACGCGCGGGCGTTAAAACAATATTCAGTCTGTCGGGCAATCAGATTATGCCCATTTACGACGCCTGTATCGATGCGAATATCCGTATCGTTCATGTCCGGCACGAAGCGGCTGCCGTTTATATGGCGGATGCGTGGGCGCAATTGACCGGCCAGATTGGTGTTGCATTGGTCACTGCAGCACCGGGCATTACCAATTGTCTGTCACCGGTGTTTTCTGCGCGGCTTGCAGAGAGTCCCATCCTGCTGCTATCAGGCGATTCGCCCGTTTCTCAGGACGGCATGGGGGCGTTTCAGGAACTGGACCAGATTGGGGTGACAGAAAAGCTTGTAAAAAAATCTTTGCGCCTGAGCCGTTCCGAAGAGATCGATCAAGACATCACATCTGCAATTACACTGGCGCTATCCGGCAGGCCCGGACCCGTTCACATCGCCATGCCGTTTGATCTGTTGCAGGAAAAAGTGGATATTGGCAAAGTGAAGCGAAGGCAAAAACCTTGCCGGGTTGCTCAGTCTCTTTTACAGGCCGATGCTCAGGAAATCACAGCGCGAATATCGAGGGCAGAACGACCATTGGTACTGCTGGGACCGATGCATAATGCAAGTCGATCGCCTGACTTAAGAAAGCAGGTATCAGAGAGCTTGCAAGCCCCACTTATTTGCATGGAAAGCCCGCGCGGCCTGAAGGACCCGTCTCTTGGACATTTTCCGGAGGTGCTGAAGAAAGCCGACCTGATCGTTCTGGTTGGAAAAACACTGGATTTTACTCTTGGGTTTGGTCGACCGGCGGCGATGAGTCCGGATGCAGAGTTCATCGTTGTCGATCCCGATGAAACAATGATCGAACGAGCCAGGAAACTGTTGGGAGCACGTTTGTATAAGCATGCGATCGCAGATTCAGATGAGACATTGCGCAGTCTGGCTGATCTTGCATCTTCGCAGAATCGTCAGGCATGGATAGATGAGGTGGATCGTGCTATTTCAAACAGAACACTGAAATCTTCGTCTGAAGATAATAGTGATAGTCCCGGTCCAGAATCCATATGCCAGGCAGTTCAAAAAATATTGAATGATGCAGCAGACCCTATCCTGATATGCGATGGCGGAGAGTTCGGCCAATGGGCGCAGGCATTTTGCCAGGCGCCAACGCGTATTATCAACGGATTGTCTGGCGCCATTGGCGGCGCTTTATGTTACGCGGTCGCCGCCAGTATCGCTCGGCCCGAAGCGACGATTGTAGCCATGATGGGCGACGGCACGGTGGGATTTCATAGTACAGAGTTTGAAACCGCCGCAAGGGAAAACGCCCGATTTATTGCCGTTGTCGGAAATGATTCCCGCTGGAACGCAGAGTATATGATCCAGATGCGCGAGTATGGTTCAGATCGATTGTATGGATGTACTTTGAGCGAAGAGGCTCGATACGATCAGCTGGCTTCTGCGCTTGGCGCTCAGGGGGCTTATGTGGAGCGACCGGAGCAGCTGGGCGAGGTATTCAACAGCGCACTCAATAACAGTAATGCGACTTGCATTAATATAAGAATGCAGGGAAAGGCCGCGCCCGTTTTTTAAACAAGATGTCGCAAACGAAACGTATCCGGGCGCTGGAGGGCGTGCAGGGAACGCTATAATTGTTTGAGGGCAATCGGTTTTCTGTGCAGACTATACGCGTAAAGAAAGCCAGCTATTTTCAATTAATACGACATTCCACAAGTGAACGCATTCCCTTTCTCAGAGACAGATCCTATCGTCTACGCCGGCCCGCCGCCGACGTCGTCAGATGTGGTGATTATCGGTGGCGGCATAATCGGTATCACAACTGCACTTTATCTTGCGCAGCATAACGTGTCGGTGACGGTGCTGGAAAAAGGTCGGGTGGCTGCCGAGCAGTCTTCGAGGAACTGGGGCTGGATACGCAAGCAGGGCAGAGATGAAGATGAATTGCCGATTATGATCGAGGCAGCTCGTTTATGGCCCCAGCTGGCGCAAGAATGCGGAGAAGACATTGGGCTTCGACAAACCGGCATTACTTACCTGGCACGTACAGACAAGGAAATGGCACAGTTCGAGACATTCATGAAAATTGCGGCTGCGCATGACATGGATACACGGATGCTCGATGCCACAGACGTCTTGGAGCTGATTAAAGGCATATCGGGCTCATTCAAGGGGGCAATGATTACCCCTTCAGATATGCGGGCGGAGCCTTCGCTGGCGGTTCCCGCCCTGGCCAGGCTGGCCCGCCGCAAGGGAGTGACGATTATCGAGAACTGTGCTGCAAGAGCGCTTGATTGTGCGGCAGGTCAAGTCGCCGGCATATGGAGCGAGCAGGGATATATCGCCACGTCAGTTGTCTTGCTGGCAGGTGGGGCATGGTCGTCGCTGTTTTTGAAGAAACACGGCATCACGATTCCTCAACTGGCGGTCAAGGCGACTGTGGCAGCTACGCAGCCCATGCCCGATTTCCATGCCGGCGCCGCCGCGGAAAAAGATATTGCCTTTCGACGCAGGCTGGACGGTGGTTATACGCTGGCGCCCGCCGCCGCTCATCGGCTTTATCTTGGCCCCGATGCCTTTCGGCATGCAGCAAAATACCTCCCCGCTTTGAAAGCTGACCCGCTGGGTACCCGTTACGCACTCCGGGCGCCGGCGGGATATCCTGACGGCTGGACAACGCCACGTGACTGGGCACCCGATGCGCCCACGCCCTTTGAAAGCATGCGAGTACTTAACCCGGTTCCCGACGCCTCGCACCTAAATTCAATTGCGCGCGGGTTTAGGCGGCTCTTCCCTCACGCAGGAGAGATTCGTTTCCAGAAAAGCTGGGCAGGGATGATCGATTTGATGCCCGATACCGTCCCTATCGTTGACTGGGTGCCCACACATCCCGGTTTGCTGGTTGCGACGGGAATGAGTGGCCATGGATTCGGTATCGGTCCGGGGATGGGTCGCGTTATTTCAAACCTGATCCTGGGAAACGAAACAGGGCACAACCTTCATCGCTTTCGCTTTTCACGTTTTACGGATGGCAGTGCCATTCGGCTGGGCACGTCACTTTAATGGGCATGGTGCACCTGGTGTACCCACATCTTTATTCCCTCGGTGCTGCGAAAATCATCAGTCGACCTTGCTGGGATATTCGGATAAACGGCATTCCACATCCGGGCCATCGCACCGCCTGGCCCGATCTCAAGTACGGCATCCGGTTGCAGTTCATGTATTGCATGCAGGCACGCTTGCCAGTCCATGCTGCTGCTGATTTGGCGGGCCAGCGCATCCAGCGCTCGCTGCGGGTTCATGGTCGCTCGGCCATCAATGGCGCTGAGCACCTTGAACGCCATGGGTTGCCCGCTTCGATAAGGCAAAAGGTGCTGTTCGAAGACCTCGGTTGCGCTCCGCAGCAACGGCGTATGAGAGGGCGTCTGTACACTGAGCCGGACCACTCGCTTTGCGCCCCGTTCCTCGGCCAATTTTCCGGCATGCTGCAGCGCCAGCTCAAGGCCGCCAATGACATAGTGCTGCTCGGGGTTGCTGATGGCCAGATGGGTGTTGCTACTGGCGATTACAGAATTTAGTTCATGCAGGGGCAGGCCCATAATGGCAAGCAAGCCGGCTTTTGAATGAACACAGGCGTCCATGCAGGCGGCCCGCTGAGTCGCCAGAGTAGTCCCCTGTTTGAAGTCGAAGATCCCCGCGGCGGCGCAGGCCGCCAATTCACCGAGTGAGTACCCTGCTGCGCAGATCGGTCGGGGCAGTAGAGGTTCCAGCCGCTGCCAGTATTGCATCTGGAATGCAAAGATAAACGGCTGTGCAATGTGATTATCCTGAAGTGTCTTGCCACCGACGCCGGCGTTTCGCCAGATACCCGGCAATAAACTCGCCAGTAGTGCATCCGATTGCGCAGTGGCCCCGGATTGCAATATGTGTAAATGGTTTGGCGTTTGTTGTCCCTGGCCGCTGAACAAGAGAGCAAGTCGCATATCAGAGCGCCTGTAAAAAGAGAACGACACCCAACAGGTCCGCCGAGCCTCCGGGGCTTAACCGGCGCGATACAAATTCTGAATGCAGGGCCTGTGCCCGGATTTGCCAGCCATTGGAGTAGACACCTCCTTGATCAAGAAATGTCGTAGCGGCTTCGCGGGCAAAATGCAGTCCTTGACGACCGCCTCGCCAAAGCAGATTGGTGTCTTCAAGTTCGGCCATCAGTGTAAAGAAGCACTGGACTGCGGCCTGTTGCGGGCAATGTGTTCGCGCATGAGCTACACGATAGGCCGGCAAGCCGATGCTGATAGCCGAGGGAAAGCCTGCGGCAGCCTCGGCCCGCGCACCCCCACTGCCGTATTGGCGTTGAACGAACGCACCGTGACTATCGGAGACGGCTTTTGCAGTGGCGGCAATGGCAGGCCCCCACATATCTGCAACACGCCGGCAGACCGATTCGGCCGAGCACGAGCCGGCACGGACACTCTCAACACCTGCTGCCGCACACAACAGCCCGATATTGAAAATCGCCCCGCGGTGAGTATTCACGCCATTGGTGGCCTGCAGCATGCGTTGCTCTGCATCCACGCCGCAACATTGCAATTGTGCATAAGTGGGCATTTGCGTGCCCAGGCGAGCTATCGCTGAAAAATACCCTCGCAGCGCCTGAAGGCTTCGCACAAAGGTACTGAAATCCATGTCTGCATGGCTGCCGCTGTCCACTGGGCTGACCAGGCCTGGCTTAGGTGCGAGTGAGACTTCACGGTATAGTGCGCCGATTGCCAGCCGGCCCACTTTTTCTGGTGTCACGTCCGTTGTCAATGTTGCGCGGGGCGCCGGATCAATGCCTTGCCCGGGCTTGGTCGATTCAGCTAACATGATCGTATTCCTTCAAACGCGATAGCAATTGAGTCAGACTTAACAATGCGACGCCGGTGTTTTCCTTGACGACAACCTTCATAGTTGGTTGCGACAAGGCCTGGGCCAGCTCCTTCCAGTTGACCGCCGGGCCACCGGCAAAGCGTATTTCACCATCCAGCGCGCAGGGTACCGCCTGCTGGGCCTGTCGAAGGGCTTCAATGCAAGGCGCAAGCTGAGGCGCACGGGCAATATCGCAGACAAGATCAATGTCAGACCGTTTGTGTCGATATGTGGTTCCGCTTAGCATTTCCCACGCGAGCGATCCGTATACACTGACCGCAATATTGTGTGATTCACATTGCAGCAGCAGATTTTTCAACGGTGCGGCAACGGCTGCAGTACACGTATTGACGCAATGGGTGAGCGTAAGCGGGGGCGTGAGTGCCCGTATTGCATGGGCATTGACCGATACGCTTATTCGTCTTGGCTCTGCATCCGGTGGCAATGTCAGCCCCAACAGAATCTGGGTGTCGTCCGCCTCAGGTTGACGGGCCACCACCAGCGGACGCTGCGCCTGTAGCCAGCGCTGCACTGCGTCATGAGCGGCTGGGCAGTGTACCGGGCTGAGCAACCGGTATTCTGAGGCCGGGTACAGATAGACAAGGTCATGGCGGCGCATGATGTATTTCCTAGGCCGCCAGGATCTGATCGACAATTCTGGCCGCCAGTACCCGTCCGGTACTGTCCTGGCCGGCCTGCATGCGAAGGTCTGTACCGACCTGGGTCTTCAATAGTTGAGCAAGTGCTGCCTCAAGCTGTGTGGCCGAGGGCGCCTGCCATATATCTTCGATTGCGCCCATGCGCTGGTAATTTTCAGCACCCGGTGCAAAGGTAGGGGCACTGGCTGACAGTTCCACCAGTTTTGCATGATCTATCTTGGTCACGCGCGCCATGGCTTTTAAATCCATGACTCGAACTTGCGAGCTGGCCAGTGCGTAGGCACGATCGGCCATGAGTCCAAAAGACAAATAGCCGCCGCTGACCGCCTCTCCCGTGACCAGGCTCAGGCTGACATGACCAAGTCGTCGTGCCAGATCGACGCAGGCTGCCAGGTGCGCCAGGCTCCCATTGAGGCAAAGCAGCTCCTGGGCACGCGATAACGCCTGCCCCTGGGTATCGACAAGAAATATCAGCGGTCGGCGCGGATGCGCCTGAATCGTCGTCAATATCTGCTGGGCCAGATACAGTGCGATTTTGTGGTCAATGGCGGCCCCATCCGTCGTGCCCAGTACGGTAACCTCGCCAGCGGCGGTGCTTGCGGTTCCCGCTAATTGATGACCGTCGATGCGAACTTGATGTCCGGCCGGAAACAGAGAGTCCAGAATAGATGTCAGATTCATGTGTAAAGTTCCTTCTGCAGCCGGGTCAGGTCCGCACAGTTCATCATAGGTATGGCGGCGGGGTCCTGGATGCCCAGGGCCTGCCACACTTGCAGGCCATCGCGCATATCTTTGAATTTCTCTAATCGCGCCTGCAGGCGCGACTGATTCTTTTGCTGCGCAGCCAGACCAGGTGGCGCAAATGCATTATCTGCAAGTAGCTGGGTGGCTGCATCCCGGAATGCAACCGGATTATCTTCTACCAAAGCGGCGCAGTCGTTCATCAGATAACGGTGCTTGCCACCCGTCACGCGCCACACCAGCGCCCGATCCCGGGAGTCGAACTCCTCGACACCCGCCACGGTTTCGATGACTTCGGGGCCAGACAGGGCAAGACGGCCTTCTTCGGAGATGACGATTGCAGAACAAAGGCAGGTCACAATTCCCATACCGCCGAACGCGCCGCAGCTGCCCCCCACCAGCGCCACTACCGGGATGCCAGCGGCACGCGTATCCAGTATCGCGCGCATGATTTCGGAAATGGCGATCAATCCGGCATTAGCTTCATGTAACCGAACGCCGCCCGAATCCACCAGGAACAGGACCGCTGAGGGTTTGTCGCGTTGGGCGCGGCGCAGAAGGCCAACAATTTTGGCCCCATGAATTTCGCCAACAGACCCGCCCATGAACTGGCCTTCCTGGGAAATAATGAATACGGGTTTCTTATTCAGGGCACCTTCGCCAATGACCACGCCATCATCGAAGGCGCCAGGTATGTCCAATGCTGCCAGATGCGTGCTTGGCGAGCTTTCTGTCGGGGACAACAGTTCCCGGAAACTACCCTCATCCAGCAGCCAGGATAGGCGCTGTCTGGCGGTGGCTTCGAAATAACTATGGCGCAACGAGCGCGCTGATCCATTTTCCGTGGTCATCGCAAATCTCCTGCATATTGTCTGATCGCCTGGCCGAGTCTGAGCGTAACTACCGCAGGCGTTGCGCCCATGTCATTAATGGCGATGTGCGTGCCACCCACTGCATGTTGAGATATAAACTCTGCCAGAACGGCCTGCCAGATGTTCCCGAATCCGCGGGCAGATGTTTTTATCTCTATCGTGCAGGACGCCGCAGTATCTGCGGGCCGGACCAGAACCTCAAGGTTGCCCGAACCAACCACGCCGCAAATCACTGCTCCAACAGCAGGTTTGATAGAGGGTGTCGAAAAATGATATTCAAGTTTTTCCATGGAGATCACCAATTGCGGAATCGTGAAGGGGGGGCGTAAAGTTCTCCGGACCATCTGACAAGGTCCTTGACCGAGCGGGCTGCCAGCAGATCGCGCGTTGCCAGGCGAGGGTCAATGCCCAAGTCTTCGGGACGGCGTACCACGCCACGATCGCGCAGATTCTCAACCATGCACCGATCACGTGCCATGCCTACAGGTGTAAAACCGGCGACACCGCGAATGGCCTGGGCGCGTTCTTCAGCGCTGCGGCATAAAAGCAGATTGGCAATGCCTTCTTCGGTCACGATATGCGTGACATCGTCGCCATAAATCATGATGGGTGGCAACTCGGCGTCCATGGACGCTTTCAATTGCCAGGCGTCCAGCTCTTCCACAAAGACGGGGGTCATATGCTCGCGAAATGTTTCTACGATTTGCACAACCAGCTTGCGCCCGCGTATGGCGTCAGGTCCGGCGGCTTCCCGGCCCGCCTTGAGCCAGGCGGCAGAGGCATGGCGCCGGCCATGCGGGTCTGAGCCCATATTGGGTGCGCCGCCAAAGCCTGTAATGCGTCCGGTCGTTGCGGTTGAACTATTGCCGGCCAGATCGATCTGCAACGTTGAGCCGATGAACATATCGCAGGCATAGAGGCCCGCCGTCTGACTGAAAGCGCGATTCGAGCGCATACTGCCGTCCCGGCCGGTGAAAAAGACGTCCGGGCGGGCGGCAATGTAGTTTTCCATGCCCACTTCAGAGCCGAAGCTGTGGATGGATTGCACGCAACCGGATTCAATTGCAGGAATCAGAGTGGGGTGAGGATTGAGGGCCCAGTGCGTGCAGATTTTTCCTTTCAGGCCAAGTTCGGTTGCATAAGTGGGCAGCAGCAATTCAATTGCAGCGGTATCAAAACCGATTCCATGATTGAGCCGTTGTACACCATACTCGGCGTAAATGCCTTTGATGGCCATCATGGCCATCAGGATCTGCACTTCTGTAATCTGAGCCGGGTCTCGGGTGAACAGGGGTTCAATATAGTTGGGACGCGGTGCGACCACGGTAAAGTCGACCCAGTCTGCCGGAATATCGACCCGTGGCAGCGTATCCATGCGTTCATTGACCTGCGCGATCACGATTCCGCTGTGAAATGCCGTAGCCTCCACAATCGCAGGTGTATCTTCGGTATTCGGACCCGTATACAGGTTGCCGGCCGCGTCTGCCGCCTGCGCCGCGATAAGGCAGACATTGGGAGTCAGATCGGTGAAGTATCGACCGAATAGCTCCAGATAAGTATGGATGGCGCCGATTTCGATCTGTTTATCCTGCACCAGTCGTGCCAGGCGAGCCCCTTGCGGTCCTGAAAAAGAAAAATCCAATCGGCTGGCAATGCCGTTTTCGAAAAGATCCAAATGACTGGGCAGTGCAAGGACGGACTGAACCATGTGCAGATGATGCAATTGTTGTGGATCGCTGGCGGCCAGCGAGTCGGCAAGAAAATCGGCCTGTTTTTGGTTATTACCTTCCAGGCAGACACGGTCGCCTGGTTCAATAACCGTTTGCAGTAGCTGGGTGATATGCTCTTGTCTGATTTGAGGACTCAATCCCAGATTGGCTGCGCGTTCCAGGCGTCGCTGTCGTCCGCGTTTTCGTGTATCCCAGACTTTGGGAGTGTCTGTCTGATTCATAGGGTATTCCTGTTGCTTAAATTATCCGAACAGCGCTCGCGTCGCGAGAAACAGAACAGACGGCCCCATCAGGCAGCCCAGGCCGGTGTAAAAGGTTGCCGTCAGTGCTCCATAAGGCACCAATCGGGGGTCTGTGGCGGCCAGGCCGGCTGCAACGCCGCTGGTGGTTCCTGCCATTCCGCCAAAGACCATCGCTGAACGCGGATTATCCAGGCGCATGAAGCGGGCCGTTACAGGCGTAAAAACCATAACGAGAATTGCCTTTATCAGGCCGACCCCGATGGATAAAGCAATGACGTCTGAGCTGGCGCCGATTGCCGCACCGGTAACCGGACCCACAATATAGGTCATGGCACCGGCACCAATTGTCGCCATTGACACTGCGTCCCTGTACCCGAATGCATAGGCAACGCTGGCTCCTACAACGAACGGAAGAACAATTCCGAGCATCAACGAAAGCATACCAATCAATCCAGCCTTTTTTACTTCTTCTACCTGGACGTCAAATGCTGTTGCGATGATGGCAAAATCACGCAACATGGCGCCGCCCATTAGTCCTATTCCAGCAAAGAGTTTGATGTCAGCCAGCCCTTTAGTGCCTCCCGTTTCGACTCCGCCCCAGTAGGCAAGAATCAGGCCGATCACAATTGCAATGGCTGAACTATGTACGCGTCCATTGGTCAGACGTCGAGATAGATGACCTGATACCCAAATGATCAGACCAACGAAAGCGAAGGCCGCGACCAGATTGTTCTGCATAATTGCCTGTTTCAACATGTCCATAGTCATGTCTCCCTTCAGACTCGATCTGCTGCAAGGCTAGCTTGCCAGGTGGCGCCAGCATCTTCAGGCCCGGAGCGGTTGATCATCGCAATAACGCAGACTGTCAGCACCACTGTCAGAATTGCACCAACAACTGCGACAGGTCCGCCTTTGAGCGCAGCCACCACATTTTGCTGTGAAGCCATGGCGATCACGATCGGAATATACATAGCCGACCAGAATCCTACACCAGCTAGTGTTGTGGCCGGCATGATTCCTTTTTTGTGAAGATATGTGCGGGCTGCGATCAGCAGCATCATAGAGATGCCGACTCCGCCTACGTTGGCTTTGACACCAATCAGCATGCCCAGCAGGTCGCCGATGTAGACTCCCAGTAAATGGCATGCCGCCAGTATGGCTGTACCGTAAATAATCATGGTTTTGTCTCCGGATGTTTTTATGGTGAAAAGTTAATTGCTTTTCGTTGTTAAATGAAATAGGTATGCATGTAAGGGCATGCAAACCATGCTCTGACTCCCTTTCCGTAAGACAGACAATAGCCAGGGATAGCAGCCATTTCAATCAACCTGCATGTACAATCATTTAGCCTGATGTTAAATATTCCGCTGTCCTGGGATGTATTTTCTATAGCTAATAGCCATGTTGTTTGAGCTGACCTATCGTTTACCCTAGGAAGCATGAAAGATCCATTGAGTTATACCCATGGCCATCGATGAGTCCATCACCTTGAAAAAACTGGAAGTCTTTCTGGCTTTCATGGAGCGCAACAATCTTGCCCGGGTTGCAGAGGACCTGGGTCAGAGCGTCGTTAGCGTACACCGCGCCCTGCATTCGCTTGAGCAGGCCATCGGCTGCCCACTGTTCAAGCTGGAAGGCAGAAATCTGGTTCCGCAGGATACGGCGCGGCGACTTGCCGAATCTGCCCGTCGGGTCGTAGCCGAGTGCGAGGATGGCATTAACGCAGTGCGCGATATGGCGGGAGTCAATGCATCACGTCTCAGGCTGGGTGCCATCTATTCCCTGACGCTGCATTGCATTCCGCATCTGATTGTCGGAACCAAATTACGCAAGGATGGGCTCAATATAGAGCTGACACTCGGTTCCAATGACGAACTGCTGCAAAAGCTGCAAGATGGCCGCCTGGACGCCATCGTCATCGGGGTGCATGACGGTATCGCCAGCAAGCGCCTGATTACGGTGCCATTATTTTCAGATGAAATGTTTTTGGCCGTACCCTTGGATTCGCCCTATGCGAGTCGCGTCGAGGTGGATCTGCAGGAGCTCGCCGGTGAGAATTTTGTGACTCTGGCCGACGGTTTCATAACATCATTCAGTTTTAACCGCATGATGGAAAACGCAAATATTTCACCCGTAATAGGAATGCATGTGGGCGATATTTTCTCCCTGATCAATCTGGTCAGCAACGGAATGGGGATCAGTTTGCTGCCAGGGCGAATTGCTTCATTTACACCGCGTATAAGATTGATTCCACTCACTCCGGGGCACACCTATTCGCAACATATTGCATTGTTGTTTCTGGATAGCCGCGAACAGGATCACAATTTGCGGGCGCTGGCAGCAGAGGGTCGCACATACAGTCGCCGGCTATTGCAAGGTGGGGATTTTCCTATGGTAGGGGACGCGGAGTAACGTGCATGCTGCGCCAGCAACACCCCCGTTTTTTACAAGCATATTATCTACCTGGCATGACGCTTTTTCATTGTCGTTGTTGAACAGATATGCGTTTACTCAGCCCTAATGCCGCTGGCCTTAATGAGCGTCGCCCATTTCTTCATGTCGTCGGCCAGCAATTTGCGGGCGCCGTCAATGCTCGAAGGTGCAGGGTCAAATGCCTCTCGGGTCATGCGCGCCTTCAGTTCCGGTTGATTCAGGCTGGCATTGAGCGTGCTGTTTAATTTCTCCAAAATGGGTTGCGGCGTGCCGGCGGGGGCAAACACCATGAACCAGGTCTCGAATTGATAATCCGGCAATCCCGACTCTGCGATGGTGGGAACCTCCGGCATGAGTGCAGAGCGTTTGGGGCCTGTTACTCCGAGTGCCCTCAGTTTTCCGCCCTGCACCTGTGGCAGGGCAGCAGACAGGACGGGAAAACTCAACTCGACATGGCCACCCACCGTGTCCAGCAGCGCCGGACCGCCGCCCCGATAGGGAATATGGGTAATGTCTGTTTTGGAGATGGATTTGAATAATTCAGCCGCCATATGAAAGGTACTTCCGGTGCCTGCCGAACCATATTGAATTTTCCCCGGGGAGGCCTTGGCGTCGCGAATCAGATCGCTCACGTTTTTGGCCGGCAGATCATTATTGACAACGAGTACATGCTGGGATGTTGCTACCATGCCGATGGGGGCAAGATCGGCAAGCGTATCGTAGGGCATGTTCGGATACAAAGCGGGATTGATCGCCAGGGAGACCGTTTGCAGGCCAATGGTATATCCATCAGGTTTTGCCTTGCTGACCAGATCGACGCCGATGTTGCCGCCTGCGCCAGCCTTGTTTTCAATCACCAATGGCTGACCCAGAGCCTTTGCCCAATCATCGGATATCAGGCGGGCTGCAATGTCCGCGCTTCCTCCCGGCGCATAGGGCACGACCAGTTTGACAGCGCGATCAGGAAAAGACTGTGCATAACAGGTCAGGGGTAAAATCAGTGCAGTGACTGACAGGAAGCGGCGCAGGCAGGATGGGTTATGCATTGTGTTGTCTCCATAAAATTATTCTAATGTCATTAAATGTCTGGGTAATCCGCAAGCTTGTTCATTCTAATTCGATTTCACAGAGACATCATGTCGTTAAATTTAATTCATTGTTTCCTGAATGGATGCAATGGAT
>Ga0164243_10002674_pt1 | contig 29173 bp, 22 predicted proteins | sample OricompcompostOP_FD_108781 | JGI IMG/M metagenome (GOLD analysis project Ga0164243, IMG submission 108781) | Organic Plus compost microbial communities from Emeryville, California, USA - Original compost - Organic plus compost (OP) | ecosystem: Engineered > Solid waste > Mixed feedstock >... | reverse complement strand
TTTACATCCAGCCATTTTTTGCAGGAAGCAAGCATCAGCACGCTTATGATTAACCAAATATGTTTTCTCATATACATGATTTAGAAACTTGTTTGAATAGAAAATGTGAAACTCCGGGCAAAGGGATATTCAATACCTCTTTCAATCCGCATCGAAGACCAGCGCCATACATCGTTCATTGTAAAGGCAAGGCGCAGGTTTTTCATAGCCAGTTTGCTGTAGAACTTCTTGGCAAAATCGTACGACAGGTATACCGACTGCAGTTCCAGCACATTGTCTTTCTGCACAAAGCGGTCAGAAGCAAAGGAAGTTCCGAGGTCGGCAATGTTTTTAAACATTGCTTTGTCGCCGGGTTGTTTCCATCTGTCGCTCAGCACCCGGCTGTCTACATTGTAACGGGGATCAGCATTTTCTACGCGGTCCACCAATGTCTGGTTGTATTCTTCTCCGCCGAAACGCGTGTAGAAGATCACATTGAGTAAAAATCCTTTCCAGGCCACGTTGGTGCCAAAGAAACCATAGGCGGCAGGTGTATTGTCGCCAACCGGCACAATGTCTCTCACATTCCATTCATAGGTGCGCGTGCCATCGCGTTTCAGGAAAATTTCCTTACCGTTTTCCGGGTCAATGCCCAGCGAACGAACGGCATAGATGGTATTGAGCGATTGTCCTTCATTGAAACGCAGCAGGGGCGTGCCTTTCAGGTTGTCGTTGGATACCTGTTCCTGGTCGGCTTTATCGTTGTATGCTTTCAGCGCGTTGGAAATTTTGAGGATCTTGTTCTGGTTGCGGGCCATATTGGCAAAAACGCTCACTACAAAGTCACGTTTACGTATAACCGTATACTTCAGGTTCAGTTCTATGCCGGTATTTTCCATATCGCCGAGGTTTTCTTTGTAAGAACCAAAACCGGTGGAGGGCGGCAGGATGATATCGGCCAGCAAGCCGTGGGTGAGTTTATAGTAATACCGGGAGCTGATGAACAACCGGTCCTGGAAGAGGCCCAGGTCAATGCCTACATCATAGTTGTCTGTCTTCTGCCATTGCAGCGCCTGGTTGCCATAGTTGTTCACCACGGCGCCTACGCCGGTGGAGTACCAGTTGCTGGTATAATATTCGTAGGTGGTCTCTGCCAGGTAGGGCGGAAAGGAAACGGACCCGGTAATCCCGGTGCTGGCCCTGAGTTTCAACTGGCTCACTGCGGTGTTTTGCAGGAAAGGTTCATGGTGAACATTCCAGCCGAGACCCAGTGCCCAGAAGGGCGCCGTTTTGTTGTCGGTACCGAACTTGGAAGAACCGTCCATGCGCACCGACAGGTCGGCGAGGTATTTGTTCCTGTAGGAATAGTTTACGGAGAGGAAAGAGCCAAACAGTCTTTCCAGTGCATAAGTGCCCTGCGGGGAACTTCCGTCGGGAAAGCGGTTGGCGAAACCGATATTGGTGAAGCGGTCGTTTGAAAAACCAATGGCCGTCATGCTCTTGCTGTCAACCCTGTAGGTGCGCAAATTGGCGCCGGCGGCAAGGTTTATAAAATGTTCTCCCAATTGGCGGTTATAGGTCAACGTGGTATTCCCGTCGAATGCCGATTCATCCAGGTTGTTGAAATAATAGCGGCCGCGTTCGTCCAGCCGGTCTGACGGATAATTGTAAAATTCATTGCTGAAGGGCGATTGGAAGACGTCGGTATTATACTTCCGTTTGGTAAGGCTCAGCAGCGACCGTAAACGCAGGGAGCGGCTGATATTCCATTCTGCCGAGAATGCCTCGATCATTTCGAGGTAGCTGGTGCGGTTAAAACTGTTGAGCGTACCATCATACATCGGGTTGAGCACGTTATCGGTGCGGTACTGGTTTGCTCCGGATTGGCGCGTGTCAATCGTCCAGGAGTCCACCCGTTGCAGCAGGCGTCCGGCAGAATCCGTTTTGGGATAATAGGGATTCATACGCACATAGTTGAGGAAACTGCCGTAAGGAGATTCCTTCGCGTCTACCTGCGTAACGGTGAGCACGTTCCTGAACAGGAATTTTTTGGTTGGTGCGTAGGAGAGTACCGTACCGAGACTGTACCGGTCGCGGCCGGAGCCTTTCATTACGCCCGGCATGGTTTGATACCGCAAATCAATACCATAGCGCACGATGGGCGAACCGCCTTCAATGAACATGGAATGTTTTTGCCCAAAGGTGGTGCGCAGCGGCTGCGACAACCAGTAGGTATTTACCCCGGAAACCACATTTCTTTTCTTGGCGTAATAGCGTTCTTCCTGGTCATCGCGCGATAACTGTTGCACGGGCTCGTAGAGGCCGGCCAGCATTTCATATTCCAGTTTTTCGGCGGCATTCAACACGTGGTAATCGGTAAGATCAGGTCCGGTTATATTCAGATCGTAGTTGTAGGAGAGCTGTAGTTTCCCTTCCTGCGGCGCTTTGGTGGTGATCACCATAACGCCGTTAGCTGCACGGGAACCATATACGGCGGTGGCCGCAGCATCTTTCAGCAGGGTTACGGATTCGATGCGGTTAAGGTCCATATCGTATACTTTCTCCACGCTCACTTCATAACCATCCAGTATAAACGTAGGCAGGTTTACATTGCCTGCCAGGTTGTTGCGGGTAAGAATTTCACCGGTGCCGGAGGGCAGGGCAGTGGAGCCCCTTACATTCACCCGCGGCAACTGGTTGGGATTGGAACCAAATAAATTGTTTTGTGCTACCTGGAAGGAAGGATCAAAAGCCTGAATGCCCTGCAATAGATTTTGCGGGTTTACTTTTTTCAGTTCTTCGCCTGAAACTGTTACCGCGTTACCGGTAAAGCTTTCTTTCCGTATCTGCTGGTAACCGGTAACCACCACTTCTGTCATGGGGTCTTTATCTGCCTTCAGCGCAAGCCGCACGGTAAGCGTAGTGCTGCCGGCAGCAACGGTCACTTCTTTATTATCATATCCTACATAACTGATCACCAGCACAGCACCTGGTTTTACCTGCAGGGTAAAGGCGCCGTCCGTGCCGGAAGTAACGCCCGTGTTGCTCCCTTTTACCACAATATTGGCGCCCGCTATGGCAAGACCGGTGGCTTCGTCCAGCACCCTGCCGCGTATTTCCATGGTGGCCGGAATGGTATCGGTGGTTGCCGGTTGCACGGGAGGCGGTGGCGCAGGCCGTTCTGTTACCACGATGGTCTTGTTGATGATGCGGTAGGTTACCGGCTGACCGGCAAAACACTGGTCCAGCACCTCCTGCAGTGTGGCGTTTTGTACGTCAATGGTTACAGGATGCGTTTTGCCGAGCATGCGCAGGTTATAGAAGAACACATATCCCGTTTGCTTTTTGATTTCCCTGAAAACCTTTTGCAGGGGTGTGTTCTGTTTGGTCAGCGTTATGGTTTGAGAAAAACCTGCAGCAGAAACCTGAAGAAAGCCAGCCAGCAGCAAGATAGCGGTCAGCTTCATAACCAGAATAGTTTTGGACTTTGCCATATGCCGTATGCGCGCAGCTTGGCAAAGAATGGTAAAAATCATACTTTTAAAATTGGGTAAACAAATAACAGTTTCAACGCTTTTAAGTGGTTTGCCCATTCCGGCCGGTAGTGTTCCAGACTGCCGGCTTTCCTGTTTACAGCAACCAGTGAAAAAGTGATCGTTACGTTTTCATTTGCATAGCAGTTTTTAATGTCTGGTTTATAAAATAATCAGTTTCTTTCCTTCAATTTTGAAATGCACATTACTCAGCTCCAGCATTTTCAGTACTTCGGTAATATGACTGTTGCGCGGAATTTCACCTTCAAACTTGTCTGACGGTATGTTACCGGCATACTCAATGTCCACATCATACCAGCGCGCTATCTGCCGCATTATCATTTGTACATCGGCGTTATGAAACTGGAACAATCCGTTCTTCCAGGCAATGGCTTCTTCGGTATCAGCATCATCCTCTACCTCCATCTGTCCGTTTCGGGCGAGGCGCGCCTGCTGACCGGGCCTGAGGGTTTGCGTTTGCCTTGCGCTGTTCATCCTGATGGCGCCTTCCAGCAGGGTGGTCTTGATGGTAGCTTCATCGGCATAGGCCATGATGTTGAAATGCGTGCCCAGTACTTCTACCTCCGTTTTTTCTTCTGCACCCGGTTGCGTAATCGTTACTTTGAAAGGAATCTTCTTTTTCTTTCCGCCGGCTGCTGACACGGCAACGCTTTCTATTTCGAAATAGGCTTCACCCGTCAGTTCCACGCTTCTTTCATTTCCGGAAAAACTGGCGGGGAAGCGCAACGATGAAGCGGCATTTAACCAAACCCTGCTGCCATCGGGCAATACCACCTGGTATTGTCCGCCGCGCGGTGTGCTGATGGTGTTCCAGGCTACTGCTTCCTGTTCTCCGCCGGATGCTGCGCGATAGACCAACTGACCATCCTCCTGTTTGAACACCAGCGTTTTTCCCTGCATGGTAAGCGTATCGTTGGCTGCGCTGTCAAGCACAATCACCGAGCCGTCTGCCAGCGTGAGCAGCGCTTTATTGCCGCCGGGAACAATGGCGGGAGGGGTGTCAGCAGGCTTAGCGCCGGTAGTGGCAACGCCGGTTGTTTCTTTTTGCAGCAGCCAATAACCTGCGGTTAAAACGGCCAGCAGCAGGGAGGCGGCCATCCAGTACCTGCGAAAGAAGCGCCCCGGCAAAAGGCGGACAGCAGGCCTGTCGTGCGCCAGTTCTCCGGTGATCTTCCGGTACATTCTTTCTCCCGCCTGCGCCTCTTCTTCAGCAGGCAGCGGGTAGGGGGTGTTGGCCCGGTGGTGGTACCAGGCTTCTACCAGGTTTCTTTCCTGGTCGGTGCAGCGGCCCTGACGGTAGCGCTGTAACAGTTCTTTGAATTGTTGTGCGTCCATGGTATAAGATTCGGCCAAGGATAAAGGCGGCAAAGCAATACAAGCGTGCCGCAGCGGCGCCTGAACATTTCATTCACGGTATGACGTATTCAGCGCTACAGGCGCGGCTGCGGTACCAATGCTTGTGGCGGAAGGATATTGGATGATAAAACCGGGAATTGGTATTTAACTATTGATAATTGTGCTAAAAGCCTGCTATTCAGGAGATAGGTTTAATAGCTGCAAGGATTTCTGCAGGTGGCATATGGCGAGTTATAAGGTAAGTCGGAAAAAAAGGGAGGAGGTGGTAGAAGAAAGGGAAAAAATTTTGGCGGCCGCCACGGAATAAGCTGCTGCGTTTGGATAGAGCGAGGCTACTGTGGTGTGCTTTAGCTTTTTGCGAAAATGTGCGGGTGTGTTCACTGCGTTATCCAATGGGTGCTATAAAAGTAATCGCAATAATCGTCGTCAGTGAAGTATTCCCCAAATGGGATTTCAGCAGCTTCAGCGCCAGGTAGATCTGTTTTTTGACTGTTTCTTCCGATATATTCAATCGCTCAGCGATTTCCCGGTGCGAGAGTTGTTCATGCCGGCTCAGCCGGTATACTTCGCGCATTTTGTCGGGCATTTTCACCATCAGGCCGTCAATGGTGGCTGCCAGTTCGCGGGCATACAGATCGTTTTCCACGGAAGGTACGGCCTGGTACTGCGATTGAAAAGCTGCAAAATCTTTGAGGTAACCGCCGCGGATCATATGCTGTTCAATGCGGTCGATGCATTTGTAGCGGATGGCGGTCTGCAGATAGGCTTTCAGCGAGGTTGTGACGGCAAGGGTTTCGCGCCGCTTCCAGAGGGCGATAAAGAGTTCCTGCACACAGTCTTCCGCCTCTTTCTGCGCACGCAGCACATTCATGGCTTCCCTGAACAGCAATTGCCAATAGCGTTGATAAATAGCGGTAAAGGCAGCCTGGTCATTTTGGGAAATCTGCTGCAATAGTATCTGGTCGGTATTGCTGGAATAGTCGGGAACCTGCATTCGCTACATAATCAGAAACGTTGAAATTAGCATAAAATGGCATATTATTCAAAACGCGGTCCGGGAAAGGGGCCGGGCCGGAAAAATGTACCCGGTACAAATATGGAATGGCGGTTGGCATGGTCAGCCATACAGCGACAGGGCAACCGGTAATGGGCCGGCACCGGCAATTCCCGTTTGAAGCATTGTTTCTGAACGCCCTATGCACATTAGAATTTGATTAGAACCCGGTTTGCCATAGCAGCAATGCGTAACTTTCCGCATTTTCCGATGCTTTATTCTGTTACCGACTGTAAACCTTTGCACAGTTCCCGGATGGATACCGTTAAGATATTGATCATTGAAGACGAACAAAAGATTGCCGACACCTTACAACTCGGGCTGGAGGAGAACGGGTATGAAGTAGACATTGCCTATGACGGTGAATCGGGTTTGCGACGGTACTTCAGCGCCCGCTATCACCTGGTGATCCTTGACATCAATCTGCCGGGCCTGAACGGGCTGGAATTGTGCAAGATCATGCGGAAAGAGAATGCAGCCGTATTCATCATCATGCTCACCAGTATGAATACGATGGCCAACAAGGAAGAAGGGTATGATGCCGGAGCGGATGATTACATCGTAAAGCCTTTTGAATTCCGCGAACTGCTGCTGAAGATCGGCGCCTATGTGAAGCGCGTGCAGCAGGAGCAGGCAGGCAGAACCAACATCCTGCGTGCGCCCAACCTGGAGATGCACCTGGACAGCCGCGAAGTGTTCCGGAGCAATCAGAAAATCGCCCTTACGGTAAAAGAATTTCAGCTGCTGGAATATTTGTTATACAACCAGAACAAAGTGTTGTCGCGCGCCGAAATTGCTATCAACGTTTGGGGCATTGATTTTGATACCAATACCAACGTGATTGATGTATACATCAGCTACCTGCGCAATAAAATAGATAAGCACTTTTCTCCCAAACTCATTCATACCCAGGTGGGACTGGGGTACATGCTTAAATCCCGTGAAAACTGATGCCTGCCAGATTACGCATAACGATCCTGTTTACCATTATGGTGTGCACCATCCTCATGGTGGTGTGCGGCACCGTGTATTACATCTCGCGCAGCAGTCGCCTCAGCTTCATCAAAACGAGACTGATCAACCGCGCTTCCTATACCAATGGATTGCTGAGCCAGGCGGAAGTATTCAGCAGCGATCTTGTGCTTAAACTCGATACTTCGGTAACCGGACTGGTAAGAAGCAAAGAGATACAGGTATACGACAGCATGGACAGGAAGATCTATTCGTTCAGCGATATACCGGGCGACCCTTTGTTTGTAGATGTACCCTTACTGCAACGTGCGCGGGAAGAAGGCAGCTTTTATTTTGTGCAGGGCAGTAAGGAAGCGATGGCGTTGTATTACCCGTCGTCGGGGTTGATAGTGTTTTCTGCCACACTGGATGAGTCCGGCAGAAAATATCTGGCACAGTTGAAAACCATTGTATGGCTCAGCCTGCTGGCCGGTGTAGTGATATCGTTTGCCGGCGGGTATTTCTTTTCGGGCCGTTTGTTGCGACCGGTAAAACAGATTGCGGATGAGGTGAATGAAATATCGGTCAAAAGCCTGGCGCGCCGCATCCATACCGGAACTGCCCGCGATGAATGGCATTACCTGGCCACCACGCTGAACAAATTGCTCAACCGCCTGCAGGAAAGTTTTGAAGTGCAACGGCGTTTTATATCCAATGCTTCACACGAACTGTGTACGCCGCTGACTTCTATATCCAATCAACTGGAAGTGTCGCTGCTGCGGGAACGCTCTGCGGCGGATTACCGGCAAACCATTCGTTCCACCTTGCAGGATGTGTCGCGGATGAGCAAACTCACGCAAACATTGCTGGAACTGGCAAAGGCTTCTGATAGTCCCGGCGGACTGGAGATAGCACCCTTACGTATAGACGAAATCCTCTTGCGCTTACCCGCCGATATCACCAAAATGAATCCGTCCTGGACGGTATTGCTCGACTTCAGCAATATGCCGGCAGAGCAGGACGCTTTGGAAGTATTCGGCAATGAAGAACTGTTGTTAACCGCAGTAAGAAATATCGTGATGAATGCATGCAAATATTCTCCCGATCAGCGGGCGCTGGTTCAACTGCAGGTATTGCATCGCGAAGTGACCATAAAGATAGTAGACAACGGACCGGGCATTGCCAGTGATGAAATTGAACGCATCTTTTTACCGTTTTACCGGAGCACGCATGCCGGACAGGAAAACGGTTTTGGATTGGGGTTATCACTTGCCAACCATATTATAAAACTGCACAAGGGATATATCAAGGTGAACTCTGTTCCCAAACAGGGTGCTGCTTTTACCATCGTGTTGCCCCGGGCAACCGCAACTTCCTGATAATGAAGCGCAACTCATTAGAATAACATTAGAAACCCGTTAGAATGCCATTAGAACTGGCATTAGCCTGTGCTTTGGTATAGTACTTGTTTTTTCCGGTATGAAATTGTTGAAACTTATTCATCATCAAAAAACAAGTAAACATGAAACTACGATTACACATTGTTGCCGTTGCATTGTTGACTTCGGCCTGGTTATTCAGTTTCCGCGCTGTACAGACTTCTGGTATTAAGGGAACCATCAGTCCTGCTGATGGCGCTGCACAGGTATTGGTAATCAGTGGCAGTGACACGCTGAAAGCAGCTCCGCAGCAAGGTGCATTCGCTTTTGAAACCAAACCCGGAACGTACAAAGTTATTGTGGAAGCTGCCGGCGACTACAAAAATGTTGAAAAAGACGGCGTAACAGTGGAAGAAGGAAAAGTAACCGATCTCGGTACCATTACGCTGGAAAAATAACAGTGATGGTTCTCTCATAACAAGGGGCTTATTTTACAGTGGGTTTAGGCCCCATTGGAACGCGGGGCGCAACTTTGGTTGCGCCTCTTTTGTTTGCTATACGTTTTTAATTCGACACCGCTTTCAATCCCACCACGGATCCGATCAATGTGCATAAGAAGAATATACGCCAGAAAGTGGCCGGTTCCTGGAAAACAAAAATGCCCATGATCACCGTGCCTGCTGCGCCGATGCCTGTCCATACTGCATAGGCGGTGCCAATTGGTATTGTTTGCGTTGCCTTGATGAGCAACAGCATGCTGATGCTTAATGTAACAACGAAGATTGCGTACCACAGCAGCGCTTCCTGTCCCGTTGACTGCCGCGCTTTTGCCAGCGACGACGCAAATGCCACTTCAAACAATCCTGCAACAATGAGAATGATCCAGTTCATACGCGTTGTGTTGAGTGGCAAAAATGAAATAGTTTTCTCAATATTCATGGATGGGGTGGTTACCGGCTGCTTATCGCCTCCTCAGCCAGCACCAAAATTGAATGATAGTTCTTCCCCACAGCCGCCGAAATGGCCATCTCACAGGTTTTACTGGTAGAATAATACCCGTCAGCTTTCCATTCCTTTACTTCATCAGCTTCCGCAGCACATGCGGAATCCGTAAGCTCCGGAAACAAAAATCCCCTGTCACCAGCCATACCACAACAACCGGCCTGCTGCGGCACAATTACTTTTTCCGCAAAAGCAGCGGCAACAGTTGTCAGCACCTGTCCAACGCCCATCTTTTCCAGCGAACACACCGGATGCAATACCACCTGCTGTTTTTTATTGATCACGCGTGCGCGCGGTATCACAAAATCGCGCAAAAACTGTATGCTGTCTATGATCTGCAGCCGGTCAAACTTGTCCCGGTTTTCTTTCGACAGCACATCCCGTGAATGAATCATCGTATACACGCACGAAGAAAAATCTATCAGCACCGGCAACTTACCCTGCTGCGACCACTGCCACATCCGTTCCACTATTTCATTCGCTTTATACGCATAGGCTGTGTTGAATCCTTTGGAAGAATAGATCTGTCCGCAGCAACTGCCTGCCACTTCACCCGGTATACAGAGCTTTACGCCCACCTTATCTGCTACACGCTGTACGTTGCCGATGATATGATGCTTTGCGTCAGCATCGCCCATTACCTGGTTAATGCAAGCGGGGAAGTAGACTACTTCCGCATCGCCGGCGGCTGCTTCGTTGTGAATGTATCTTTTTACACCAGGCGCAGGATGCAGGTGATTGGACCATAAAGGAAATGCCGGAATCACGCGCCGGATGCCACGGGTCAGCCGCACCATGGCCTGTTGCCCCAAAGCCTTATTGAGCAGCGCGCCGGTTTGCAAAGCTACTTTTACCACGCGCGCGGTTAGCCGAAAATTACGCGCTGTAAAGAGCGCCACCCGGTTGCCGAACGCGTGATGATTTTCTTTGCGCAGGCGTTTCACCAGTTTGCCGGTATCAATGTCAACGGGACAGGCTGTAGCGCAGAGACCGTCTACGGCACAGGTATCCAGTCCGTCATACTGGTATTCGCGCAGCAATTGTTTGTAGGTCTGCTGCTGTTGCCGGGTGTTTAAACTGCTGAGCGCCCGGCGCACCACAATACGGCGACGCGGCGTTAACGTAAGGTCCCTGCTGGGACAACGGTGCTCGCAGAAGCCGCACTCAATGCAGGTATCCACTTCTTCTTCTACCGCCGGCATTTTTTTCAGGTGCTGAATATGGGCGTCTGCATCGTCATTGATAATCACACCAGGATTGAGCAGGTTATGTGGATCAGCAGCTTTTTTCAGCGCTTTCATGATGGCGTAGAGTTCCGGTCCCCATTCGGTTTCCACAAACGGCGCCATATTTCTGCCCGTACCATGTTCAGCTTTGAGCGACCCCTGGTATTTGCCGGCAATAAGGGCAACTACTTCCTTAATGAACCGGTCGTACCGTTCCACTTCGGCTGCGGTATCGAAAGCCTGTGTAACCACAAAATGGATATTGCCGTCTTTGGCGTGACCAAAAATGATGGCATTATCATACTGATACTTTGCAAACAGCTGATGCAGGTCGCTGATGGCATTGCCTAACTGTTCTACCGGTACCGCCACATCTTCGAGGATCACGGTGGTGCCGCGTGCACGTACGGCACCTACGGAGGGGAACATGCCTTTACGCACTTTCCAGTACAGTGCCTGCTCCTGTGCATCGGTGGAAAAGTAGGGGGTGCCGATGAGCGTTTCATTGGATAATAACGGTAATGTATCAGCGAGGTGTTGTTGTACTGCTTCCGGGGTATTTCCCTGGAACTCGATCAGCAAACCTGCGGCCGTTGCCGGAAGTGTTTTGATGATCTCCGGTATGCCTTTGATATGCTCCACGCTTTTGAGCGAAGCGCGGTCCATCAGTTCGATGGCTTTGGCGCCTGCTGTTGCAAAAGGCATGATGGCGGCGCAGGCGGCAAAAATATCTTTGTAGAAAAGTATGCCTGTGGCTTTATAAGGATAATCCGGAACAGTGTCCAATACGGCTTCTGAAATAAATCCCAGCGTGCCTTCCGCACCTACGAGCAAATGCGCGAATATGTCGAGCGGGCGATGAAAATCCAGCAGGGCATTGATAGAATAGCCCACTGTATTTTTCAGTAAATATTTTTTCCGGATAAGCGCGGCGAGCGCACTGTTTTGTTCAACTCGCTTTTTCAGTTGCAATAATGTTTCCGACAGCGTAGCGCATTCCTTTTCAAAGCGATCATAATCTCCCGGAACTTCCGTACTGAACACCTGTCCGGAGGGCAGCATAAAACGCACATGACGGATGGTATGATACGCATTGAGCGCAACGCCGCAACACATGCCGCTGGCATTGTTGGAAATGATGCCGCCCATCATGGCGGCGCTGATGCTGGCCGGATCGGGGCCGATCTTGCGGTGATACTTTTTCAACTGCGCGTTCACCATGCTGCCTGTGATCCCCGGCTGCACCCGTACGCGGCTGCCATTATCTTCCACGCTGATAGCCCGCCAGTAGCGACTGATATCCGACAATATGCCGTCGGTCACCGACTGGCCGGACAAACTGGTGCCGCCTGCGCGGAAGGTAAGCGGAATGTTATGCTTATGCGAAAATTGAAAAAGTGTGCGTATCTCTTCCTCTGTTTGTGGCAACACCACGGCCACTGGGATGAGGTGATAAAAACCTGCATCGGGGGCATAGGATACGATGTCAATCAGCCGGCTTTTGATTCTTTCTGCGGGAAATACCCGTTCCAATTGCCGTACCAGCTCAGCCCGTCGCGCGTCATTCATGCTGCTTGTCATTGCGTTGTTTGATTCCGGCGTCAAGTTACGTTCTTCCGGTTAATGTTTGTTGAAAAGGATGAACGGCGTGCGGCTGTTTGCAGTTGAAGCTGTGGTGGTTATGGCAGGTGGGGTGGGGCGGCCGCAGGTTCCGGAAAGGAAGGGCTGTTGGGTTGTGTCAGGAGGTGCGTTCTCATGGTAACAAGCAGCCATGGTTAACCAGCAAGAAATGGAAAAAGCGCTCATCAACGGATGCCAGGCATAACTAACGAAGAAATTAGTATTGAACCACACGAAACCGCCTGCACAATACAGGTTATTCAATGTCTGAATAAACCTTCAAAACAGTAAATTACCTTTTATTTCAATCACAACCTTCTTCCATATGAAATTACATGCCTTGTTTTGCCTGCTGGTAGCCGGTTCGTTTTCTTTAGCTGCGTGTGCGCAGCAAAAACGTCCCTGGAACAATAAGCGATGCGCCGTGGTGCTTTCCTACGATGATGCGCTCCATGTGCATCTGGATAAAGTTGTCCCGGCGTTGGACAAATACGGGTTCAAGGGCACGTTCTACCTCATTGCCTCGCGTCCTGCCTTTACCGGCCGTATGCCGGAATGGCAAACAGTGGCCCGCAACGGTCATGAATTGGGTAACCACACGCTGTTTCATCCCTGCGCGGGGGACCTTCCCGGCAGGGAATGGGTGCAGCCGGAATATGATCTGTCAACCTATACTGTCAAGCGCATGACCGACGAGATACGCGTCACCAACGCGCTCTTGAAATCCGTTGACGGCAAATCGAAAAGAACGCTCGGCTGTCCCTGCGGCGATACGCGTGTCCGCGACTCCAGCTACCTGCCCGCCGTAAGCAATGAATTTGTAGCCTTCCGCGACGGACGACCGGATGCGGTTACACTTAACCGTTTTGGAGACTATGTTATACAATGGTCAGGCCCCAGTGGTACTTCGGGTGAAGAAATGATTGCGCAGGTAAAAAAGGCTATGCAGGACAATGCATTGCTGATATGTGTATTTCATGGGGTGGGAGGTGAGCATAACCTGAATGTATCGGAGGAGGCGCATGAACAATTGCTGCAGTTCCTGCAGCAAAATATTGACGATATCTGGGTGGCGCCGTTTATCGAGGTGGCGGAATACATGCAGCGTGATGGCGGGCAGAAAAAGCAGTGAGCGCTTTGCTGCATCAACGTTTATAACTTCTCTTCAAATTTTATTGTAACAACAGCAATGCTCAACATCTTTGACAGTGGTCAAGGCAGGATGCGCTGTTGAACAATACATCGGGCTTCATAACGATCAGCATTGTCATACCGGTCAATGCACCGCCCAGGTGCGCTTCATGCGTGCTATTGTCTTGCCCGACCGGATGCCATACAAGCTCACCATTCCAAACAGGTATGTGAACAACCAGCCCGGCACCGGCAAAATAAGACCTGCGTTCACTGTAATTGGCCGCATGCGGGATATCACTGCTAATTGACAGTGGCACAACTTTTATGATCAATGCACCAGGAGCCAGTTGATACCATCGGAGGTGCAGTGCAGGAAGGTGGTTGTTGCATGAGTTTGACTGTTGATCAGTGTGAGTTGCATAATTTATTGCGGGTGCATTGCCAGGCAGTTTAACAGCCTGGTGCCTTTTTCATTGCTTCAGCACAGTAAACAAATTGTGTTACAGCCGCGGCATGCAGTCAGTGTTCTGTAATGATCCTTGCTGTTGCTCCTTCTTAATGGCAGTGCTGATTGCTAATACCTCCTGCAGTCCGGCAATGAACATGACACATTACAGCGACATAGAAATTGTAACCGGTTTGAAAAACGGCAATACCCGTGTCTTCAGTTTCCTGTTTGATTCGTTGTATGCACGGCTGCGCTACTTTGCAGCAAAGATTATAACCGATCCGTCACAGGCCCAGGATATTGTGGTGAATGCATTTACCAAACTCTGGAATGCGCGGTCCCGCTTCGATTCCCTCCCTGCCGTTCGCGCCTTTCTTTACATTACCACACGCAATGAATGTCTCGACTACCTGCGATACCTGCAACGCCAGTCACACGGCAGAAAGGATTATACAGCGTATCTCCTGCAACAGGAGGATAAAGAGGCTGCAGAACGCCTGATCATACAATCTGACCTGGTGCACAGGATTTATTTTGAAATGAATCGCCTGCCGCCGCGCTGCAGGGAAATTTTCCGGCTTACTTATATAGAAGGATTAAAAGCCAATGAAATTGCGCAAAAGCTGCATACTACGGTGTCGAATGTGACCTCGCAGCGGCAACGCGCTATCCGGCATCTGCGGGGATTGCTTGCAGAAGAAGAATGGGTGATGGTGCTGGCGTTGACCTTTGCCTGCCAACTGAAGTAACGCTGCCGCACTTTTTTTATCATTTGTTGACATGGCATGCTGCTGCATCGTTAAACAATGAGAGCGTTCATTAGAAGGGATGCAATTACCACTAAATGAAGGAGACATTACCACATCTGCCTGAGGAGCTATTCCAGGTAAGCGAATGGATTTTGCGCGATCGTATGCAGCAGCTCAGTCCGGAAACAGCCGCCGCACTCCGGGAATGGACAAGCCGTTCTCCTGCCAATGAACAATTCGTTGCGGGGCTGTTATCCGGACGCAATCTGCAGTCAGAAATGAAAGCTTACCTGGAGGCAGTCAATGAAACGGAATTGGCAAAGCAGCGCGTGCTGGCGGCCTGCTCCATACCGTATGAACAGACGCTCTTGCCGCTGAACAGGCGCAGGCGCTGGTTATGGGCTGCTGCAGCCGCAGCTATCATTCTTGCAGGAATAGCAGGCTATAAAATAATCAGTGAGCAGGTTACCGGCAGTAAAAGCACAACCATACCTGCTACAGCCGCCAATGATGTGCCGCCGGGAACATATGGCGCGCGACTTACCCTGGCAGATGGTACCGGCATTGACCTGGGCAGCGCCACTGCCGGAAAACTGGCCAGCCAGGGCAATACAAACGTGTTGATGCAGGAGGGCAGGCTCCGGTACGAATCGTCCGGGTTGCCGGACAAGGGCGCTTATTACAATATGCTTTCAACAGGTAACGGGCAGGAATATGCGATTACGCTGGCTGATAAGAGCCGCGTCTGGTTGAATGCGGGCTCTTCCATCCGGTTTCCTGCTGCTTTTATTGGCGACGTACGGAAGGTAACGATCAGCGGGGAAGCGTTTTTCGAGATCTATGCGGACCCGTCGAGACCATTCGTGGTGCATGTTACAGATGAGCAGGGCAAACAAACAGGGAGAATTGCGGTCACCGGTACCGCCTTCAATATTATGGCTTATGGCGATGAAGCAGCAGCCAGGCTGACATTGCTGAGTGGTAAAGTAACCCTCGAAGCCGCCGGTAAAACAACCCGTCAACTGACGCCCGGCGAGCAGGCGTTGTGGAATGGAGCTGATATGCAGGTAATTCCACAGGTCAACAGTGAACAGGCCATCGCCTGGAAGAACGGTTTGTTCTATCTCCACAGCACTTCGGTACAGGAGTTTATGCGGCAGGTGGCGCGGTGGTATAATGTAGAAGTGGTATATGCGCCGGGTGTTGATGATACCCAACGTATTTCAGGCAAAGTGCCCAGGAATATTTCGCTCGCCCACCTTATCGAAGCATTGCAACTGACCGACGTGCATTGCCATATCGCACCCGGCGCAGCGCCGCCCGGCAAGGCGGCAAGATTGATCATTGAAAGCGCCCGGTAAAACAACCAACACCTGCATGATCCGGACCTTACAACCATCGTCCTTTCACAGCATAACCATCAAACCTACCTCCTTCACTAATCCCCCACCCATTTGCCCCTTCATCTGTTCCAGGCGCTCATTAGTGCCCATTCGTGTACCACTTACAAACATCAGTATGGAACGAGCAGTTTTCCGGGAGGCAGGTTGCCATCCCACCGGTTTGTTAATGCTACGGCGGTTGACTGCTGTAATGCCGGCAGTAATATGTTGCCTGCTTTGCAGCCGGCCTGTACACGCTCATACCAGCAAAAGTGTTCAGCATATTTCCATTGAAGCCAAAGATGCTCCTTTGGAGCGCGTGTTGCACATGATTGAACGGCAGAGTGGGTTTACGTTTTTGTACAATGACAAAATACTGAAGATTGCCCGCCGGGTTACGATCAAGGTGAGTAATATTCCCCTGCAGGACGCACTGGCAACAACTTTCCGCGAACAGCCGCTGACCTGGCATATAATTGATAAAGTGATTGTGATAAAGGAACGGGACGAAAAAAAAAGCGTCGCGGTCAACGGCGCGGGTTCCAATGGTAATGTTTTCCTGGCGATAGCGGGAGTAGTGACTGATGAGAACGGCAATCCATTATCGGGGGTATCGGTAATGGTGAAAGACAAATCGAAGGGCACGCGCACCAATCATCGGGGCGAGTTTGCGCTTACCGGCGTAAATACCGGCGATGTGCTGGTGCTTACTTCCGTAGGCTACGAAAGAAAGGAAGTGACCATTGGCAGCGAAACCAATTTGCGCATACAGCTGAAGGTGGCAATTGGCAACCTGGATGAAGTGCAGGTGATCGCCTATGGCGTTACCTCACAGCGAATGAGTACGGGCAACATCAGCTCTGTAAAAGCGCGTGAAATTGAAAAGCAACCGGTGAACAATCCGTTGCTGGCGCTGCAGGGCAGGGTGCCGGGGTTGATGGTCATGCAATCTACCGGTGTACCGGGTGGCGGGATAATTGTGCGTATACAGGGGCAGAATAGTTTGAGCAGGGGCGCAGATCCCCTGTACGTGATTGATGGCGTGCCTTACGTCAGCCAGTTGCCTCCTGATTTAAGCGGCCGCGCCGGAGGAATTTTAGGGAATAATGGCAACCAGAATCCCTTTTCTTCCACGGGTGGTGGTAACCCGCTTTCATTTATCAATCCGGGGGATATTGAATCCATTGAAATTTTAAAAGATGCCGATGCTACCGCCATTTATGGAAGCAGGGCAGCAGCAGGCGCTATTCTCATCACTACCAGAAAAGGTGTGGCTGGTAAAACCAGTGTCACACCACAGTTTGAGCAAGGGTGGGGCCGGGCAACCCGTTACCTCGATGTATTAAACAGGCAGCAATACCTGGAGATGCGTAACGAAGCAAAGTTGAACGATAATATGCCTGTACTTCCGACAGACTATGACCTGAACGGCACCTGGGATACTACGCGTGATGTTGACTGGCAAAAGGAATTGCTGGGGGGAACAGCGCAATACACCGATGCACGTATTTCTGTTACGGGCGGCAATCAAAATACACGCTTCCTCGTTGCCCCCGGTTACCATCGCGAAACAACCGTGTTTCCCGGCGATCTGCAGGATGAGAAAGCATCTGTCAATATTAATCTGAATCATACTTCGCCAGACAAAAAGTTTCTGCTGCAATTGTCAACCCTGTACATGGTAGACAATAACCGGCTGATTAACCAGGACCTGACGCAGACTGCTGTGAGCCTCGCTCCGGTAGCACCGCCTTTACACAATGCAGACGGCACACTCAACTGGGCGCCTGACGCCGGCGGCAATGCAAGCTGGTTTAATCCGCTGGCTTACCTGGAAAGAAAGTACAATAAAAAGGTGTATAATTTGATCAGCAGCGCCCTGCTGAGTTATCAATTGCTTCCCGGTTTGGATATCAAAGCCAACCTGGGATATACCAGCCTTACTTCAGATGAATGGGAGTTAAGACCTTCTGTGGGCAATGCGCCGGAATTGCGGCCATTTACGGAACGGATTTCCATTTTTGGTAATGCAGACTCACGTTCATGGATAGCTGAACCGCAACTGGTATACAAGATGAACCTGGGCAAAGCAAGGCTTGAATTGCTGGCAGGGGCCACTTTCCAGGAAATCAGCACCAATGCACAGCAGGAAGTGGCCATTGGTTTCAACAGCGATCTTGTGATGAAGGATATAAGAGCTGCCACCAGCACTTTTTACGCAGAAAACTTAATCACTGAATATAAGTATAGCGCACTGTTTGGCAGGATCAATTTCAACTGGAACAACAAATACATCGTTAATGTAACCGGCAGGCGGGATGGCAGCACCCGGTTTGGCGATGAAAACCGTTTCCACAATTTTGGTTCTGTTGGCGGCGCCTGGATATTTTCAAATGAAAGGATTTTTGAAAAGATCAACCATGTATTTAGTTATGGAAAGGTGCGGGCCAGTTATGGCACAACCGGTAATGATCAGATCGGCGACTATCAGTTCATGCCTTTGTACAATGTCGTTACAACGGATGTTCCTTATCAGCATGCTACAGGTTTACTTCCTGCCGGTTTGGCCAATCCCTATCTGCAATGGGAGGAAACGAAAAAACTGCAATTTGGCCTTGACCTGGGCTTTTGGGGAGACAGGTTGCTGATCAATGCAGGTTATTACCATAACCGTTCTTCCAATCAATTGCTATCCTATACACTGCCGGCGATGACAGGTTTTGGCAGTGTACAGCGTAATTTACCCGCAACTATTCGCAACACAGGATTTGAATTTTCGGTAAGCGCAACAATATTCAGCACAAAGCAATTTGCATGGAACACCAGCTTTAACCTGACCATTCCGGAGAACAAACTGGTTGCCTTTCCTGACCTGGAAAAATCTACCTATGCCAACCAGTACGTAATAGGTGAGCCTGTGCAGGGAACTACCCGGGCACTTGACCTGGTAGGGGTAGATCCCGCCAGCGGCATATTTGTTTTCCTGGATAAATCAGGCATGTTCACATCCGGTCCGGTTATTCCTGATGATTATACAAAGTTGAATGTGGGAGCGCCGGAATTGTTTGGCGGATGGCAGCATACATTTCGGGCAGGAACGTTTGAATTTGGTTTCCTGTTGCAGTTTGTTGACCAGGATGGGCCTGGTTACGCGTATGGAAACAGGCCCGGGCATTTTGTTAGTTTCAACCAGGAAAGTGTGAGGGCCAATCAACCGGTAACCGTGATGGACCGCTGGCAAAAACCTGGTGATGAAGCGTTTTTTCAAAAATTCAGTTCAGCCTATCGTGTTGATGTGTTGCTTCCATATGTCTATGCGTCTAATCTTTCGGACGGCCGTTTTTCAGATGCATCCTTTATACGGCTGAAAAATGCCTTTCTATCCTGGAACATTCCGGCGGCGTGGACAGGCGCCGTCCGAATGCAACAGGCCAGCCTGTATATACAGGGACAGAACCTGCTGACAATAACCGATTACACAGGAATGGATCCCGAATCGCAGAGCATAATTAATCTGCCGCCATTGCGCATTATAACGATCGGCGCGCGGTTAACGCTCTGAACCGGATACCCTCAACAAAAAATAAAAAGCAATGCTGAAGAAGGATCGCGCTATTGTAAGAAAAGCCGCAACACAATCTAACAGGCAGGCGGTAATAAACAGCCGCAAACAATACTTTTTGCTTTCTTTCCTGCTCCTGGTAGTAACGTTGCAGGCCTGCAGGAAATTCCTGGACACAGAACCGCCTGTAACCAGTCAGACTACCGCGAATGTATTTGTGTCCGATGCCACTGCGGCCAGTGTGCTCACCGGAATCTATGCAGACATCAGCAAATCAAACGCCAGCCTGATCGGTCCAAATGGCCTGACCAGCCTCGCGGTGTATACAGGTTTGTCGGCAGACGAACTGGCGCTGTTTCTTACCGGAGACATCCAGTTCAGTCCTTTTTACACCAATGAATTGAATAGTCTGATCTCTTCAGGTCTTTTCTGGAATGAACTGTACCGGCTCATTTTCGTGTGCAATACGGCCATTGAAGCATTGGGGGCGGCAAACGAGGCGCTTACCCCCCGTGTGCGGCAACAACTATTGGGCGAAGCACTTTTCATGCGTGCGTTGTGTTATAGCTACCTCGTGAACCTGTATGGTGATGTGCCTCTGGTAACCGGTACCGATTATACTATCAATGCAACGCTTCCCAAAACACCGGTCAGTGAAATATATGCCCGCCTGATAACCGACCTGCAAGAGGCAAGGGAATTGATGCAGCCGGGATACTTCATGTCGGATGCCATTACCCCCTATAAGGCAGGCAGCGAAGAAAGGGTAAGACCTTCGTCCTTTGCGGTGGCTGCCCTGCTTGCCAGGATTTACCTGTATGCCGGTCAGTATGAAAATGCAGCGAATGCGGCTGCTGAAGTCATTGGCAATACGGAATATTTTGATCTGGCGCCGCTTGAAGAAGTGTTTAAAAAGAACAGCCGCGCCACTATCTGGTCACTCCAGCCGACAGGCTCGGGAACGAGGGCCAATACCGGTGAAGGGGCGCTTTTCATTCTGCCACCTGAAGGCCCCAATATTTTTCCCAATCCGTTTTATTTAAATCCGGCGCTTGTGACAAGTTTTGAACCGGAAGACTTGCGGTTACAGCAGTGGGTAGACAGCGTGCGTCCCAACGGGCAGACTTACTTCTATGCGTCCAAATACAAAATAGGAGATGTAGAAGCGCCTACGGAAGAATACATCATGGTAATGCGGCTTGCTGAACAGTATTTGATACGGGCAGAGGCCTATGCAAAACAAAACCTCATAACAGAAGCTCAGCAAGATGTAAATGCTATCAGAAAACGGGCAGGGCTAACCGAAATAAATGCCGGCGGCCAGCAGGCCATACTGGATGCAATTCTTCGTGAACGGCGTCATGAGTTGTTCCTGGAATGGGGACACCGCTGGACGGATCTTAAGCGAACCGGAAGCATTGATTCAGTAATGAATATTGTTGCAGCAGAGAAAGGCGGTTCCTGGAGTGCCTATAAGGCTTTATATCCCATACCACAGGCTGAAATCAATACAAATCCCAACCTGGAGCAGAATCCTGGTTACTGACTATTGGCGGTCATACCGGATAAATTTTATTTACCATTGAAATACTGAAAATGACTATCAGGATATGCACAACCTTCATGTTGTTGTTGGCTCTGTTTGCAAGCGGACAACAGGCAACCACCAGCACATTTGCTGTAATGCCAATACCCCGGCAGACCGGCGGCATAAACTGGCTCAATGCATCAGGTTGGAACGAAGTACTAACAAAGGCCAAAAAAGAGAACAGGTTCATCTTTATTGACTTCTATACTACCTGGTGCGCTCCTTGCAAAAGGATGGAAAGAGAAGTGTATACCGATAGCGCCGTGTCGGCAATGCTGAATGAGCATTTCATTTGCCTCAAAATACAAATGGACACTACTGACCGCGACAATGCCCACATAAGAAGATGGTATGCAGATGCAAAAAAACTGGGCAATTTGTATTCGGTAAATGCTTTTCCCTGCCTGGTTTTTTTAGACCCGTCTGCCACTATTACTTCCAAAGCTATTGGCTTTATGCAGGCGCCGGAATTTCTCGGATTGTGTAAACGAGGTATGGACCCGCAAAACGTGTTGTACGCTCAACAACTGAACGCTTATAAAAAAGGCCAAAGGAATGTTGCTACAGACTTATACCAGTTGGCAACTTTTGCTTATGAGTTGCAGGAGCAGGATTGGGCGGCAATAATAGCTGAACGGTACATTGCGCAGGCTTCCGGGGACCAGTTACTCAGGCCCGGCAAAATACTGTTTATAGCAGACGTTGCAGGTAAAAGGGAACTGGCAGACAGTCTTGCAGCAGCATATAAACGAAATTTTCTGGATAATCTGAGCGTACCAGAAATCAGTACAAAAGAACATATAGCGTTTATCAGGCGCTATATCAAACTGGTGCATTCCGGCGACAATGTGTTCCGGCTCTGTTATGACCAGCCGGCGCTGGCAGATTCACTGGCGGAGTATGCAGGCTGGGCCGGATTGCTGGTGAACCACGTCATTACCCGCGAAGAATTGGTGCAAAAAGCTGCGCCCGGGGAAGATCAATTGCACCCGTCTCCGCAATGGACTATGCTTGAACAAAACATCCGTAGAAAATATCCACAGGTCAATGCTCCCTTGCTCACACTCGACTACCAGTTAAAATACTATAAACAGCTAAAGCAATATGAGAGATATGCCAGCCTGCTGGTACAGCGGGTGCAGCAATATGGCCCTTTTGGCCCGATAGATGACGTTGACTTTAACCTGAATAACCTGGCCTGGGAGGTTTTCCTGTACAGCAACGACAGCAGTGAACTGAACATTGCGCTCACGTGGAGCGACAGTGCGGTGAAACTTTGCAAAAACAACAACATCACCAACTGGATGGACACCAAAGCCAATTTATTGTACAAACTGGGCAGGGTAGAGGAGGCGATTGCTCTTCAGACAAAAGTGGTAGCCGCAAAACCGAAAAAAGAATATGCAGATGCACTAAGCAAAATGAAAAAAGGGCAACCAACCTGGAAAAGGGACGAAGAATAGTGGTGTGTTCATGCAGGCAGCCCGCATCTTTTCTGTAACTTTAATGAGTAGTCAGGGTGTAAAACAATTGTTGTATGAAAACCTTTATTATCCTTTTCCTGATAGCCGGGTTGGGTGCACAAGCGCAAAAGCCGGTTATTGATACGGGTGATTTCAAACAATGGTCCTACCACTGCAGACCCTCTCTCAGTAATGATGGTAAATTTGTGGCGCTTGCTTATAGCTGGCCGGATGGAAGCAGGCAACTGGAAATAAAATCAACAGATTTGAGAAGCAGCATCAATGTGCTGCATGGCAACAATCCGGCATTTACTGAAAACAGCAAATGGATAATCTGTAAAAAGGAAAATGATACGCTTATGGCCCTTCAACTGCCACGGGGCCGGACAATTCAATTTGAAGGCGTGGAAAATTACCGTGTGGTTGCCAATCATCCGGATTTAATAGTATATAAACATAAAGAACAACCGAATTCAGTTATTGCGCGAAATTTGGAATCGGGCAGGGAACGTGTTTATGCACACGCATGCCAGTTTTACATTGAACCTGGTGGCCGGTACATGCTGCTCAAAGTGGGGAGGCCGGACAATGAGAAGGAGCAATCGCTGGTCTGGGTAAACCTGGTGAATGGCGATACCACTACTATCTGGCAAAGTGAACATGCAGGTGGCGCCAGTCCGGGTAACGTTTTTTTTGCGGGCAGCGCGCCAGTACTCGCTTTTTTTACGCAGCCTGCAGGGCCCGTCAATACCGGCACTACCTTATGGATGTACAGGTACGGCAACAAAAAAGCGGAAATTATTCTGAACGCAAAAGATGTGCGGCTGGGAGCAATAGACAAGCATGCATCTTTACAAAGCAACTATTGCATGTTCAATGGAGATGGTTCCCGGGTCTTTTTAATGCTGAGCGATACCACTGATCAATACAATAGCAGGAAAGAAGGAGAACCTGTTATCTGGAAATCTTCAGATCCGGTGATTCCCGGTCAGACTTCCGATCTGATTCCGGTTGGCCAGTGGATAGTGGCGCTGAATTTTGAAAGTGGCGCCATTGCAAAAATTTCCGGCAGGCATGAAGTGCCATACTATCCTGGTAGAAATGGAAAAATGGATAAAGTCCTGGTCTGGCGCTGCGTGGGAGATCCGAAGGAATCGAACTGGAATCCGGAGGCAACCTCTTCCTACTTTGTAGTGAACTGCCAAACCGGTGCAAGGCGGCAAATCCTGCGGGATGCTGCAATGGGTATGAATGCGGCATCCATTTCACCCGGCGGCAGTTGGGTGGTTTATTATGACCCTGGAAAGAAAAGATACTGCCTGCATGATGTACGCAATGATACAACCTATGCGCTCCCGCGTGAAATAACTGACAGCCGGACCAGCCTGTGGGACATACCAGACCCGTCATTTAACATGGGTGGCGCCTGTGAATGGATTGCTGAAGATTCATTGCTTTTGTTGCGGGATGGATATGATGTATGGAAAGTAAATGTACAGCAACCTGGCAAGGCCGTAAATCTTACCATGGGTCATGGAAAGCGGAATAAAATTGTTTACCAGGTAATTAATCCGGGACAGCACCTGTTGTACCGCAACAATCAATTGCTGTTGTCTGCATTTGATCAAAAGAACAAGTACAATGGATACGCTGTAGTGTCTTTAACAAAGCCTGCTCCTCCGCGTAAGCTTTCTATGGGACCGTATAACTATACAGGCAATACGATGGCGCCGGTTTTTCCGTTCAACCAGATCAAAGCAAAAAATACCGAATTGTATGTGGTCCGGCGGATGAGCGCTACAGAGGCTCCCAACTTTTACCTTACTGCTGACTTTATGCATTTCAAACCTGTAACAAATTTCGCTCCTCACCTGTCTTATAATTGGCTGCAGGCCGAACTTATTTCGTGGAAGACTTTTGATGGAACGATTACGCAGGGAATTTTATATAAGCCGGAAAATTTTGACAGTATCCAAAAATACCCGGTTATTGTACACTTTTACGAACAGATGTCTGATTTGATCCATACCTACCTGGTGCCTTATCCGATGGAAGCCGACCTGAATATTCCCTGGTTTGTAAGCAGGGGGTACCTGGTATTTGTGCCAGACATCCACTATAAGATCGGGCAACCGGGGGAAAGTGCCTACAACTGTGTGTTATCTGGCATACAGCAAATTGCGGGTATGCCTTTCGTTGATACATCGCGGATAGCCGTGCAGGGACATAGTTTTGGCGGCTACCAGGTCAATTACCTGATTACGCGCACCAATCTATTTGCAGCGGCCATGAACGCTGCCGGTTCGGCAAATTTTGTAAGTGGCTATAATCTTACCAGTCATTCAGGCAGCAGCAGGACCTGGGTATACGAGCGAAGTCAGAGCAGGATGGGCACTACGCTATGGGAACGTCCCGATCTGTACCTTGATAACTCACCCCTCATGCATGCTCATAAAGTGACCACGCCGCTCCTGGTAATGCATTGTAAAAAAGATGACAAAGTACCGTGGGCTGAAGCGCTGCAATGGTTTATGGCGCTCCGGCGGCTGGGAAAAAAGGTATGGCTACTGGAATATATCAATGGAGGACACGCGGTACATGGCAGGGAGGCGCTTGATCTGACGATTCGTACTACACAGTTTTTTGATCATTATTTGAAGGGAGCAGCCATGCCTGACTGGATGAAATAGCATCACCGGCCCAAATACTAAAAAGGCCGGCTATTGAGCACCGGCCTTTTTTAAACTGCCTGAAACTGTTATTAATCAATTACACGTTTTACTTTTCTCTTTGTGTTGCAAGACACACCCGGACCCGGATCAGATTCGCAGAACAGTTCAGTGTTTGAACTAACGTCTGGATCATAATTGGCAATCTGGGGACAGGTTGCTCCCTGTGTACTTGTACAATACAGCGTTCCTGTACCAAAATGAGCTTTGAATGCCAATGCACTGCCTACAAATGCGAAGATTACAAGTGCTGCCGTAATGGATTTTGCTCGTTTCATAACTCGGTTGCTTTTTGTTTCAAAAAGCTAAACTTTGGTTTTTAGAATAATTGCCTACTCTGTTGTAATGGTTTTCGGCGACCCCATTGGCTGTCAATACAGGTACAATGTTTGCAGCTGGATCCGCGCTTGCATACCTGGGCCTGTATGGATATGCACATATCCTGGTTGAGAAGATGCAGTATGAAACTTGCTGGTTAACTATCTGTAACTTTTCTGATACTACTGATTCTGGTATAGCCGATCAATACCTGTTTTAGTTTCTTATCGCTATCATAAATGGCCATACAAGGAACTTCAGGTATTTTAAAATACTCCTGGAACACATAATGCAGGTCAATTCCCGCTGTTACATCGGGGTATTGGTAAAGGTTATATTTGTTGTAAAATGATTTAAAGTCGCCAAATGCTGCTGAACTTACCATTACTATCTGTACATCATTCATAATACCGGGCGTCTGCAGCAGATTTTTAGTTTGTGCACGGCAATAGGGGCAGGATGGTTCAAATGCAAACAATACTACCGGTTTTCCTTTTGGAAGTTGTGCAGTATGAAACCTGCTGATGCTGTCTGCCAGCAATAATTCAATGGATGGCAGGGGCTGTCCTTCCAAACCTGTTGTTAAAGGTGTTTTTTCCTTACAGCCTGTCAGCAGGACCACAAATATGCCTATCCTCAATTGCTTCATAGGTAAAATGTAATTGGTGAATTATGATAAATGGAGTTGTCTTTGTAACCGGATGCCAATACCTGCCAGGGCAATAAAAGCGGCATTCAGGAGCAGGTGATCTGTCCAGGAAAGCTGCTCCAGCACACCGCCACAACTGCAAGGCACATCCTTAAAAGCGGTTAGTATTAAAATGATATATACGGTAAAGGCAATCATCAATGCAAGCGCCAGGTAAAAACCTGCCAGGCGTGTGCGTGGGAAAAACAGCAATATGGAAACAATGAACTCCGCCAGCGGCACTGCCCAGGCAACTATGCCTGCTACCGGCCCTAACAAGGGAGACTCTGATAACTGTACCTGGAACACAGTATACTCCATTAGTTTACTGCCTCCTGCATAGAGCAACAGGATGATGTACAAAAAAGCAATGATCTCTGTAACAGTTGATTTCTTCAGCCAACGGAACAACAAATAATCAGCGGGTCTTTTTTGCCTGGACAATTCGCCGGCAGTAAATGGTTGGTTCATATCAAAGCTGTTTAATGGTACAATACAGCTACATCAGGCGTGTTGCGGCACTTTTGGGGTAAGGTCTGTTGGATGATGGTTCAGGAGTGGTGGTTTTTCCTGTAAGCATTGTAATTGGCAGGATACAGGGTGCAAGTTAGCGTGCGAAGCTTTGCAAATTTGGAGAAAAGGTATGCAGATTTGGATTTTTTTCGGGTATGACGCCGTTATAGGTATAATTAACGCAAATCTTATGGACAGCAAGCGGGGTAGCGATAAGAGTAAGCGCAAACTGCAGTTGTTTTTTTGCGCCGCTTATAGGGAAGGACGCTGCTTTTTCGTTGTATAGGATTGTGGCAGGCAGTTTTTATCCTGACGTTGCTTAAATTGCCTGGCATGTTTCTGCAAAACCTGAATTAGAACAAAATGAAAGAAGGAATAATTAAGTCGGCACGCAGGTTAAAACTGCTTACTATGGAGCAACACCAGGCGTTAGCGCAGGCAGCACTCCAGCAGTACCAGGCTTATGGCCTTGTATTTCATGTATTAAAATGGGATACAGACTATATTATCCGGTCTGTACAGACGCAACAGTCTAAAGAGCCGCTTTGCAGAAAGGAAATTATTAGTATTACCCGAAACCTGTTTGGCCCTTATTGTCAGGGGCAGCATATCAAGGTTCAACCTGTGCCAATTTTACCTGTCTGATGGAAATAGTATGCAGACCGCGTGTGTTATCAATGACGAATACCGGCATGATACAGGATCGCTTGATACTGAGAAACCGGAATCGGAGTAGGGGCATCGTTTATGAGAGCAATTTATTGTCAGTACCGATAACGGCCATGTTTTATTATTATATGCAGCATAAGGCTAATGCCGGGGAAAGAAAGGGATTTTGGAAAGTATTGTCAGTCTATAATCAGACAGGGGTCATTGTTCTCTGAAATGGCAATTATTCGCTCTGCTTCCCGTTCAGTCATATTCAAAACGTGAATGAGATAAAATAAATCCTCCTCCCGGGTAAGTTTTTTTCCGGATTTGGCTTTTTCGATCAACTTTTCTTTATCGTAATTTGGATTTGTCATGATACAAAAGTAGGGTATTTATTTCGTTTAAGTAATGGGTTTAAAGAAGGGGGGGAATGGATGGGGGGTAGTGTAAAGGAAGTTGAATTGATTTCAATTTATTGTGTAGCTTCGGTATCGTACAGCCAGCCACCTGCCAATGATTTTTCGAACTTCGTTGTGATTTGCTTTCAATTTATTCTGTAGCTTCGGTATCGTACAGCACAGATTCCGGCAAGGGTTGTATCAACCTTGTTGTGATTTGCTTTCAATTTATTCTGTAGCTTCGGTATCGTACAGCAGGTAAATAGGGGTGAAGTGCCCGCGCTTCGAAATATTTAAGTATGCCTAACAGTTCAGGAAAACTATTTAGGATATTATCGCCAAAAGAGTTTCTGCAGGTTTTGAAAAACCAAAGGGATTCCATTAAAACTACAAGATTCATTCCCCCAAGGTTAGGCACCAATGATCTTGGGAAAATTTATGTAGAATACTATTATATCCCAAAATCAACCTCAAAGACAAAGCGGCCCAAAATAGCATGAACCCTTTCATCCACTATACCGAAGACCAACGCCATTACCTCCTGCAGCGCGCCCAACCCCACTATCTGGCCGAAATCACCACCTATCCCGAAAACGCCCTGTGCTTCGCCCAACTACCCGGCTACTCACTGTTCGTGGTCTTTAAAGGCACCCTCTCCGGCCACGGACTACTACTCCACCGTACCTGGAAAGAAGATATTCAACAAACCACCTACAGCATGATGGAATGGTTCCTGACTCATAAAATCCTACCCAACGAAAAAAATACCGCAAGTTCCTTGTCGAACATCACCTGAACCGAAACTCATAAACCCGGTCCGCCTCTTTCTCCCAATCTCCCGGCCTGCCCCACTGCCTTAACCGGTCATTCCAGAAATACAACCAGTAAACCTCTGTTATCCACCCACTCCACGGGTCATACCGACTATACTGCAACACCTCTATCGTCCCACCCGGGTATTGTTTGGCACCAATCAAATTGTCAGGATTCCTCCCTAAAGCCTGCACCACCTCATACTTGGACATACCCATACGGATTCGGGATAAATCTATCCTTTTACTGGCAGCGCAGGAAACCAACAGAACAACTATACTTACAAACAGGTACTTCATACAATTCAAGGAGTTTAAAAATCATAAACGAAAAAAATAACTCCTCTATTGCCAATTTAACCAATCCCTCAGTTGTGATTTGCTTTCAATTTATTCTGTAGCTTCGGTATCGTACAGCCCGGTTTCAATTCGTCCAGAATAAGCCGATGTTGTGATTTGCTTTCAATTTATTCTGTAGCTTCGGTATCGTACAGCTAGTTAACTCTACTTTGTCAAATTCTTAATATTAATAATTTTTTGATCAACCGCTTATCTGGCGGCTGTTTGGCCAGGATGTAATCCAATAAATTCTCAATGCTCCTTTTTACAAATTGCAG
>Ga0164243_10002673_pt1 | contig 29175 bp, 24 predicted proteins | sample OricompcompostOP_FD_108781 | JGI IMG/M metagenome (GOLD analysis project Ga0164243, IMG submission 108781) | Organic Plus compost microbial communities from Emeryville, California, USA - Original compost - Organic plus compost (OP) | ecosystem: Engineered > Solid waste > Mixed feedstock >... | reverse complement strand
GCAGGTAATACGACACCGCTGTATTTACACAGTGACGCCTCGCAGGGGGTTGGCCAGCTCGATGTCAATGTGGCGCGACTGGGTGTGGATATGCTGACGCTCAATGCAGCCAAAATTTATGGGCCTAAACAGGTCGGGTTGCTCTACGCGGCACGCGCTGTTGAACTACAACCACAAATTGTGGGTGGCGGCCAGGAGCAAGGCCGACGCAGCGGAACGGAAAACGTTGCCGGTGTGATCGGCATGGCTGTTGCGTTGGAGCAGGCTGAGTCTGGTCGCAAAGCCGAAGCTTATCGTTTAGCGGTACTGCGCGACCGACTGCAAGCGCGACTGGTTGCTGAGTTTCCTGACGTGGTTGTTTCCGGTCATCACAAACACCGCTTGGCTGGCCATTTACACATTTCGTTTCCGCACCTCGATGCAGAACGGCTAGTTTTTGCTTTGGAAATGCAGGATGTTTTAGTAGCAACTGGTAGTGCTTGCGCTGCGAATAAGGGCACGCGGTCACATGTGTTAAACGCGATTGGACTAGAGCCGCATGTTGCTGATGGCAGTCTGCGCTTGTCGCTGGGCAAGCTGACTGACGAAGCGGCAATTGACGCAGCCGGTACCCGGATTATTGCTGCGGTTCGACAAGAAATGGCAAGGGTGGGCGCATGAAACTTATTGCTAGTTTGATCACAGCCATCATTGCAGTTGCAGTCGTTATTATCGGAATAAGTACGTATTTGGCACCGGATGGTCTCAGTCATTGTGGGCATAAGCCGTCAGATCAATCTGACTGCCAATCCGTAGACGCAATCGTTGCCATCAGCGGCGGTGATACGGCAGCGCGGACAAATAAGGCAATCCAACTCTATAAAAATGGCTGGGCACCGCTGCTTGTATTTTCAGGAGCTGCTGCAGATAAAGCCGGCCCAAGCAATGCTGAAGCGATGAAGCGCTTGGCGGTGAGTGCGGGAATTCCGTCGAATGATATTTTGATCGAAGAAACCAGCGAGACGACCAAGCAAAATGCGGCGAATTCAACGAACCTATTTGAATCATATGGAATCAAATCAGTGATTTTGGTGACTTCAGCGTATCACCAACGCCGGGCCGGTCTAGAATTTGGGCAGCGCGCTGGCAATTCGATCAAAATTATCAACCATCCGGTGACGACAGATAATCAATGGTCGCCATGGTGGTGGACCACACCAACGGGGTGGTGGTTGGCATTGAGTGAATTATTCAAGATAGTCGTATTTTATGCAGGAGGCAGCCGGTGACAAAAGTTTATGTAGGAATGAGTGGTGGCGTCGACTCTAGTCTGACGGCAGCGCTGTTAAAAGAGCAGGGCTACGATGTCACTGGCGTCTATATGAAAAACTGGACGCAAGATTTGCCAGGGTTAAAGTGTCCATGGGCGGATGACTTAGCCGATGCCAAACGTGTGGCGGTGCAGCTGGGCATTGATTTTAAAGTGTTCGATTTTGAGAAAGAATACAAACACAAAGTCGTTGATTACATGATCGAAGAATACAAACTGGGTCGCACACCGAATCCAGATATCATGTGTAACCAAGAAGTGAAATTCCGGCTCTTTTTGGATGCGGCGCTCGAAGATGGGGCTGACATGATTGCGACGGGACATTATGCTCGGGTTGAAGATGGCGTGCTGAAAGCCGCAGTCGACACGAATAAAGACCAGACGTATTTCCTCTACCGTGTGACTGGTGAAGCATTGCAAAAAACACTATTTCCACTGGGTGAATTTACCAAACCCGAGGTGCGCGAAATGGCCAAGGAGCGCGGGCTGTATACGGCAGGCAAAAAGGATAGTCAGGGAATTTGTTTTGTCGGGCAGATTGGTATCCGTGATTTCCTGAGTCAGTATGTTGAGCGAGTACCTGGTGCGATTATTGACAAGCAAACAGGTGAAAAGATCGGTACGCACGATGGCGCGATTTTTTATACGCTCGGCCAGCGTCATGGTCTGGATGTTGGTGGTGGTTTGCCCTACTATGTGGTTGGCAAAGATATGGACAAAAATGAGGTGTATGTTTCGCGGGATTTGCAGGACAAAGCACTATGGCGCCAGGATATTCAACTGAGCAGCATACATTGGATTAATAACGCACCTGCTGATAGTACCTATCAGATCAGGGTTCGGCATCGTGCGCCGCTTGTCAATGCGACATTAAGTGGCGACACTCTCACACTTGAAGAGCCGCAGCGAGCTATTACTGCGGGCCAGTCTGTCGTCATCTATGATGGTGATGTTTGTCTCGGTGGCGGAATCGTAAGCTAACTGGTACAATAACAGGGATGAACACAGAGACAATCCGAAATGAATACGTGAAGTTTTTTGCTGAGCGTGGGCACACAGTGATCAAGCGTGCGCCGCTTGTACTTCACGATGATCCGACCACCCTCTTTACCGGCAGTGGCATGCAGCCGATCATTCCTTATTTGCTGGGTGAGCCACACCCTGATGGCAAACGACTGGTCGATAGTCAGACTTGCCTGCGCGCTCAGGATATCGACGATATTGGTGACAATCGTCATACAACGTTTTTTGAAATGCTTGGCAACTGGAGTTTTGGCGACTATTTCAAACAGCAGCAGATTGAATGGATGTTTGAATTCCACAAAGACATCGTCCAGCTTGATATAAGCAAACTGTACGTAACGTGTTATATCGGCGATGAACGCTATGGGATTCCCAAAGACACTGAAGCTGCTGACGTATGGGCCCGGCTGTTTGGTGAAGCTGGCCTGAGTAATGGCATGCAAGATATCGGCAGCGAAGAAGATGGGTACAAAAAGGGCATGCAAGACGGCGCTCGAATCTTCTTTTATGATGGTAGTAAAAACTGGTGGAGCCGTAACGGAGCACCAGAAAGCACGCCAGTTGGCGATCCGTGCGGTCCCGACAGCGAAATGTTCTACGATTTTGGCACGCCGCACAACCCTGAGTATGGCGAGTTCTGCCACCCGAACTGCGACTGTGGTCGGTTCATGGAAATCGGTAATAACGTGTTTATGGCCTATCGTAAGGTCGCCGAGGGCAAGTTCGAACCACTCGAGCACCCGAATATCGACCACGGTAGTGGCCTGGAGCGTATTGCCGCTGCAAAACTCAATGACCCCGATGTTTACAAAATCAGCTTGCTATGGCCGATCATCGAAAAGCTCGAACAAATCAGCGGTAAAAAATACGATTCTCACCAGGAAAGCATGCGTGTAATTGCCGATCACCTACGTGCTGCAACTTTCCTGGCGGTCGATGCTACGGTGCCAAGTAATAAACAACAGGGATACGTTATGCGCCGTCTGGTCCGCCGCGCGATGGTGAAGGCATTTGATTTGGGTGTCGAGCAAAACTTCCTTGAGCAAATCGTGCCAGTTATCGCCGATTTGTATCACAATGATTTTCCAGAAGTTGCTGAAAAGCGCGACGAAGTGATTGCCGTACTCATCAAAGAAGAGAAGGCTTTTCGACAAACACTCCGTAAAGGGCTGCAACAACTAGCGAAATTCGCAAGTGACGGCCTCACCGGCGAAGAAATCTTTACGCTCTACGACACCTATGGCTTCCCTGTTGAGTTATCGGTTGAAGAAGCATTCAAACAAGATATAAAGCTTTCAGAAAATTGGCGTGAGGAATTCGATGCCAAAATGGCCGAACAGCGTGCCCGTAGTCAAACCGCCGCCAAAGGTACCTTCAAAGGTGGTCTAGGTGGGCAGACATTGCAGCACAAGAAATATCACACTGCGACCCACCTCATGTACCAGGCGCTGCGTGATGTTTTGGGTGAGCATGTCGTCCAAAGGGGCAGTAATATTACTGAAGAACGTCTGCGTTTTGACTTTTCGCATCCCGAAAAAATGACGCCAGAACAGATCAAACAAGTCGAAGACATTGTGAATGAGCAGATCGCTAAAGATTTGCACATTTCCTACGCGGAATACCCAACAGAAGAAGCGACTGGTCGTTTAGGTGCGCTTGGGCAGTTTGGTGATCGCTACGGTGATACCGTAAAAGTCTACAGCATGAAGGATCCCAAAGCGCCAGCTAGCGAGCGGCCATTTAGCTTTGAAATTTGCGGGGGTCCGCATGTTGATCGCACCGGACAATTGGCTGAAGACGGCAAAAAGTTCAAAATCATCAAAGAAGAAGCCTCTTCTGCTGGCATCCGCCGTATCAAGGCTATCCTTGCTTAGGAGCCTGGAGAGAGCAGCTCGAGCGGCGGATTTACTCCGCACACGCAACGCGATGAGAGGAGAAACTCCCTTCTCATACGGGTTTTGCCCGTTTTACAGCATAAGCGTCTCTGGTATAATTAATGACATCTATGGTTTTCGAAAAACTACGAACTGCCGCCAGACGTGACCCGGATCAGGATTATATTGTTGGCTTGGACATCGGTACCGAATTCGTCAAAGCATTAATCGCCAAGGTCAATGGTGAAACATTGGAAATCGTTGGGGTTGGCCGCGCACGCCAAGATGTTAGTGATATGCACAGTGGTGCCATCGCTGATATTGCCGGTGTGGTCCGTAACTGCGAAGAAGCGCTTGCCGAAGCAGAGGATCAAGCTGGTTTGCAAGCCAAGAAGGTTGTCATTGGTATCGCAGGCGAACTGGTTAAAGGCGTGACAAATACCATCAAATATCGCCGTCCCCAACCGGACAAACCCCTTGATGTTGCCGAAATGGAATTCATCATCGAAAAAGTCCAAGAACGCGCTCAGGGTAAAGCCCAGCAAGCTATCGCACTAGAAACAGGCAACGAAGACGTTGAAGTAAAACTGGTGAATAGCGCACTCGTGAGTATTCACATTGACGGCTACAAAATCAGTAATCCGATCGGATTCCAAGGGCGAGATGTCGCCGTACAAATCTATACCGCATTTGCCCCTATGGTGCACATTGGTGCGCTCGAGCATGTGGCCGAAGATCTAGCACTCGAATTAGTCGCTGTTGCAGCTGAACCGTTCGCTGTCAGTCGCAGTGTGCTTGGAACTGATGCCAGTAGCAACTTTACCGCAGTCTTGGCAGATGTAGGTGGCGGCACAACCGACATTGCTGTCGTGAACGATGGAGGGGTCGAAGGTACTCGTATGTTCGGTATCGGCGGCCGCAGCTTTACGAGAACCATCATGACCGATATGGATCTTAGTTATAGCGACGCCGAAAAGCTCAAAGTCAATCTCGATAATGACAAAATCAAGGCCAGTGTTAAAAAACAGGCCGAAGCCGCAATCGACAAGACGCTCGACGTATGGCTGGCTGGTGTTGAGTTGGCGCTCAGTGAATTTGACTCTGTTGATCATCTTCCTAATCGCATTTTGCTCTGCGGCGGCGGATCGAGCCTAGATCAACTGGTCGAGGCGCTCAGTACGCGCGACTGGTACAAGGAACTGCCGTTCACCAAAAAGCCGACCGTTCATCACATTCAGCCGTCTGAAGTCATCGGTATGCGCGATGAAACAGGTACGTTGACCGACCATACATTCATCACTGCAATGGGGCTGCTGCGAGTTGGCTATGATACAATTGTCGGGAGTAGCGAGGGCGATACAATTAAAGACAAAGTAAACCGCCTGCTGAGAATCTAGAGATAGAAATATGCAAAAAGACGTTATCTACATCGATGTCGAAGACGATATTACCGCGATCATCAGCAAGGTCAAAACGGCCAAAGAAAAAGTTGTCGCGTTAGTACCGCCTAAACGTACAGGGGTCCTGCAATCAGCAGTTAATTTGCGACTCCTTGCACGTGCGGCTGATGGTGCTAATAAACATCTTGTCATTATTACAAACAATGCAGCACTGAGCGGTTTGGCGGCGAGTGCCAAGATTCCCGTTGCAAAAAACCTGCAGTCCAAACCCGAAATAGCTGCTATCCCTGTGTTGAAAGTTGATGACGACGATGTGATCGAGGGCGATCAGTTGCCAGTTGGCGACCACGCCGGCATGAGCGAGGATATTCCTGTATCAGGCATGGTTCCGCCGAGTACAATCGAAGATATCAATATTGATGGCGATACGCCACCGGTGACACCAAACACAGCTGCCAGTCGCAAGGCTCCTAAAAAAGGTATTAAAGTACCTGATTTTGGTACGTTCCGCAAAAAAATGTTCTTATTCGCTGGCCTCGGCGTCTTGCTGATTGTATTTTTGGTCTGGGCTATTTGGATTGCGCCGCATGCCACAGTGGTGATTAGTGCCAAGACGACAGGTGTTGATGTGAATACGCCGCTCACTATTGGTGATGCGCTGCAAACTGACGACAGTAAAGCGACACTTGCATCAGTGACGCAAACCGAAAAAGTCAGTGGGTCAATTGATTTTATTGCGACCGGTACCAAAGATATTGGCGAAAAAGCCACAGGTACGATGACGCTCACTCGTTCCGTTCCCGGCAGTGTCACGGTACCCTATGGCGCTGGATTTAGTAGTGGCGACTGCACATTCACCACGCAGGCCCAAGTAGTGGTTCCCGGTGCAACTCCTGGAGGCTGGAATGGATCAGGTTTTTCAACGATCCCGGGTACCGTAGATGTCAAAGTACAAGCAACAGCGGTGGGTGACCAGTGTAATTTGTCTGCGCGAAGCTATGATTCATCTGTTGCCGGTATCAGTGCCAATGGTGCACAAATGTCGGGTGGAAGCAAAAAAACCGTCAAAATTGTGACGACCGATGACCTGCAAAAAGCGCGTGACGCACTGGCAAGCCAAGATATCAATGAACACAAAGCGAAACTGCGCAAAAAATTCCCAATCGATACGATTATTATTGATACCAGCTTCAAGAATGATCTCGGTGATTTAAGCGTCTCGCCAAACAACGGTCAGGACGTGCCTGATGGCAAGGCGAAACTTACGACAGAAATCACCTATTCGATCGTGGGTATCGCCAAAGATGAATTAGACAAATATCTCAAAACAGCCATCGACGAGCAGCTGCAGGGTAAGGAAGAACAGCGCATTTACGACAGTGGCGCATCGAGTGCTAAACTGACTGATTACAAACAATCATCAGATCAAAAAACTGCAACCGTGCAATTAGCGGCGACAGGCAAAATTGGCCCCAAGATCAAAGATGATGACATCAAGAATCAAGTCAAAGGTAAGCGCAGCGGTGAAGTTATTGGTGACCTAAAAGCAATCGATGGTGTCAGTGATGTTGAAGTAAAACTCTCGCCGTTCTGGGTATCAGGCGTACCCGATGATACTAAAAAGATAACGATAGAGTTTAAACTGATAAAGAATGACTAACGTAATTGCACTCGACGTCGGTACTAAACGGATCGGGGTGGCAATAGCCGATCCCTCTGTGCCAATTGCGCAACCGCTCACAACGGTCATTGTTGATGGCTCAGAAATTGAGACACTCACGAAGATCATTAAAGATCATGGGATTGATACGGTCGTTGTGGGATATCCTCGTAACCAATCAGGCGAAGCAACAGCTCAAACAGGTATCGCCGAGGCCTTCGCAGGGAAGTTGAAAGGAGTTGCAGAGATTGTCTTTCAAGATGAGTCATTGACGAGTGTTATGGCTGAAGACCGCTTAAAAGCTGCGGGTAAACCGTATCAAAAAGCCGACATTGACGCACTTGCCGCGACAATCATCTTGCAGGATTTTTTGGAGGTTCATTATGCAGCCAACTAATAAACCCCGTCCATCGCTTGATGGTGTTCGACGCGCGACAACACCGCCACCCACACCACCGCCACCTGTCGCGAGCAATGTGCCAACGCCTGTCCAGCCCCTTGATGTGCCCCCAAAGCCGCCACAGACTGGCCTCAAAGCACCGAAAAAACCTCGATCGAAAGCGAAGCTTCTCTTTGCTATTTTTGGCGGCCTACTGGTAGCTATTTTGGCAGTGGTAGCTAGTGCGTATGTGTGGTATCAGCAGCAGTTGTCTCCTGTTTCAGCAGACACAACCAAACATGTGCGCGTCACAATCAAAGAAGGTACTTCGCCGTCAGCAATTGCTAAACAGCTAAAAGATGCCGGCGTGATTCGCAGTGAACTTGCATTCACGATCTATACTCGGCTCACCGGTACGCGGGATACCCTTAAAGCAGGGGCGTATAACCTCCAGCCAAGCGTATCAACTCCGACAATCGTCGACCATCTGGTAAAAGGCAAACAAGATACGTTCAGGCTCACATTCCTCCCTGGTGATACCCTCGCTAATAATCGTAAAAAGATTCTGGAAATGGGCTATTCGATAGCTGAGGTTGATGCCGCGTTGAATAAAACATACAATCGACCTCTGTTTGCAACCAAGCCAACCGGTACCGATCTCGAGGGCTACATATTTGGTGAAACTTACGAATTTGACGCATCAGCAACTGTCGAAACTATCCTCAATCGTACATTTGACGAATATGAAGCTGCGATCCGCGAAAACGACCTGGTGAATGGTTTCAAAAAACAAGGCCTCAGCCTTTACCAGGGCATTACGCTCGCATCAATCGTCCAGCGCGAAATACCGAATGCAGAGGACCAACGCCAAGTGGCACGAGTCTTTCTGAACCGACTAGCAGCTGGTATGACGCTTGGCTCGGATGTGACCTATCAGTATGCCGCCAAAAAGATGGGAGTTGATCCTACGCCAACGCTTGACTCACCATATAATACGCGAATCCACCCCGGGTTGCCCCCAGGACCAATTGCGGTACCTGGTGTAAGTGCACTCAAAGCGGTTGCAAACCCTGGTAGTAATGACTACCTGTTCTTCCTCAGTGGAGATGACAATGTGACGTACTATGCCAAAACAGACGCGGAGCATCAACAAAATATCGTCCAACATTGCCAGAAAAAGTGTGCAATCTTCTAACGCCTCCAGGGGTGACTTGACAAATTGTCCATGTTAAAAAATATATTGACATAATAAGCAATAGCGCGTAAAATGAGGTATAGCACATTTGTGAATCCATCTACTACGTGTGGTCGGTGAAAGAGTGTTTTTCGCCGTATAAGACCGCATGCGCGAGTGGGAGCGTGGATCATAAATGGGCCTGCCGACAAATGTCGCACGGGTACGAAAATGAACATTTTCAACGCTAAATAACAATTAATATGATTGGTCGACGCGTACCCCGTTCCCTCTGTCTATTTGCGAGATAGCGAGAAGAAAGACAAAGTAAGGTAGTCGCCCTTGTAGTAATACGAGTGGCAGGAGAACGATAATTCGTAATCAATCAGTTTCGGATGATGATTTGTCATCAAACGCTTTGCTAAAACAACAAGTTTTTAACAAAGTAAAACGCCGAAAAACAAAAACTGGACCAAAAATGACTGTGTTTGCAGCCTACTTTGGAGTTTTTGTGCTCATTGTTTCAGTTATCGCTGTCGGTTATCAACCGCCACAGCCTGCTGGAGTAGCCCCTGCCGCTAATGCAATTGAGTCGCCAACTGCGACGCCACTTGCGACTGATCGACCTTTGGCTGACGAATTGGTCGCAACCGATGTTGCCCTCAATCTTGCCGAACAAACCAACATGCCCGTTGCGGCCAATGTTGCGAACTTGTCTGCATCGCTTGCAGTCAAAACAGAGTTGGCGCAGACCGACGATTCAGCGATTGTCAAACCACAGATTGTTCAACCAACTGCATCAAATCGTGAAATCACGACATATGTTGCTAAACCTGGCGATACCGCAGTATCAATTGCTGCCGCTTATGGTGTTTCAGCTCAGACAATTCGTTGGGCAAACAATTTGACTGGCGACGCGGTTGCCGCAGGCAGCACGCTGACAATTCCTCCGGTTGACGGCATTATCTACACCGTCAAAGCTGGTGATACGCCAGATAGCCTTGCATCAACATATGCCGCAAGCAAAGATCGTATTATCGCATTTAACGACCTCGAAATCAGTGGTGTGAAACCAGGGGCACGGATTGTGATCCCAGGCGGAGTATTACCAGAAAATCAACGCCCTGGTTATCAAGCACCTCGAACCAATGCCTATGGTGGCGGTTATTCAGACGTCGGCGATCTCTCAACAGTTGCAGCCAACTTCCGTTCAACCTCTGGCAATGGCTATGCCTACGGGTACTGTACATGGTACGCCTACGAACGCCGCTTGCAGTTGGGCAAGCCAATCGGCGGTAACTGGGGTAATGCATCGTCATGGGCATTCTATGCACGAGCATCCGGATTCCGTGTCGATAACGTCCCAGAAGTGGGCGCAATCATCCAGAATGGCGGCGGTGCTGGCCACGTGGCGATTGTTGAGCAGATCTTGCCAGATGGTACGATTGTTCTGAGCGAGATGAACTATGCTGGTGGTTGGGGCAAGGTGACCAGGGGTCGCAAGATTACTCCAGGCCAATACCAGACCTCGTATTACAAATTCATCCACTAATAATAAAAAGTCGAATAAGTCAAATTCTCCTCTGTTAAAACAGGGGAGAATTTGCTATACTAGCATTATATGTTTGTAGATACCGCCACCGTAACAATCCAGGCAGGTAAAGGCGGCGACGGTGCCGTTAGTTTTCGGCATGAAATCTACGTCGACAAAGGTGGTCCGGATGGCGGCGACGGTGGCAGGGGCGGCGACGTGATATTTGAGGCGAGCGAAAACGTCAATACGCTGCTCGATTTTCGCTACCAGCCAGAATTAAAGGCAAAACCCGGTGGCAATGGTGCTAAAGCTAAGCGCCATGGTAAGTCTGGCGATGATCTTGTGGTAAAGGTACCCATGGGCACAGTTGTGCGCCGTGATGGCGTCGTGATCGCTGATCTGACAGCAAATGGTCAGCGCCAGGTAGTCGCCCATGGTGGTGATGGTGGCTTTGGAAACGCACACTTCAAATCATCTGTTCGTCAGACGCCGCGTATGGCAGAAAAAGGCGAACCAGGCGAAGCATTTACCGCCGAACTAGAACTGAAGTTACTAGCAGATGTTGGGTTGGTGGGGTTGCCAAACGCTGGCAAATCGACGTTTCTGAGTGTGGTTACCAATGCTCGCCCCGAAATAGCTGACTACGCCTTTACGACGCTCACGCCAAATCTGGGGGTGGCTGATATCGATGATGGCAGCCTGTTGATTGCTGATATTCCGGGACTTATCGAAGGCGCAGCTGAAGGCAAGGGACTGGGTGATCAGTTTTTACGTCACGTTGAACGTACGGCGGTATTGTTACATCTGATCGACGCCTATAGCAATGATGTCGCAGCAGATTATCAGACGATTCGCGAAGAATTACGGCAGTATTCTGATGAACTTATGACACGTCCCGAAGTGGTTGTGCTGACTAAAGTCGATGGTTTGGACGATGATATCATTGCCATGCAGACGGAGGCGTTAAAACATGTGGTGGCCAAGGGCGCACCGATAATGACCATGTCTTCGACGGCGCACAAGGGCTTAACTGAAGTATTACGGGCACTCCGCGAGCGAGTAGATGCAGCTCGAGCGACAGAGGAAGAGGGCGAATTACCTGAAGACACTAGCTTGCCAGTGATTTCACTAGGGTCAGAGGCGATGGCAACGGCCTGGACGGTTGAAAAAAACGATGATGTGTATGTGGTCAAAGGTGACAAAATCGAGAAGTTTGCCCGTCGGACAAACTTCGACCAATTTGAAGGCGTTAACCGTCTCCGCGACATTATGAAAAAAATGGGCATCACCCACGAGCTTATCCGAGCCGGAGCTCAGAGTGACAGTATTATTCGGATTGGTACCGCAGAATTCACGCTTGTCGAGCAATAATTGTATATAAGTGTCTTGACATATATCTATAACTATGCTATAATGCATATTACCGTTACGTGAGGTAAAATCGTAATAGGTACATTTACAGCTTGGATAAGTACACGAAAGTCATTTTCGGTTCGTTTGCGTCGCAGGAGATAGCCGGATTCCGGCCTGAACAGGAGGCGATATGTTATCACCCCCCAAGCAGCACTGCAACCACCACCAAGGAACCAAGGACCTCGTCGCGATGGACAACTTCAGCGGGCAGACCGCGGTCGACACGGACATCGGCGGCACCGCCGAGTCCTGACCAACCGGCGCCGGCGCCACAATCGCTGCGCCATGAGGCGCGGAAAGGAGTAATGGTGAGACATCACCGATGTATGTAGCTCCCCACGGAGCTATGCGCACGGGCTACGCCCTGCCGAGTAGAGAACTCGGCGCCTTTTGTACAGAGTGTGTAGTGCTCATCGTCGTGCCTTCTCGGATCAGACGAACACACTACCGTGGCAGTTTTGCCACCTCACCTGCAGTCAGCTATTGCAACTGCTGCAAAGGCTCACCAATAAATGAAAAGAGGCGATCGTGCCGAAGTCGTGACGCGGGTGGATACTCGGTCACGGCTTCGGCCTTTCGTAAGTACTTATCCAAGCTATTTTCATGAATTTATCGCAGACCCGGTAGGGTCTGTTTTGTTATTGCTTGACAAATTATGTCGTTTATGCTAAAATGGATTTATTGTCAGGGAGGAAACGCAACTGACGCACCTTTGTATCGAGTTCCCACCGGTTGTGAATATCGGGGGTAATCGCTTGAGAGTCGCATAATTCCTTTTTTGTGCAGACACTCGCGATTACGTTGGGAACCGCAGGGTACGAGAAAATGAATGAGCGCCCGGGTCGTCTGTCGGCTCTGGATATATGGTTGTACAGCGGTAGTCACCGACAGTAACTCCGACTTCCAAGGAAGGGCAACCACGCTGCTCGCTCGTACCCTGCGGGAACTTTGATAGGCTCTTTGCTGCGCTGATCCAGCGTAGCAAAGAGCCGTTTTTCTTAACTACAAGCATTTTTTAAAAAATCATTGACATAATTGTGATAGTGTGGTAAAATGAACTTAACCAATCAGTTGAGGTGGAAACCCCTGATCGGTCATTAACAGCCCGAATGTGTTATAAACTGGCATTTACTGCAGGATTACTGATACCCATATCTGTGTGTTGGTAACCCTGCAGTACGCCCCCACGTCGCCGTGGTCTGCAGGTGCGCAAGCGCTCAAAACAATGCTGTACCACCACCTCTACAAAGGAGAATCACCATGGCGAAGCACGCCAATCGTTCGACCAGCATGTCCACCAAGGTCACCATCGGATTCCTCGGTGGTCTGACCGCGGCCATGATGTTCGCGCCCGTGGCCGGCGCCGACAACGAGTACAACGTCGTCCGCAGCACGGATCGCGGCGTCGTCAACCCCGGCGGCACCGGCAAGGTCACCGAGCTCGACATCCGCACCGGCCCTCAGGCCGCGCGGGTCACCGACTCATACAAGGCGGAGCTCCCCGAGTTCACCTGCCCCAATGTGGCCGCGGGCACCGACGCGCTCGGTTCCAAGGGCCTCGGCGCCGGCGCTTCGATGATCTTCGGCGGCGCGTGCGGTTGATCCAACCGCACGGTCGGCGAACTCCCCCTTGTGGGGTGCCCGGACCTTGTGTCTGGGCACCCCACAAAAACAACACATTCGGGCTGTAAGCCCACCCTGAACGACTTGAACTCGCCTCACGGCGGGATTTTTTGTTATTATGGGATAAATGGCTCAGACCTTTTTCTTCTACGACCTCGAAACCAGCGGACTGAGCGGACGTGACGACCGAATCATGCAGTTTGCTGGACAGCGCACTGATATGGATTTGAATCCAATTGGTGATCCATACAACCTACTTGTTGCGTTAAACGATGATACACTGCCAAGCCCTGACGCCTTGATGGTCACGGGTATCACGCCGCAGCAAACAGTTGCCGATGGCTATACCGAGGCGCAATTTGCGCAAATTTTGCTCGACGAAGTGTTTACCGAAGACACGACGGTAGTTGGATTTAATAATATTCGTTTTGACGATGAATTCATTCGTCATTTATTGTGGCGGAATTTTCGTGACCCGTATGAGTGGTGTTGGCGTGATGGGCGTTCACGCTGGGATATGCTGGACGTAGTGCGTATGACCAGGGCGCTGCGGCCCGATGGTATCACGTGGCCGGTTGATAGCGAGGGCAAGCCAACGAATCGATTGGAACTCCTGACCAAAGCTAATGGCATTGATCACTTTGCGGCGCACGATGCGCTCAGCGATGTACAGGCGCTGATCGCTGTGACTAAGCTCATCAAAGATAACCAGCCACAGTTATATGAATACCTGTTGAAACTACGTGACAAAAAAGAAATCCAAAAACTCGTCAATTTGGATGATAAGCAACCTTTTGTTTATACCAGCGGTCGTTACGATAGTACGTACCATAAAACAACGATCGCCTGGCCGCTGACCGCTGGCAAAAATGGCAACGTGATTGTGTATGATCTACGCCATGATCCGTCGCAGTTTGTTGATCTGGACAGTAAAGCGCTCGCAAAAAAATTCTATGCATCGTGGGAAGAGCGCCAGGCGGAAGATTTCGTGGCATTACCGGTCAAGGAATTGCAATATAATCGCGCTCCAGCTGTCGCGCCGCTGGGAGTTTTGGAAAAAGGCGATGGCTGGCAGCGAATCGGGCTAGACCAAGCGACAATCGAGGCAAACCGACAAAAGCTGCTGGCTGCGCCGCATTTTGCCGAAAATATCCGGAGTTTGTACGAAGGCAAACCTGAGTATAAAAAATCGCCCGATGTCGAGGCGCAGTTATATGATGGATTTTTGAATGATGCGGACCGGTTGCGTGTGCAAGCGGTTGCAGCGGCAACCGAAAAAGATCTGGCTGATTTTCACCCGGAGTTTCAAGACGAACGATTATCGACGCTATTGCTGCACTACAAAGCGCGTAGTTTTCCGCGTAGCTTGAGTTCGGACGAAGCAGCCGCTTGGGAACAGTGGCGTGCCGCACATTTGCAACGGCAACTACCAGGATTTATGAAAGCAATGGGACGATTGTCACAAAAAGAGCTGACCGACAACCAGCAGTTTATTTTGCAAGAATTACAGTTGTGGTTAGAAAACGTCGCACCGTCGGATATGAGCGACCAGTCCGAACCTGAAACTTAGATGCGACTAAAACGTCGGCGCGGTAGGCGCTGCCGGCGAGTCATCACGTGAATAAATTGTTGACGAATGCGCCAGACGATTTCAATGCGGCGAGCGGCGAGTTCGAATACGATCAGCCCGGTTGCAGCGGTCGTGAGCGCCAGCATGAGCGTTGGCGACAGAGTAGTGGTGGTGCCGGGTAGTTCACCGACAAGCAAGAAATTGAGAAGCGCGCTCGGTACGTTGAGCGCGTCGAGTACTAACCAAACAAAGAATAGGAGAGCTGAATAATTGATCGCTTTTCGCATGCCATACACCTCGTACGAAAAAGTTAATTTACACGAATATAGCAGGGGCGTCAACTTTATGCAACGATAAGCAATATTGTATAGGACAAATCAACTTTGTTTTCAACGAACGGACCGTTCCGCTCCGGGTAAGTCACTGATTCTGGCAGGACTTTCTCGGGCTGCTCTTCGCTTTTAGTCCATTCTTATGAAAACAAAGTTGATTTATCCGCGGAACTCTTCGGCCTATCTGGAAAAAAACGGCGAAAAGAGGTATACTATTTGGGTTATGCCAGAGGTTATTAGGGTTACGGGTGCTCGAGAGCACAATCTCAAAGATATTACGGTCGAGATTCCTCGCGATAAGTTAGTCGTGATTACGGGCCTGTCTGGATCTGGCAAATCTTCCTTGGCATTCGACACGATTTATGCCGAAGGCCAGCGCCGCTATGTTGAAAGCTTGTCCAGCTATGCTCGCCAGTTCCTGGGAACAATGGACAAACCTGATGTTGATCAGATCGAAGGCTTGAGTCCAGCGATCAGCATTGATCAGAAATCTACCAGTCGCAATCCACGCAGTACCGTTGCGACAGTGACAGAAATCTACGATTATCTTCGTCTACTATTTGCTCGTATTGGTGTACCGCATTGTCCCATCGATGGTAATCCTGTCCAGCGTCGTACGCCGCAGGATATTATCGACGCGATTTTGCAGTACGAAGATGACAAACGCTTGATGATTCTCGCGCCAATTGTCAAAGACAAAAAAGGTGAATTTGCACATATTCCTGAACAGTATCGCCGGCTGGGATTTGCCCGTGCGCGTGTCGATGGCGTCGTGTACGCACTCGATGAATTTCCAGAACTACAAAAAAACGACAGGCATTCAATCGAAATCGTTGTCGATCGTATCGCGCTCAGCAGCGAACTGTCGAGTCGTATCTCGCAGTCGGTTGAACAAGCGCTGGATCTTGGTGGCGGTATTGTTGAGGTGCTACTCGTGGACGATGATAAAGTTGACGTTTTTTCGCAGCGTTATGCCTGCGTTGATCACCCCAACGAAGAAATTCCCGAACTTGAGCCACGATTGTTTAGCTTTAATGCGCCACAAGGTGCCTGCCCGGTTTGTACTGGTCTCGGTAGTCGACTTGAAGTCGATCCTGATCTCGTGTTCAATCCCAACCTCACGATCAGTGAAGGTGCGATCCGACCCTACAACCGCGTGAATAGTGACGCATGGTACATGAAACGACTGGCTGAAGTAGGTAAGCGTCATGGGTTTAGTTTGCAAGTACCGGTCAAGGAATTGTCCGAGGATGCGCTGCAAAAAATCCTCTATGGTACAGGCGACGAAACTTATCGCGTACAGCTCGGTACTGGCCGTTTTTATGATTCAACCTATGAAGGTGTGATTCCTAATCTCGAGCGTCGCCACAAAGAAACCGATAGCGAATTTATGCGTCGTGATATTGAACGGTTTATGCGTGAGCGCGAATGTCATGCTTGCCACGGTGCGCGCTTAAAACCAGTGGTGTTGGCCGTGACGGTTCACGATATGAATATCATGGACATGTGCCGATTGGGCGTAGATGAAGCGTTGGATCTGTTGAAGAATCATTTCAACCTGAGTGAAAATGAACAAGTCATTGCCAGTCAAATCCTTAAAGAAATCGTGGCGCGATTAAGTTTCATGAGCAACGTCGGATTGAATTATTTGGAACTATCACGCGCTGCGAATACGCTGAGCGGTGGTGAAGCACAGCGTATTCGTTTGGCGACTCAAATTGGTAGTGGACTACAAGGCGTGCTGTATGTACTGGACGAACCATCGATTGGTTTGCACCAGCGCGACAACGATCGGTTGATCGGAACGCTCAAACATCTTCGTGATTTGGGCAACACAGTGTTGGTTGTCGAGCACGACGAAGACACGATTCGCGAGGCTGACTATTTGCTGGATATTGGGCCAGGTGCCGGTGTGGCTGGTGGGCAAGTGGTGGCAGCGGGTACGCCAGCCGAAGTTGCCAAGAACACAGAAAGCATCACGGGGCGCTATCTTGCTGGTAGCGAAAAAATCGAAGTGCCAAAAAAACGACGAACCATCACCAAAGACCGCACATTGGTGGTCCGTGGTGCGCGCGAAAATAATTTGAAAAACATTGATGTCACCTTTCCGCTAGGCGTTATGACGGTTGTCAGTGGTGTGAGTGGGAGCGGTAAGTCAACGCTGGTGAATGATATCTTGGCCAAAGAACTTTCTGCTCGTTTGCACCGTAGTCAAGAAGTTCCTGGTACTCACGACAATATTGAAGGTATCAATCACCTCGACAAAGCCATTGTTATCGATCAATCGGCAATTGGCCGTACACCGCGCAGTAACCCAGCAACATATACTGGTGTGTTTACACCAATTCGTGAACTATTCGCCGGCACCCCCGAAGCCAATATTCGTGGGTACAAAGCAGGCCGGTTTAGTTTTAACGTCAAGGGCGGACGCTGCGAAAACTGTCAGGGCGATGGTGTCATCAAAATCGAAATGCACTTTTTGCCTGATGTCTATGTGACCTGTGATGTCTGTCATGGCAAGCGCTACAACCGCGAAGCTCTGGAGATTAAATACAAGGACAAAACAATTAGTGACGTGCTGGAAATGACCGTCGAAACAGCAGCAGAATTCTTTGCCAACGTGCCAGCGATCGCACGCAAGCTCAATACACTCGTTGATGTTGGCCTGGGCTATATTCGTTTGGGCCAACCTGCCACGACGTTTAGTGGTGGCGAAGCGCAGCGCATCAAACTCGCCAGCGAGTTGTCACGACGCAGTACTGGTAAAACAATGTATATTCTCGATGAACCAACAACCGGTCTGCACAGCGCCGATGTCAAACGCCTGCTTGGTATTTTGCAAAAATTGGTTGAGGGAGGCAATAGTATGGTAATCATCGAGCACAATCTGGATGTTATTAAAAGCGCTGATCATGTGATCGATATGGGCCCCGAAGGCGGAAGCGGCGGTGGTCAGGTGATTGCCGAAGGCACACCCGAACAAGTCGCATTAATCAATGACTCGTTTACGGGCCGCTATCTCAAGCCGCTACTATAGATTATTTCGACTTTTTCTTGTCGATTTTGTTGCCGTCTTCATCCCAACCAAACATATTCATGACTTGTTTGTTGGTCATTTTCCAAAGGTTTTTTGCTTGTGACGGATTTTTGATGAGGTGAATGATAGCTGGCATGATAGAAATCAGCAAGATAATTGCGATAACCGGCAGGAGAATCTGATCGATCTCGAGTCCCATGCGTTCAAACTGCGCACCAAGCAAATAGCCAAGATATGTAATACAAACGGCCCACAAAAACGCCCCAATAATATTAAAAAACAGAAATGTGCGATACCGCATTTTGCTGGCTCCGGCAACGATAGGAGCAAAGGTGCGAATCGCAGGGATAAAACGGGCCAATAGGACAGTTTTGCCGCCATATTTTTCGTAAAATTTTTCGGCTGCTTCGAGATGTGTTTTCTTGAAGAGCCGCGAATTTGGCCTATTGTAGAGCTTGCGTCCAACTTTGTTGCCGAATGCGTATCCAACTGAATCACCCAATACGGCAGCCAAAAAGAGGATAAGTACAAGTAGGTGAATGTCGATTCCAATTTTTCCCGCCTGTACTAGTAATCCTGTGGTAAAGAGGAGCGTGTCACCGGGCAAAAAGAATCCAATTAATAGTCCGCTTTCAGCAAATACGATTAACGCGACGCCAATCCAACTATATTGGATGATAAAATCAACGAGCTCAAAACCAGGTATCATTTGTTTTATTTTAGCACGCATTCCTTAGATGGCGCATTACGGCGTTATCAGCTGCTATACATGTGATAAAATAAAAGGAGTGATTACGACAGGAGGGATACAGTGAATGACATTACGCTAAAGTTAGATGTAAGATCCGTAGCGGGCAAAAAGGTTGCAACGCTCAGGAAGCAAGGCATCGTACCAAGCGTTGTTTATGGCGGTTCAGCAGACCCTATTAATACGCAGTCTGGTATCGTTGAAACGACCAAGGTTGCACAGGCAGCGGGTAAGCATTCGCCCGTCAATCTAACAATTGATGGCAAGAAAAAGCTGGCGATTATCAAAAGCATCGATCATGATCCGGTGAAACACCAAGTTCGTCATATTGCATTTCATACGATTAAGCAGAACGAAACTATCACCACTGAAGTACCAATTCACTTGGTTGGCGTGGGTGAGAGCGCAGCAGAAAAAGCTGGGCTGGTTGTTTTGCAAGCGATCGAACATGTTGAGATTAAAGCGAAGCCAGCGGCACTACCAGAAGCACTGGAAGTATCGATTGTCGAACTGGCAACGACTGACGATAAATTAACACTTGGGGATATCAAATTACCTGAAGGTGTTGAATATGCTGATGTTGATCAGGATCTGGAATTAGTGGTTGCGAATGTGTACGAACCAAGTGCTTTGCAGGCTGCCAATGACGCAGCTGGTGGTGATGCAACCGATGAATCCGAAGTTGTCGCCGAAAATGGTGAAGATACACCACAGGATACACAGGCCGAAGAAACCCGTCCAGGTGGCAAAGGCCAGGATGAGCCGAAACAGCAAAACGTTGACGCGAACAAAGAAAAATAAGTTTACAAAAAAGAAATCCGTCCACAATAAGTGGGCGGATTTTGATATTCATGACTGAACCGACATGGTCCGCTCGTGTATGAGCAGCGGACCATGTCGGTGGAAGTCAGGCGCGTGCGTGGTGCTTGTGCGGCGCGTTCTTTGCACGAGGCTTCTTGCTTCTCCGCTTCTTGTCCAATCGGTGATTGTCGATCACACGAACGGGAACTTGCCAGATGCCGGCGATGTTGAAGATCTCCGGTTCGGGCTGATGGCAGTACATCATTGACACTGCCGCGGTGATGAGTTGGACCTCGAGCTCCTTGACGCACTCGTCCAGTTGTTCGCCGGAAAGGCCAGCGTACTCTGCATCCGTTGGCAAGTCCTGCCTCGTGCAGAGCGGTGATTCGGGACTGCCCGTCTCGACGATGAAGTCCACCACATCGGCCAGCAGAGGGCCAGTGATGATGATGTTGTTCATCCCTTCACCGCATAGCAAGCGGCGATCGTGACGGATGGTGTCCAGGATGTGGCGGCGGACACGGCGGAGGCGTCGTTGGTAGGCGGCCAGGCTGGTTCCGCCCCAGTGCGGGAGGAATCGCTCCTCCTTTTTCAACTTCTTGTTCTTTTCCATTCCACTGGAATACGCATACTGGCGCGCGGGTAGTGTAGGCACAGTGCTCCTGACTTTCTTGGAATAATACGATCGCACGGACGTCGTTGTCCGAAAAGTGGGGTTCCACCTGCGATGGCGTCATTCTATACTCTTTTTGCCAAAAACGCAAGCATAAATAATAAGAGCCGTCTACTATGCACAGTAACATGCATAGTAGACGGCTCGGGGTGGGTGTTATGCGGCACGAAGCCGAGTGATTGTCGTGTACCGGTAGATCGGGTTATTGATGGCGCGCAAGCGCCACCAGCCCATTTTCTTCTCGATGTCGATCAGCTTGTCGAGTTCGCAGATCGCCAGTGCGCCAGCGATGACGCGTCGCTCATACTTGCTGGTCGGTGAGTAGACACTGCGGTACTTGTCGACCACCTGGTGTTGTCTTGCCAGGGTATCGACGAGACCGTCGTATCCTTCGAACCACTGCTGCTCTTCGTTTGCGAGGCCCTCGAGATCCTTGGCGGTTTTGACGATCATTTCGGCGACGTGGTAGCAGTGATCGGCAAAGCTCACTCGCTGAAGTTGTGCCTTGCGCTGCTTGTCGAGGCGTGCCGTCTTCTTGCGACCTTTCTTGCTCTCGTCCCTTGGCTGTGCCTGGGCCTGATTGAGTTTTTTGCGGTTGGCCGCATCCCTTTCTTTTTCCCGGATGATTTCGCGTCGGCTCTGACGTGTTTGCGGCTGTGATGCTTCGTCCAGATCATGGTCGGGACCGATCAGCAGTGACAACATCGCACACACCCTTCTCGTTGGAATGTCCTAACTCTCTTCTAGCGTTATCGCTAGCCATACCACAGGGGGTATGGAAGTCTGCTTACTATATATCACAAAATTAAGAAAAAAGCAAGCGTAATCTTTATTTATTCTTCAATAAATCCGCCGCTTTGATGGTTCCATAACTTGGCATAAACACCGCCGTGTTTGAGCAGTTCCCCATGAGTGCCATCTTCGATAATATGGCCATTTTCTAGCACTACGATCCGGTCGAGCTTAGCAATAGTGCTGAGACGGTGAGCGATAACGATGGATGTTCGCCCTTTCATTAATGTTTCGAGCGATGCTTGAATCAATTTTTCCGATTCACTATCAAGTGCGGACGTTGCTTCATCGAGGACAAGAATTGGCGCGTCTTTTAGAATAGCGCGAGCAATTGCGATACGTTGTCGTTGTCCGCCGGATAGTTTAACGCCTCGTTCGCCAACGAGCGTATCGAAGCCATCGGGTAACTTCTCAATAAACTCAAGCGCGTGTGCTTTTTTGGCGGCATCCCGTATCTCATCGTCTGATGCTGAAGGTCGTCCATAGGCTATATTGTCACGCAGTGAACGATGAAATAGTGCTGGTTCTTGGGGCACATAGGAAATCGATCTTCGAAGGTCAGCCTGTTTAATGTGGGTGATGTTCTGCCCGTCGATCATAATGACACCATCTTTGATATCGTTGAATCGTAGCAATAGCTTGGTGAGACTCGTTTTGCCCGAACCTGAATGTCCAACGAGACCGAGTCGTGTGCCCGGTTTCACTTCAAGACTGAAGTCCTCGAAGAGCACATTGCTATTTTCATCATGAGTAAATTTTACATCTTGAAATACAATTTTACCTTCATGTATACGCGAAGGTTCCGGATGTTCTGGATCAGTCAGTTTAGCGGGTGTATGGAGCATTTCGATCATTGGACTTGCATCACCAATGATTCTTGTGTATGAACGTGTTAGCCCGGTAATTGCCCATAGCTGAGACACGACACTCAATGTGTAAACAATAACAAGATACGTGACTGCAACGGTTCCTATATGATATTCAGTCGCGAGTACTGCAGCGACAAAGGCGGTGACATTCATGATTGTCGTCAGGCCGGCAAATCCAGCGGTTGTCGCCACAATACTTCTCATTTCACGCCGTGTTGCTTTTTTCCACTTTTGGATATGAGAGTTAAAAGTCTTTCTTTCAAAATCCTCACCTGCAAATGACTTTACAGACGATATGTTTCCAACGACATCGGCAAAATAAGCAAGGGACGCGCTACTTTTTTCAGCAGTAGCCCGGCTGTGCGGCGTAATTTTGTTCTGTGCCCTATTGATAAGGAGGCCGATTGAAACGGTTAGTATGAAAAGAATGAGAGCATATTGCCAATAAAGGAATGAAAGTGCGATACATACAGATATGATTGTCGTGAATATGGGTACCGCGTTGTAAGCAATTGTGTCCCAAAACCGTTCAATAGAACCATTCAATTTGGTCGCATCCGACACGATACCGCCGCTCATACGGTCTGCATGATAAGTGATGTCTTTTTCCATCAAAGCAGCAATGACACGGTCAAAAACAACCGATTGCATTTTTGTAACTCCCAAAAACGACATGATCATTGATACGCGCACGGTCACAACATTGCCGATAATTAATATCACGACATAGCCAATCAAAAGCCCGGTACTATTTGCGAGAGTTGCTGTACCGTTGCTGATATGAACAAGTAACGCAGCAACGAAAAGTGGCGCAATGGTGTTTGTAAGAATGGCAAACAGCGCTTGCATGGTAATAAGCGTCGTCGTTTTGACAGGAGCGATTCGCCAAAGACCAAGGAGGAATCGAATAGTCCGGGCAGTCGCCTGTCGCGATACTTCTTTCTTTTGCATCTTTAATAAAGTTCATTCGTTTATTTAGTATAGGGATTTATGAAGAGTGCCGCTATTGGTTTGGCCGTCCAAACGTGTGCGTGTAGAGGAACGAGTTACTCGTTCATAGTACTCTTTAGTATACAACTTGAGCGCGCCGTTATGCAATGGCGGCGTGGTATAGCGTGACCCATTGTTCGGGTGTCAGTTGCGAGGGCCGTAATTCTGGTGAAAGTTTTGCGATTTGGCGAGGTGTCAACGCAAAGAATTTTTGGTCTTCAAAACAGCGGCCAACAAACGCTTGGTAATCGACGCGTTCGTCGACTGCGAGGAGCGGTTCGCTGCGCGGTTTTATTTCGAGCAGGACAGTATCCACAGCGGGCGGGGGAGTAAAATCGGTTTTTCTGAGAGGACGGCGAATGCGTATAGTGAAAAAAGGGCTAATCTGTGCGCTAAGTTGACTGGTAAAATGATCGTCGCCGGGTACTAGTTTGCGGGCGAATTGTTTTTGCGTGATCAAATACATGCTGGTCGGCGGTTGTTTGGCATCGGTAAATTTGCGAACAACCTGTGCGCTGAGATGAAACGGAATATTGGCAAAAATTTTGTAGGGTTCATTCGGCGGTAATATGTCCAAAATATCTTTTACAAGGATTGTCACGTTATCCAGTTGCCCGACGTTTTGACGAAGTTTTGTTAGTGCGCCTGGCTCGATCTCGACGGCAACCACGCTGCGGCAACGTTTGGCTAAGACGCTGGTGATAACACCGCTCCCGGCGCCAAGATCATAAACTGTATCATTTTTGCGGATATTCGAATGACCAACGAGTTCGGCAACGAGCCGCGGACTGCGCAGGAAGTGCTGACCATGTGTGTGTAAGCGAGGCATATGACCAATTGTATCAGAGGTCGTAAAATGATATAGTATATGTCGATGCAAAAAATCCTGTTGTACTACAAATTCACGCCGATTAAAGATCCGGAAACGGTTAAATTGTGGCAAAAAACACTGACGGACAGTTTAAATTTGCGTGGGCGCATATTGGTCAGCCGCCATGGGTTGAACGGCACGGTGGGTGGCGACATGGATGATTTGAAAAAATACATCAAAGAAACAAAAAAGTTTCCTGGATTCAAAGACATTGTATTCAAATGGTCCGACGGCAGTCGCGAAGACTTTCCGCGCATGAGCGTCAAACATCGGCGCGAACTTGTGGGCTTTAAAAACAGTGACGATGAATTTGACGTGGACGAAAACGGTGTGATTGGCGGCGGTAAACACATTAAACCCAAACAGGTGCATGAACTGGTTGAAAAGTATGGTGATGACGTGGTGTTTTTTGATGGCCGCAATGCGCATGAAGCGAAAATCGGTAAGTTTAAGAACGCCATTGTGCCAAACACGAATACTTCGCGTGATTTTATTTCCGAACTCGAAAGTGACAAGTACGATGATATAAAAGACAAAAAAGTTATTACGTATTGCACGGGTGGCATCCGCTGCGAAGTGATTAGCGCCATGATGAAAAAACGCGGATTTAAAGATGTCTACCAAATTGATGGTGGTATTGTGAAATACGGCGAAGCGTATGGTGACGATGGCTTGTGGGAAGGCAGTCTGCGAGTATTTGACAATCGTATGACGGTGAACTTTAGTGATCATGCCAAAACAATTGGTGAATGTACGCATTGTGGCGGCAAGACTAGTAATTTTGAAAACTGTGCCCGGGCTGAATGTAACGATCTAGTGCTGATCTGCGAAGACTGCAAACAAAACCCGGACTTGCTGTACCATACGGCTGCCTGCCGCCCGAAGGCTGAGACGGTAGCATAAGCGCCAGCGCGTGGTGCTATACTAGAAATAGTAATATGACCCAAAAAACAAACGAAACAACAAGCGAGCTATTAGCGAAGCGAGCGGCACAAGTCCAGCGGGGTGGTGCGCGTGCAGCAGTGCTGGGTGTCAATGATGGTTTAGTCAGTGTCCTGTGTATTGTGATTGGAGTTGCGGCAGCAGGTGCCGATGCCCGGGCGGTTTTGATCGCTGGTTTTGCAGGTGCGCTCGCGGGCGCTATTTCGATGGCGGCGGGTGAGTGGATTTCAGTCAAAGCACAGGTTGAGCTATTTGAAGGCGTACTGAGTGATCTACGAAAAGTGGTGAAGGACGACCGTGAACTACTAACCGATAACTTGGCAAAGAATTTTGAAGATCACGCTATTGATAAACAAACAGCGGCACATGCGGCACATGATGTCGCCCAACACGACAAAGAGTTTATATCGATGTATTCGTCGCAGGTCATCGGTATCAATGAAGATGAATTAGGATCACCATGGGTTGCTGCAGGCTCATCGTTTCTACTTTTTGCACTCGGATCGATCCCGCCATTGTTCCCTTGGATCATCGGGTTGCACGGTCCCGAAGGGATTGCACTTGCGATCACACTCACCGGTTTGGGGAGTTTGTTCGTGGGCGGCTACACCGCCCGTTCAAGCGGCAAAAGTATCATGTACGGTGCATTTCGCCAGCTAGTGATTGTTATTTTCGCCTCGGTCGTTACCTATGGTATTGGCTATCTATTTGGCGTTTCGACTGCATAGATCTTGGCAACCCGGGTGGTAAATCTCTTTGAAACATACTAAAAGCGAAGAGCAACCCGAGAAAAACGAGACGGAACCTCGTTTTTTCCCGGCGTGAAACGGTATGTTGAGAAGACGATTTACCACCAAGGGTTATAATAATTATTGAAATGAACAAAAAGCTCGAAGCAAAATTAAAGGAGTTGCCATCCAGTCCCGGCGTCTATTTTCATAAAAGCAAAGACGGCGAGATTATTTATGTTGGCAAAGCGGCGGTGTTGAAGAACCGTGTGCGGCAGTATTTTCAGTCGCAGCGTGATATGGATATCAAAACGCGGGCACTAGTTGCCGAAATCGACGATACCGACTGGACTGAAACAGAGTCGGAAATCGATGCGTTGTTCCTCGAATCAGAGATGGTCAAGCGCTACATGCCGCGATACAACATATTGTTGCGCGACGACAAATCGCAGTTATATGTGCGGATTGATATGAAAAGCGAATGGCCGTATGTGTCGTTTACGCGAAACCCTGCTGATGACGGCGCGGAGTATTTTGGGCCGTATTACAACGGTTTTGCGATCAAAAAAGCGCTGCGGTATTTACGTCGAGTGTTTCCCTACTATACTAAGCCACCCAAACCGGGTGCTCGGGCGGATCTGGATGCCCATATCGGCTTGAGCCCGCTGCCTGGGACGACAAGCGACGAATACAAAGCAACGCTGCGGCGGTTGATCCGCTATTTTGAAGGTGGTCGCAAAACATTGGCCAAAGAAATTGAAAAGGAAATGCACCAGGCTGCAAAACTGCATGATTTTGAAAATGCCGCACGTTTGCGTAATCGCCTGCGCGATCTGGCTGAACTGCAGCGCAAGATTATGTTTGGCGATCGTGAGTTTTTGGATATTAGCAAAGACCGTGCACTGAGCGATCTGACGACAGTATTGGGCTTACCCAAAATACCTGCGCGAATAGAGGGCTATGATATTAGCCATATGGGTGGCGTGAACGTCGTCGCCAGCATGGTGGTATTTACAAATGGTGTAAGTAATCGCAGCGAGTACCGCAAATTCAAAACCAAAATCGAGCAGAATAATGACACAGCAAACATGCACGAGACTATTCTGCGGCGCTTTAGTCCCAAAAATATCCAGTCGTGGGGTATGCCTGACTTGGTGTTGATCGATGGTGGCAAGGGTCAGCTCGATGCAGCAATTAGGGCGCTGAAAGAACGTGAGGTGACGGTGCCAATTATCAGTATCGCCAAACGTGAAGAGGAAATTATGGTTGCGCCAGAGAGTAATGTCACGGTGAACCGTGAGTATCTTGATCAAACAGGCGGCGTAGCGCTGCCCGATAGAAAATTTACGGTGATCAATTTGCATCCTGGACTGACGAAATCAAGCGGGCATGCATCTAATCTGCGTGGTGAAACACTAGTTACAGCGCACACGGATGTTGTAAAGCTGTTTCAGAGGATTCGTGATGAATCGCACCGGTTTGCGATTAGTTATCACACGGTATTGAAACGTCAAAAACAAACGGCCAGCGACCTTGAAGAAATCCCCGGTATTGGTCCAGCAACACGCCGCAAGCTGATCCGGACATTTGGGAGTTTACGTGCGGTCAAATTAGCAACGCCGGAACAATTGGCTGACGCGATTGGCAAGTCCAAAGCCGAAGCTCTCAAGCCATATTTAGGATGAAAATTATGATAGGCTAGAAACATGACAGCACCTGACAGGACGTTTTTTACTGGTAATCGTGAGCGAGTGTATGACCTACTAAAAGGCGGCATTTTAGTCGTGCCTGCCTATACCCAAATGCAGCGCGGTAACGATGCGGCCTTCAAGTTTGAGCAAGAGGCGAACTTTTGGTATCTCACAGGAATTGATTATCCAGACTGGTGGTTATTGATGGACGGTAAGCGTCGTCGATCTTGGCTGGTGGCACCCCATGTCGAGGAGCATCACGAATTATTTGATGGCAGTTTATCGCCAGATGATGCCAAACAGATCAGCGGAGTAGACGAAATCATAAGTCAACGCGAAGCAGACAGTTGGTTGCGTCAGGCGGCGCGATCACATCCGCTTGCGTATCTTGTGGATGTTCCACCGTATTCTGAACATTTCGGATTTAGTCTGAATCCGGCTGTACGAGAAGCGCGCGACAAACTAGGCCGTGTATTTACGAAGGTTGAAGACTTTCGCCTGGAACTCGCCAAGCTACGCGCGATAAAACAGCCGGTCGAAATAGAGGCGATGCAGGCGGCAATCGATCTCACGGCAAAAGCCTTTTCGGATGTTCGCTCACGACTGGCATCGTACAAATATGAATATGAGGTCGAAGCGGATTTTACAGCGTATTTTCGCAAACATGGTGCCGAGGGTCATGCGTATGATCCGATCGTTGCGGCCGGCGCCAATGCCTGCACGTTGCACTATACACGCAATGAATCACGCTTGAAAAAAGGCGAGTTGCTCCTTATTGATATTGGCGCACGTCACCATGGATACGCGGCTGACATCACCCGGACATATGCACTCGGCAAGCCCACAAAACGTCAGCAAGAAATTCACCAGGCTGTTCAGCAAGCACAAAAAGATATCATTGCACTTATCGAACCAGACCTGCCGCTCGAGGAATACCAAGCGACGGTTGATGCAATTATGCAAAAAGCACTTGTTGAACTAAAACTCATCAAGAGCCTGGATGACCCCGATTATCGAAAATACTTCCCTCATGCAATTAGTCATGGATTAGGTATTGATGTTCATGACGCATTGGGACGGCCGCGTGCATTGCGGCCGGGTATGGTTTTGACGGTCGAACCAGGCATCTACATTCGCGAAGAAGGTATCGGTGTTCGTATTGAAGACGATATTCTTGTGACCGACACGGGACGCAAAAACCTGAGTGCCAAACTATCAACCGACGCATAATCGCATGGTATACTAAAAAGAACATTATGCGACGACAATTTGGCATTTTTCTCATCCGTTGGTTGTTCAATTCATTTGGCTTGTGGGTTGCTGTACGTTTGCTCGGCACCGGCTATAGTGATGCGCAGGTTGATTCAGGCTTTGCGATTTTTCTCTTGGCCGGACTCATCTTTTCTATTGTGAACAGCATACTCAAACCGATTGTCGTGATCTTGTCACTTCCGGCGATCCTTATCACCCTTGGTCTGTTTATTATTGTGGTGAATGGGTTGATGGTATACCTGTCGCTGCTATTGGCACCGGGTCTACAAATGACATTTATCAACTCAATCCTTACTGGAATGATCCTTAGTCTGATAAACTATATAATTAGTAGCGTATTTGATCTAAGTACGCGACGTAAGGAGAGAATATGACAATTGATGGGATTCTACAATTTGCAACAATCGCTTCGGGTGTGCTAATGGTTGCGTGTATCTTGTTGCAGCAACGTGGTGCTAGTTTGGGCGCCG
>Ga0164243_10002672_pt1 | contig 29197 bp, 26 predicted proteins | sample OricompcompostOP_FD_108781 | JGI IMG/M metagenome (GOLD analysis project Ga0164243, IMG submission 108781) | Organic Plus compost microbial communities from Emeryville, California, USA - Original compost - Organic plus compost (OP) | ecosystem: Engineered > Solid waste > Mixed feedstock >... | reverse complement strand
CCTGCTGGACGCGGTCTGGATGAAGGCGGGCCAAAGCCTGCCGGATCGGGGTGTGCGCGGCGCATCCTGTCCAGGCCCGGAAGAACGGCTCCGGAGCGCAAAACCGTCGCTCATGATGCGCCGAAAGGCGGCTGCGCCCATTCGCGTGGGTGCAGCATCTCAGGAATGCCCTGCGTCTTCCGGCGCATCATTCCCCTCGCCTTCTTTCGGGAATACCGGCGTCCCCCGCGCCGGCCAAAAAACAGGGGCGGCGGAGCTTGCCTGCCTGGTAGTCCGGATGGAGCGAAGCGTCATCCGGGACGGTTTGCCTGGTCCCGCATTGCGCGGAGTTTATCATCGGGCGCGCTTTTAGCGCGACCCGTTGGCTCCATGCGGGCTACAAATCCAGCAACACGCAGAAATCAAAAAAGGAGGAACACACCCATCATGGCAACGTACGTACTTGTGCACGGCGCCTGGGGCGGCGGCTGGAAATATGCGCGCGTGGCCGAACGGCTGCGGGCGCGCGGTCACACCGTCTTCACGCCGACATTGACCGGTCAGGGCGAGCGCTCTCATCTTTTCAGCGGCAACATCAATCTCACCACGCACATCACCGACATCCTCAACGTGATCCGATACGAGGATCTGTCGGATGTGGTGCTCGCCGGCCATTCCTATGGCGGCATGGTCATCACCGGCGTCGCCGACAGGATTTCCGACAAGATCGCAGCGCTGGTTTATCTCGATGCCTTCGTGCCGGAAGACGGCCAATCGCTGTTCGATCTCAACATTCCGAAGAACACGCAGATGTTCATCGACAGGACCGGCGCCGCGGGTGGTTTCGCCGTGCCGGCGCCGTCCGCCGCATTCTTCGGCGTGAACGAAAACGATGCCGCGCGCGTCGATGAACTCGCGCATCCGCATCCGATCGCGACGATGATTGAGAAGCTCAATCTTTCAGGCGCCTATCGCAATGTGAAGACGCGCATCTACGTGCATGGCACGGTGCTGCCGCGCGAAAGCCCGTTCAAGCCGTTCTATGATCGCGCCGTCGCCGAAGGCTGGGAAGCACATGCGCTGCCCTGCGGACACGATGTGATGCTCGATCTGCCGGATCAGGTGACGGAAATATTGGATCGTGCCGGCCGCTAGGCAAATCGTCCCCGCGCAGGCGGGGACCCAGAGCCATGCAAACTGGATTCCCGCTTTCGCGGGAATGAGCGGAGAGATTTCACCCGGCCAGAGACAAAAAGGCCGGGCGATGCCCGGCCTTTTAATGTCTTGCTCTGTGCAGCGGCGTTACTGCGTCACCACCACGCGCGTGCCGTAGCTCACGCGGTCGAACAGATCGAGGATGTCGGCATTATGCATACGGATGCAGCCATAAGACACATAGCCGCCGATCGAGTTCGGCACATTGGTGCCGTGGATCGCGTATTCACCACCCGACAGAGTCAGCGCCGCAACGCCCATCGGATTGGCCGGCGAACCGCCCGGAATCACATTCGGCAAGTTCGGCTTGTCGCGCTTCACTTCGGCCGGGGGCGACCAGGCCGGACGAAGGCGCTTGCCGTCGATATAGCGGGTACCAAACCAGGATTTGCCGGCCTTGCCGACGCCGACCGGATAGGCGATCGCTTTGCCGCCACCCATCACGTAGTAGAGGCGGCGCTGGCTGTGCTTAATCACGATGGTGCCGGGCATGTAATCGTCGCGAAAGCTCACGGTCTCGCGGGCGAGCGCCGGTCTCGAGACCGAGACAATGGTGGCAGCGACGGACGCAATGATCGATAAGGCGAGAAGCCGCGCGATGCGCATGATTTCAACCCCGATATCCAACTCCGGGGCGCCTTCGCCCCATTTTGGGCGGGAAGGTAGCTGAATCACGGCAAGGCCAAAAGCGAATCTAAAAACACTCGCTAAAACTATGTAAACGTGTTGAAAATCGGCAACGCGGCTTCACAGCCGCGTTACCTTAATCGACCGTATTTTTATGGTTTTTACGCTTCGGCGCGGTTCTGCCGGTTGCTGACCAGATCATCCACCACCGTCGGGTCGGCCAGCGTTGTCGTGTCACCGAGATTCTTGAAATCATCCTCGGCAATCTTGCGCAGGATGCGGCGCATGATCTTGCCGGAGCGGGTCTTCGGCAGACCCGGCGCGAATTGCAGGAGGTCCGGCGATGCGATGGCGCCGATCTCCTTGCGCACCCAGGTCACCAGTTCCTTCTTCAGGTCGTCGCTCGGCGTCTCACCGGCCATCAGGGTGACATAGGCATAGATGCCCTGCCCCTTGATGTTGTGCGGATAGCCGACCACGGCGGCTTCCGACACCTTCGGGTGCGCAACCAACGCCGATTCCACTTCCGCGGTGCCGAGGCGATGGCCGGACACGTTGATCACGTCATCGACGCGGCCGGTGATCCAGTAATAACCGTCCTCGTCACGGCGGCAGCCGTCACCGGTGAAATACTTGCCGGGATAGGTTTTGAAATAGGTGTCCACAAAGCGCTGATGGTCGCCATAGACCGTGCGCATCTGGCCGGGCCAGGAATCGGCGATGCAAAGATTGCCGCTGGTCGCGCCTTCCAGCACCTTACCTTCGGCATCGACAAGTTGCGGCTGGATGCCGAAGAACGGACGCGTCGCCGAGCCCGGCTTCAACTTGGTTGCGCCCGGCAGCGGCGTGATGAGAATGCCGCCGGTCTCGGTCTGCCACCACGTATCGACGATCGGACAACGGTCGTCGCCGACGACGCGGTAATACCATTCCCACGCTTCCGGATTGATCGGCTCGCCGACCGAACCGAGCAGCCGGAGCGATTTGCGCGAGGTCTTCTTCACCGGCTCGTCGCCGGCCTGCATCAGCGCGCGGATCGCCGTCGGCGCGGTGTAGAAGGTGTTGACCTGATGCTTGTCGATGACTTCCCAGAAGCGCGAGTTGGTCGGGTAATTCGGCACGCCTTCAAACATCAGCGTGATCGCGCCGTTCTGCAGCGGCCCATAAAGGATGTAGCTATGGCCCGTCACCCAGCCGACGTCGGCCGTGCACCAGTAGATGTCGCCATCGTGATAATCGAACACATACTGATGCGTCATTGCAGTGAACACGGCATAGCCGCCGGTCGTGTGCAGCACGCCTTTCGGCTTTCCGGTCGAGCCTGACGTGTAGAGGATGAACAGCGGATCTTCCGCATTCATCTCCTCGCACGGACAATCGGCCGGCACGCCTTTCACCGCCTCGTCGTAATAGAGGTCACGGCCAGGCTTCATGTTCACAGCCCCGCCGGTATGGCGCACCACGATCACGGATTTAACGTGACCGACCTTGTCGCATGCGGCGTCGGTGTTCGCCTTGAGCGGAATCTTGCGGCCACCGCGCACGCCTTCGTCGGCGGTGATCACGACGTCTGACTTGCAGTCATCGATGCGGCCGGCGAGCGAGTCCGGCGAGAAGCCGCCGAACACAACGGAGTGAATCGCGCCAATGCGCGCGCAGGCCAGCATTGCATAGGCCGCTTCGACGATCATCGGCAGATAGATCGTGACGCGGTCGCCTTTCCTGACGCCTTGCGCCTTCAGCACATTCGCGAATCTGCAGACTTCGGCGTGCAATTCCTTGTAGGTGACCTTCTTGTCATCCTTCGGATCGTCGCCTTCCCAGATGATCGCGGTCTGGTTTCCGCGCTTCGCCAGGTGCCGGTCGATGCAATTGTAGGCGATGTTGAGGGTGCCATCCTCGAACCATTTGATCGAGACATTGTCCGGCGCAAAAGAGGTGTTCTTCACCTTGGTGAAGGGCTTGATCCAGTCGACGCGCTTGGCCTGTTCGCCCCAGAACTTCTCGGGATCGGCGACCGAAGCCGCATACATCTCTTCGTACTTGGCGTTGTCGATGAAAGCGCGCTTCTGCCATTCCGGCGCGACGTCATAAACCTTGTCCGACATTTGACTTCCTCCCCGGCGGGCACAGAGGGACGAGCGATCCCTGAGGCTTTTTGTTGGCCGTAATTATGCGCAAAGACAAGCACTTCGAGCAAGCCGGGCCGGCTTCCACTTTCGTCTGCGGCGGCTGCGGTCGCAGCAGGCCGGTCAGAGCCCGCCCATCTTGCAGACGATTTTCCACTCCGCCGCTGTCACGGGCTGAACCGAGAGCCGCGAATATTTGAGCAGCGCCATCTCCTTCAGTTTCGGCTCTTGCTTGATCGCTTCCAGCGTCACCGGCGTTTTCAGCGGCTCGCGTGCGACCATGTCAACGACAACCCAAGGGTCGCCGGCTTTGGCGGTCGGATCGGGATAATGCTCTTTGGCGACCTCGACGATGCCGACAATCTCCTTGCCGATGTTGGAGTGATAGAAGAAGGCGAGATCGCCCTTCTTCATCTTCATCAGGTTGAGCTTGGCCGTGTGGTTGCGCACGCCGGTCCAGGCCTCGCCCTTCGCGCCTTTCTTCACCTGCTGGTCCCATGACCAGGCATCGGGTTCGCTTTTGACCAGCCAGTAATTCATCTCAACCCTCCGCGCGGAACGGCCGTGTCAGCAACCGGCCAATGACTTCGTCAACGCTCGCCTGGCCTTCGACCACATCGGCAACGGCAGCGACGATCGGCATATCGACGTCATGTTCGCGCGCCATGTCATTGAGCACCGATGCCGTATAGACGCCTTCGGCGAGACCGGTCTTGGCAATCGCCTCGAGCGGCGAAAGCCCCTGGCCCAGTGCAAGGCCGAGCGAGAAATTGCGCGACTGCGATGTCGAACAGGACAGAATGAGATCGCCGAGGCCGGACAGGCCGGTGAGCGTTTCCGGCTTCGCGCCCAATGCACGGCCGAATCGCATCAGTTCGGCAAAAGCGCGCGTGGTCAGCGCGGCGGCGGCACTCGCACCGAGACCGCGGCCCGAGACGATGCCGGCGGCAATCGCCAGCACATTCTTCGCGGCGCCGCCGATCTCGACACCGCGCAGATCGGTCGAGTGATAAGGGCGGAAGGTTGCCGAACCCAGTGCATGCGCGAGCGCAGATGCCATTGTCTCATCACGCGCAGCGAGTGTCACCGCAGTCGGCAAGCCGTGCACGACATCGGACGCGAAGCTCGGGCCCGACAGGATCGCCGGCGCCGCTTTCGGTGCTGCTTCGACAGTGACTCCGGTCATGAACTTGCGCGTGCCACGCTCGATGCCTTTGGCGCAGGCCAGGATCGGCGTATCCGGCGCGATCAACGAAGACAGCGACGTTGCGACCTCGCGCAAGGCCTGTGCGGGTACGACGAGCAGCATGGCATCGCATTGCGCGGCCTTGGACAGATCGGCCGTGATGGCGATGTCACGATCGATGATCGCACCGGGCAGTCGCGGACTTTCACGCGTGCGATCCAGACTCTCGGCGTCACTCTGGCCGCGCGTCCACAACGTAACATCGCGGCCGGCGCGCTTCGCCGCGCTCGCGAGTGCGATGCCCCAGCTTCCACCACCAATCACCGAGATGCGCTGGTAGCTCATTCGCATTCAGCCTTGTGCTCTGACATCGGCCTGCGACCCGGCCACCTGTTCGAGCGGCCAGCGGGCGCGCGGCGCAACCTCCAGCGGGTCGATCAAACCTGCGGCGAGTCGCTCGGCTCCCGCCCAGGCGATCATGGCGCCATTGTCGGTGCACAAGACCGGCGGCGGCACGACGAGTTGAATCCCCGCATTCTGCGCCAGCCGTTGCAGCACGCCGCGCACCGCCTGATTGGCCGCGACACCACCAGCAGCGACAAGCGCATTGGGCTTGCCATAACGCTCGGCAAAGACACGAAGACCAACGCGCAAGCGGTCATGGATCAGATCGACGATCGCTTGCTGGAACGACGCGCAAAGATCGGCGACATCGCGATCGTTGATCGGCGCGATGCGTTCGGCCTCCAGCCGCAAAGCGGTCTTCAAACCGGACAGCGAAAAATCCGGTTCGCGGCGGCCTTGCAACGGACGCGGCAAGGCAAAGCGTGTCGGGTCGCCGCGCTTGGCTTCCTGTTCGACCTGCGGGCCACCAGGATAAGGCAGGCCGAGGAGTTTCGCGGTCTTGTCGAAGGCTTCGCCGATGGCATCGTCCATCGTGTTGCCGAGCAGGACATAGTCGCCGACGCCGCGCACCGCAACAATCTGCGTGTGACCGCCCGAGGCGAGGAACAGACAATAAGGAAAATCGACAGCGTCCGTCAGCCGCGCCGTCAGCGCATGCGCTTCGAGATGATTCACCGCAATCAGCGGCGTGCGATGCACGAGCGCCAGCGCCTTCGCCGTGGTGAGGCCGACAATCACGCCGCCGATCAGGCCCGGACCGGCCGCAGCGGCGATGCCGTCGACAGCGGAGAGATCGCATTGCGCCTCGTCCAGCGCGCGGGCGATCAGAAGGTCCAGCACCTCGACATGCGCGCGCGCGGCAATTTCCGGCACCACGCCGCCGAACGCCGCATGCTCGTCGGTCTGCGACAGCACGATGTTGGACAAAATCTGCCCGCGGCCGTCCGCATCTCGCGACACGATGGCCGCGGCGGTTTCGTCGCATGTTGTCTCGATGCCGAGAACGATCATCGGAGCCCTGGCTGTCTCAGAAATTCAGGTCGCTTTAGAAGTTGCTTTCTGTGCCGGAAAGCGGCCCTATGGCCCGCCGCCGGGCGACAGACTATGTCCGGCGTAGCATTGCGAGGTTCGATGGTGCAATCGGCATCTTCAGGGGTTTTGGTGCGGATCGGCACGCGCGGATCGCCGCTGGCTCTGGCACAGGCGCATACCGTTCGCGACCGGCTGGTGGCGGCGCATAACTGCGCGCCCGAGGCCATCGAAATCCATGTCATCAAAACGACGGGCGACAAGATCACCGACCGGCCGCTGTCCGAAGCCGGCGGCAAGGGCCTGTTCACCAAGGAAATCGAGGAGGCGCTACTCGACAATACGGTCGATATCGCCGTGCATTCCTCCAAGGACATGCCGACCTGGCTGCCGGATGGTCTTAAGCTGATCGCGTGCCTTGAGCGCGAGGATGTGCGCGACGTCTTCATCAGCCGCAGGGCGAAGTCGATTGCCGATCTGCCGCAAAACGCGCTGGTCGGCTCGGCCTCGCTGCGGCGTCAAGCCTTAGTGAAGCGGCTGCGGCCCGACCTTCGCGCGACGGTGTTTCGCGGCAATGTCCAGACGCGGCTGCGCAAGCTGGATGACGGCGAGGTCGATGCCACCTTGCTGGCGCTGGCCGGGCTCAAGCGCCTCGGACTGGAACATGTCGCGACGGCGATCCTGCCGCTCGATGCCTTCCCACCGGCCATCGGTCAGGGCGCGATCGGTATCGAGGCGCGCGAGAACGATACGCGCACACGCGAGCTGATCGCACCGATCGCCCATCGCGACACGTTGGTTGCGCTTCATACCGAACGCGCCTTTCTCGCGGCGCTTGATGGTTCGTGCCGCACGCCCATCGCCGGTCTCGCAACCATCAGCGGCGAGCAGATCGATTTTCGCGGCATGATTCTGCGCGCTGACGGCAGCGAAGTGCATGAGACGAGACGGCAGGGTCCGATCACCGATGCGGTGCGGCTCGGCACCGATGCCGGCGAAGAATTGAAGGCGCGCGGCGGGCCTGACTTCTTCGTACAGGAGTAGACTGTGCGGCTGCTGCTGACCCGGCCGATCTTCGAAGCCGAACGCACGGCACAGGCGCTACGTCAGCGCGGGCACGATGTCGCATTCGCGCCTATGCTGCAGATTGAAAACATCGCCGATGTCGCGATTGAAGGCGACCCATGGTCGGCGGTGTTGATGACCAGCGGCAATGCGGCGCGCGCCGTGGCTGCGCATCGGCAACGGGACACCATCACGCATCTTCGTTGTTTCGCCGTTGGTGCGCAGACAGCGGCGGCGGCAAGGCTTGCTGGCTTCAACGATGTCGTGTCGGCGCAGGGCGATGGCGGCGATCTCGCGAGAATCATCGCGCAGCATGTGCCTGCCGGTGATGCGCCACTGCTTTATCTTGCCGGCGATGACCGCGCCCGCGATATGGCGGCCGAGCTTGCGCCCGCCGGTTTGCTTCTCAACATCGTCGTCGTCTATCGCGCAGGAGCGGCGACGCATTTTCCAACTGAGATTAACGACGCATTAAAGGCCGACCGCTTTGGCGGCGTCCTGCATTATTCAAGACGCAGCACCGAGATTTTCGTCGCCTGCGCCCGTACCGGCGATGTCACAAAGCAAGCGGCGGCGCTGAAGCATTTCTGCCTGTCAAAGCGCGCATCGGAGCCCTTGTCGGAGATCGGCGCCGATCACATTGCCGTTGCCGAACGCCCGGACGAAATGTCCATGCTGGATTTGATCCCTTAATCCTGATTTTTAAGAATAGCTGACGTCTATCTGGTGCAAGATAGGACGACTATTATCGCGGGACGATCGGGCGCCGGATTTCGGCTGTCCTGTCTCGCGACCGGAGACTGCGCGCCATGGCACATGACAACGAGACGACAAAACCTGAAGGCGCGGTCGATCCTCGGTCGAAACGTCCGACGACGATCGATCTGAAGGCCGGCGAATTCACATCGCAGACCAGCGCGCCGGAAGCGGAAACATCCCCCCCACCGGAGACGATGAAGACGGACGAAGCGCCAGCCGCGGGTGACGCTCCGAATCAGGAGAGCGCGTCATCGGCTTCCCCGCGTCACGCGCAGCAAGGTCAGCGGTGGGGCCATATCGGCATGGCTGCTGCGGCTGGTGCGGTATTTTTTGTGATCGGCTTTGGTCTGTCGCAATGGCTCGCGGGACGCATGTTCGGTCCAAATGCTGGGGTCGAGCCGGCGCAATTCGCGTCCAATCCGGAATTGCAATCGCGACTGAGCAAGCTGGAAGCCACGGTTGCAGCACCGCGGCAGACCGATCCGCAATTGCTTGCGCGAATCGCCGCGGCAGAGGCTGCCGTGAAGACCGCGACCGATCTCGCCGCAGCGCGCGAGAAGCGCAGCGACGAGATCGCCACCATCGCACGCCAGGCGAGTGAACGCGCAGCCACTGCGGCAGCCGCGGCCGAAGCGGTGCAGAAAGCCAATCCTGAAACGCCGGAAGCGCGCGCCGAGATCGAAACGCTGACGAGCCGCATCGCAACGCTGGAACAAAATGCGCGTGCGCTCGAACAATCGGCACGCGCCAGCGAAGCCGAATTGAAGCGCCGCGCCAATGCCCCGGTCGATGACGCGCGCAGCCGTCTCGCCATTGTCAGCATGGCCTTGCGCAATGCGGTGGAAAGCGGCGCACCCTTCACCGCGGAATTGTCGGCGGCGAAAGCGCTCTCGGCCGATGCGCGCGCGGTCGCAACGCTCGCGCCATTTTCATCCGGCGGGGTGCCGACCGCATCGGCACTCGGCCGCGAACTCGCCAGCCTGATGCCGGCGATCTGGAAAACATCGCAAACGGAACACGCTCCGCAAGGCAGTTTCCTCGAACGCCTGCAGGCCAATGCGCAGAAGATCGTCCGCATCCGGCCGGCCGGCGATGTCGCGGGCGACGAGCCGGACCATGTCAAAGCGCGGATCGAAGTGCGGGCCGAGAATGCTGACATCCAGGGCGCGCTGACCGAACTTGCCAAGCTGCCGCCCGATGCGCGGGCACCGGCGCAAGCCTGGATCGCCAAGGCCGAAGCACGCAATGCAGCCATCGCCGCGGCCCGCGATCTGTCACAGAATGCGCTGAACGCGCTCACCAAGTCCGGTTCGTGAGGCGGAATGCATCCATGATCCGCGTTGCGATTTTTCTGGTTGTCCTTGGGCTGATTGCGCTTGGCGTGCACTGGGTCGCCGATCGTCCCGGCACAGTCTCCGTCACATGGATGGGCTGGCACATCGAGACGTCGTTGCTGGTGGCGAAAGCAGCGCTGCTGCTTGTCATCGCAGCGGCGATCCTCGCCTGGTCGCTTCTGCTCATGCTGTGGCGGGCCCCGCGACGCACCGGCGAAGCGATGCGCCGCCGCCGCGAGGAGCGCAGTCGCCGCGCCATCATGCGCGGCCTGATCGCGGTCGGTTCCGGCGATGCCCGCGCTGCGCAACGCTATACCGATGATGTGCAGAAGCTTGCACCGGACGATCCGCTGGCACTGCTGCTGAGTGCGCAATCGGCGCAACTGGCCGGCGATCGTGCCGCAGCCGAACGGACCTTCCGCGCCATGACGCAGCATGAGCCGACCAAGCTGCTCGGTCTGCGCGGCCTCTTTATCGAAGCGCAACGTCGCGACGACATCGTCAATGCGCGTCTCTACGCGGAGGAAGCGGCGAAGATTGCGCCATCGTTACCGTGGGCCGGTCAGGCCGTCTTGCAGATCCGCTGCGCGACCGGCGATTTCAACGGCGCGCTCGACATGCTGGAGCGCAACCGCGCGTCGGGCGCGCTCGATCGCAACACGTTCAAGCGGCAACGCGCCGTGTTGCTGACCGCGCATGCGCTTGCACGCGAAGACAGCGATCGCGAAACCGCCAAGGCCGCCGTGTTCGAAGCGGTGAAGCTCGCTCCGGATCTCGTGCCGGCCGCAGCGCTGGCCGCACGCTTTCTCGCCGAGAATAGCGAGTTGCGCAAAGCGACCAAGACGATCGAACGGGCATGGCAGACGTCTCCGCATCCCGATCTCGCCGAGACCTATGTGCATCTGCGCTTCGGTGATTCGGCCTTGGACCGGCTGAACCGCGCCCGCAAACTGGCGTCGCTCGCGCCAAACAATATCGAAGGAGCGCTGGCGCTCGCACGCGCCGCCATCAACGCACGGGAATTTGCCGAGGCTCGCCGCGCGCTCGCGCCGTTCCTCGCGCAGCCGTCGCAGCGTGTCGCGTTGCTGATGGCGGATCTCGAACAGGCCGAATCGGCCAATGAAGGCGGCGCCCGCGAGTGGACCGCACGGGCCGTGCATGCGCTGCGCGATCCGGCCTGGACTGCGGATGGCTATATGTCGGACCGCTGGCTGCCGATTTCCCCGGTCAGCGGACGGATCGATGCGTTCGAGTGGAGAGCGCCGGTGCCGGAAATCGCTTCGAGCGCGCCCTCTGTCACCGAAATACCGGCGGCTGAGCCCGAAAAGCCCTCACCGCCCGTCATCGACGCAAAACCGGCGGTCGAACCGGCCGCCGAGCCCGTGGTCGAAACGCAGCCAGTCCCGTCAGATCCGGTCGCTCCCGTGGCCGAACCGGTCCGCCCGCGACAGCGCCCGGACCCGGTGAAGGCTGAAACCATCGTTCCGATCACCCATATTCCGGACGATCCCGGGCCCCATCCTGAGCAGGAATCCGACCCGGCCCCCGAAGGGCCGACCGGCGCCCCCAGCTGGAGACGCATGTTCTGAAGATCGGTGTCCGCCTTTAAGGCTTTGCCTTGTAAATTCGGGTTTGGGCCGCTATCAGGAACGCCTTGTCGCACTGCAGTCGGGCCGGCGTAGCTCAGTGGTAGAGCATCCGCTTCGTAAGCGGGTGGTCGGGGGTTCAAATCCCTCCGCCGGCACCACGCATTTCACAACTGGAAATTGAGGCCGGATGCGCTGAGCGCATTTCGCGGTAATGTCCCGGCGTCAGAATGCGCCGCGAGCCTTCACCGTGCAAGGTGTCAGGAGCAATCGGGGGAAAGGCCTTGAAATACGTTGTCATCGCGCTGGCCCTTGTTCTTCTGCAGTCCTGCTCGGGTATCGGCAATCTGCTGCCTGGCACACAGGAGAGCGGGGAGCTCGGACCTCCCATCGTCTTCTCGAGCGCCAGCGCCGAACGCGCCGTCAATGAATACCGCCAATCGCGTGGCCTGGCGCCGGTTCGTACCGACCCGGCCGTCGTTCAAGTGGCGCAACAGCAATCAGATGCCATGGCGAGACAGAACCGCATGGACCATGACGCGGCGGGCGACTTCAGCGCGCGAACCAGGGCTGTCCGTGGCGTGAAGAGCGCGGCCGAAAACATTGCCTACGGCCACTCGGATTTTCCGCGGACGCTCAAGCAGTGGATCAACTCATATAGCCACAACAAGAACCTGCTGATGAAAAACGGCACGCGCATGGGCGTTGCTGTCGCATCGTCCGCCAAGGGCGTGCCCTATTGGACTTTCGTCATCGTCGAGTGAGTGTCTTTCACGACTGATGTTGGAAGCATGCGGCTCCAAGTGTCGTGGGTAACACCTCACGCAGCGAGCAAATGGCCGATTTTATTGCGATGTGGTGTTTTCCAGACCGGACAGGCAGACGTCCGTAATTCATGGAGGAAGATCCGCCCTATGCGGAAACCAAACAATCCGAAAACCATTGCGCCACCGGCTGCCATGTACAGTCACAGCGTCGAAGTGCCACCCAACGCGCGCTGGCTCTACACAGCTGGTCAAGTCTGAGTACGTCCTGACGGCACGCTGCCGGAAGGCTGGCCATCCTCGCCGACGCCGGATGGGACCAGAGAATATTGTCCGCCTCAATGTGTATTCGACTGACCCCGAAGGCCTCAAATTCGTCAGGGCGCATCGGGAAAAGTATCTCAAGCCCGATCATATTCCGGCATCGACCTGGGTCGTGGTCAGCCGCCTCGCCAATCCGGCATGGGTTGTCGAGATGGAGACGGTCGCAGCAAAGGCCTAATCGTGCGAGCGCGCATCCCAACAGGCGGCGCGCTTCGCATGCGGCTCCGATGACGGTGGCCGCACTGCACAAGCCGGAACGCTTGCCCCGCGCCATCCGCTCGGTGATAAGGACAATGACCAAGACAAAAAGCATATCGTGACGTTCGGGCCGGATCAGTGACACATCATCCCGTTATCATCGCCGGTGGTGGCATCGGCGGTCTTGCGACCGCACTCACCTTGCATCAGATCGGCGTGCCATGCCTCGTCTTCGAAGCGGTTCGCGAATTGCGGCCGCTCGGCGTCGGCATCAACCTGCAACCGAATGCCGTTCGTGAGCTTTACGATCTCGGCATCTCGCAAGCCGATCTCGATTCCATCGGCGTGCCGGCAAAGGAATGGGCGCTGGTCGGGCTGAACGGCAACGATATCTATTCGGAAACCCGCGGGCTGCTCGCCGGCTATCACTGGCCGCAATATTCAGTGCATCGCGGGCAGCTTCACATGCTGCTGCATCAGAACGTGGTGGAGCGGATCGGGCCGCAGGCCGTGAGACTTGGCTGCCGCGTGACCGGCTACCGCAAGAACGATGACGGCAGCGTCACCGCTTTTGTTGAAGGCGCAGACGGCACGACCTTCGAGGAAAAAGGCGCGCTTCTGATCGGCGCGGACGGCATTCACTCCGCCATCCGAGCGCAGATGCATCCCCACCAGCCGCCGATCCATTGGGGCGGCGCGGTCATGTGGCGCGGCACGACATGGGCGAAGCCGATCCGCACCGGCGCATCGTTCGTCGGCCTTGGTACGCATCGTCAACGTGTCGTTTTCCATCCGATCTCGCATCCCGATCCGAAGACCGGCCTGTCGATGATCAACTGGATCGCCGAAGTGACGATGGACAATGCCGAAGGCTGGAAGCAGCTCGGCTGGTTCCGGCAGGTGAAGACGTCGGACTTCGCGCATCACTTCGACAACTGGATCTGGGACTGGCTCGATGTGCCGTCGCTGATCCGCCAAGCCGACAGTGCCTTCGAGAATCCGATGATCGATCGCGACCCGGTTTCGACCTGGCGCGACGGTCCTGTCGTGCTGCTCGGCGATGCGGCTCACGCCATGTATCCGACCGGCTCCAACGGCGCGAGCCAGGCGATCGTCGATGCGCGCGTACTCGGCGCGGCAATGATCGAGCATGGCGTCACGCCCGATGCACTGAAAGCCTATGACAACAAGCTGTGCGGGCCGATCTCGCAGGTCGTGCTGCGCAATCGAGGCGCCGGGCCGTTCGGCCTGCTCAATATGGTCGATGAACGCTGCGGTGGCACATTCGACAATATCGACGACGTCATCCCGTCAGACGAGCGCGCTGCGTTCATGGCCGGATACAAGGCAGCCGCCGGCTTTGCCATCGAGACGCTGAACAACGCGCCGCGGACGATTGCCGAAGGCGCACGCGTTCGCGCGCCGCTCCCGGTCGCGTGAGGATTCCCTTCAAAGGAATCCTCATCTCAGAAGCTATGCCGCAGCATCGACCGGCTTGTTGGGGCGACCGGCCACAAGCCCGAAAGCACCCATGGCGACGCACACGAACACGAGCACCATGAGCGGCGGCGTCCAGCTTTGGGCAAGCGTATGAAGATACGCGATCGATATCGGCGCAAGCGCCGCGAGCAGATAGCCGATGCCTTGCGTCATTCCCGACAGGCTCGCCGCCTGCTCGGTCGATGAAGAGCGCAGACCGATGAAGGCAAGCCCCAGCACGAACGACGCGCCCAATCCGATCCCGATCGCGAGAACCCAGACCAGCGACCATTGCGGCGAGACGAGAAGCCCGACCAGACCGGCAGCGGCAAGCGCCGGTGCCAGGACCGCCAGTAGCCGTTGATCCTTCAAACGATGCAGCAGCGGCATCAATGCCAGGCCGGGAATGGCAGCGGCGAATTGCATCCAGCCATGCAGGGCACCGGCTTGCGCTAGCGAATGCCCGCTGTTCTTCAGAATCGCCGGCAACCAGGCAATGGCGGCGTAGTGAGCAAAGACGTTCAGACCAAAATACAACGTCACGGCCCAGGCGATGGCGCTTTTCCAGATCGCAGTGTCCCGTATCGCCGGAGCCTTCTGGACACCGGCACCGTCTCCGCCAAGCTTTGGCAGCCACAATATTGCACCGGCAACAGGCAACACGACCGCGATCAGCAACGCGCTTTGCCAATTCCAGCCGGAAAGTTGCGCCAGCGGCACGACAAAGATCGAGTAGATCCCGGCGGCAGCCGTCATGCACAGGACGTACATGGCCGTCACCGGGCCGACGTTGTTGGGATATTCGCGCTTGATGATGGACGGCAGAAGAACATTCGCTACCGCAATGGCAAGCCCGATCAGCAATGTTGCAGCAAACAACGCGAATGCAGATCCGGTCGACCGGATCACGATCGAGATCGCAAGCAGCAGCAACGCGGCGAAGATGCATCGCCGCGCACCATAGCGAAGGCTCAACCTAGCCGAGACCGGCGCAGCAACGGCGAATGCGATCAACGGCAAGGTCGTCAGAAGCCCGATCGACGTCGTGGAAAGGCGCAAATCCGACTGGATATACTCGAACAGCGGCGCGATGGCCGTGATCGGTGCGCGCAGGCACATCGCCGTCACGAGAACGGCGGCAAGCAGCAACACTTTCGTTTCGCCCGCGCGCAAACGATAAATCGGAAGCGGTTGATTCACGTCGATCCTACGCCGCAGCTTTTGCGCTCTTCAGCCATTGCTCGAATTCGATGGCCCCGAGACGCGCGTCGTCGCCGGGAACAAGCGTGCTGTCGTTGAGCAGAATGCCGAAATAGCGCGCCTGCGTGTCGACGACGACGTGGCGGGGATCGTTGGTCGCTGCCAGGTAGCTCTTGACGAGATCGCTCAACCGGACGGCCTTCGGGCCGCCGATCTCGATCATGCCGTTGACGGGCTTTTCCAGCGTCACCTTGGCCAGCGCCGCGGCAACATCGTCTGCCGCCATCGGCTGGAAGAATGCAGGCGATAGCCGGACTGTGTCACCCTCCGTCGCCGACTGCGCGATGGCGGGTACGAACTCATAGAACTGGGTGGCGCGGACGAGGGTATAGGGAACGCCCGACGTCTTGATCAGATCTTCCTGAACCAGCTTCGCGTGGAAATACCCCATCTCGAGAAGCCGCTCCGTTCCGACAACGGACAGGGCGACGTGATAGCGAACGCCAGCCGCCTTTTCGGCAGCGAAGATGTTGCGTCCTGCCGCGGTGAAGAAATCGAGCGCGGCCTTGTCCTCGAATGTCGGTGAATTGGCGACGTCGACAACGACATCGGCCCCTTCGAAGGCCTTGTCCAATCCTTCGCCGGTGACGGTGTTCACACCGGACGCGGGCGACGCCGGCACAGCCTCATGGCCGGCTTGCTTCAGCTTGCCGACAAGCTTCGATCCGATCAGGCCAGTGCCGCCGATGACGACAATCTTCATGACTATCCTCCTGGAGCTCCCCGAATTGACGCGCATCATAGTCGGGCGCAGACTGGCAGGAATGACGAAGAACCCTGAAATCCTGCCAAGGCCCGACCTGGCCCGCCCCATCGTCTTCGTGGCTTTTGCGGATATGGGCCTGCTTGACCTGACGGGCCCGCAGACCGTGTTCGCGACGGCCTCGCGCGCCATGGAGCGTCGCGGCTTGAGCGGCTATCGCGTGGAAACCGTCAGCCTCAAAGGCGGTCTGGTGCAGACCGCCGAAGGCGTTGCGGTGCAGACCATACCGGTCACACGTGTCTCCCAAAAGGAGATTCACACTCTGGTCGTTCCCGGCTCGCCGTTTATTCAGGAGGTGACGGCAGACTCCTCGTCATTGGTGAAATGGCTCACCAGGCTGTCCGACAAGGCGCAGCGAACGGTGTCGATCTGCAGCGGCGCATTCCTGCTGGCGCAGACAGGGCTGCTCGACAACAAGCGTGCGGCCACACATTGGGCCATGTGTGACATGATGCGCGAGCAGCATCCGTCCATCGCCGTCGACAGCGATGCGATTTTCATCCGCGAGGATACGATCTGGACGTCAGCCGGCGTCAGCGCCGGCATCGACGTCGCTCTTGCGCTTGTTGAAACGGATTGTGGCCGCGATATTGCGATGGAGGTGGCGCGCGAACTGGTCGTATTCCTGAAGCGTCCCGGCGGGCAATCGCAGTTCAGCGAGTTCCTGCGATCGCAGAACAAGGAGACCGGTGCCTTCGACGATCTTCATGCATGGATTGCCGACAATCTCGGCCACGAGAACCTGTCGGTTGACGTGCTGGCGGAGAAAGCCGGCATGAGCCCGCGCAATTTTGCGCGCGTCTACAAACAGAAATCCGGACGTACGCCCGCGAAAGCGATCGAGATTTTCCGCCTCGAAGCAGCCAAGCGCCTGCTCGAGGAATCGGATCGCAATATCGACCACATCGCCCGGCATTGCGGTTTTGGTGATGAGGAAAGGATGCGGATCACATTCCATCGCAATCTCGGAATTGGGCCGCGGGACTACCGGCGCCGCTTCTCATACCGCGCCTGACGCTGCTTCCCGAAAAGCACGGCGGCGACTATCTCATGCGACGATAGAAAGGTACCCGCTATAGAAGGCTTGCGCTATACGCACCCTTTCGCGTGACAAGAGGATTTGAGGACATGAGCGACACACCGGAACAACTCGAAAGCTATCTCGCTGGTGCCTGGCGGCGCGGTGACGCGGTCGAAACCGAGCTTGTCGATCCGGTGCACGGCACCGTGCTTGCAACCGCAAGTGCGCGCGGGCTCGATCTGAAAGCGGCGCTGGATCATGCGCGCAAGATGGGCGGCGCGGCCCTGCGCGCCCTCTCCTTCGCCGAGCGCGCCAAGCTGATCGGCGCGGTTGCCGATACGCTCATCGCCAATCGCGCAAAATATGAAGCGATTGCGGTCGCCAATTCCGGCAACACCAAGATCGATGCGGCGATCGACATCGACGGCGGCATCGGCACCCTGAAATATTATGCACGGCTCGGCGCGCCGCTGGGTGACGCGACATTCCTGCTCGATGAAAAGCCGGTGCGCCTGGCCAAGGCGGAAAATTTCCAGGCGATCCATCTGCTGACGCCGCGCCATGGTGTGGCCGTGCATATCAACGCGTTCAACTTCCCGAGCTGGGGCCTGTGGGAGAAAGCGGCGGTATCGCTGCTCGCCGGCGTGCCGGTCTTTGCAAAGCCGGCCTCGTCCACGGCGATGCTGACGCACGCGATGGTGCGCGATGTCATCGCGGCGAAGGTGCTGCCGGAGGGCGCGCTCAACCTGCTTTGCGGCGGCGCAGGCGATCTGCTCGATCATGTGACCGGCGAAGACGTGATTGCCTTCACCGGCTCATCTGGCACTGCGGCGCAAATCCGCCGGCATCCGAATATCCTTGCGCATGGCGTTGCCGTGAATGTCGAAGCCGACAGCGTCAACGCCGCCTTGCTCGCGCCGGATGTTGCCGTAGGCCAACCGGTGTTCGATGCCTTTATCAAGGAGGTCAGCCGCGAGATGACGGTGAAGGCCGGCCAGAAATGTACCGCCATCCGCCGCATCTTCGTGCCGGCCGAACGCGCCGACGCCGTTGCCGAAGCCTTGCTGGCGCGGCTGAAGAAAACGACGCTGGGCGATCCGCGCCGCGACGACGTTCGCATGGGGCCGGTCGTGACGCGTAGCCAGCAGGCTGCGGCCTTCGATGGCATCGGCAAGCTGGCGCAGGAAGCGGACGTTCTGACCGGCGGCGCGACTCCGCCAACAATCGACGGCATCGATCCGGCCAAGTCCGCCTTCGTCGCGCCGACATTGATGCGCGTGGCCGATGCGTCGAAAAGCAAGACCGTGCACGACATCGAAGTGTTCGGCCCGGTCGCGACGATCATTCCCTACAAGAGCGAACCGGAAGCCTTTGCCCTCGTCGCCCGCGGCGGCGGTTCGCTGGTCGCGTCGGTCTATAGCGAGGATCGCGGTTTCTTCGCGCGTGCCGTCGGCGAGATCGGTCCGGGTCACGGCCGTCTGCTGATGGTGGAAGCGTCCATCGCCGATGCGCAGACCGGCCATGGCATTGTCATGCCGCAATGCAATCACGGCGGTCCCGGCCGCGCCGGCAATGGCGAAGAGCTGGGTGGATTGCAGGGCCTTCGCTTCTATCACCAGCGGCTGGCGGTGCAGGGTTCGACCGATCTCCTGGCCGATCTGCAGGCGAAGGCTTTCAACCTGCATTGAAGCAGGCGGCGTTCAGGCGCTCCTGAACTTCGCCATCACGTCTTCGGGGACCGGCTTCGTCTTGAGCGCGCCGGTCTCCGGATCGAGCATCGCCCACACGCGCGTCTCAGTGCCGTCAACGCCGAGCTTCCCATCGACGAAAATTTGGTGGCGAATGTCGAAGCTCGAGCGACGGAATTCGCTCACATAAGACTGCATCTCGACCGTGTCGCCAAATTTGGCCGGCACGGTAAACGTCGCGCGCGCATCGACCAGCGGAATGCCGAGGATATCGAACGTTTTGGCGAGATCCTGCTGCTTCACACCAAGCGCTGATTCGAACATGATCCAGGTCGAGGTGTCGAAAAACTCGAAGAAGCGCGCATTGAAGACAATACCGGCCGGGTCACAATGGCCCCACTCGATCTTGAAATGCCGCTTGCTGACGAAATCGCCCACCGGATGCCCTCGCTCTTGTTTGTTGGCGCGCGATCGGACGCAAAACCGGTATCCACATTTTGCTGATCGCGCGCGTTTCCGGAGCATCGATGCCGTACGAGACGGAGGCTGTCAATTTATCGATCGCACACTACGCCTTGGCGGAAACCGTCTCGTCGTCCTTCTGTGGGCCGATCAGCTCCTGCAGCGGCGCTTCGAGTTCGTATTCGAAGCCGTCTGCCGCATAGCGCACCTGGCTCTTGCCGGCGACATCGCGCGGCGCGATCCGCCGCACCAGCAACTCGCCAAAGCCACGTCGCGCCGGTGCGTCGACGCGCGGGCCGCCGCTTTCCTTCCAGTGCAGATGGAAGATCGGATCGCCGCCAAGATTATCGATCCGCCAGGTCAGATCCACCTTGCCGTCCGGCGCCGACAGCGCGCCGTGCTTGGCCGCATTGGTGGCAAGCTCATAGAACAGCAGCGCGAAGGTCTGTGCGGAGCGGGCTTTCAAGGCGATGTCCGGCCCATCCATGGTGATGCGGCCGGCAAAGGGGATGATCTCCTCGGAGATCAGGCTTTGCAGGCTGAGACTCCTCCAGTCACTGTCGGTCAATAGCGACAGCGCCCGCGCCAATGCCTGCAAACGGCCTTCGGCGGTTTTCTGAATCTCGGCCATACTCAAGCCAGGCGTGAAACTGAGACGAACCACCGCCTGTGCAACCGCCATGACGTTGCGCACACGATGATTGAGTTCGTGGATGAGAACCTTCAATCGGTCCTCGGCCGAACGACGCGATGCAACTTCGTCGGACAACGCATTGGCGCGATTCCAGATAAAACAAAGCAGCAACGCCGCCGCCCCTGTCAGGGCAAGGCCGGCACTTGCCATCCACAGCCCGCGGGTGAAACCGTCGCGTGACAGATTGCGCGGCACTGAATAGACAAACCGTAACTCGCTGTTGCCGAAATCCATCTTGCGTTCGAACAATGCGCGTGACGACTGTGCCGTATCGTCCGTACCCTCCGGCGCAAGACGATACAGTGGCTGCGTCATGCCATGCGTGAAGACACTGACGGTCGTGCCGTTCGGTACTCGCCCCGATGCCAGCGCATTGCGGAAGAACTGATCGACCCGAAAGCCAAAGCCCATCACACCGAGAAAGCTGCCGTCCTCGTCATAAATCGGCGCATAGATCAACAAGGCGCGCTCGTCCGGCGATTGCACCAGATTGAGCGGCCGCGTGCGCGTCACCTCGTGCGACTTCTTGGCTTGCAGGATGGACTGCAGCCGCGCGGGAAATGCGCCGGCATCGAGCCCCAACACGAAGCGATTTTTCTCAGGCGCAATATCGATGATCGGGAACATCGGCCGCTGCAGTGTCGCGGGATCGATCGGCTTGCCATTGGGGCCTCGAAATGCCGGCTGCTCGACACCAGCGGCCCGCAACGCTTGCAACGCCTCAGCGGCTTGTTCAGGAGTGACTTCGGGCAACCAGCCGATCGTCATCAGATCCGGTGCCAGCCCCAGCGCGCGGTCACCAAAGCTGCCCAGCGCTCTCGGTGTCGACAAAGGCGGCGGCACGAAAAACCGGGAGACCGTTTTGGCCAGACTCGACCGCGCCAGGATATGCTCGCTGACCCTTCCGAAATGAGAATCGATCGTCTCGCCGATCCGCAGCCGCTCGAGAGTGCGGTATTGCCGCGCTTCCTGACGGGCGATGTAAACCGACAGCAACATGCCTGCGAGCGTCAGGAGCGCGAGCAGGATCCGCGGCATCATCCGCTGTCGGATAGTCGTACGGTCGCGCGAAGGCATGAATTTCAACTCGTCCCGGCTCGGACAACCTATCTCATTGCATCCGTGATGCGAAGAAGTCCCGCTGCAAACGAAGCGGGATGATTTTTATGGAACCGTCCATCGCAAGATTGGTTAGCGTCCCGGGCCTTTGTCGCAGCCGATGGTGAAAAATGCGTGAGACGATCGAAACCGATATTCCGGCGCGCCTCGATCGCCTGCCCTGGAGCCGGTTTCACACGCTCGTTGTTATTGCGCTCGGTATTACATGGATTTTCGACGGCCTCGAAGTCACGTTGGCGGGAGCGTTGTCAGGCGCCCTCAAGGACAGTCCCGTCCTGCAATTCAACAACACCGATATCGGCATTGTCGGCAGCGCATACCTCGCCGGCGCTGTCATTGGCGCACTGTTTTTCGGCTGGCTGACCGACCGGCTGGGCCGCAAGAAGCTGTTTTTCATCACCCTCGGCGTCTATCTCACGGCCACGGCAGCCACGGCCTTTTCCTGGAATTTGTGGACGTTCGTATTGTGCCGCTTCTTCACCGGCGCCGGGATCGGCGGCGAGTATGCCGCCATCAACTCGACCATCCAGGAATTGATCCCGGCGCGCGTGCGTGGCTGGACAGATCTTGTCATCAACGGCAGTTTCTGGGTCGGTGCAGCCATCGGCGCGTTGGGATCGATTGTCCTGCTCGATCCTGCTCACATCAATCCGGAATATGGATGGCGCCTCGCCTTCATGATCGGTGCGGTCCTTGGCCTCGTCGTCTTTTTCATGCGCATGTGGCTGCCGGAAAGCCCGCGCTGGCTGATGACGCATGGCCGCGCGGCGGAAGCCGAAAAAATTGTTGCCGATATCGAGAACAGCATTCCCGGATACGTTCGCCCCACCAAGCCGCTGCGGCGCGTGCGCCTCGTTCCTCGCACGCATACGCCACTGGTCGAGGCTGCCCGCACGCTCTTTCTGGTCCATCGCAACCGCGCCGCCGTCAGCCTCATTCTGATGGCGGCACAAGCCTTTTTTTATAACGCAATTTTTTTCACCTATGCATTGGTGCTGACCGATTTCTTCGGCATCCCTGCCAATCTGGTCGGCTGGTATATCCTCCCCTTCGCGCTCGGGAATTTCCTCGGACCCGTCATGATCGGGCGCCTGTTCGATACGATCGGTCGGCGGCAGATGATCTTCTTCACCTACCTCGTTTCAGGCCTGTTGCTGGCGCTGACCGGATACCTTTTCATGGAGGATTTGCTGACGGCAACCACGCAAACCCTGTGCTGGATGGTGATCTTCTTTTTCGCCTCCTCCGCCGCCAGCTCAGCCTATCTCACTGCCAGCGAATCCTTTCCGTTGGAAATCCGCGCACTGGCCATTGCGATCTTCTACGCGGTCGGCACCGGCATTGGCGGCGTGGCCGGGCCGTTTGTGTTCGGGCAACTGATCGACACCGGCTCGCGGACGACAGTCTTCTGGGGTTATCTGTTTGCCGCCCTTCTGATGCTCGCGGCCGCAGTGATCGCGCTGCGTTTCGGTGTGGCTGCCGAGCGCAAACCGCTGGAAGAGGTCGCGCGTCCGCTCGCCTTTACCGACTAGCGTTAAGGCAAGATTAGGACCTCTCTGCCGTCATGCCCGGCCTTGTGCCGGGCATTCACGTCTTTACTCTGACGCAGGTAGAAAGACGTGGATGCGCGGGTCATAAGGCGTCGATGACGCCGTCTTCGACGGCTATGCCCGCGCATGACCCAGATGATGTTTCCGGGATGCCAGAACCGGCTTAGTATTCTGTTCGCACATAGGAATTGTCTTATGCAGCTCCGATTCTCGCGCATCTTTGCAATTTTTGCATTCGTCTGCTGCATGTCGCAGGTTAATGCCCAAGCTCTCGACAAAGTCACCTTCGGCACCAACTGGGTCGCCGAGCCGGAGCATGGCGGCTTCTATCAGGCGCTCGCGGACGGCACCTATCGCAAATACGGGCTCGACGTAACGATCCTGCCCGGTGGACCAAATGCCAATAACCGCATCCTGCTGCCGGTCGGCAAAATCGACTTCTACATGAGTGCAAACCTGCTGCAGTCATTCGATGCCGTCGAACAGAAGGTGCCGACCATTGCCGTTGCCACAAGCTTCCAGAAAGATCCGCAGGTGTTCCTGGCGCATCCCGATCAGGGCATCGAAACCTTCGAGGACCTGAAGAAGCTCAATCTCCTCGTGTCGAAAGAAGGCCTCGTCGGTTATTACCAATGGCTGAAAAAGGACTACGGCTTCACGGACAAGCAGGTGCGGCCTTACAACTTCAATCCGCAACCCTTCTTCGCCGACAAGCGCCTGGCCATGCAGGGTTATGTGACGTCCGAGCCTTACGCGGTCGAGACGCTAGGGAAATTCAAGCCGAAAATCTTCCTGCTCGCCGATCAAGGCTTCAGCACCTACTCCACGCTGATTGAGACGCGGCGCGACCTGGTGGAGAAGAAACCCGATCTCGTGCAACGCTTTGTCGATGCGTCAGCCATCGGCTGGTACAATTACATCTACGGCGATAACAAAGCGGCGAACGAGATGATCAAGAAGCAGAACCCGGAAATGACCGATGCGCTGATCGCCTATTCCGTCGCCAAGATGAAGGAATACGGCATTGTGGATTCCGGCGACTCACTGACGCTTGGTGTCGGCGCGATGACGGATGCGCGCGTGAAGGATTTCTTCGACAAGATGGTGCGCGCTGGCGTTCTGAAGCCGACGCTCGATTACAGGAAAGCCTATACACTGCAATTCGTGAACAAGGGCGTGGGGCTGAATCTTCGGCCGAAATGATTGTCATGCCCGGCCTTGTGCCGGGCATCCACGTCTTCATAGTGTATTAAAACAAGGACGTGGATGGCCGGGACAAGCCCGGCCATGACAAAGGTGCGACCACCGGCTCAGATGTCCTCACTTCTTCAGCTCCAAAGCATCAGCAAAGTATTCCCCAACGGCGTGACGGCATTGCGCGACACGTCATTCGCCATCAGAGAGGGAGAATTCGTCTCCCTGCTCGGGCCATCGGGCTGCGGCAAGTCGACAGCCTTGCGCATCATCGCCGGCCTGATCGAGCCATCGCAGGGCGGCATCATGTGGCAAGACGGCGCCGCGCCGAAGGGTTTATCCGGCGAGATCGGCTTTGTGTTTCAGGAGCCGACGCTGATGCCGTGGGCCAGTGTCGCTGGCAACGTCTATCTGCCGATGAAGCTCGCCGGCATGGATAAAAATAAAGCCATGCTGCGCATTCGCGAAGCTCTCGTCCGTGTCGGCCTTGAAGCATTCGAGAATGCCTATCCGCGCGAATTGTCCGGCGGTATGAAGATGCGGGTTTCAATTGCCCGTGCGCTGGTGACGCAACCGCGATTGCTGCTGATGGACGAGCCCTTCGCGGCGCTCGACGAGATCACCCGCTTTCGTCTCAACAACGATCTGCTGACGCTCTGGGCCGCCATGCGGCAGACCGCGATCTTCGTGACGCATTCGGTATTTGAATCGGTCTATCTGTCCAGCCGCATTTTGGTGATGACGCAAAGGCCCGGCCGCATCTTCGCCGACATCCCGATCGATGCACCCTATCCGCGCGATGAATCCTTCCGCACATCGGCCGAATATGCCGGCCTATGCCGCCGGGTTTCGGAAGCGCTCGTTGCGGCAATGGCAGAGCAGGCCGCATGAGCACAACAACCGCTCATACGGAGAAACAGCAGGAGCGCACACGACGCGAGCGCGTGTTGCGCGTAGTGTTGCCGTTCGTCGCGCTCGGCATCGGGGTATTGATCTGGGATCTCGTCGTCCGCATCAACAATATTCAGCCTTATGTCCTGCCGTCGCCGGGCCTCGTGCTGCAGACGCTGATCAGCGACTGGTCGTTGCTCTGGTCGTCACTGCTGTCGACGCTCACCGTCACGTTCGAAGCGCTGGCGCTGGCGTTCATCGGCGGCGTCGGCCTCGCAATCCTGTTCAATCGCTCGCGTCTGTTCGAATATTCGCTCTATCCCTATGCGGTGATCTTGCAGGTCACGCCGATTGTCGCCATCGCGCCGCTCTTGCTCATCTATCTGCCGCAACAAGCGGCGGTGCTGGCCTGCGCATGGATCGTTGCTTTCTTTCCGGTGCTGGCGAATACGACGCTTGGCCTGCATTCGGTGGACCGAAATCTGGCCGAGCTGTTTCAGCTTTATGGCGCGACGCGCTGGCAGGTGCTGCGTGACCTCAAACTGCCGGCGGCACTGCCGTACATGCTGGGCGGCCTGAAGATCGCCGGCGGCCTGTCGCTGATCGGCGCTGTTGTGGCCGAGATCGCGGCGGGTTCGGCCGGTGCAGGGTCAGGCCTTGCCTATCGCATCGCCGAATCCGGCTATCGGTTGAACATCCCGCGCATGTTTGCGGCTTTGATCCTGCTGTCGATCACCGGCATCGTCATCTTTGCGCTGCTGTCGCTTGTCTCGCATCTGATCCTGCGGCGCTGGCACGACAGCGCGCAGGAGAGCTGAAAAAGCGGTCTATGATCCGCTCGTCCCCGCGAAGGCGGGGACCCAGATCTTGGCTTTTCTGGATTCCCGCTTACGCGGGAATGAGCGGAGGGAGGTTGCTCCTCTCAAAGAAACAATTTCACGGCAACACCGAGAGCCGCCATCACCACAATGGTCGAGATCAGGCCGAGGTGAAGCACGAAGGCCAACACGCCGGCGATCACCGCCAGCACAGCCGCGGCAATATCCAGCGTCGCGACATCGACAGCGTACCATCGGAAAATGCCGCTGTGCATTTCCTGCACCTGATGGAACAACACATGCAGCGCAAACCAGAGCGACAGATTGAGGATCACGCCGACCACTGCCGCCGTGATCGCGGTCAGCGCACCGGACAACGCCCTGTTGCTTCGCAATTGCTCGACAAAGGGCGCGCCAGCGAAGATCCACAACATGGACGGTACAAAGACCACCCATGTGGTCATCGCCGCGCCGAGCAAGCCGGCCGTCAGCGGTGTGAACGGCGCCGCATCGCGGAAGGCGGCAAGGAAGCCGACGAATTGCGTGACAAGGATCAGCGGGCCGGGCGTGGTTTCGGCAAGACCGAGTCCGTCGACCATTTCCGCAGCCGTCATCCAGCCATTGGTCTCCACCACCTGCTGCGCCATATAGGCCATCAGCGCATAGGCGCCGCCGAAACTCACCACCGCCAGCTTCGAGAAGAATGTGCCGATGCCGACCAGCACATGGTGTTTGCCAAGTGCGATGACTGCCAGTGCAACCGGCAACCACCACAGCACAAGCCCGACGACGATGGCCGTCAGCGATTGCTTCCAGCGTCCCGGCACCGGCGCGGCTGTCGCATCGGCGTCAGCTGACAGGCCCAGCATTGCCGGTGAGCGACGGGCGGCCGCATAGCCGATCAGCGCCGAGACGACGACGATTAGCGGGAACGGCAGGTCAAGAAAGAAGATGCCGATGAAACCAGCCGCCGCGAGCATCACCAGGAACTGGGTCTTCAGCGCTCTTCTGCCGATGCGGATCAAAGCTTCTACGACGATGACGAGCACCGCCGCCTTGATGCCGAACAGCGCCCCGTCGATCAACGGAAAGCCGCGTCCCAGCGCGTAAAGCAGGCTCAAACCCAGCATGAAAAGCGCGCCAGGCAGCACGAACAGGATGCCGGCTGTGAGCCCGCCACGCACCCCATGCAGCAACCAGCCGATATACGTCGCGAGCTGCGTCGCCTCCGGCCCTGGTAACAGCATGCTGAAGTTCAGCGCGTGCAGAAAGCGCGGCTCATCAATCCACTTTTTCTCGTCGACCGCAATGCGATGCATCAATGCGATCTGCCCAGCCGGCCCGCCGAACGACAGGCAACCGATCTTCAGCCACACGCGGAAGGCTTCGGAAAAACTTGGCGTCGGGACGGTGCCCGGCGCCACGGGCTCCGCTGTCATGTCAGGCGGCTTTCGCTGGCCAATTGTGGCGTTCGTCCGATGCGTATCTCAGCCATGTAAACAACGCATCGTAAATGACAAAGCCGCGCTGAAGCAGACCATGATCGTCGTCACCGGACAGTGCTGACAAGCCAATCGATACCGCATGCAGGCCCGCCGCTTCCGCCGCAAGATCTGGCCGCGCCGTATCCGCACCACGCACAATCAATGCGAGTCGCGCCAGCGATGGTTCGCCTTCAAGCCCGAACAGCTTGAGCATGGTGTCGAACGAGCAACGCTCGCCTTCATGCGAAAGCTCGACGCCTACGATGTCAAACGGGATAGCGCCCGCTTCGCGCGCAACCGCCGGCACGTCCGGTGGATCCACGAACAGAAAACGGGCCAGCGGATCGATGAAGCGCCGGATCAACCACGGGCACGCGATGCGGTCGATTTTTGGCCGGCGCCGCGTCACCCAAAGGCTCGGTGACTTTGGCACGATCCTCAACACGGTGGCGCGATCGATCACAGGCAACATCGCCGCGCACCACGCCTCGTAGCCGCCGTCCAGTATGCGCGCATCCAGACTGCGGGCACGCAGATGTGCCGTCGCAATCTGGCTGCGTTCGTGTCCTTCTCTGCACGCAACGACGATAAGTCCGGTATCGTCTCCGAACGACCATGCCTCCGCATCATGCGGGTCGCGCACGATCGAGCCTGGCAAGAGACCATTCGACGCGTCGATCGTTTCGGGCTGCCGCACATCGACAATGACGGGTGCAGAGTCTGTACCGATTGCGCGCCAGAGCTCTGTTGGGCTGATTGAAAAATTCGCAGACATACGCCTCCTCCATCGATGAAGGAGACGGTGCTTGGGCCAAACAGCCTTGGGAAGGCGGGGCGACCGTCGCAGGCCCCACACGGCAAGATTATAGCGGAGAAAACGACAAGGCAATGACACGGTGGGCAGATGGGACATTCGCGCCGCCACCTCGCTTCGTCCGTCGTCTTTCTATAATTTGCTGCAATGCAATCAAATCCAAGCCAGACCGCCGAGGACGAGGCTGCTCGTCTTCATCGGCGCCATCGTCTGACCGGCGTCGGTCTGATGTGCGCCGCCGTTGTGGCCTTTGCCTGCCTCGATGCCACGGCCAAATACCTGAACGGCTACATGGACACGCTGCAGGTCGTATGGGCCCGCTACACCGGCGGCTTTGTCCTGGCCTTTCTGGTGTCGAATCCGTGGTCGCGCCCTGGCCTGATGCAGACCAAGCGGCCATGGTTACAGATCCTGCGCGCAGCCATGATGCTCGGTTCCACCGTCACCAACTTCATGGCGTTCCGGTATCTGCAGCTTGACCAGGCGCTGTCGATCCTGTTCTCGACGCCGTTCCTTGTGGCCATCCTGGCTGGCCCGATGCTGGGCGAGTGGATCGGCTGGCGCCGCTGGGTTGCAATTCTGGTCGGCTTCGCCGGCGTGTTGCTGGTCACACGCCCGGGCGTTGGCGGCATGCATTGGGCCGCCATTTATTCCGTCGGCAGCGCGCTATTCTATTCCTTGTACATCGTCCTGACGCGCGTCCTGTCGCGGACCGAACCAAGCGACACCACGCTTTTCTACGCCAACATTCTGGGCGCGGCTGCGATGCTGCCGGTGCTGCCATTCGTGTGGTCGACACCGGACAATCCATGGCTGATTTTCCTGATGGTGATCTTCGGCGCGTTTGGCAGCCTTGGACATTACCTCCTCATCGTCGCGCATCGTCTGGCACCCGCCTCTGTGCTGGCGCCGTTCATGTATACGCAGCTCGTCTGGGCCACGGCGTTCGGCTATTTCGTGTTCAGCGATGTTCCCAACAACTGGACCTTGGCCGGCGCCTCGATCGTGGTCGCATCCGGTCTCTATCTTCTGCATCGTGAAAGAGTGCGCGGCACCGCCTGAGGCGGACCTGCCTTGCGAAGATCGTATGGTGCATCAATACGTTAGGTGCGGTGATCGGACGCAAAACCGGTTTCCCCTTTCGCGGATCGCGCGCTAATGTCCTGCCGCGAGGAAGCGCACAAGGACAACAATGCTGGACAAAGCCCAGAAAGAGAACCGCGCCACATCCGTGCTCAACGACGACATTGGCGAGGACGTGCGGCTTGAGCTGTATCGATTGCAGTTTCTGCTGCGCGAGGCGGAGCAGCGCGCTTTCGATCTGTTCCTGCAGAATCTGGTCAAGGGCACGAGCCATCTG